>Ga0209314_10000290_pt1 | contig 21777 bp, 22 predicted proteins | sample I19B2metaG_FD_184146 | JGI IMG/M metagenome (GOLD analysis project Ga0209314, IMG submission 184146) | Lake sediment bacterial and archeal communities from Gulf of Boni, Indonesia to study Microbial Dark Matter (Phase II) - ​I19B2 metaG... | ecosystem: Environmental > Aquatic > Freshwater >... | reverse complement strand
AGGCTTTAGGGTATCTAACTCCTCTAGAGTTTATAGAGCGGTGGCAGGAAAAACACGGAAAGGAGGTTATGTGTCACTAAGGTATTGAACGAGTACACCCCTTTGACAAGAGTAAATCTTGGGGCTAAAATAGATACGATTTAGCGGGAGTAACTCAGTTGGCAGAGTCCCTGCCTTCCAAGCAGGTTGTCGCGGGTTCGAGTCCCGTCTCCCGCTCCACAGATAATTTTGGACTTCGCCACAGTGAGACCCCAACGCTTAACCTTCCCTGGTTTGTAGTTGACACAATTTGCTGTTATAATATTTTACAGCGGTTTAAGTCTAGGTTATCACAAAATCGGCTAAGTTATTTTCACTTTTAGATTTACCGAGCATTGGGTGACCAACAACTCTAACCGACTATTAAAGAGAGGAGGTCATTCAATGAGTTTTCAGGATAAGTCGATCCGATGTTCCGATTGCGGGACTACCTTCATTTTCACCGCGAGCCAGCAAGAGTTCTTCGCATCTAAAGGCTATGCCAACGACCCCAAACGGTGTCCCTCGTGCCGCGAAGCCAGAAAGTCAGCACGTTACGGTGATATTGGCTATAACCCAAGGTCTCGACGCCGAATGTTCCCCGCAGTATGTGCTCAGTGCGGGAATGACACGGAAGTGCCGTTTGAGCCTCGCGAAGGTAGAGCGGTGTACTGTAGTGATTGCTACAGTAAGGTTAGAGCGAGTAAATAATGCTAGTTTGACCTTTTAGAATCTGCTAAGGGTCACCCAGTTAGCGAAAGGGAGGCAATCAATATGAATATCTATGTAGGTAATTTATCGCCTGAGGTAACTGAAGATGAATTGCGGGAATTATTCACAGCATTCGGGCAAGTCGCCTCGGTAAACATCATCAAAGATAGGTACAGCGGGCAGTCCAGAGGGTTTGCCTTTGTTGAGATGCCAAAGGTATCTGAAGGGCAAGCTGCGGTCGCTGGCCTCAAAGGAAAGACGTTGAGGGATAGAATTCTCAACGTTAGTGAGGCTCGGCCTCGCTCCGAGAGGAGAGGTGGCGGGTTTGGTGGCGGAGGACGCCGGAGATACTAAATCAGCCATCACCACCCGTGTCTCCCTGTATGATACCTCAGATTAGCCTGAGAACCAGCTTCTCTGAATGGTAGACCATTGACAGAGGGAACTAGTTAGAGTATAAGACTAGTATTGGGATAGCTATTTAAACCCTAGGGAAATAGACCAAAGGAGGTGATAATGGCCAGGCATGAGGATGATTGGGAGAAAGATGAAAGGATGTGTTTCCTGGCTACTGCAGCTTATGGCACACCTGCGTCTGAAAAAATCGACCTCCTGCGTCAATTTCGGGATGAGTTACTGTTGAAAAATCCGGCTGGTAGAGCCTTTGTGGCTATGTACTATAAACTCAGTCCTCCGATAGCTGAATTTATCTCCCAACACCCAAAATTGAGAACTGTGGTAAGAGAGTGCTGTATCAACCCAGCCGTAGTTTTAGTGAAATTAACTAAAAGCTCCTGGACAGAGTAACGCACCAATAGTTTCCCCACCACATTTAACAAAAAGGCTAGGCATCTATCCACAGATACCTAGTCTTGCTAGTAATCGTGATAGTTCGATATTGACTTTAACCCTTGCCTATTCTAAACATCTTGGTCCGACATACAGGGCACACACCCTGAGTCGCTGGCCGGCCATTTTTCATGATTATGGCCCTAGTATCCCTCATTTCCCGTTTGGCACGACACTTCACACAGTAAGCTTGCATTGGTTAGCCTCCTTTTTTTGATACAATAATAGGCTGTTCCTTGCTATAATGTCAATATCTAAAGTGCAAACTATAGTACTATCTAAAACAAATTGCAAGCGTTGTCTAGTTTGACAAATGATTGTATTATTAGGTTTACTAATGCTTATGGTGATTGAAAGCGCTAGGTTAGGACTGGTAAGTTAGTCCAGCAGCGTTTCCCGATTTAGAAGTTAGGATGTGATAAAGGGAGGAGTATATGGGGCTTAATACTCGGATGTTTTTGTTAATCGCACTTCTTTTTGGCATCCTCTATGGCATCATTACTGGTGTCGGTGCTTTGATCGGCGCCGGTAGTGCAGTGTTTTACATAATCATAGCTTTCGTCATCCTCGGTATCCAGTATTTGGTTAGTCCGGCTATAGTTAGCTGGACAATGAAGATAAAGTGGGTTTCTGAGAAGGAGGCACCAGACCTGCACCTGATAGTAGCCGAACTTGCCGAGAAGGCGCATGTGCCCAAGCCTAAAGTTGGCATCTCACAGTTAGCGATACCAAATGCCTTCGCCTTTGGTCGAACCAGAAGGGATGGGCGAGTCTGTGTTACCCGGGGTCTCCTGAATCTACTGAGCAAGGATGAACTTAAGGCTGTACTGGGGCACGAGATGTCTCATGTCAAACACCGTGACATGGTAATTATCACCCTGCTTTCGGCGGTCCCGCTGGTAATGTACTGGATTGCCTGGAGCTTGATGTGGGGAGGGGCTTTCGGTGGCCGCAGACAGGGAGGTGGTTACGCAGCGCTAATTGGGCTTGGTGCCTTCCTCCTTTACTTTATTACCAATCTCTTAGTCCTCTATGGCTCAAGGATACGTGAGTACTATGCTGACCTGGGCAGTGTTAAATTGGGAAATATGCCGCATCACCTAGCCTCAGCGTTATATAAGCTCGTCTATGGGAATGCGCGCTTAAGAAACAGCCAGGAACTTAAACGAGTTGAAGGGGTTAAGGCCTTCTTCGTCAACGACCCCTCTCGGGCATGGTATGAGATAAAAGAGCTATCCGAAGTTGACCGGGATATGAGTGGCGCTATTGACTATGACGAACTTATGGAACTTCGCCAGAAGGAAGTGCGACTGGGCACCGCGTATAAATTGATGGAGCTTTTCAGCAGTCACCCCAATACGCTTAAAAGGGTAAAGCACTTATCCACTCTTGTTGTTTAATGCCCAGCTTGACTAATCACTAACCAAGGCTACTCCTAGCTTGCCTTTTCTCTGAAGCTGATTTCAGTAAGTGACGAAGGAGGGGAAATGGGGCGACTAAGTCGTGTCAAATGGTGCTTACTGGGTTGTCTGATAGTGGGGCTTGTCTTCATAGGTGTATCTGTGGTTCAACCCGGCAGGCTTACTAATGTGGTAAAGCTGGTGGCTAATAGCGATTTTGCCTATAAGATAAGAGCCATCGTAGCCAGAGAGGCTGTTGATGAATATCACCCTGTTGAGATGGTCGTTGATACCGTCGGGGTGAGTAAGGTCGATTCTCAGCCAATGGTAGTTTTAAAGGAGAAAGCTGGGGAACGCTATCTTATCATTTCCATTGGTCTGGCTGAGGCAAATGCCATAGCCGTAATCACTGAAGGGGTCAATGTACCACGACCGTTGACTCCCGATTTGCTCTGCTCTATCATGGATAGGCTCGAGGCAAGCGTCAAATCCATCATTATTACTGACATTCAAGATGGTACTTTCTACGCCAACATCATCCTCAAGGCTAATTGGATGGAGATGAGGATTGACTCCCGTCCTAGCGATGCCATTGCTGTTGCGTTAAGGGCTGGGGTGCCTATCTACGTTGAGGAACCAGTCTTGGATAAAGCCGGGATTAAGCCAAGCCAGGATTCAGATGGTTACACCCTCGTATCCACCCTAGTTCATGAAAGGGAGTAGAGCGAAGGCATGAATGCCATACAGGTAGAAAACCTAACTAAGAGATACGGAGCCAACGAGGTACTCAAGGAAGTAAATCTGAAAATAGAGGAAGGGGAGTTCTACGCCCTTATGGGTCCCAACGGCTCGGGAAAGACAACCCTCGCCGCTATCATAGCCTCGGTAAAAATGCCGACTAGTGGCAGTGTGGATATCTATGGAAGAAAGCCGTGGCAGGCAAAGGAGTGGATAGGTTATGTCCCACAGGAGAACTTCTCCTCCCCCAAGCTTACCGGCAGGGAAAACCTAATGTATTTTGCCAAGCTCCTTGGTTATTCAGGTAGTCAGGCGGAAAATTTAGTCGGTGAAATGCTGGACAGGATGGGGCTATCAATAGATGCGGGTAAAAGAGTGGGCAAGTATTCCGGAGGTATGAGGAAAAGGTTAGAGGTGGCAACGGCACTCTTTCCTGGGGTAAGAATTCTGATATTAGATGAACCAACCACTGGTCTTGACCCAGCAGCACGGAGGAACTTTTTTGGTTTAATTGAAGAAATAAAAGACGAGAAGACTACCATCTTTCTAATCACTCATATCGGTGCCGATGCTGAGCTGGCTTCGCGGGTTGGTTTGATAGATGAGGGGGAAATCATAGCTGAAGATACCCCCGAATCGTTGAAGAGGATACACGGCCTTGAGGATGTGATAACCGTAGAGACAGCATTGAATAGTGAGAAAGTAGCCAATATATTAAGAGAGTTTAGTGATGATAAAAGGGTGTTGGAGACCGAGGCTGGTTACAGAATCTTCTCCAAGAATGGAGACAGAGTGGTGGCGGAGGCGGTTAGAAAACTTGACTATGCGGGGTACAAGGTGACGCGAATTGAAGTGGCAAGGCCATCGCTTGAAGACGTGTTTTTTAGGTTAACCCAGAAAATGGTGAGGGAGGTGGGGTAGATGAGCCAAATAGCAGCTACATTTAATAGGACAATAAAGGAACTGCTGAGGGAAAGACCGGTGCTGTTCTGGACAATAGCCTGGCCAATCATATGGGTGCTCATCGGCAGCTTTACCTGGACTGGAGGCACCCCCAGGGAGATAGTGCCATACGTTAAAGGTTCCTTGACCGTCTCAATGATGGTCTTTGCCTTGATGATGGCTGGCATGGCTAACCTGCCCAGTAGTATCGCTAATGACCGGGAGAATGGCATGCTTTCAAAGTTGATGTCAATGCCGATAAGCCCCCGAAAAGACTTTGTCGGTAGGATTTTGGCACTCGGTGCTTTTTCTGTTTTAGGTGCTGGTCTAGTTACTGCTGTTGGTCTCGCTGTCGGGGCACGTTTCCCCGGCACTACTGCCCAGGTAGGGCAGGCTGTTGGTTTTCTGCTACTGGTCGTCTGTGTTTCAGCCGGGATAGGACTTCTTATCGGCACCTTTATCAAGCGTGTGCAAGGAGCGGTAATGACCGGTATAGGGATTTCAGTGGTCACTGCCGCCGTCTCCGGTATATTTGCCCCGTATAATGTATTGCCACCAGCACTCCAGCAGTTCTCCCGTGCTTACCCGGTCTCCTCAGCCCATGCCTCAGCCGCATATTCTCTCCTCGGAGAACCTCTTCTGGGGCAAGAAATAATTGGTTATAACCCGCTAACTGCCAGCCAAACAGGGCTTACTGTGGCAGTGTCACTTTTTCTTCTCATCCTCGGCACCATCCTTTACTCTAGATTCAGCTGGAGGACGGAATAGCAACCTGAAGCCGTTGCACTTATAGCTATTGGCTGGTATAATAAGGTTTGTAGGTAAATAGGTTAAATTTAGGATATTGTCTATCGGCGAATCTATATATTTTGTTGAACAAGAGCAATAATGATGGTTGAAACCTCTCATCTCCGAAGAGGGTGGGAGGTTTTTATTTAATAGATGGAGGGACTCCAACCACGGTTCCGAATAAAGAGCAGCAGATGACTGAAGATGAAAAGTTGGAGATAATGCGCCACTCGGTAGCCCATGTCTTGGCTGAGGCGGTTCAGTCTATCTTTCCTGATGCCAAGTTTGGCATTGGCCCGGCTATTGAAAATGGCTTTTACTACGACTTTGAGCTACCCCGCTCATTGACTCCAGATGATTTACCCATCATTGAGGCTAGGATGAGTGAAATAATCGCTCAAAACCAGCCTTTTGTTAGACAGGAGGTAACTAAGCTGGAGGCTCGAAAGCTGTTTGCTGCTCAACCCTATAAGCTGGAGTTAATTGATGAGATTCCAGACAAAAAGGTCAGTTTGTATCGGCAGGGTTCATTTGTTGATTTGTGTCGCGGACCACATGTGAGTTCTACCGGGGAAATAAGGGCTTTTAAGCTAATTAGCATTGCCGGTGCCTACTGGCGGGGTGATGAGCACCAGCCTATGTTACAGCGCATTTATGGTGTTGCTTTTAATACTGAAGAGGCTCTGGCTGAGCATCTAGAGAGGCTTGAAGAAGCTGCCAGGCGTGACCATAGGAAATTGGGGGCTGAGCTAGACCTATTTAGTATCCACGAGGAGGCTGGTGCCGGGCTGGTTCTCTGGCACCCCAAGGGAGCGGTGATACGCCGTGTTATTGAGGACTTCTGGAAGGACGAGCATATTAAGCGTGGCTATGCTCTGGTCTATACTCCCCATATTGCTAAACTTGACCTATGGAAAACCAGCGGTCACTGGGAATTCTACCGTGATTACCTATACAGCCCAATGGAGGTAGAGGGGCAAGGGTATATTATTAAACCGATGAACTGCTTGGGGCATATCCTGATTTATAAAACCAAACAACGCAGTTATCGAGAGCTACCACTGCGTTATGCTGAGCTGGGCACTGTTTATCGCTATGAGCGTTCTGGGGTATTGCTGGGCCTAGCCCGGGTCAGGGGCTTTACTCAGGATGATGCCCATATTTTCTGCCGCTTTGACCAGCTGGAAGATGAAGTGGTCGAGGTATTAGATTTAGCTCAGTTTATGATAGACGCCTTTGGTTTTACCAACTACCAGGTATTACTTTCTACTCGCCCTGAGAGATATGCTGGCACGATAGAGGCGTGGGAACAAGCTACCGAGACCTTGAGCCAAGCTCTGGCACGGCTAAAAGTTGCCTATACAATCGACCCAGGAGAAGGTGTATTTTACGGTCCCAAGATAGATATTAAGTTCGAGGACGCCCTGGGTAGAGGATGGCAGGGTCCTACTATTCAGATTGATTTTAACCTGCCCCAGCGCTTCAATGTTACCTACATCGGGGAAGACGGTAAGGAACACATGGTAGCCATGATACATCGTACTGTGCTAGGTAGCATGGAGCGCTTTCTTGCCTCGCTTATTGAGCATTATGGAGGTGCCTTCCCGGTATGGCTGGCGCCAGTTCAGGTAATGATAATACCGGTAGCTGACCGCCATCTGGACTATGCTTATAAGCTGGAGGCTGAGCTTAGAAGCGAGGGGATACGCACAGAAGTTGATGCTCGGTCAGAAAGGATGAACCTCAAAATTCGACAAGCACAGCTGGATAAGATACCATATATGTTAGTAGTAGGTGACAAAGAGGTAGCCGCTGCTACTGTTTCGGTGCGTTTGCGTAGTGGTGAAAAAGCGGCTTCCCAGTCCTTTGATAGCTTCAAAAAAACTGTTACCACAGCTATCGCAGATAAAATAAAGGATTTAAGTTAATAATTAGGTCACTTACCAAGGGAAGGTTGAAGGGGCAGAGCCCCTTCAAAACCCAACTTCCCCCTCTCCTCTGAAGGAGAGGGGGATAAAGGGGGTGAGGTTGATAAATAATGTCTATAATTTGATTACTCTTAGTGAGTATGTTATAGTTCTTGTCCGTAAAATAGGCGAGCTTAAAGGAGGTAAATAGGGACATAGATAAGAAGCTGCGTGTTAATGAGAGGATTATAGCTAGAGAGGTTCGCTTGGTGGGGGAGAAGGGGGAGCAGTTGGGTGTTATGCCTATAGACCAGGCACGGGAAGTGGCTAGGAAGCGAAACCTCGACCTTGTTGAGGTAGCGGCAACCTCAGTGCCCCCGGTATGCCGCCTTCTTGACTATGGAAAGTTTAAGTATGAGCAGGCAAAGAAAGAGCGTGAGGCTAGAAAGAGCCAGAAGGTCTCGCTGTTACGGGAGGTCCGGTTACGACCTAGGATAGATAACCACGATTTTGAAGCTAAGACCAGGTTGGTAAAGAAGTTGCTGGATGACGGTGATAAGGTCAAAGTAAGTATAATGTTCAGGGGGCGTGAAATCACACATCCTGAAATGGGCTGGAGGCTATTGCAGAGGATGACAGAATCACTAAGGGGAGTAGCTTCTCTGGAGAGACAACCGGCGATGGATGGCACGAGAATGGTTATGGTCTTATCACCGGCAGCAGCTCAAAAGGCTAAGTTAGGGAAGGACGAAGGAAGCTAGGATGCCAAAAATCAAAACCCATAAAGGGGTGCGGAGTCGCTTCCATATTACCGGTAGCGGTAAAATTATGCGGACTAAAGGTGGGAAAAGCCATTTACGCCGTCGAAAGGCAAAGCGAACTAAGCGCTTTTACGATGAAACAATACCAACAAGTCCTAGTGATAGGGTTCGGATAAAAAGACTTTTACCTTACGGAGTTAGATAGGAGGATATTGTGCCACGAGTAAAGGTAGGCGTAACTACACGTCGCCGACATAAAAAAATACTAGTCTTGACCAAAGGGCATAGGGCAACCAAGCATTCCCTTTATCGTCGAGCTCATGAGTCTATGCTCAAGTCATTGAGCTATGCCTATAGACACCGCCGTGAGCGTAAGGGTGATATGAGGCGCCTTTGGATTTCGCGGGTTAATGCTGCTAGCCGAGCCCAGGGACTCACCTATTCCCAATTTATGGATGGCTTAAAAAGGGCTGGGGTTGAAATTAACCGTAAGCTGTTAGCTGATATGGTAGTCAGAGAACCTGAAGCCTTCGCTAATTTAGTAACCATAGCCAAAGGCAAAACCCAAGAGTAAAAATTGTTTAACCCTATCCCCTTTATTCCCCTTCCCCTTGATAAGGGGAAGATAATTTCTTAAGAGGGGCGAAGCCCCTCTAAGATTTATTTGCCATATTTTCTTGACCCCTCGCTAGTGATAACCTATAATCCAAGACAGCTATGTTAAAGCAGCTTGAAGAATTAAAATCAAAAGCGCTGCGTGAGTTACAGGATATCAATGACATTAAAGGGGTGGAATCCTGGCGAGTCCGCTATTTGGGCAGGAAGAGTAACCTAACCAAGGTTCTGCGTAGCTTAGCCTCGTTACCTCTTGAGGAGAGGAAAGTCGTTGGCGCTCGGGCTAATCAAGTTAAGGTTGACCTAGAGGAAGGTTTAAAGCAAAGGGAGCGAGTTTTACAAGAGGCACGACTGGCGGTATCGGCTAAAAGAGAGCGCATTGATGTTACCCTGCCCGGTCGTCCTCTTCCCGTAGGTCATCTACATCCGATTACCCAAACCCTCCATGAAATATGCGACATATTTGTCTCTATGGGCTTTCAGGTAGTGGAGGGGCCGGAGGTGGAGTGGGACTATTATAATTTTGAGGCATTAAATATTCCTAAGGAGCACCCAGCCCGTGATACCATGTCAACTTCCTGGGTTGATTTTGAGACGGATAGCGGCGAAAGACCTATGCTACTACGGACCCATACTACTTCGGTATCAGCCAGGCTTGCTGAGACTATGCCACCCCCAATAAGGGTAGTTGAGCCGGGAAAGGTCTATCGCTACGAGGCTAGTGATGCTACCCACACCCCTATGTTCTATCAAATTGATGGTTTTGTTGTCGATAAAGGGGTTACTATGGGTGAGTTGAAGGGGACACTGTTTGAGTTTGCCCGCCGTTTCTTTGGCGGGGATAGGAAAGTGCGCTTCCGTTGTGACTACTTCCCCTTTGTTGAGCCTGGCGTTGAGATGGCGGTAGAATGCCTGGTCTGTGGTGGTAAAGGCTGCCGCTTGTGTGGCAATACCGGCTGGATTGAGATACTGGGTGCCGGAATGACCCACCCCCAGGTGCTTCAGCGTGGTGGTATTGACCCCGAGGTTTACACCAGCTTTGCCTTCGGTATGGGCATTGACCGTCTGCCCATGCTTCGCTACCGAATCGACGATACTAGGCTGTTTTATAGCAGCGACCTTAGATTTTTGAGGCAGTTCTGAGCGATGAAAGTTCCGCTTAAGTGGCTCCAGGAATATGTAGATATTACCTTGCCCCCGAATGACCTAGCCAGCAGGCTGACGATGGCTGGCACCGAGGTCAAGGGGATACAGGTCATTGGTGATAGTTGGGGAAATATCGTTGTCGGTCAAATAGTGGCTGTTAGCCCCCACCCCAATGCCGACCGCCTTAGCTTAGCGACCATAGATTTAGGTACCGAGCGGCAGACTGTTGTCTGCGGAGCACCAAATCTCAGGCTGGGTGACAAGGTAGCCTTCGCCCATGTTGGGGCTCAACTTATAGATGGGCATAGTGGGCAGGCATTCCGGTTGAAACCAGCCAAGATTCGCGGCGTGGTGTCTAATGGTATGGCTTGCTCAGAAAAGGAGCTAGGCATCTCTGACAGCCACGAGGGGATTATGGTCTTGCCTGCTGAGGCACCTATCGGCACTCCGCTGGCTGACTATCTAGGTGATGCTATCCTTGATATTGATGTAACTCCTAATCGTCCTGATTGCCTGTCCGTGATTGGCATAGCTAGGGAGGTGGCTGCCCTGACTGGACAAGGTGTGCATTTTGCTGAAGTTGAGTATGAAGAAAAAGCCTCACCCATAGACCAGCAAATATCAGTCGAGATTGTTGCCTCTGACCTATGTCCCAGGTATTGCGCTAGTCTAATCGCCGGGGTAAAAGTGGCTGAGTCCCCGAGGTGGATGCAGCAACGGTTACTGAAATGCGGCATGCGCCCAATAAATAACGTTGTCGATATTACTAACTATGTTATGCTGGAATATGGGCAGCCGTTACATGCCTTTGATTATGACCGAATTAAAGGCAAAAAAATTATTGTCCGCCGGGCTGCTGAGGGTGAAACTATAGTTACTCTGGATGGGGTGGAGCGGCTCCCTTCTGAAGATATGCTGGTTATTGCTGATGGGCAGCAGGCGGTGGCTATCGCTGGAGTTATGGGTGGGGCTGATAGTGAGGTTACTCCAGAGACCGCGTCAGTACTGCTGGAAGCGGCTAAATTTAATCCGCCCAGCATTCATTACACAGGTAGGGTATTGCGTTTACCCAGCGAAGCCTGTATGCGATTTGAAAGGGGTATTTCTCCCGCACTGACCATACCGGCTCTCAAACGGGCTACCCAGTTGATTATCCAGCTAGCCGGGGGCAAAGCGGCTAAGGGCTTGATTGATGTTTACCCCGGGAAACGAGTACCAGAGTCCATCTCATTATCAACTGCCCAGGTAAAGCAGCTCCTGGGTGTTGAGTTTAGCCTTGACCAGATAGTGGCGGCGCTGACCTCTTTAAGCTTTGACTGTGAGCTAGTCTCAGCTTCAGAGGTTTGGGTTACTGCTCCTTACTGGCGGAGTGATATACACCAGGCGGTTGACCTTATAGAGGAGGTAGCCCGTGTTATTGGCTATGATAAGATTCCGGCGACTATGCTGGCTCAGCCTGTGCCAAGACAAAGCCCCGAGCCTATCCTCAGCCTTAAGCAGGAAGTAAGGCACCACCTTATCGGTTATGGCTTTCAGGAGGTGATTACCTATTCGTTAACCAGTTTGGAAATGCTGAACAAGCTGCTACCTGAACCCCACCCTCTTGAACCTAAGCCCATTCGTGTCGCCAACCCTATGACTGTGGAGCAGGAATACCTTCGCCCAAACCTGCGAGCCAACCTTTTAGCTGTCCTATCGGTAAATAAGAGGTATGAAGACGGTGGTATCAGGCTTTTTGAACTGGGCAAGGTATATTTACCCCGGCAGAAGGACTTACCCAGTGAGCCCGAAATGCTATGTGGCATACTAAGCGGCTCTAGATTTGAGAAATCGTGGCACGGTGGGGATGAGCTACTTGATTTCTATGATGCTAAGGGAGTGATTGAGGGCTTACTTAGCCACCTGGGGATAGAAGCCAGCTTTGAGGAAAGCAGGGACGAAAGCTTGCACCCGGTCAAACAGGCGGCCATGATTATAGCTGGTAACAAATTGGGTGTTGTCGGTGAGCTACACCCCAAAGTATTGCAGGCTTTTGAAATCCCTGAGGCTGCCTGTCTCTTTGAAATTGACCTGACAGCGCTTTTGCCTTTTACCTTGGGTCATAAAATGTTCCAGCCAATACCCCGGTTTCCCACTATAGTCAGGGATGTTGCCCTAGTCGTTGATGCTGGAGTAACCCATCAGAGGGTAGAGGATATTATTAAGAGCTTTCCATTGGTAGAGCGGGTTACTATCTTTGATGTCTATTCCGGCGGGCAACTGCCCCCGGGTAAGAAGTCCCTCGCCTATAGCATTACCTTCCAGTCCCCAACCCACACCTTGACCGATGAAGAGGTTAACCAGGTTCAGCAGCAAATCCTGGACAAGTTATCCACCGAACTCGGTGCCACCCTGCGCAGCTGATATTAACTGCTTAGACGTTGCGGTTATCTCCTGTTGCTACCTTATCCACCTCAGGAAACAAAATAAAGAACGATTAGGGCGATTAGCATTAACAAATAAAAAAGATAGAACAAACGTCTTGTCCTAAAGAGCTTAAATAGAGGGCTTGCGGGAACATCCATCGTCAAGTCCATTGTTTCCTTTTCATTAGACTTAAGCTGAAGCTTGCCGATAAGTGTGTTTACGCTTCTTCTATGTTTTTCGAATGCATCACTCCACCTTTTAGTAAGGAGCAAGCCGAGCAACGTAAGCACTATAGGAATAATGATTAACCATTTTAGCCCTGTTCTGAAATACATTAAGCCCACGATAGATGCTATGCTTCCTATATAGGCAAGTAAAAACCATGTCCTCTCGGTTTCCAAATGCCTACAGTGGAGCCAATGTTGATCTAGCAATTTCCTTACATTCTCGGGAGCATGAATGTCTTCTTTCACGGACTAAATACTCTCCCAGTTGATATTAATTTTTGGTGAGATTAGCTGGCAATAAGCTCCTTAAGCCTTGCCGCCATCCCCTCTATTGGCACGAGCTGTGGTTCTTTTTCCGAGCGCTTTTTTATCTCTGCGCTATTAGCTTCTAGGGTGCGGGGGCTGATGGTAACCCGGATAGGTATTCCCAGGAGGTCGGCATCATTAAACTTAACCCCTGGGGACTCCTGACGGTCATCAAAGAGCACCTCTAAGCCTTGAGTCTCTAGCTCGGCATACAGCTTTTCCGCCGCTGTCGCTACCCGGGGATTTTCTAGATATAGGGGGCAGAGGTAGATGTGATACGGGGCGATAGACATCGGCCAGATAATACCTTTATCATCATGGTTTTGTTCTATAGCAGCGGCTAGTAACCGGCCAAGCCCAATGCCATAGCACCCCATGACCATAGGGTGGGATACCCCGTTAGCATCAATGTAGAAGGCGCCTAATTTCTCACTAAGGAAAGTACCCAGCTTGAAGACATGCCCGACCTCAATGCCGCGGCTGGATGATAATTTGCTGCCACACCTGGGGCATCCCTCTCCAGCCTTAGCCCGGGCGATATCGGCTATGAGGTCAACTTTAAAATCTCTGGGGTAATTGACATTTCTAACATGGGTATCGGGCTTATTAGCCCCGGCAATAAAGTTGGCTCCCGAGGTTATAGAATCATCGGCAATAACCCTAATCCCACTTATACCTATAGGGGAGGCTGAGCCGGCTACTATCCCAGCCTGTTTCACCTCGGCTTCAGTAGCCAGGCGGAGGTCAAAGCAGTGGAGAGCGTTTTTCAGTTTTACCTCATTTACCTCAATGTCCCCTCTAATAACCACCATGACAAACTCGCCATCGGCGATATAAAAGACTGCTTTAAGGGTGTGATTTTGAGGCACCTTGAGAAAACTTGATACCTGCTCAATAGTGCTCATACCCGGGGTGTCAACCTCTTCCAGGGGCAGTGGCTTCTCATCGGCTAATTTGGCTTTAGTACTCTCAGCCTTATCGGTGTTAGCTGAGTAACCACAACTATTACAATAAATAATCTCGTCCTCGCCAGTCTCAGTGATAACCATAAACTCGTGGGAGTCCTTGCCCCCGATAGCACCACTATCGGCTTCAACCAGGACGGTAGGTAGTCCACAGCGAGTGTAGATATTGTGGTACGCCTGGAGCATCTTATTGTAGCTCTGGCTCAGTCCCTCTTCATCGCAGTCAAAGCTATAGAGGTCCTTCATGGTGAACTCACGAACTCGGAGCAACCCGGCTCTGGGTCTGGGCTCATCACGGAACTTGGTCTGGATTTGATATAGCAGGAGGGGCAGGTCACGGTAGCTCTTGACATTGTGAATGACCAGCTCGGTAATGACCTCTTCATGGGTTGGTCCCAGGGCTAGTTTGCGGTCTCGGCGGTCGGAGAGGGTAAACAGCCCCTTGCCGAAAGCTAGGTCTCGCCCGGTTTCTTGCCACAATTCTAAAGGCTGGAGGACAGGGAGCATTAGCTCCTGCCCTCCGGCAGCATCCATCTCCTCCCGAATTATGTTCTCTATCTTTTTCAGTGTCCTCCAGGCTAAAGGCAAATAGGAATATACCCCAGCCGCTACCTGATATATCATCCCGGCTTTAAGTAGTAGCTGGTGACTAACTGTTTCTGCCTCAGCCGGCACCTCTCGCTGAGTCTTACCAAATAGCTTTGATATCCGCAATTTACCGGTTGACCTATCTAATCATGGTTTTCAGTTTACCGATACTGACGGAGGTTAGGCAAATTCCTTCTTTCCCCCTGAGACAAATATTATGGATAGTATCCCCAACACTGTTCCTACTGGTATTAAGGGGAGAGCCAAGATGGCACCGGCAAGCGCCAGCCCCCAGACCTTTCTTCTCATGGCGCAGATACCACCGATTATGGCTACTATTCCAAGACCAATTACCCCGGCGCCAAGTACTCCAAGCCCTGGCATACCGGTAATCAAGGCGAAAAGTCCCCCAGCCGTAGCTACAACAGCGCCGATACCAATACCATAGCAACCAGCAATTATAGTCAAGATACCTGCTGTTGTTGGCCTCCACGTTTTTTGCATTGTTACCTCCTTGTTTTATTTTTAATTATGGCTAGGCAAATTCCTTCTTCCCCGTTGAGACAAATATAATGGATAGAAGCCCCAGTATAAACGAACTGGGGAGAGCCAGGATAGAACCGGCAAGCGCCAGCCCCCACGCCCTTCGTCTAATAGCCTGGATACCACCGACCAAGGCTATTATCCCGAAAGTCAGTGATACCGCACCAAGCACAATGAGCGCAAATGATGAAATCCTGATTACTCGCTCAATAATTGATGGGATATCAATTGTCCCAGGGATGAAGACCCCAGCCCACCGACGTATCAAATCAGTTAATTCGGGAATAAAAGCTCTCGCCCTGCCTATAAGCCCGGCTAGCACAAACATAAAACCACCTCTACCTATACCAATAGCCCCGGCAATTATAGTTAAGATGCCAGCCGTTGTTGGTCTCCATGTCCTTTCCATTTGTTACCTCCTTAGTTATTTATAATAGTCACTTAATTACTGAGGCTAAATATAGCTCTCAACTATTTAATCATATTAAAGCGCCTTATTCTAGGGGTCGGCTTCAAAATTTTTTGTCTACCTCACCCCCCTAATCCCCCTCTCCTTTGAAGGAGAGGGGGAAAGATGATTTTTAGAGGGGCTTCGCCCCTTCAAACTTCCCCAATTCTAAGCTTAGAACCTCTCCACCTCCCTCATTAAAGCTATCACAAAGTCCTTTTCCTGGATAGTAGCAATCTTTTTGCCTTTTTTGAACAGGATGGCTTTGCCTTTGCCGCAGGCGATGCCGACATCGGCATCTTTAGCCTCGCCGGGTCCATTGACCTCACAGCCCATAACCGCTACCTTTATCGGCTTGTCAATCTTTAATAGCCTTTCCTCAACTTCTTCGGCTAATTTTATAATATCAACCTCAGCCCGACCACAGGAGGGGCAGCTAATCAAAGTCGGACCGTACTGGCATAAGTCCAGGCTCTTTAGAATCTCATAGGCAGCAATTACCTCTTCTTTGGGGTGGGCGCTTAATGAGACCCGGATAGTATCACCGATGCCTTGATAGAGAAGGGTGCTGATGCCTACCGTGCTCCGAATAATGCCCCTTCGGGATGTGCCGGCTTCAGTAATACCTATATGTAGGGGATAGGGTATCTTTAGGGCAATGTCTTCATAGGCGTCAATAGTCGTCGGGACGTCAAAGGCTTTTAGTGAGACCTTAATCAGGTCAAAGTTAAGGCTCTCCAGCAGGCGTACCTGCTGTAGGGCAACATCAACCATTTGCTTGGCGAGGGTCAATCCGGGTTTGGCGGTTTTGGGCAGGCTGCCGGCATTTACCCCGATGCGGATTGGAACATTCCTCTCCTTAGCTGCCTGGACTATGACCGAGACTTTTTTCGGCTGGCTGATGTTGCCCGGATTTAACCGCAGTCCATCAGCCCCGGCTTCCAGTGCCAGTAAAGCCAGTCGGTAATCAAAGTGAATATCAGCCACAATCGGTAGGGGAGTGCCCCTTTTTATGGCTCGTATTGCCCGGGCGGCTTCGGCATCAGGCACCGCCACTCGGACTAACTGGCAGCCACAGTCTTCAAGCTCCTTGATTTGGGCAGTAGTTGACATAATATTACGAGTGTCAGTTTTGGTCATAGACTGGACCACAATCGGAGCGTTACCGCCGATGGTTACATTGCCAATCTGAATTGGTTTGCTGGCTCGTCTGGGTTTCATAATATTATTAACCTCACCCCCTTTATCTCCCTCTCCTTAAAAGGAGAGGGAGAAGAGATTTTAGAGAGGGGGCAAAGCCCCCTCTCTTACTTTCACTCCCCCTTCCCTTATTAAGGGAAGGGGGGCAGGGGGATGGGTTATATCAGAGGGGCGAAGCCCCTTCAAGCTTCCCCTGATAAATGACATAAAATTATGGTGTTAGACCGCCTCCGCCTATGATGCGTATAATATCACGGTAGGTGATTACCATAAATGCGGCGATGAGGGCAGCAAAGCCAATAAAGTGCACCAGTCCCTCTGTCTTTGGTGACACGCGTTTGCCCCGGCGAACTCGCTCCAGCAGCACGAATGCAATTCTACCACCATCTAGAGCGGGGAGGGGGAAAATATTGATTAGAGCTATATTTATGCTGAGAAAAGCGGCAAATTCCAGTAGCGGACCAATCCCACCCTTAGCCACCTCCCCGGTGATTTGAGCAATACCCACCGGCCCAGCCACTTGAACCGGTGTTGTCCCAGTAACCATACCAAGTATTCCATTCTTGAATAGGACAAAAGTTTCCACACACGCTGATACCGCTAAAGGCGCTGCTCTCCAGGCGGGTTCACTTTGACGGACAATAGTGGCGTCTGTCAGTCTGACTGTAATACCGATTGCCCCCTGACCTTCAGGCGGTCTCCACCTCGGTACTACCTGGACACTCTCTGTAGATGAGTCGCTATGCTGGACAAACATGGTAGCCTCTTTGCCGAGGTTAAGCTCAATATAGCGTTGCAGGTCACCAATATTGTGCACTGGCTTTTGGTTGAAGCTAAGGAGGGTATCTCCCGGTTCAATACCAGCCCTGGCGGCTGGGGAATTGAGGGCTACCTCTTCTATCAACACTTCCCCCATTACTAGGTTATGGGGAACCATAAAGGCAATTGAGAATAGGAGAAGGGGCAGAATAATATTCATTATTGAACCAGCGCTGAGGACTAAAAGCCTGGTGCCAATGCGCTTACCAGCCAGACTCCCTGGTACCTTGGGGTCTTCTTCGCCAGCCATTTTGGTGAATCCGCCTAAGGGTATAGCGTTCAGTGAATATATTGTTTCTCCTCGTCTTATTGAGAATACTCGTGGGGGAAAGCCAAGACCAAATTCGTGCACTCTTACCCTAGATGCTTTAGCGGCAATAAAATGTCCAAACTCGTGGGCAATGATAAGCACGACAATAATACCGACAAAGGCACCTATGGTCGTTAGCATGGCTTATCTCCACTAGCCATCTGTAAGACTTTCTGTCTCGCCCAGGCATCAGCGGCTATGATTTCATCTAGGGTAGGGTAGGGGATGGGTTGATGCAGTTCTAATGCCTGCTCTATAAGATTAGCAATCTCAGTAAATTTAATCCTTTGCGATAGGAAAAGTTCAACCGCTACCTCATCAGCGGCACAGAGTACTGCCGGGTAGGTTCCGCCTTTCCTTCCAGCTTCAATGGCTAACTTGAGGCAGGGGAAGGTATTAAAGTCAGGTGGTTCAAAGGTCAGGTTATTAATTAAGCTCCAGTCAAGTCGGGGAAGTTTGGGATTAGGCAGGCGCTCAGGGTAAGTCAGGGCACATTGAATGGGCAGGCGCATATCAGGGCAACTTAGCTGGGCTTTAATTGAGCCATCTATAAATTCCACCATAGAGTGGATAATGCTCTGGGGATGGATTAAAACCTTAATATTGTCAAATGGCATGTTAAATAGCCAATGGGCTTCAATGACCTCAAAGCCTTTATTCATCAAGGTGGCTGAGTCAATGGTGACCCTTCTTCCCATCTGCCACGAGGGATGTTTTAGCGCCTGCTCAACGGTCACCTCATTTAGCTCAGCAGGGGAATAATGGAGGAAAGGACCGCCTGAGGCAGTCAGAATAAGCTTGGCTGCTGGCTGCATTTCACCTTTGAGGCACTGCCATATAGCACTATGCTCGCTGTCAATAGGCAAAATCAGGGCTCCGTTTAGCTTCGCTTCATTGGTGATAATCTCGCCCGCCATAACTAATGACTCCTTGTTGGCTAGGGCAACATTTTTACTGGCTTTTACCGCAGCCAGTGCTGGGCTCAGCCCTGAACTTCCTGAGGTAGCGATAACAGCGACATCCACCTGAGGATGCCGGGCAATGTCTTCTGGTGGTAGGAATTTATAGTTAGCATTAACCAAGCGGGCTAGTGCCTTCCTGTCGTGACAATAAACAAACCTTGGTTTAAACTCCTTGATTTGCTTTGCCAGTAAATTAACGTTCTTTCCGCCAACTAGCCCAACTATATGAAGCCTGTGGGGTAAGGCACGGACTACCTCGAGTGTTTGCTGACCTATGGAGCCGGTTGAACCCAAAACCGCCAATCGCTTGGTTATATTGCCCATATCACATAATAGTATACCACTATACCGGCAAAGATAATGCTGTCCAGTCGGTCAAGGATACCCCCGTGTCCTGGCATTAGCCTGCCTGAGTCTTTTACCCCCATATTGCGTTTAAGCAGGGATTCTACTAGGTCGCCAATCTGACCAAAGATACTGACCAGTATGCTCAAGACTATTGCCTGCCAGTAGACGAGGGGCAAGTGGAAGGGTGTGGGGGTAAAAAACAATATGCTCACTATGATAGCCCCGACTATTCCGCCCACGCTTCCTTCCCAGGTCTTACCCGGGCTGATATTTGGGGCTAGCTTATGCCTGCCAAATCTCCTGCCGATGAAGAAGGCAGTAGTATCCGAAGCCCAGGTAGCAAATAGAGCAAAGAATACCCAATTTCTACCACCATCCAGTCCTCTTAGTGCCACCAGATAGCTTAACAGCCAGCCTACATAGAGGACTCCAGCTATCGTCCATGCCCAGGTGGTAAAAGCACCCTCTTTTTGTCGTCGGGAAAGGAGTCCAATTAAAGGTAGCACCACGGCTGAGGCTAGCAGCAATGGCATGAGTAAACCGGAACCGAAGCGGGTTTCAAAGAGCGACAGTAACTCTGAATTGCGGCTAAGGGTGAAGAAGGCAGTCCAAATTAGCCCGAAGACAGTCAATGGCGGTGCTTTTGAGGTAGCCACCATCCGGTAGAATTCAAGAGCAGCCAGGATGCCAAAGGCGACTATTAATGCGGTAAGTCCCGGCTCCCCACCAAACCAGACGACAATAACCAGAAGCGGGACAAACCAGAGGGCAGTTATGATTCTTTCCTTGAGCATAGGCTTATCTATCAACTTACTCCGTAATTAAGATGGCTTTAGGGAGGTAATCCCTCTATAGTGATTATCTCTCCTTATCAAGAAGCCGGAGCCCAAAGAGGCTTATTAGAGAAATCAAAGGCATTTCTGCAGAGCTAGAGTTACTAAACAACCTCAGTTATACTCCACCGAAGCGCCGTTGCCTCTGGCTGTAAGATAAGAGTGCTTTCTTAATCTCTTTTTCATCAAAGTCTGGCCATAGAACATCGGTGAAGTAGTATTCACTATAGGTTGCTTGCCATATTAGGAAATTGCTTATCCGTAGTTCACCACCGGTGCGAATGATTAAGTCAACATCAGGTAAACCGGCGGTATAAAGGTAATTATTAAATAATTTTTCGTCTATACTTTGAGGTGGCACACATTCAGCGATAATGGAGCGTACTGCGTCAAGGATCTCAGTGCGTCCCCCATAGTTGATGGCGAGGCTAAGTGTCATCCCGGTATTGTTTTTGGTCAACTCAATAGCTCTATTTATTGCTTGCTCAAGACCTTGGGGGAGCCCTTCAAGTCGACCGAGGTGGCGAATCTTGACCCCCTGTTTATGAAGCTCTTGGGCTTCTTTGTCCACTGCCTCTTCTAGGAGACGGAGCAAACCCGCCACCTCATCTTGGGGGCGATTCCAGTTTTCCGTGGAGAAACCGTAGAGGGTTACATACTTTATCGGGTATTGGTTGAGGCATCTAATTGTCGAGCGTACACTTTTTAGTCCTGCCAGGTGCCCTTCAAACCTAGGTAATCCATGCCGTTCTGCCCATCTACCATTACCATCCACAATAATAGCTACATGGTTGGGCAAGCGAAGCTTTTTCCCTTCAGTTAACAAAGTAGCCTTAGTGTTGCCGCTCAATATTAAACTTACCCCTTAACTTCAGCTATACTTCCGTGAGTTTTTCTTCCTTATCTCGTCCCGCCTGCTCAGCATTGGCAATGAAGCTATCAGTAAGCTTTTGTAGTTGGTCTAGGGCGCGCTTAAGCTCGTCCTGGGATATATCCTTATCTTTCTCCAACCCTTTTAGTTCATCCATGGCTTCACGCCGTAGATTGCGTATTACTACTTTTTCTTTTTCCACCCTACCCCGGGCGACCTTAATTAGCTCCTGTCTCCGCTCTTCGCTCAGTGGTGGGATATTTATTCGAATTGCACTCCCGTCACTAGTCGGATTTAGCCCGAGGTCAGAGGTTAAGATGGCTTTCTCAATACTGCGTAGGCTGCTTTTGTCCCAAGGTTGGATGACGAGCAGCCTTGCCCCAGGCGCCGAAATACTAGCCAGTTGATTAAGTGGAGTAGACACGTCAGCATATTCTACCTTAATGTGCTCTATTAGGGCAGGGTTGGCATGCCCGGTGCGAATGGTGGCTAATTCTCTCTTCAAGACCTCGATAGAGGTTCGCATCTTTTGTTCGATGTTCCACAAAATGCGGCTAACCATCTTCCGTCCCGCTGGATACCATGGTACCAATGGGTTCACCCAGTATAGCACGCTCAATACTGCGGGGAGCCAGGAGGTCAAAGACGATTATCGGTAGCTTGTTTTCCAAGCAGAGGGAAAGAGCAGTAGCATCCATTACCTCTAAGCGCATATTTAGGGCTTCAATGTGGGTAAGTTTGTCAAACTTCTTAGCGGTGCGATTTTTGCTAGGGTCAGCACTATAGATGCCATCAACATTATTCTTGGTCATAAGTAGGACTTCTGCCTCAATCTCTATAGCTCGTAGGGCAGAAGCAGTGTCCGTGGTCATATACGGATTGCCAGTGCCGCCAGCGAAAATGACCACTCTGCCTTTCTCTAGGTGGCGGATAGCTCGGCGTCTAATGTATGGCTCGGCTACCTGTTGAATATTTATCGCCGACTGGACTCTGGTTGGTATTCCTTCTCTCTCTAGTGCATCCTGGAGAGCCAGGGCATTTATCACTGTGGCTAGCATGCCAGCATAGTCAGCGG
>Ga0209314_10000288_pt1 | contig 21904 bp, 20 predicted proteins | sample I19B2metaG_FD_184146 | JGI IMG/M metagenome (GOLD analysis project Ga0209314, IMG submission 184146) | Lake sediment bacterial and archeal communities from Gulf of Boni, Indonesia to study Microbial Dark Matter (Phase II) - ​I19B2 metaG... | ecosystem: Environmental > Aquatic > Freshwater >... | reverse complement strand
CTCTGGAAGGAGAGGGATAATGTCCAAGGAGCAGTTGCTGAAAAAGGCCCATAGCAAGCATATGCAGGGGAAGCTGCAGGCAGCGGCCAAGCTATACCAGGAGATCCTCAGGATCCGCCCCAACGACCTGGACGCAACCTACCTTCTCGGCACACTCTACGCAGAGAGCGGCGACTTACCCAGGGCAAAGGAGTTTCTGGAAAGGGCGGACAGCATCAACCCCTCCTCCCCCTACATCAAGGTCAATCTGGGGAACATCTGCAAGAGCCAGGGTGATTTTGCCAAGGCAAGTGAACTCTACCAGCAGGCTCTCTCACTTGATGACAGTCTCCCCCAGGCTTACATCGGGCTGGGGAATATCCTGGAAACAGTGGAAAATGACTGGGATGGCGCCCTCCTAATGTACAGGAATGCGCTGCAGCTGGCCCCAAATGATCCCCTGATCCTCCAGGCAACTGGCAACTTTCTCGTCAGACACGGCGACTCACATGCTCTTGAGTATCTGCAGCTGGCCGCACGGTTGAATCCGCGCCTGCCGGCAATAACCAAGGATTGCGGCATTGCCTGCGTTAGGTTTGGCCGCCCGGCTGAAGGGGCGAGATATCTGCGACAGTCACTTAATCTTTTCGGAGAAGATCCGGAGGCGCGCTATTATCTGACCATCGCCGAGGGGACAAATCCGGATCGACAACTTCAGCAGGAGTATGCGCGTCTGGAATTCGACCGTTTCGCCCCGGAGTTCGAGCAGACACTGGTGAATGGACTCGGATACACTATTCCCGGACAAATCGTACAGCTTATCAAGGATACCCAGCCTGAAGGTTTCCGCTTCAGAAACGGAGCAGACCTGGGGTGCGGAACAGGACTATTCGGCCTGGAGGCCAGAGGCCATGCCGACACGCTGGTTGGGATAGACATCTCCCCGCATATGATAGAGCTCGCTTCCGGCAGGGGGTGCTACGACGAACTGCTTTGCGGAGATGTCACAACCGTCCTGCAGGGGATAGATGCGAAATTCGATCTCTTCTCCGCCACAGATGTACTCGTCTATATCGGAGATTTGGATGAGCTTTTCAGCGTCATGACGGCAAGGGCTGAAAATAGTGCGCTTTTCGTATGCTCCACCGAGAGCGTTGAAGGCGATGGGTTCGTCCTGCGCCCGTCCGGACGCTATGCCCACAGTCGCCAGTATATGAAGCTGGTAGCGGATAAACATTCCTGGCAGCTGATCGACTGCAAGCAGGTGCCGCTGCGAAAGGAGTACGGCAGCTGGATTGACGGCGAACTGTACATATTCCGCTATGACGGGAATCCGACCTGAGAAATGGAAATATCCCCCCCGCAACCGCAGGGGGGACTCACCACCAAGGAGCAAGACATGACCCAGCTTGACTACGCCCGCAAAGGGATAATCACCGACAAGATGCGCGCCGCCGCCGCTGCCGAGGGGGTGACCCCCGAGTTCATCCGCGACGGGATCGCCAGCGGCAACATCATAATCTGCCACAACATCAAGCACGGAAACGGCGTCCCCCTCCCCGTCGGGAAGGGGCTGCGCACCAAGGTCAACGCCAATATCGGCACCTCCGCCGACGACCTGGACATCTCCAAGGAGCTGGAAAAGGCCCGCACCGCCGTCAAGTACGGCGCCGACGCCATCATGGACCTCTCCACCGGCGGACCGGTTGACGAGATCCGCCGGGCGATCATCGCCGAGACCGGCGCCTGCATCGGCTCGGTCCCCCTCTACCAGGCAGCCCTGGATGCTGTACGGGTGCGGAAGAAGGCCATCGTAGACATGACCGTGGATGAGATGTTCGCCGGCATCATCAAGCATGCCGAGGACGGGGTTGACTTCATCACTGTCCACTGCGGCGTGACTAGGAGCACTGTGGAGAGGATGAAGAAGGAGGGGAGGATCATGGATGTGGTCTCCCGTGGCGGATCCTTCACCATCGAGTGGATGATCTACAACAACGCCGAGAATCCCCTCTTCGAGCACTATGACAAGTTGATCCAGATTGCCCGTGAGTATGACCTGACCCTGTCGCTGGGTGACGGCTTCCGCCCTGGGTGTCTGGCCGATGCCACCGACCGTGCCCAGATCCACGAGCTGATCCTCCTTGGGGAGCTGACCCAGCGGGCCTGGGAAGCAGGGGTGCAGGTGATGATCGAGGGGCCTGGTCACATGCCCCTGAACCAGATCGAGGCAAACATCCTCCTGCAGAAGCGCCTCTGCCACGGCGCCCCCTTCTACGTACTGGGCCCCCTGGTGACCGACATCGCCCCGGGGTACGATCACATCACCTGCGCCATCGGCGGCACCGTCGCCGCGGCAGCAGGTGCCGACTTCCTCTGCTACGTAACCCCCTCCGAGCACCTCAAGTTACCCTCTGTCCAGGACGTGCGCGACGGGGTGATCGCCTCCCGCATCGCCGCCCATGCTGGGGACATCGTCAAGGGGGTGAAGGGGGCCATTGACAAGGACATCGCCATGGCCAGGTGCCGCAAGAAGCTGGACTGGGAGGGGCAGTTCAACCTGGCCCTCGACCCGGAGAAGGCAAGGCAGCTCAGGGCGGAGTCGGGGGTTGCGGAGCACGGCGCCTGCACCATGTGCGGCGAATTCTGCGCCTACAAGGTGATGGACGATGCCATGGGGAAAGAGGGGGCAGCTTCATAAGGAAAGGTTGACGCGGCGGGAAAAATCCGCTAGAAAAAGGGCTACGCCACCTTAGCTCAGTCGGTAGAGCAACTGATTCGTAATCAGTAGGTCGTCAGTTCGATTCTGATAGGTGGCTCCAGTCACATAGAGGGGTTACAGCTTAGGTGCTGTAACCCCTCTTGTTATTTGCCGCCGATATTGAAGCATGTCCAACGTATCGGCTGAAATTATGGAGAGAGCATATCAGTCCATATTTTGAGGGATGCTTGCAATGGAGAAAATGTCAGTTATGCTAATGAGGCCGACCAGGCAAACGGTATGAAATCAAGGAGGATGTATGACCCAATACCATCTGGCGCTCGACGGCATCAGCAAGGCCTGCAGCGAGATCCAGCAGGTGCTCAATGAGCACCTGAACAGAACCAGCAACTCCCAGTACAAGACGGATATCAGCAAGGACCTGGTGACCCTGTACAACCTGCAGCACATCGTTGAGGCGGTCAGGCAGGACATCGATTCCGGCAAGGTAGGGGCGAGCACCGAGCTCCTCCTGCGGATCGCGGCCAACGACTTCAAGGACAAACTGAAGATGATCCCGGACAAGAGAAGCACTTGCAAGGAGATCGTCCATGACCTGCAAATTATTCACAAGAAGATCCTGCAGATGACGACAAAGGCTAACTAGCAATCCGATAAAAAAGCCCGGCGAATTAATACGCCGGGCTTTTTCGTGCCTGTTAACTGCCAGAACCTACTTCTTTCTTCCCGCCAGTTGCTTATCCCTGCCGCCGGACTGCATCGGGTCCCCCTTGTAACCGAGGGCTTTCCAGTCCATCCTCTTCCCACCCATGTGGCATTCGCCGCACTGCAGTGCATCCTCCTTAGGCGCCACTTCGTGACTGGCGCTGATGTAGGAGACCGTCTTGACGAAGCGGTATTTGCCGCTGTAGGGGAGGATGTCGCTGCCGTTCTTCAGCGCCTTGTCCCAGTCGAAATCGTCCCAGAGGGACTTGTACTGCTGGAAGACGCTCAGGTAGCCGTACTCGGCGTCCATGGGCTGATCTCCGGTGTACTGCTTGTAGGGGAAGATCTTAGCCTTGCGATCGGAGATCGACCCAACCGGCTTGGTCATGATTACCGGCGCGGAGGGGTCCTTGATCCTGTCCCCCAGCATGTAGCGCTCGATCATGCCGTTAGACCATGCGTATACCGGCACCACGTTCATCCCCCAGGTGAAGCTCCCCTTCTTCTTCAGGAAGGTCTCCTTGTCGAACTGCTCCTCTGCCTTTAGCTCCTTACCCACGTCTGACCAGTTCCAGCTCATCTTGGTGGCCTGCGCCTTGGCGAACACCGGGATGTGGCAGGTTTCGCAAGCGACCGCAGCAAGGTGGCCGTTCAGGATGGCGGAGTTCTTCGACTTCTTGTGGGGAGCCCTTTCGCCACTGTGGCAGTCGGTGCAGGCTACCCGCTCGTCATAATGGGCCATCATGCTGGAGGCCCCGGCGATGCGGTGCTCCCTGGTGCGGTGGCATGCCTGGCAGGTCATGTCCTGTCCGCCGCTTGCCTTGGTCCCCATGTGCACGTCATGCTTCCTGCTGCTCTTCTCCAGGGTTGAATCCAGTCCGGCATGCTTGACCGCATCACCACCGCCGCCGAAGAAGTGGCAGTAGCCGCAGTTCTTCCGCGTCGGCTTGCCGACGCTCTTGGCAGCCAGGGAAAGGTCCATGGTCCCCTTCTCCATCGACTTCATGTCAACCTCGCAGTCGAAGTTGGAGCGGGAGTAGTTACCCTTCTGGGCATGGCAGATCAGGCAGTCAACGTTCTCCTTCTTGCCGAAGTCGTAGTTGGTCCGGGTCCAGCCATATCCGGCATGGCACTTGCCGCAGGCCTCGTGGACCATGCCGTCTTTACCCCCCTGTATGGAGGTGCAGAAGGCATTGATCATGTTCGCCTTGCCGTACTCTTTGGAGCTCTTCTCCAGCCCCTTCACGCGGTTGGGGGTCCCCTTCCAGTTCCAGTGGGTCGTCTTCATGAAATCTTTTGTTTCCTTCTCGTGGCACTCCAGGCAGACCCTGGTGACATCGCTCCCCGCCTTGAAGGTGCCGTTCACCAGAGTGGCATGATCCTCCCCGCCGTGGGCTAGCGCTCCCCCGAGAAGGGAAAGCAGGGCTATGAAAAACGTTCTTTTCCACATATCCGTTCCTTTCATATCATGCCGGGATCAGCACCCAGCCGTTTTCCTGAAGAGCTTGCTGATGTTCTTCCCGCCCTCGTTGTCGTACTTGCAGCGGATCTCGTCGCCATCGACGATCCGCTTGTCGTTGAACTTGTCAAGGGTCAGTTCGTCCTCGACGGTTATTGATACATCCTCGCCGCTCTTCACGTCCTTGAGGATCACCACAGCCGATTTCTTGTCAGCCGCCATGGTGATCCTGGAAACCGTGCCGATTATCTTCACCTCTTCAGCGTAGGCTGCAACGGCAGATAGAAGTGCGAAGAGCAGCACTCCGTAGATCATCCCTTTGGAAAGTATACTTTTCATGGCTTCACTCCGTTCTTTTGACAGGATCTCAGAACTTGACCTCAAAGGTTGCGTAAATATCGTGGGCCTTCTTCAGAGGCGTCATCAGCATCATATCGTTGGCCGAGACCGCGGAAATCTTCTGCGGCGCCCCCACCCAGTTGTTGCTGCCGGTATATTCAAAGTTGTAGTACTGGTAACCGATTTTGAAGAATGCCTTGCTGGTGTATGAGGAGATCGGCTTTAGATCCAGTTCCTGGATGATGTACGGCTCGTAGACATTGCCCCTCGTCCCCACCTTGGTGGTCCACATGTCGTCGGCAGCCGGGGAAAAAGGAATCCAGTTCTTGGAGCCGTGGTTATACTCGAAGCCTATCTTGGTCTTCGACGGCAGATCGTAGCGAACCCCGGCATAGGCGCCCCAGCCGGTCTTGTCTGATGGAGCCTCTGGAGAGAGGAAACCGCCTGTCAGAAGCCCCTGGAAACCGGCCTGGGCCGAGACGTTGTTGTTTGGGTGGGTAACGCTCATGCCGAAATCGGCAAATACGTTCAGGGTTCCAGGACCGACCTTCTTCATGGCGCTCATGGCTCCGATCCCGTACCAGTCGATGTCACCCAGGTTCACCGACGGCGCTACGTCACCGAAGACCGTGTTGCTCATGGCAGGGAAATCGAAGATGTTGAAGCCGCGATTCCACTGCATCCAGACCCGCAAGGGATCGGTATCCACCGGGATCACCGCCACTCCGAGCATATCCGTGTCCTTGATGCTGTTGCCGGTGGTCCTGAAACCGCTGTCGAAACCACGGCCGTAGCAGACCTTGGCATAGGCTCCCGGGAGGGCATCGATATCCGGCGCAACTCCCAGGGTCATGCCGTCGAATGCATAGTCAACCAGGAGGGCCGGAGTTCCGCCGTTGCCAGGGCGCTCGTTATTCAGCTTCAGGTTGGTCGGGGCGCCGTTGGTTGCAGGCCTCCGTCCCACGGAGAGCCAGATCGGCTCGTCGGCGATATTGCTCCAGGTGGCATATACCCGGTCCACGTTGAGTTTGCTGTCGGAGGGGACGTGCCCGACGGTGCCGTCGAAAACGCCAACCCTGTCGGCAAAATAATTGCCAGTTGTCTGGTCATCCACCTGGGAACCGAAGGTCTTGTACATGTCAAGCTTGGCGGTGACGGTCACGTTCTGGGTTGCCTTGGCATTCAGGTCGAGGCTGAATTTGTTGGTGTAGAGAGTCTCGTTCTTCGGCTTGGCAGGCTTAACGTAGGCACCGGCGCCGAGGCTTTGCAGATAGGCGGCGGCACCGGCCGGATCACCGAAGTACGGGTTGCCGGCTGTGTTAGCCATGTAGTTCACCAGATTCCCCATCATGACATTGGGTGTCACGCCAGATACGCCGGCATAGGTGGTCGTGCTGAGCAGCGCCCTGGCAGCTGGGGTGGCGAAGAATCCCATGACCGCGGGGTCCTGCTGCAGCGCCCCCATGAACAGAGCGCCGTTGGTGTATCCGGCCGTCTCGCCATGGAGCGAATCGACGCGGAAGCGGTAATCCCCGCCGATGGTCAGCCATTTGCCCAGGGACTTGTCGTCGACCCTCTTCACCTGCCCCTTGAGCAGCTCGATCTCCCTTGAGAGCTGTTCTACCTTCTTCTGCAGCTCCTCTTCGGCGGCATTTGCCGCAAGGGGGAGCGCCATCCCGGCCACGCAGGCGGCAAGTGCAAGATTGATAACCGTTTTTTTCATAGATCCTCCTGTTGTGTTGTTGTACTGCGGAGCTACTTCCTGTCATTTGGCGACTCAAGACAGCCCGACTACGCCAAAGCATCACCCCCTTTTCGTAGCCTTGGTCAGCGTATTCGCCCCATCCATATTACCTTAACTAGCTATTCGAATAGCTTAATATTCAACTATATGATTTATTGAATGCAATTGAGGTGCCACAAATGATTAGAAGAGCAGGAAGGCATGGAGAGGTGAAGATCTGCGGAGGGGGATGCGGAGGGGCTTTTGGCAAGCCCCCGAAATGGTCAGTTGATTATGACGGCGGGACCGGCGGTGGAGATAATGGCTGAAATGAATGACTTGAGCTCGCTGCTGCGCAGGAGAGGCATCCCCGAACCGGTGATCTTGATGAATTCAATTCCGATTCCAGGTGACACCTGGGGTTTACACGGCATGCTCCCCTTGTTGCGCCAGGCGACCCTGCAGCAAGCCTCGGTGGGCACATCGCTCCCCGGCAGGACGAAGGATATGCCCAGCTCTTCCCCCCGGTTCAACTCCAGGTGGGTCCCCACGAAGATCCCACCCTGGCTGATGTCCTCGCTCACACCGGCATGGGTACTGCCGGCTACGGTCAGGCGCACTTCCATGCGACACGGCAACCTGGGATCGCGCCTCTCGATGGACGGGATGAACGTCTTGATTGCGTTGAGAAAAAGCCTGCCATCTAGGGGCTTGGCCAGGTAGGTATCTATCCCCATGCCTTTAAATTCAGCCATTTCGACCGGGTGGGTGGCATTGCTCACCATGATGACCGGTATGTGGCACAGAGCCGGATCGGACTTCATCTCCCTGCAGCAGGCCAATCCGTCCATGTTCGGCATGTACTTGTCCATTACAATCAGGTCTGGAACAACCTGGCGGGCGACCTGCAGCGCCTCCAACCCGTCTGAAGCGGTGAAGAGCTGCACAACTGACGAGGCAAGAAACCTTTTCTGCAGCTCCAGCAGCAGCTTGACATCATCGACCAGGAGAATCTTATGCATTACAAAAACTCCTCAAATAGCATTACAAATAAACAATTGAAATCTTACCACTAACGCTACATCATAAGACAAAACTAGTCAACTACCTAATCCACAAGAAAAAACGGCGTCATGATGCTTGCGGTCCAGGGCTGGGAGCCACTACAAGAGAACTCTTTGGCAAGCATAGATGGCATCACGCTATTGACAGCAATCCGCTTTTGAAGGATTGTTGCCATATTATCAGCAAATTTTACGGCGGAGATCCGGCATGAAGTTCCTCGACCTTCTCAGCGAAAGAATAATCATCGGCGACGGCGCCATCGGCACCATGCTCTACGGCAAGGGGGTAGGCCTCGATGCCAACTTCGAGCATCTCAACCTGGTCCGCCCCTCCCTGGTGAGCGAGCTGCACCGGGAGTACCTGGCAGCCGGCGCCAGGATGATCGAGACCAACACCTTCGGAGCAAACCGCACCAGGCTGGCCCCCATCGGCCTGGAGAAGAAGACCGCCGAGTTGAATCGCCAGGGGGCAATCCTGGCGCGCAGGGCAGTTGCCGAAGCAGGGGTTGCCGAAAGTGTCTTCGTTGCCGGATCCATGGGCCCCCTTGCCAGGGGGAAGGGGGAGGAGCGGGAAGTGGAGGGCGACGAAGTCACCGCCATCTTCCGGGAGCAGGCCCTGGCCCTGGCCGAGGGGGGGGTTGACCTCCTCATCCTGGAGACCTTCTCCGACCTGGAGCAGATCTCCTGCGCCCTCAAAGCCGCCAGGGAGACCGGCCTGCCGGTGGTGGCCTGCATGGCCTTCCTCGAAGGGGATCGTACCGGAGGAGGTACCGACGCCGCCACGGCAGCGGCCAGGCTTGCCAGCGAGGGGGCCGACCTGGTGGGGGCCAACTGCGGCGCGGGCCCCCGGGAGATCCTCATGGCCATCGAGAAGATGGCTTCTGCCACCGACCTCCCCCTCGCAGCCTTCGCCAACTCGGGCTTCCCCGAATACCTGGACGGCCGTTACATCTACCGTACCACTCCGGAGTACTTCGCCGAAAAAGGGGTCGAGATGGCCGCTGCCGGGGCAGCCCTCATCGGTGGCTGCTGCGGCACGACTCCTGAGCATATTCGCCAGCTCTCAGCACGTCTCAAGGGAGAATCCCCCGGGCGGAGGCAGTTCGCCGCGAGGGGGATCCAGCCCTCCTTACCCACCTCACCGCCTGCTGCCAGCCGAGGGTTCCTCTCCCGCTGGGGAGCGGCAAAGGTTGTCACCGTCGAACTGGACCCCCCCAGGGGGCTCGATTGTCGCAAGATCGTTGCCGCTGCCAGGGAGCTGCGTGACGCCGGCGCCGACGCCATCAACATCGCCGAAAACCCCCTGGCCAGAGTACGCATGGGGAACATCGCCCTGGCCCACACGATCCAGGCTGAGGTGGGGATCGAGGTCATCGCCCACGTTACCTGCCGCGACAGGAATCTCCTCGGCCTGCAGTCGGACCTGATGGGTGCCAGCCTTCTGGGGATCCGCTCCATCCTGGCCGTTACCGGGGACCCTGCCCGACTGGGGGACCAGACCGGCGCCTCCTCGGTCTTCGACCTCAACTCCTTCGGCCTGATCAAACTCCTCGCGGACCTTAACTCTGGGGTGAACATGCTGGGACAACCCCTTGGTAGCGGCACCGGTTTCTCCATCGGCTGCGCCTTCAATCCCAACACACCAAAGATGGAGGTGCAGGTTGCCAGGCTGGAGAAGAAGATCGCCGCAGGCGCCCAGTTCATCCAGACCCAGCCCCTTTACGACGCCGAGAAGGCCCTGGAGATGGCCAGACTGACGGCCCGCCTGGAGATCCCGCTGCTCATGGGGATCATGCCCCTGGTGGGTGAGAGGAACTGCGAATACCTGCACAACGAGGTGCCGGGGATTGTGATTCCGGACCATGTTCGTGCCAGGATGCGGGGGAAGGAGAAGGAGGAGGGTGCGGCTGAGGGTCTGGCAATTGCCAGGGAGCTGATCGACGCGGTAAAGGGGGAGATGAAGGGGTTCTACATCATCGCCCCCTTCGGCAGGTCTGCCCCGGCGGCGGAGCTGGTGCGCCACATCAAGGGGAGTTAGCGGCCCCTACTGCTGCAGCAGCGCCGCCAGCTCCTCGGGGATGCGGGGACGTCCTCGCTCGTTCAGGGCGGTGCCGATGATCTTCCCCTGCAGGACCAGCCGGTCGTCAGTCAGGCGAAATATGTCCTGGTGGAAGGCGAAGCGGGCAGCCGACTCCCGCTCCATGCGCACCCCTATCCAGAAACGGTCGCCGCTGGTGAGGGGCTGCCTGTAGTCCAGCTCCGCCCGGACCACCACCAGGTTTATCCCCCTGTCGGCATAGGCCTTGAAATCCACGCCGATACTCTTCAAAAACTCGTGACGGGCATGCTCCAGGTACTGCTGGTAAACGGAGTTGTTGACGATACCCTGCATGTCCAGCTCGTAGTCACGCACTTCCATCTCGATCCTGAACGGATAATCCTTCATTGCCAAAACCCCTTTGCACTGTTGACCATGTCGGCCCTACCTTCCACCCGCCGGGGCGGAAGCAAGCTTTCGCCAGGCGTAGGCCAGCATGAAGCAGATTATGTTGAGCAGCACGATGACCCCGCCGGCAGGGAGGTTCATGACAAAAGCGAGGAGTATGCCGGAAACCACTGAAAAGACGGCAAACAGTGCGGCTATTACCATGGTGGCCCTGAATCCCCTGGCCACCTGCAGGGAGGTGACCGCCGGTATGATGAGCAGGGCGGAGACGAGGAGTATGCCGACCACCTTCATTGCCAGCACCACCGTCAGGGAGGTGAGCACCGCCAGCAGCCCGTTGAGCCGCTCCACCCTGATGCCGCTGCACCTGGCCAGCTCCTCGTCGAAGGTGATGGCGAACAGCTCGTGGTAGTATCGGCAAATCGTCCCCAGCACGACACAGAAGAGGATCAGGGCAAGAATTAGTTCGGCACTGCCGATGGCCAGGATATTGCCGAAGAGGTAGCTGAACAGATCCACGTTAAAGCCGCCGGACGCCCCCGCCAGGATCATCCCGGTGGCTATCCCGACAGCCGAGACGATGCCTATGGCCGCGTCTCCGTAGATACGCGCCTTGTCGGTCAGCTTGAGTATCCCCAAGGAGGAGAGGAGCACGATCGGCAGGGCGACAATGGTGACGTAGAGCGGCTTGGCCCTAAGGGCAAGGGCGAGGGCCACGCTGCCGAAGGTCACGTGGGAGAGCCCGTCGCCGATAAGGGAGAGCCGCCGCAGCACGAGGAATACCCCGAGAACCGCGCAGAGCACCCCCACCAGCACCCCGGAGACCAGCGCCCTCTGCATGAATCCGTATGAAAATATTTCCGTAATCGGCACGTAAACTCCGCTGGACGCTGGGTCGCTCAGTAACCTTAGCTTGCCAGATGCAAGACGCGACAGACTAACAACCCTCTACTTACTTCTTTCTTCTCACTGCTTCTCATGGATGCCCCGGGATGGCGCTCTTCGGCATCTTCACCTCGATCCCCATTCTCTTCGCCTGGGCCAGAGCGGCCGCATCCAGCGGATTCATCTGCAGTGCACGGAGCAGCTCCCTGCGTGCCCGTTCAGGCTCACCGGTTTCGGCCAGCACCATCGCCAGGGCCGAGTGCTTCATGGCGAAGTCGGGCTTCATCGGGAGTATCCGCTCCAGATCCTCCCTGATCTGGCCTAGGTAGAGCCTCCCCAGCTGGTAGCGCAGATAGATCCTGGCCAGAACCACGAACTGGTTGTCGGGGTTGAGGGCAACTTCACGCTCTAGGAGCGGCAGCACCTGGTTCACCCTCACCTGCTGCCGGTACTGGTCCAGATAGCTCAGGTCGAGGAAAGTGGGGCGGGCGATCCGGTATTCGTGGCTGGCGATCATCTTGGCCCGCTCCGCTGTCCGTTTGACGAAGACAAGGGAGTGGTTGTCCCAGTAGACCAGCGCCCAATCCGGATTGTTCAGCAGGTGGTCGGGAAACCTGCGGCTGAGGAGGTCGTACTCCAAAACTGCATGGTCGAAACCGTATTTCCGTTCCGCCTCCCCCCAGGCAGCGGCGGACTCCATGATCCCCTTGTACTCGCCGTATTCCCCCGGGGTGTAGACCCTGCGGTAGCGTCCGTCGATGAAGACCTGCCGCCCCCCTCCCCTCCAGATGATGTAGCCGCCGAAACCGTAGCTGTTGAACATCCGCCCCCTGATCCCCTGGTCGTCGAGAAAACGTATGGCCCCCTCCGGGAAGGCACCCTCTTTCGGGCCGATGCCGAAGGCATACACCGGGCTGCCCAACACGGTCCAGGGGATGAGGGCCAGCATCGCGGCGCCGACCCCGCAATTAGCAAGAAACCCTCCACGCAAGGAGGGCTCCTGGAGCCGTGAAGAGAGCGTGGCCAGGGCTGCATGGAAGCAGGGGGCAGCCACCAGGCTGAAGAGCTCCACCAGGCGCACCTGGCGGAAGGATTCGTAGAGCAAGAAAACGAAGAGCAGCAGCTGGAAGAGGTTCTTCCACCCCCGCATCAGCAGCAGGTAGAGGCTTCCTCCCACCGCCAGCAGCTGGAAGCAGAGGGTGTAGCGCAGGCCGCTGCCGAAGAGGATCTCCCTGCTGATCGGCTGGTACTCTCCGACCAGGGTGCGGTACGGGTCGCTGGTCAGGTTCAGGCTGAGGGTGTAGAGCCGGTAGGTCTCGGGGTTTGCCAGGGAGGCCGCCACGGTCAGGAGGAGCACCGGCACCAGCCTGGCCGACCTGCGCTCGAACAGCTCCAGGAGCGTTGCCACCCCCAGGGCGAACAGGCCGAATACGGCGCCGACACTCATATTGGCCCAGAAGAGCATGAGCAGAGGCAGGAGATAGAGCTCCCTGCTGGCTTGCCGGCGCCTCCCGAGGATATAGAGGAAGGCCGCCAGCATTGGGAGGGAGAAGATGTAGGGACGAACGAAGAGACGGAAGCGGATGGCGAAAAGCACCAGCACCAGGGTTATGACTGCCGAGGCGGCTTGCCACCGCGTTTCAGGGGTCGACTCCTTCATCTGCAGGTAGAGGAGGCGGAACGTTGCCAGCAGCATGACCCCCTTGAGGAGGTTCAGCCCGAGGAATCCCCCCCCTTTGAAGGTCAGGAAGATGATGGCATCGGCGAGCCATTCGCCGGTGAACTGGTGCCTCCCCGCGGCGGTGTACGAAAAGCTGTCGCTCCAGGGGAGCTGCCAGTTGGTGCAGATATACTCCCCCAGCTTCAGATGCCACCAGAGGTCATAGTCAGCGTATTTGGTCATGCAGAGCAGCAGAGTGAGAGTGGTCAATGCCACGCCCAGGACCAGCTTCCCCTGCCTTTCACCAATGGTCATCTTCCCCCCTCCCCTTTCAAACGGTAGACCAAAATGCGTGACGCCGTATTGGGGACAAACTGCCCGGCGCTTCCGCCGAAAACTGAGAAGCCCTTGCCCTCCCGCGAAACTGCAGCAACACCATCCAGCTCGTAACCGCTTCTGACAAACTCATTCAGGCTGCGCCTGAAAGCCCCGCCGCTCTTCGAAACCGACAGCCAGGAGCTCAGGTCATCCACGAGGATGATGAATCTGGGCCTGTTCCTCTCCATGTCTCCCAGCATCTCCGCCTGCATGGTCTCTGCGTAAGGCTGCTCCTCCATGAGCGGATACATGTAGATGTGGCCGGTGGCGGAGAGCCGCTTGGCGTAGAAGTAAATCTGCGGCTCCGAGCCGAGCACCAGGATCCTCTCCCTCGGCCCGGTATTGTCCCGCACGTAGCTGGCGACGCCGACGGATTCGGCAAAGGGCTTGGTTGTCTGGTAGGCCTTTTTGACATACTCCTCGGGTGTTGCCACGAAGAGGAACCACCCCTCGGACCAGAGCTGGAAAAGGGTCGCTCCAACAAGGAGAAGAAACATCCCCCCCCCAAGGGCCCTTGACTTCCAGCTCTTGGCGAAGAGAGCACCAGCCAGCAGGGCAACCACCGGCACCACCAGGACGAAGTAGTGGGGCCTGAAGTGGAATCCGGGGCAGATCGCCAGAAAGGAGCAGGGGAGCAGGGGGAGGAGAAAATTCCTCGCCCTGGCGGAGGAGCCGAAAAGCACGGCGAGAAGCCCTCCAAGGGCAAGGAGCCAGTACACAAGCGTGCTGGCAAGTATCTCCCCCATCTGGGAGCGGAAGTTTATCCAGCCGAACTGGATGGGGAGGTCACCGGCATAGCTGGCTGCATATCTCACCGTCCAGAGCCAGAACTTGGCGAATGTCCCCTGCAGGAATGCGAGCAGCGCCGTCAGGAGAGGTGGGATGGCAAATCCGGACAGCATGGTGACCGCGCCCCCCGCCGCCAGGGTAAGAGGCCTGAACTCCAGCATGATGAAGACGACAGCGGCGGCAAGGAACAGGACGGCGTGCTGCTTCACCAGGAAGGCGAGTCCGAAGAAGATGCCGGCGGCAAGGTACCGGTAGGGGGAGGGGCTCTTCTCCCCGGCAACCAAGAGGCTGCAGGCGGCCAGGACGAAGAGGACAACGAAATGGGTGGCATGGGCAAAGGTGCCGAGGAGATGCTGGCTGACCGTCAGCAGCGCGAAGAGCCCGGCGGAGACCAGACCTGCACGACGGTCGAAAAGCCGCGTGCCGACACGGCAGATGAGGAGTGCGGAGACAAGATTGGCCACCAGCAGCCCCAGGTGGATACCCTGAACGCTCTCGCCGAAGATCTTCAGCATGGCTGCGTTAAGGTAGAACATGCCGGGGAGCTTCATGGAATAGGCATGGAGATAGGGGGGGACCCCCTGCAGGATCAGCTGGCCGGCATAGGCATACTCACCCTCGTCCCGCTCCAGGGGGGTATGCAGCAGGCGTACCCTCACCCAGGCGACCACGGCAAGAGCCGCCACGGCATAGAGCAGCGGCAGCAACTGCTGGCGGTCAATCCAGGCGGAGAGTTTAGACCTCTTCCCATGTTTCATGTGTAACTGCTCCATTTCAAGCCGGACGGTCGAATCCAGTGGTCAGTGATGCCGGTGGCAGATGAGATGCTGGGCATGCTCGCCGAAAAAGGCGGTCATCTCGGCGGAGCGGCAGAAATCGTCGAACGAGCCGTCGAAGACTATCTTCTTGTCCACATAGATGAAACGGTTGGCGTACTTGCCGATGCTCCAGGTGTCGTGGGTCACCAGCAGGACGGTGGTCCCCTCCTGCATGTTGACCTGCTCCAGCAGGGCATAGAAGTGCTCCCTGGTCTCGGGGTCGAGGGCGGTTGTCGGCTCGTCGAGGATGAGGAGCTGGGGCCGGTTCACCAGCGCCCGGGCGAGGAGGACCCGCTGCTGCTGCCCGCCGGAGAGGTCGCCGATCAGCCTCTTCTTCAGGTCGGCTATCCCCATCATCTCCACTGCCCGATCAACTGCGCCGCCATCTTTATCCCCTCCTGCCGCCAAAAGGCCGAGGCGGACAATCTCCTCCACCGTGCCGGGGAAATTGGGATTGAAGAACCTGATTCTCTGCGGCAGATAGCCGATCCGCTGCCAGTCGGCAAAGGCTGACTGTTCCACGCCGAAAAGCTGCACGGAGCCGCATAGCCTGGGGACGAGGCCGAGGATGCTCTTCACCAGGGTGCTCTTCCCGGAGCCGTTCGGCCCGACTATTCCCAGGTAATCCCCGGGCTGCACGCGGAAGGAGATGTTGCGCAGCACCTCCATGCCGCCGTAACTGCAGCTGACATCTTCCACTTTGAGCAGATCTACCTGCAACCGAGCCCCCTTCGCAGATTCGCCAGGTTCTGTTCCATGAGTCCTATGTAAGAGGCGCCGCTCTCCAGCTCCCCCCTGGTGACATTGTGGATGCCGTGCAGCCTGAGGAGCTCGGCTCCGGTCTCGGCGGCAATGGTCTCGGCAACCCGCGGCGCCAGGAGCTCTTCGAAGAAGATGCTCTTCAGCCCATGCTCCCTTACAGCCTTGGCAAGCTCCATCATCCGCCGGGGTGAAGGCTCGCTGTCGGCGGTGATGCCGTAGGCAGACAGGTAGGTGAGCCTGTAGCTCTGTGCCAGGTAGGCGAAGGCAAAGTGCCCTCCGTGAATGAACTCCCTGGTCCTGCACTCTGACAACCCCTCCCGGAAACGGCGCTCCAGGTCATCAAGCTGTTTCTTGTAGGCAGCCGCATTGGCCAGGAACTCGCCCCTCTTCTCCGGAACCCTGCCCCCCATGGCCGAGGCAATATTGTCCACCATGACCCTGGCATTGGCAATGTTCAACCAGATGTGGGGATCACGCCCCGCTCCATGGTCATGGTCGTGGCCGCCGTCAACCGCTCCCCCTCTGCCGGCAAGCAGATAGACGGCCCCCCTGCCGGCCTCCACCATCTGGGGCTTCCCCCCCCCAGTAATCCCACGGAAGAGCCTGGCACTCCATGGCTCCATTTCGGCGTTGGTATAGACGAACAGGTCGGCCCTGCTCACCCGCACCACATCCTCCGGCCTCGGATCGAAGGCATGGGGCTCAACACCCGGGGGGAGGAGCAGCTGTACCGAGACATCCTCCCCGCCGATGGCGCGGGCAAAGTCGTAGAGGGGGAAGATCGTGGTGACGACCTGCAGCTTCCCCTTGCCCCCATCCCCCCCCCTGCGGCTGCAGGAGGAGGAGACAACCGACGCGACCAGCAGGGCCGTCAGTATGAGATAAAGAGTTATTCGGCGCAGCATACCCGTTGCCCTTCCTGTAACAGTTCATCTCCAGCCCCATGCCGCCGCGAAGGTTACCGGGGCTGCCCCAAGGGGAGTGTAGCTAGTAAAATAACGGCCGTGTCACTCATGTCAAGGGAAAAGACCTTGCCGAAAGGGATAAAGCCATCTAAAATGCAGCGGTTGTTAATGCAGCTGCCTCTGGGGCCCCGAACAGCTCCCCCCATGGCATTTTCATCATCACCAAGGAGAGACCATGCAGCGGAACCTAAACATCGGCGCAAGCATCATGCGCTATTTCCAGATCATCTCCGTCATCCTTGCAGTTGCCGGCGCCATCATGGCCGCGCTGAACCTGGAGAGCAGCGATCCAGCAACCCTGCAGGCCATCGCCAAGGGGTGCCTCTCCCTCTTCGCCCTGATTACCATCCTCCTCGCCACCTCCATCTGGATACTGTCGAGACGCAACCTCGCCCAGAGGGTCAACAGGCTCTCCGCCACCCTTGTCAGGGTATCCTCCGGCGACCTGACCGCCCGGGTGGAGACCTCCTCCAACGACGAGGTGGACCAGCTTGGGCAGAACATCAACAGTATGCTGGACAAATTCGAGAGCCTGATCATCGGCATCAACACCATCGCCATGGAACTCACCCATATCTCCAGCCAGAACGGGGAGGCGGCCGCAAGGGTTATCCAGGCGGCCCAGATCCAGTCCCAGGGGGTGGAACAGACCTCGGCGGCGGTCAACGGCATCATCAACTCGGTCGACAAGGTGAGTGACGGCATCATCAACCTCTCCGGCTCGGCGGAGATTGCCAGCGCCTCGATCCGGGAGATTTCCGAGAGCATTGCCGCGGTGCGCATGGATGTTACGGTGCAGACCGAATCCATCGACGAGGTCTCATCCTCCATAACCGAGATGGCGGCGGTGGTGGAAGAGATCGGGCTCAACGTCAGGAGCCTGATGGACGCCTCAGCCAGCACCTCATCCTCCATCGCCCAGATGGACGCCTCCAACAAGCAGGTTGAGCAGAACGCCAAGGAGACTGCCTCCATCTCAGGCGAGGTGCTGCTGGATGCGGAGCAGGGGAGATCGGCGGTGGAGGCGACCATCAAGGGGATCGACGAGATAAGAAGCTCATCGAGCAGCACCTTCTCCTCCATCAACAGCCTCTCCGAGCGTGCAGCGGCAATCGGCAGCATCCTCTCGGTCATCGACGAGATAGCCGAGCAGACCAACCTGCTGGCCCTCAACTCGGCGATAATCGCCGCCCAGGCCGGGGAGCACGGCAAGGGTTTTGCCATTGTCGCCGGCGAGATCAAGGGGCTGGCCAACAGGACGAGACAGTCCACCATGGAGATCGCCGCCCTCATCGAAGGGGTGCAGGAGGAGACCGCCAAGGCAGTCGATGCCATCCGCCAGACCGAAGAGAAGGTTGCAGAGGGGGAAATCCTGTCGAGGCGCTCCGGCGAGGCACTTGGAAAGATTGTTGCCGGGGTGCAGATGGCCTCCACCAGGGCTAACGAAATAGCCAAGGCCACCGTGGAACAGGCTTACGGCAGCCAGATCATCAACAGCGCCATGCGGCACGTTGCCGACATGGTGGAGCATATCGCCCGCTCCTGCCAGGAGGCATCCAGGACAAACAGCGGCATCATGAAGGCCGTGGAGAGGATGAAAAGCTTCACCTCGCAGGTGAATGCCTCGGCAACCAGCCAGCAGCAGGTGGGTGCAGACATCTCATCCTCCACGGATAGAATGGTCTCAGAGCTGGGGGAGATCAAGTCAGCCTGCGGCGAACAGTCGGACTGGAGCATGCAGATCGTCCAGTCCATCGACAACGTCAGGGATTCGACCCAGAGCAACATAGAATCGGCAAGGATCATGGAGAGAGGGGTGGAAAACCTCATCGCTCAGATCAACAGGCTGCGCGGGGAGATCCAACAGCTGCAGATCTCCGCCAGGGAGGTGAACAGTGGAGAGTAATTCCGTGATCAACGAACCGGAGGAGCTGCTCTCCCTGGCGACGGCAGCGATGGAGAAGATGAATTATGCCTCCGCCCTGGCAACACTGGAAAAGATACCCCCATATGCCCGAACTCCGGTCGCCCTATCCGCGTACGCCCTCTGCCTGGCCGAGGTCAAGGGTTCTCACAAGACGGCGAGCAATATCTGCCATGACGCCATCAGGAAAGATCCGAAGAATCCGGAGCACTACTACCGGCAGGGTAGAATCCTCCTGCTTGCCGGCAGGAAGAAGGATGCCATCTGGGTGCTGCGCATGGGGCTTCGCCACGGCAGACACAAGGGGATCGTCGACTCACTCGGCAAGATGGGGATCAGGAAGCCGCCGCCGATCCAGTTCCTGGACAGAAGCAACCCCCTGAACAAGTATCTCGGGTTAATGCTTGCCAAGATGAAGCTCCGCTAGGACCTAATCAGGAGGAAACCGAGTGAAGAGACTTACAATAATAATCATGGCAACAGTGGCCATATGCTGCCTCACCGGCTTCAGGAACCCGCCAGGGGCGGCCCGCTTCATGGAAATGGGTGCCAAGGCCCAATCCGAGGGGAAGCCTGCGGAGGCCCTCGAGCATTATGACAAGGGGATCGACCTGGCGCCATACATGGCAGACTACTACATGACCAGGGCCTTTCTCCTTCTGAACCTTGGGCGCAAGGAAGAGGCCCTGCGAGACTTCGACCGTTACATCGATCTGGAGCCGGCAAGCACCCAGGGGTACATCAGCCGGGGGATGCTCTACAGCGATCTGGAGAGGAGATGGGAGGCAGAGGCTGATTTCCGCAAGGCCTGCAGCCTTGGGGATCAAAGCGGGTGCAGCTTTGCCGAGCAGCAGAAGAAGAGATAGTTAGGGAGCTGGGAGATGCTCAGGGAACTGGGGGTAAAAAGCCGGCAACGGTCGGACTTCGTCGACATAACCGACGAAGTCCGGGAAGAGGTTAAGCGCTCGGGGATCAGGAGCGGGATCTGCATTGTATTCTCCCGCCACACAACCGCCGGCATAACCATCAACGAAGGGGCAGACCCGGACGTGCAGCGGGACATGGTGGATTTCCTGGGCAGTCGCATCCCGGTGGACCCCTCATTCCGCCACAGCGAGGGGAACTCCGATGCCCACATCAAAACCACCCTCACCGGCAACTCCACCACCATCCCGGTTGCCGAAGGGGAGCTCCTTCTCGGCACCTGGCAGTCCGTCTACCTCTGCGAGTTCGACGGTCCCCGCAAGCGTCAGGTGCTGGTCAAGCTGCTGGCGGATCCTTGACCAGCCATCACCAGAAAGTCCCATCAAAACAAAGGCCGGACACATTGCAGTGTCCGGCCTTTGTTGCGTCCAGTGACGAGACTGTACTCAGGAATCCAGGTACTCCCGGATCTTCGCCGCCAGCGTGCCGTAGATCCGCTCGCACTCCTTCTCCTCCTTCTCCAGCAGGGTAACGCGGAACCCCTGGAGCGGAGTGTTGAACGACGAAAGGGGAACTATGCAGATGCCGGTGGTGGCCAGGATGTAGTAAACCAGCCGCTTGTCAGGGGAGACCCCCGGGGCGCTTACCAGATTCTCCACCAGCTCCTTCACCTCCGGGTTGTCAATGGGGAGGCTCTGGCCGTGATTGAGCAGCCCCTCTTCGAAAGCCACCGACATGTAGAAAGCGCCGTTGGTCCGGTTGACGATCAGCCCGGGGACCTCCCTGAGGAAGTTGTAGGTGATGTTGCTCATCCTCTCATAGCTGCGGGTGCGCTCCTCCAGGTAGAGCGGATACTCGGGGTGCTGCATGATGGCCGGGATACACTTCTGGGGGAGGGTCGTGGAGCAGACCTCGTTCATCTTCGCCGTGAGAATGGCGTTGATGTACTTCTGGAAGTCTGTGTCAACGGCGTAGTTGTACACTTCGATCCAGCCACAGCGGGATCCGGGCCAGGGGAGCTCCTTGGATATCCCCTTAAGGGCTATGGCCGGAACGTCGCCGATGACATCGGAGATGGGGACCGTCTTTTCACCATTGTAGACAATGTTGTTGTAAACCTCGTCGGCAATGATGAACAGGTTGAATTCCCTGGCAATGGCCACCACCTGCTCCAGCACCTCCCTGGGGTAGACCATGCCGGTTGGGTTGTCCGGATTGATGAGCATCACCCCGCCGATCTGGGGGTTGTACTTCACGTGGTTGCGCAGATCCTCCAGGTCCGGGTACCAGTTGTCCTCAGCTTTGAGCCGGTAGCAGATTGGAGCGGCATGGGCGTTGCCCGACTCACCCAGGGTGTGGGTGGTGTAGGTGGGGGACGGCATCAGCACCCTGGTTTCGGGGCGGAGGCTGCCGTAAATCTTGGCAATGGCATCCCCGAGGCCGTTGAAGAAGATGATGTCGTCCGGGGTGATCCGGGCGCCGCCGCGGCTGTTGGTGAGGGCACAGATGAACTCCCTCGTCTCCAGGACGCCGCGGGTGTGGCAGTATCCCCAGGTGTCATTCTCCATGACCTCACCGGCAACGATCTCCTTCATCCAGGCCGGGATCACCTCCCCCTTGACAATGGGATCGCCGATATTCTCCCAGTTGATCTTCACACCGCACTTCTGCAGTTTTTCCGCCACGTTGACGATGTTGCGGATTTCGTAGGTCATCTCCCCAACGCCAGGACTCACCAAAGCTGTTCTCATATCCCCTCCGTAAAATAAAAAAAGCCGCGGGCTGGAGCCCGCGGCTTTACTTTCTGAATGGAGTTACGGCGTTCAGCAAGCAGCAGCGGGCATCCCTGCGGCGGAAACCGCCGCGGCGCTGATAGCTCGTGCTGCAAATGCATCTGCCGAAATAATCATAGTTTTTCCTGAATATCACGGGGTCGGAGGCAAGTCAACCGAAAAACACCGCTCAAGATGAGCTTACCTGCCAACAGGACGACGACTTCCCACCCCACCGATCCTGACTAACAGCCTTGAGTTGTCATCCCGCCAGCGCAGCCACCCCTCTTCCCCATCTGACTCTTTCACCAGGAGCCAGTCGCCCTGCACAGCCAAAGACGAAAACAGCTCCTCGGGTCCGACCCTCACCAGACTCTCACCATCAACCTTCGCTTCCCGACGCAGCTGGTAATAGTCGCCCCGCAAGCCGTAGAGCATCGACAGCTCCCCCCGCTGCAGCAGATCTTCCCAAGGGAGAAACTCTCCGCTGCTGCGGCGCTCCACCCAGCCGTCGCTCTCGGCAACGTCATAAACGATGCGCAGCCACCCTGGCCGAGCAGAGAGCACCACTGCCATTGACACCCCCTCCC
>Ga0209314_10000285_pt1 | contig 22020 bp, 17 predicted proteins | sample I19B2metaG_FD_184146 | JGI IMG/M metagenome (GOLD analysis project Ga0209314, IMG submission 184146) | Lake sediment bacterial and archeal communities from Gulf of Boni, Indonesia to study Microbial Dark Matter (Phase II) - ​I19B2 metaG... | ecosystem: Environmental > Aquatic > Freshwater >... | reverse complement strand
GGGAAGGGTGATCAGACCTAGCATGGTGAAAGTCGCCTTAAACCCGCCATGCTCTACCACTGTTCAGTTGGAGGAAGGAGGGGGAGGTGAAGCTCGATGAGTGAAGCTAAGGGGAAGAGGGAGAGGATCCTCGGCGTAGACCTTGGGACGACGAACTCCGCGGCCGCGATCATGGAAGCCGGTAGACCCCTCATCATACCGAGTGCTGAAGGACCAACGATCGCGGGTAAGATGTTCCCAAGCGTTGTAGCGGTTACGAAAGACGGTCAACTCCTCGTAGGTGAACCTGCTAAGCGGCAGCTTACCACAAACCCTGAGGGAACCATCCTTGAAATCAAGCGTAAGATGGGGACTGATTACAGGGTTTCCGTCTACGGTAAGGAGTACACGCCTCAGCAGATTTCATCCTTCATCCTTCAGAAAATTAAACGCGACGCTGAGACGTACCTAGGTGACAAGCTGAGTAAAACCGTGATCACGGTTCCAGCACACTTCAACGATAACCAGAGGCAGGCTACAAAGGACGCCGGGGAGATAGCGGGCTTCGAGGTCGCCCGTATCATCAACGAGCCCACAGCCGCCGCTCTAGCCTACGGCTTGGATAAGCTTGAGAAGAGTATGAAGATCCTTGTCTTCAGCTTCGGCGGGGGAACCCATGACACCACGATCATGGACTTCGGCGCAGGCGTGTTCCAAGTCCTAGCCACGAGCGGGGATACGCAGACAGGTGGCACGGACATAGACAACATCGTCGTCGAGCATCTCATCATCGAATTCCAGCGGCAGAACCAGGGCATCAACCTGAGAAGCGATAGGACGGCTATGATAAGGCTAAAGGAAGCCGCGGAGAAGGCGAAGATCGAGCTTTCAGCCCTCCTGCAGACAGATGTAGACCTACCCTTCATAGCCTCCGACGCCTCGGGGCCGAAGCACCTACACGTCACCCTTACAAGGGCGAGGCTTGAACAGTTGGCTCTACCCATAGTGGAACGGGTGGAGGCTACGATGAAACGCGTCTTAGCAGACGCTAAGCTTGAGCCTAAGGACATCGATAAGATCATCCTCATCGGCGGTCAAACCCGTATGCCCCTCGTCAGAAAGTTCATCGAGGACTCCATGGGGAAGCCAGCGGAGCGCGGAATCGACCCTATGGAGTGCGTAGCCATGGGCGCCGCTATCCAAGGCGGCGTTTTAGCTGGGGAAATCTCAAGCCTAGTCCTCCTAGACGTCACCCCGCTTTCGCTCGGCGTTGAAACCCTAGGCGCCGTCTTCACAAGGGTTATGGATAGGAACACCACCATCCCGGCTAAGCGGAGCCAAGTCTTCACCACAGCCGCGGACTTCCAGACCGCGGTTACGATACACGTGCTTCAAGGGGAGCGGGCTATGGCGAAGGATAACGTCTCACTGGGGATGTTCCATTTAACGGGGATCCCGCCTGCTCCAAGGGGCATCCCTCAGATCGAGGTGACCTTCGACATCGACGCTAACGGTTTACTGAACGTTTCCGCTAAGGACTTAGGCACGGGAAAGGAAGCTAAGATAACGATTACGGCTTCCACGAAGCTTTCAAAGGACGAGAAAGAGCGGATGGTTAAGGAGGCTGAGCAGTTCGCTGAGCAGGATAGGAAGGCACAGGAGGAGGCTGAGCTTAGGAACACGGCTGACTCCATGGTCTACACGGCTGAGAAGACTTTGAAGGAGCTTGGTGATAAACTGAGCAAGGAGCATAAGGATGGTGTTGAGAAGGCTGTTGAAGAGCTGAGGAAAGCCTTAGCGGATAAGGATGCTGCGGCTATCAAGGAGAAAATGGACCTACTTTCCAAGATCCTACAGGAAGCGGGAGCCAGTGTATATCAGAAAGCCGCTCAGGAGTCTGTAAAGCAGGAGGCTGAAAAGCCTAAAGGTGAAGCTGAGGAGAAGGGTGGGAAAGCCTCTGAGGGAAAGGAAAAGGTTGTAGACGCTGATTACAGGGTTGTGGATGAGGATAAGAAAGAGTGAAGTCAACGTTAAGGTATTAGGGTGGTTAAGGCGGTTAAACCCGTCCTCAGCTGGTCTACGGTGAAGGCTCTTGGGGTCTCAACAGAAGCGTGATTACTACGATGTCCTCGGGGTTTCAAGGAAAGCCTCTAAGGATGAGATCAGGGAAGCCTTCCGTAAACTCGCCTTCCAATATCACCCGGATAGGAATAAGGCCCCAGATGCTGAGGGTAAGTTTAAGGAGATCTCTGAAGCCTACGCCATCCTATCAGATGATGAGAAGCGTCAACAGTATGACCTGCTAGGTCATGAAGGAATTCAGGGACGTTACACCTACGAGGACATCTTCACACGGAGCAACTTTGAGGACGTCTTTAAGGAATTCGGCTTCGGGAATTTTGATAACATCTTCGACAGGTTCTTCCGCGGTGGCTTCGGAGGCTTCCAAAGACCATATGGACCCGAGAGGGGGAACGACCTCAGATACGACCTAGAGATCTCTATGGAGGAAGCGGCTTCGGGGCTTGAACGGGAGACCTCTGTACTCCGCTCGGAGAATTGCAGTGTCTGTAATGGGACAGGTGCCAAACCGGGGACAGCGCCTAAGACGTGTTCAAAATGCCAGGGAAGCGGGCAGGTGAGGTATGTGAAGTCTGCAGGCTTCGCCCAGCTCATCCAAGTCCTCACATGCGACCGCTGCGGGGGGAGGGGGACGTTCATAGAGTCCCCCTGCCTTAACTGTAAAGGAACCGGGGTCACGCGGAAGGTGAGAAGGGTTGTTGTTAAAATCCCTGAAGGAGTTGAGGACGAGAGCTACCTTAAGCTTCAAGGTCAAGGCGACGTGGGAGCCAACAGAGGACGGCAAGGCGACCTCTACGTCGTCGTCCATGTGAAACCCCATCCATTCCTTACGCGTGACGGAGATAACCTCCTACACAGGGCTGAAACCAGCTTCCCAACCGCCGCGTTAGGTGGAAAGATCCTCGTACCAACCCTAGACGGTAAAGCTGAGTTAAGGATTCCCCCTGGCACACAGAGTGGAACCGTGTTTAGGTTAAGGGGGAAGGGTATGCCCCGGGGACGCTGGCACGGTCGAGGGGATGAGCTTATAGAGGTAACAGTGCGCACACCGACTAACCTAACTCCTAAGCAGAGACGATTACTGGAAGAACTCGGTGAAGAACTCGGTGAAAAGAAATCTGGTTAAAGGGTTGGTTGAATACTCTCTGAGAGTACACGACATGGCTCCGATGGTCTTCAACAAATCCTCCGCCCGGTTTCAGCGGGGCGCTGCCCCATTATGGTAGGGCAAGGTTCCCCGTTTAACCACTGGTCGTTCTGAGAGGTTTTACGGGGTTAACAGCCGTAGCCTATGCTGTTTCAGCCTCATTCTGTGTCTTAAGAGAAGCCCAAGCACCTTTGCATAACTTTTTTTAGGTGAGAAGGAGGCGATATCATGTTTGAAAATCGCCTAAGCGGGGTGTTTCATGTCCATCGTAGCAGTGGTTAAGGGAAACGAACCTGTTGAGATGGTAGCTGAGGCTATGGAAATGATAAAAGCCTCAGACATTTTCCACGCAGAGGATGGGGTTCTGGTGAAGCCCAACTACGTCAACGCAGACCACCCGTCTACAGGAGTCACCACGGACGCTCGGGTCATCGATGGCGTTGTAGGGTTTCTGAGACTGATTGGAGTTAAGCGCATCCTCGTAGGGGAGGGAAGTGGGATGGTGGATACGATGCACGCCTTTCGGGTTGCCGGCGTTGACGATGTGGCGCAGCGTTGGGGTGTAGAGCTTTTAGACCTGAACAAAGATACATTCGTCGACGTTCAGGTGCCCAACCCCCTCGCTTTGAAGAACGTTAAAATCGCCAAGACGGCGCTAGAAAACACTTTAATCAGTGTTCCTAAACTTAAGCTTCATGGAACAGCTGGCGTTACCCTAAGCCTTAAGAACTTGATGGGCACAGTCACCCCGAAGAATTCGATCCATAACCCCCTCAGCGAGAAAATCGTCGACCTTGCGTCCGTCCTGAAACCAAAGCTGGCTGTTATAGACGCTATCATCGGCGGAGAAGGTGATGAACTGGCTGGAAAACCTGTGGCGATGAACCTCATCATCGCCGGTGCAGACCCTGTGGCCGTTGATGCCGTAGGCGCCGCCGTTATGGGTGTAGACCCAAGCGTTGTAAAGCATCTCCGCCTCGCGGAGACACGGGGACTTGGAACCTGCGACTTAAAACGTATAAAGGTCCTAGGTGAACCTGTAGCATCGGTTAGGAAAACCTTCGATCGTTCTGGAAACACGTCGAGGAGGGGAGAAGGCTGTGGCTAAACAGTTACTTGTCATATATTACACGGGCACAGGTAACACCAGACGGATGGCTGAGGCTATCACGGAAGGCGCTAGGCGAAAAGGGGTCATAGTTCGGTTAAAAAGGGTTGAGGAATGTAAGCTCAACGACTTGGTTGAAGCTGACGGCGTTGTCGTAGGCTCCCCGACGTACTTCAGCAACATAGCATGGCAGGTAAAGAAGCTCATCGACGAGTCGATAACCTTATACCGAGGTGGGCGTCGACTAAGTGGGAAGTTGGGGGGAAGCTTCACATCCTCTGGAACCCGCAGGGATGGCATAGACTGCATTAGAATGCTGGAATTAACGTTCGGCCTCCATCATAGACTCAAGATGGTTCCAGGCGTCATAAGGGTATCAGGCGACGGGGAAGAGGAAGTCTCGAAGATGTGCCAGGAATATGGAGCGGAGATCGCTGGAAAAATCCTCTCCTAATGGATGACTGAAGTGCGGCTTCCCTCAACAACCACGGGGAGGTAGGCTTTTATAACTTGAGGTGCTTTAACGACTAAAGGCAGGGCATCCGATACCTTTTTTCTGAGAATTGCGGTAAGGGGGAGAATCTGAGTGACGATAGAGAGGCGTAGGCTCGGTAGGACGGGGCTGATGGTTTCGGTGCTAGGCTTCGGCGGTGCGCCTATAGGGGAACATGTACCTCCTAAGATGCGGGAAGAAGCTGAAGGCATCGTGCGTTACGCTTTCGATCAGGGCGTCAACTACTTCGACACCGCTCGCTCCTATGGGAACAGCGAGGAGAGCATAGGAGCCGCGCTTCAGCCCGTTAGGGATAGCTGTGTCATAGCGACGAAGGTTGAAGATAGGACGAAACGCGGCGCCTGGGTTCAGCTTAAGCAGAGCCTCAGGAAGCTGAGAACAGATATGGTCAACGTGATCCAGGTTCACTCTTTGACGGATATCAACGACCTTAAGAAAATAACGGGTTCGGAAGGCGCCTTGGAAGCGTTGAAGGAAGCGCGGTCGCAGGGCATAGTAGAGTATATCGGCGTTACAGGGCATCACACACACGTACTCGTCGAAGCCATACGTACTGGGGAGTTCGACGTGGTTCAAGCACCGATCAACGTAGTCACCAGACGGGCACTGGAGGAGCTCGTCCCTTTAGCGAAGACGTTGGATGTGGGCTTCGTGGTTATGAAGCCCTTCGGAGGTCAACCCTTCTTCCAAGGCTCCGAGGAGTTCAGGGTGCTTCTCGGCGGAGAGAGGTACAAGGTCGCTAAGCGAGGCCTCGACTTCATACTGCGGCAAGAGGTTTCAACGATCATCCCTGGCTTCGAGAGCGTACCTGAGGTCGAGGCCGCTGTTGAGGCAGTTCAAGGCTTTAACCCTGCAACCCCTATCGAACAGTTCGAGTTTTGGGGTGACGAAGAAGGACGCTACTGCCGCGAGAGCGGGACCCTGTACACATGCGAGATGTGTAAACCCTGTCCTGAGTTCCTGAACATACCCGCGGTCCTGAGGTTTGACCGGTTCTACGGCTACGGGATCAGAGATTGGGCTAAGAAACAGTACGGGAGGCTTTCGACGAGGGTTGACGATTGTACGCAATGTGGGGAATGTGAGAAGAGATGCCCCTATGGGCTGCCGATCGTGAAGCTTCTTAAACACGCGGATGAGAGACTTAGTCCGTCAAAGTCCTCAACGCCCAAAGTGATCGGCGCATAGCCTTTCATCATCTGAACGATCACCATTAAACTTCGATTATAGAGGCGGGGCATTTAGTTATTAAAAAGAGAAAGCTCACAGCCATAGAGCTCTAACGTATACTTCAGACTTTAAAACCCCTAGATTAAGACCTTGAGTTTATAAATAATACTTAATACAGCGTGCAGCGACTAACGTTTAGAACAGCCATGTCCACACCTTTTATGCATAGACATGAGCTCATAATCGACGTCCACCATCACTATATAGACCGGAAAGGCTTCATGGACGAGCTTTTCAAGGAGATGGACGCGGCTAATGTGCATAAGGTATGTCTCATCACCTCAGCGCCCAGTTACGGTGAATCTGAGGGAAAAGACTTCACGTGGGCCTTTAAAGACTACGCCGACCGCGTTATCGGCTTCGGTACCATTCACCCTGGGAAAACACAGCCCGAGGCTATCGACGAATACTACGGCAAGGGCTTCAAGGGGATAAAAGCCATATACCCAACGAAGAGGTACGACCACGACAGCTTCTTAACCTACTACCAGAAAGCGGAAACCCTTGGGATGCCCATCCTTTTCCACACCGGGGTAGTTGCCAGAGAGAAAATCGACGTGGCTCAAGATGTCACCTCTGCGCATATGCGCCCAGTGTACTTAGACCGCGTAGCCCGGCTGTTCCCGAAACTACACTTGGTTGCCGCTCACATGGGTGATCCCTGGTACCTAGAGGCCTACATGACTTCCCAGAAGAACCCGAACATGTGGCTTGACATCTCAGGGAAAGCCGTTTTGATAAAGGCCCTGAACATAAAGGAGTACCTAGGCATCAGGTTGACCCCTGATAAACTCCTCTTCGGATTAGACGAACCTCCATGTGAATACTCTCGATTAATCCATGTCTGGGACACACTTCTCCATGAAATGGGCTTATCCCTAGACGAACGCTCCCGAATCTTCGGGAAGAACGCTGCTGAAATGCTGGAAATTACCCTATAACGAATTGACCCTTGTAAAGAGATTGTAAACTATACGTTTATGAGGGAGATGCAAGGACTCTCCACTCCGCGATACCCAGACTAGTTACTAAAGCTAGTCACAATATGGTTCGATCTCAAGTTTTAAAGATGATGAGCAAGATATCTTCTTTAACGGCTTAAACCAATGAGTGGAGTTCGATTTCATCCACAAAGAGACGATATATAATAGGAAGCTCCTTTAATTACTGGCTTGGAAGGAAACGTCAATGGACATCATTTCAGAATCCACTGGTAAAGCATACAACCCCAACAACGCTAGCATCAATTTCACGAACACGAAAAGCACTTGAAGACCTGAAATAAAAAACATGTATCGTAAGCTTGATATGAGCCGACTAAGTAAATGCGTTATTAAGGGGTCCTAACGAATTATCCTGTTGAGGTAGAATCTCTCACAAAGTGCTTCACGGTTAAGAAGCCTTTGTCAGAGGAGAACCTGGGTCTCCTGAAGTTTATAAGACGCCTACTCCGGAAAACAAAGACTAAGGAAAAGATTCTAGCCGTGAACAGTGTGAGTTTTAGTATAGAAAAAGGAGAGCTCTTCGGGCTTCTAGGGCCTAACGGGGCGGGGAAGACGACGCTGGTTAAGACCCTCTGCACGCTTCTTTGGCCTAACGCCGGTACCGCCAAAGTTAACGGTTACGACATTAAAAATGAACCGAACAAGGTCAGAGCCTCCATTGGGACCGTCTTAGATGTCCACATGGGCTGGTACGGCAGGCTCTCCTGTAGGCAGAACCTGCTTTTCTACGCCCAGCTTTACGGAGTACCTCTTTCAAATATAGCTAAGAGGATTCGGGAAACTTTAGAGCTTGTTGAGCTCACGGAGAAGGCGGATGAGTGGCAGCAGAAGCTCTCTAGCGGAATGCAAAGAAAATTGGACGTGGCACGGGCCCTTCTCCCTGATCCTCCGGTACTTCTTCTCGACGAACCCACCCTCCAGTTGGACCCAAAGTCGGCCAGAGATTTTCGCCGCACCGTCAAGGATGAGCTTTGTGGTAAGCAGGGAAAGACGGTTCTGTGGACAACTCACAACATGAACGAGGCTGAAGAGATATGCGACAGGGTCGCTATCATGCATAAGGGAAAGATCATCGCTATAGGTAGCCCTAGCGAAGTTAAAGACCTGGTTAAATCAAGGGAGAACATCGTGGCCGATTTAGAAAAGGCAACGCCCGAGCTGATAGCCTCCATAAAAGAATTAGAGGGGGTAGTCTCCATCGTCTCAACTCAACATTCCCCCGGAATCACTCAACTGAAAATTGAAGTTAACGACACTAGAATATCTCCATTGATCGCTGAAACCGTAGTTCGAGTTGGAGGGTCGCTTCATTCAATGAAGCTCGAGGAGCCAACTCTTGAAGAGGCCTTGATTAGGTTGACGGGTGAGAAATAAGGTTGACCCAGATATTTAGTTCCATCTACAAAATCTACTCCTTTTTTAGAAGAGACGTAGTAAACGTTTCAAGCTACAAACTCAACTTCATCTTCAGCATACTCTCCATGTTTATTTTTTCCTTTACCATGGGAACCCTTGGCGCGATAACACAACCGGCTCAGGCTCAGTATATGCAAGCCTACGGCAACATGAACGCCGCTACGTTTCTGATCATAGGTTTTATGCTCAACCAATTTCTAGGACAAAGCCAATTTGCGCCTCAGGGTATCGCAAACCCAGGAAACCTTGAAAGAATACTGCTTACTCCATGTAGCATACCAGTCTTCATATTAGGGACGATGTCTTGGGGTTACTTCTGGAGCAGCCTTAATCTCGTAGTTTTTATCTTCGTGGGGGCAATGGTTTTTGGCATGAACCTTTTCACAGTTGATTGGCTCACATTCATTACCATACTACTCATCGGTGTCATAGCTATGTGGGGTCTGGGTATAATCAGCGCCGCTATACAAATGGTGACTAAACAATGGAACCCCGTCAACTGGTTCCTATCAACCTTCTCCTTCCTAGTTTCAGGGGTATTCTTCTCTCCCGAGGCGTTACTTACCGTCGACGCCACAGGCTTATTATATCGTTTAGCTTGGTGTCTTCCCCATACCTACGTATATTACATGGCACGCTTAGCTTTCGTAGGGAAAAGCTTAATGGACATGCTTTTTCCTCTCCTAACCCTAGTAACAATGGCAGCGGTATTCTTCGCAATAGGGTGGTTCATATTCAAACTCTGCCTGAGAAGATGCCAACTGGAAGGCAGCCTAGGTTGGGTCTAGTCCCCTGCGAGATCGATGAAACTTGACCCCTTTTAGGCATAAGTCCCGTCCGGCTCACTTCCCATGATTTCTCCATGCTTCTTCTCCGATGTACAACGCCGTTTGAACTGTACGGCACTGTGCCATTAACCCATGCTTCTAGGAGTTTGGGTATGGATAGATTCCCCGCCTACCAAATCGCGGCGTTAAGGAAGTTTTTAGAAGAGTGAGGGGAGACTCGGGAGCTTACATATACCCTCCGCAAAAACCATGGTCGAAGATGGGGAAAAGAGGGAGACGCTATAACGCTTGATAGTTACAGACTCTGAGGTTATGCAAGGGCTCTTTGACTACTTCCCTTGAGAGCTTTTCCAGATTCCCAAGCATGTACCTTTGTGTTTGAAAGCAGCTTCAGAGTGTGTTAAGGCAGTAAACTCGCTGAGTCAACGTCGAGGAATAGGACGGCGTTTCCATGTTCACGTATGATGGAGGCGGGGCAACTTGTTGAGATTCGGTCGTAAACCGTTTTCTTAACCGCCTCCGCCTTAGATTTCGCTGGAACCATGCAGAAGATGTATTCGGCTTCAAAGATCGCGGGCATGGTTAAGGTGATCGCCCTTCGTGGTACTTCATCTACGCCGGGGAAACAGCCATCGTGCACCTGCTGCCAGCGGCTAGTCTCATCGATTTCCACCACCTTCACCTTGAAGGGATCGTTGAAGTCGGCTACATGGGGGTCGTTGAAGGCCCAATGGCCGTTCTCCCCGATTCCAATACACGCGATGTCTAAGCCCTCTTCCTCAAGTAACCGCGTGTAGCGTCGACATTCCTCTTCCAAGTCCTCAGCGTCTCCTTTAATAAAATATACTTTACCAGGTTTCACCTTATTGAAAAGCCGGTCTTTCAGGAACTTTCCGAAGGCTTGTACGGCGTCCTGTGGAAGCCCCACGTATTCATCTAGATGAAAAGCCCGAATCAAAGACCAGTTGATACCCTCTACAACGGCTAGGTTGGCTAAGAACTCTTCCTGGGAGGGCGCTGAGGCGAAAACTATCGAAGCCTTCCCCCTGCTTGTGACGACACCCTTTATTTTTTCCCCTACTGCCTTAGCCGCCGCCTCACCCATTTTCTCGCGGTTTCGGTAAATCCTCACAGCGGCTTTTCCAGCGTTGAAATCCCTAATCAAACCGGTATCCACAGGGGATTAAACCTCCATGAGAAATACTTAACCCAAAGGTGAAATGTCTTACGGTACAGAGGTGATTCCTCGGTGAAACGGAAGCTTTTAGCCTCCTCGTTGAACCCCCTCAGTTTCCCGCTGTCTCAGCGTTCTTTAAGGATTACGTGTCAACCGTGTTAAGCCCCAGCTTCCGAGAAGACCTTCACGCCTTAAGTCACCGGGGAGTAACTTCTTATAGTTTTCAGCGATTTTTTTAAAGGCGTAGGCGTACTCCTCGATGATCTCCGGGCGGTAATGCTTGAACCATGGGATGCTGAAAGTGTGTTCCTGTATGCCCTCTGAGACTGGAAGGCTTCCAAGAGGCTGCCTTACATCCACACCTTGGGGACAGTTGGCGATACGTGTTGGTTTACCTTGATTGTATACATCGACCTCGTTGAAGACGGGATGAAGGTGTAACGCTAGGTTACACCCAGGGGAGCAGGGCGCTCCCTCCGCACTTACGGCTTCGCAGAAACGTTGAACCGAGAGACCTCCTAGTTCCTCTGGGCGGTATAAGCCATGGGGACTATACCACCCGCCTTTGGTGGTTCCCGAGTTCTTCGGAGGCCGGTGATCCCTGATCCCGGGGACTTCTTCAAGGAGGTCCCAGAAGTAGTTCATGGCTTTATCGATTTCCCTCATCAAATCGGGGTAGTATCTCAGTTGAAGGCGGCCCACGGCGGAGGTGAGTTGATGCATTCGATACTTATACCCTCCCCAGGGTAGGCCTGCGCCGGCTTTAAGGTCTTCAAGAGTAAGCGTGTACCCGTGGCGTTCATAGTGGCCGAAGGCGACGGCGCGTTCGTATACCCGCTGATCATTTGTGGTCATCATCCCGCCTTCACCGCAGGCCAACGATTTCCCGGACATTATAGAGAAGCCCGCGACGTCTCCGAAGGTGCCTACCATTCGGCCCTTGTATAAGGCACCGTGGGCGTGGGAAACATCCTCGATAACTCGAAGCTTATGCTTCTCAGCGACGCTCATGATTGCATCCATATCCGCTGGCATTCCCATGTAATGGACGACCATGATCGCCTTAGTCCGCGGAGTGATTCTACGCTCAACGTCCACGGGATCGATGCATAAGGTTTCAGGGTCGATGTCAGCGAAGACCACTGTTCCACCTAGTGAATAAACTTGGAGACAGGAGGCCCAGTATGTCACACTGGGGCAGATAATTTCATCGCCGTAGCCTACGCCTATGCCGAAGAGGGCGTTATGCAGCGCCGCGGTTCCCGTATTATGGGCTAGAGCGTACTTCACGCCCAGCCACTCAGCGAACTCCCTTTCAAACACCCGAGTAACATCGACGTCGGACATTTTCCCCGCGCGTAGAACCTCTAATACAGCGTCTTCAATCTCCTTCGTGATGATGGGCCAGGAAAAGATGCTACCAGAATCCGTTTTAACAGCCTTTGGTCCTCCTAAAAGCGCTAACTCACTTCCCATTTTGTTAATCTCCTTTCCACAAGCTTGTTATTAATCCCCTAATGCATCGGTATGATTTGTCATCCTTTAAGCCTTTTGCCAAATCTATTCACCTTATAGGGTTTAAGGTATAATGCCTCAACACAGCTCTAGGTGCTTCGCTGAAGGAGTGATAAGTAGGCGAACGTGCGTACTTAAACCATTAAAGGGTTTAAAGCTATAATGTGATGTGGAAGAGTATCGAAGTTGAAAAAAGGTAGAACCTTATACACAACCGCGGACATCGCCAATACACGGGAGAACATCGAAAAGTACGAGTGGGCGAGGAGACTACGGGTGGAGACCCTGAACCGCGCCGCTCAATGGCTGGAAATCCCGGATAAAGCAGTGCTTGAGATGGTTCCTCCACCTTCTGTTCCTAGGGCATTATACGTACATGAAACCGGCTGCCCCGTACATGGTTTAACGATCCAGAGATACGGACCCTACGCGTGGATTGTGAGTTCAGACCTGCCTTGGAAGGTTAAATGCCCCGTAGGTGGCGAGGTCTACCCCAGCAACGATTTTGGAGCATATCTCAAGACCGGGATGAAAGATAGAAGCCTCTTGACGGGAGCTTACCCAGATGACGGGTGGGGATGGATGAAACCCGAGGGCGATGGTAAGAAATTCTGGTTTGTAGGTTACTACAACCACTGGGGGTTATGGGTAGGCACCATCCTCGTCGGATTGAAGGACTTAGGCCTTGCTTACCTCCTCACTGGAGATAGTCGATACGCGCATAAGGCAGCGATAATGCTCTGGCAGATCGCTGAATACTACCCCGACTACAGATACGAGAAGCAATCGAGGCGAGGTACTGAGTTCGATCCAAACTATCGGGGAAAAATCCTCTACCATACATGGGAGAACAATACGGCGGCTGTGATGGCTGAAACATACGACAGTGTATTCCCCGCTTTGCGGGAGGATACTGTGCTTCAGAGACTTGTAAAAGAGCCCGCTGGAAGGATTCAGGAGCGGATTGAGGAACGCCTTCTCAGAGAGATGGCGCGATTAATCATGGATGGCTCACATACCATCCAAGGCAACTATGGTTCGCATCAGCACATTCTACTTAAACTAGCCATCGTTCTCGACGACGAAGAGCGGGCACCGACAAAGTCCCAGATCGTGGAATGGGTGCTGGACAACGATGACCTAGCCGGTTATACAGACATGGGCATCCACGATGCCTTACATAGCCTCATCTTCAGGGATGGATTGCCCTTTGAGTCCCCCGGCTACAATATAGGCTGGGTGGAAAACCTTCTTCTCATAGTAGAACTGCTTGAAAGGCTAGATGTAAAAGACCTCATCGATGTCCCAAAGTTTAAAATGCTGATCGACTGGCCTCTCAACCTACTCTGCATAGGTCATCTCGTTCCTTCTCTAGGAGACAGCGGGGACATGTTCGCCTCAGAAGGCACAGCGCAGATTCTACGTCGCCACATATACGAGGCGGCTTTTAGATGGTACAATGACCCTCTTTACGCTAAGGCGTGGAAACTCGCGCCGCAATCACGGGAAAACCAGAGAGCGCTTATCCGTAGGCTTCTAGATAGGCATAGAGAGCTTCTTCAGAAGCCTTCAGAGGAACTGGGGAGGGTTGCAGAGGGGTACCGTAAGCCTTTAGGTGTTGCCAGTTTTAATTTCCCAGCCTATGGTTTCAGTATACTTCAAACAGGTAATGAAGAGAGCACCAGCGCGGCAACGCTTTTATACGGTCATTTTTTCACACACGGCCACTTTGACCGACTGGATCTAGGCCTCTTCGCCTACGGGCAAGCCTTACTACCGGATTTTGGCTATCCTGAGACTGCCAATCCGGAAGACCCAAGGCGTTTCGGATTCTTCAGCCATACGGTGAGTCACAACACCGTGATGGTTGACCAAAGACGGCAGCAACTGGGAGCTGGGAAACTGCATGTCTTCGATTGCACCCCCAGAGTTAAGGTTGTCGAAGCCTCCGCTGAGGATGTTTACCCTGGCTTAGTCAACTGCTATCGACGAAGCATCGTCTTAGTCGACAGCACCCCCTCCGAGGCCTACGTGATAGATGTCTTCCGGGCAGTCGGGGGGACGCAGCATGATTGGATAGTTCATGGAACAGAGGCGGAGTTTAATGTTTTTGGAATCTCTCTGTCAAAGGTACAGGAAAAGGGGACTTTAGCTGGTGAGGATGTCCCCTACGGGAAATTTTACGACGACCTGAGCATGCGTGATAAACCATACGGGACCATAAGATACGTGCCTTATCAGGGAAGCGGCTTCCAGTTTCTCTTTAACGCTCAACGCGGTCGAGTTCAGAGCGGGAGTCGAGTTGTGTGGAGCTGTTTAAGGAAGGGGGCTGTAGGAGTTCATTTACAGGCCTTCCTCGTACCTTCGAGCGGGGAAGAACTTATCGTATGTGATGGAAGGCCTCAAAATCGCTTAGGCATGCCGGAGACGGTTAAGTTCATGCTGAGGAGGAAGAAGGGGGATAACCTCTCCAGCTCCTTTGTCACCGTATTTGAACCCTATAAAGTAAATCCTCATATCATGCGCGTTACGCGTTTAAAAGTTGAACCCTCAGATCCCACGGTGACAGCCCTGAAAATCGAGTTTCACGGTTTCACAGACTACTTCATCAACGCTGAGAATGAAGCGGAAACCTACTGGGTAGAACCAGGAATCTACTTCAGCGGCTACATAGGGCTATTACGCATCACCGAGTCGGGAAAAGTCACCATGGCTTACCTACTGAACGCTGAGGAGATCGAGTACGAAGACTTCTCCCTCTCCGGTTCAAGAGTGAAAGTCACCGAGATAGCCGCAGTCGATTACAGAGGAGGAATCATCACGCTGAGAGACCCCGTTCTCAACCCAGACCTTGAGGGAAAGTGGCTCATCGTATCCAAGAAAAACTACAGCTCTGGATACCGCGTAGATAAAGTGCTTAACGAGAAGAGCTTCTCCATAGGGGATCAAAGTTGCATCGTTGGCCGCACTTCAATCCAAGGAATCGACTTTGAAAATGGAGGTATTAAAATACCTCTAGTACTACCCTTCACTAAACCCGGCATGGGACTTATGGGTGAAGACGGGGAAGTCAAGTACAGGATCGCTTCCACAAAAGGTGCACTTTTACAATGTGAAGGCGTAATAAAAGTAGAGGGAAAACTCCATGAAGACGCTTTCCCAGACCTGAACGGGGATGGAAAACGGACCTTGTACATTATAGACCTCATGGTAGGCGATAAAGTGATTATCCCCGTTTCCACCATTTTCATCTCTCGATAAAAACCATGACATACTGAAGCACCTTAAAATCACTTCCAGGGAAAATGAGGTCTCAATACCTACAAGCTATACTTCAATGGTTTCAAGGAAAACCTAGATAGCGAATTCATAGAAGATAGATCGATAGACTATAAAGAAGCTTGTCAAGGCAAGTTAAAACTCATTTACCTAACACAACGGCGCCTATACCTTTTATCGACACTTCCTCAATCCTTAAACCTTAATATACAATGGCTTGAATCCCCACAAGTGTGACATCCTCTATGTTGCAGCCGTGAACCACGGCGCTGTGGGTGATGGTTACATAGTTCCCGATAGATATGGGAATATGCACCTTTAACGTGTCACCTTCATAAAGGTACCCACCATGGACTACGAAGTTCTCCTATAGATTAGCATATTCCCCGATGGTAACTCTAGCTACATCACCACATATAACTACGCCAGGCCAGATGGAAGCCCCATCGGCTATCTCCACATCCCCGGTAATATAACTGACCTTGAAACGAAAGCTGACTTATGGATCCTAGGTTTCTTCCCTTTTTGCTCAATGATAGGCAGAGGTCTACCCCGGATTATTTTCAACACCCGTCTTAATAACCGATAACCAAACCTTTAAAATAATAAAACTAGCAGCTTAGGCTTCCATCTGAATGGAAGCTTTTCGCAAGGTTTAAGAATGAAAAATTGACTCTTGCGTTAAGGTCCTCAGTAGGGGAAGTGTCCATATGCGCGCAATCGTTTTCCCTGAGAAGTGTCGAGTGGAGGTTTGGTCAGGGCTCAAGCCACGGGCCTTGAAGGATGATGAGGTACGGTTGCAGACCGTTTATACAGGAGTCTCAGCGGGGACGGAGCGTCACGTCATGATGGGTGGACCATACTCGGGAAGGTTCCCCGTAATACCTGGATACCAGAACGTTGGACGAATCATCGAAATTGGACCGGGAGTTTCAGGCTGGAACGTGGGTGACATCGTCTTCAGTGATGGTGGCTTACCACCTGAGGGTTGGACAGGTAGTTCATGGGGCGGGCACATCGAGGTCCGCAACCGAAGACCGGAGGGAAACTTCGTCAAGATACCCTCTAACCTTGCCTTGGAGGAAGCGAGCCTCGTAGGCGTCATGAGTATAGGAATGAAGGCGGCTAAACGTGGCAACGTACGGTTATCGGATAAGGTTTTAGTGATTGGTTTAGGGCTCATCGGGCAGGGTTGCGCCCAATCCAGCAACGCTATGGGAGCGGAGGTGCACGGGGTTGACCTCCTTCCTCTCAGGCTGGAGGTCTCCAGAAAAGCTTCCTGTCACGAGGTTTGGGATGGCAGGGAGGTGGATGTATGGGATAGAATCCGTGGAGCAGGACCTTTCGATGTGGTCTTCGAGACAACCGGGGTGGAGGGAATACCGGACCTAGCCCTTAGCTGCATCCGTAACTCCACAGGGCGTATGGTAGCCATCGCGGGTAGGGTTTACATGACCTATAAGAACATTGGTTCCGGGCAGGCTCATGAGGCCACGGTTATACATACCAGTCACTTCGGTCCAGGTGATGTCCACGATGTCATCCGTCAGGTTCTCAACCACCGCATAGTTATCAACCCCTTAATTACACATAGGGTGAGTGTGGATGAGGCTCCAAAGATTTTTATAAAGATGCTAGACGATCAATCAGAAATATTAGGCGTGATTTTCAGCTGGCAGTAGAGGGGGAAGTGATCATGGGCTTGTATAAGAATCTGTTGAGTAAGGGTTTCACAACCACTCATGTTGAGAAGCACTTCCACGACCATGACGAAACATGGATCGTGTTAGCCGGCAAAGCGAAAGCTTTTGAAGTAGACCGTTCAGGGCAGAGGTTTGAGTATGATTTAGAACCAGGAGACGTTTTAATGATCGAGGTTGGTCATGAGCATGGAGCTGAAGCCTTAACCCCTGACTTGAAAATCGCGGTCTTTACAGGCACCATTCCCCCAGGTTCCCATAAGCCCGGCCACTATTACATGGAAAAGGAGAGGTACATCCCAAGCTTCGAGTTGAAGAAAAACCCCACAGATCGCTATGACAAACAGTTAGGTGTATAACACGCGTTAAAAATTGGGAAGGTGTAAAAACTGATTAATGGTGATCCCTGTAACCATTTTCAAGTCTAAGTTGATGTCGATAATGTTTCCGAGGCTGGTGGTTAGCCTATGCTGCTAGGTGATGAAGGAGGTTTAGGGCTTCCGTTACGACGAGTTGGCTTACATCATTGACGAAGGGTGAGTTCTTCAGTAACATTGGCACTCTCGTGGATGCGTACCCGCTCAACTCGTAGTCTATCGTTGTTGGTATGTAGCCTACGTAGTTAGCCGCGTAGCCAGCAACCATCGTCTCCTTGAACGGTGACCCCTCCATTATCTTGAGTGCCACATCGACGAAGACTTCTCCAGGAAGGAAAACCATCGCTGTGCCGCCGAGTGCTAACGCTTGGACCTCGCTCTCAATATGGTTTGGAAGCCCAGCTTCCAACCTAGTCACCATCTCCTCAGCGTAAGTCCGGTGAAACCTTATCTGAGGCCTTAATTCACTGACCGTGGCTTTCTCATTCTTCTCCAGCTGGGTTAGGAAATCCTTCAGGTTCTCGGCAACATCCCTCATAGTCAGCTTCTGAAAAGGCAGTCTGAGGATTCGCCTCTCAACCCTTAAACCCTCAACTTCCTTTAAGTGTACCCCCTCCAAGGACTTCAACACAGCTTCGGCAACCTTTTTCCCAATCTCTTCAGCAGCATCGAAGCCCCGCATATGCCAAGCTACAACTGGGTCTATGTCCCCGCATGTGCCCTGCAGGAAGAAGGCTTCACCAGCACCCTTCCTGTCTAGGATGGTCATGGCGTAGCCAGGCCAGTCAGCTGAAACATAGAGTCCATCCTCAGTCCTCACATCTATGGTTACCGCGTGGCAAGAGTGGTTGAACAGTGTTGCCACTGGGTTCATTTTCACATCCTTGATTTGGAGAACGCGGACCTCACGGTCTATAGGCCCTTTAGGTAGGACTCTGTTGAAGCCTACCGCCCTCACCTCGGACCTTCCAAATCCAACTTTTACCTCCACTAGGTTTTCATTAGCCTTAAGAGTTCCTTCCAACAACCTCTTCGGCAGTCCCTCCAAGTAATCATCGTCGATTTCACCTACCCCTATAAACGGGACCGTTGCTGGACCGGAGTGGGTATGGGTGCACGTCACTATGACGTTATCAGGGTCTACGCCAACCCCTTCCTCGATGAGACCCCGGGTCTCTGCCAGTGTGGGTTCACTGACGCCTATAAGGTCGTTGTTCATTAAGACCGCGGATTCGTCACCCGCCCGCAGAAGCAGCGACCGTGAGTATAACCTATCGTGTACACCTTTGTTCCTCCTACCTTTGAAGTAGCCGTACCCGGACAGCTCAACACCCAACGGTGGGCTTACATCGCTTCTGCCAACACCTACTTTAATTCCAGCCATAAGAGGACCTTACATGGTAAGGCGCTTAAATCTTTTCCAATCAAATAGTTCATCGACGTCATACACGAAGCTTACCACGAGGACGAGGGGTTGGAACTTGCCATACGTTTATTAAGATTCATCCAGTAAAACCCATGAGGATGAGTTTATGGGTTTGAAAGGCAGACGTGTCGCGGTTTTAGCTGGACCTGAATACGAGGACCTTGAGCTTCACTACCCGCATATAAGGCTCATAGAGGAAGGCGCTGAGGTTAAGGTTCTCGCCGTTACGAAGGATGCGGTGCATGGTAAGCATGGGCTCTCCATCGTCCCAGACTTAACGGTTAAGGAGGCGAAGACCGAGGACTTCGACGGCGTCATTATTCCCGGCGGATGGGCGCCGGATAGGCTTAGGCGATACAGCGAAGTCCTAGACTTTACCCGGGGGATTCATGAGCGGGGGAAGGTTGTTGCCGCTATCTGCCATGGACCCCAGGTGCTGATCTCCGCCGGGCTGCTTAAGGGTAGAAAAGTGACATGCGTCGCCGCGATAAAGGACGATGTGATTAACGCCGGCGCGGTGTACCTAGACGCGCCGATGGTACGTGATGGAAACCTCATCACTTCAAGGTTTCCCGCGGACTTACCGCAGTTCTGCGGGGAGATAATCAAAGCCCTAAGCTGACTCTTGAAACAAGGTTAAGTGGGGAAGCCTCATCCCTTAAAAACACTTATAACTAGGAGAAAAGTAGAGCTTTCCCAGGCGAGGTTCAAGACGGAGACGAAGTATGCATGTTCACGGTAGAGGAATTACAGGAGAAAGCGGCAAGTTACTTTCAGGCACGGCCTTCCAACTTCCCAGAGGGCCGCCCTTACAACTGCTGCGAAAGCGTTCTCCTAGCCCTAGCCGAGTACCTTGGCGTCGAATCCGACCTGATCCCTAGGATCGCCACGGGTGTAGGTGCAGGCTTCTCCCTGAACGGACTTACCTGCGGCTCCATCTCTGGGGCGGCCATGGCTATAGGCTTGAAATACGGGAGAAAGTCCAGTGAAGAGAACCCAGTCGCCACATGGAAAAGGGTTGACGGGTTTATAAAAGCCTTCAAGGACACATGGGGCGCAGTAACATGCCGTGAACTCACGCGTCTAGACTTGAAGACATCTGAAGGATTCCAAGAGTACTACCGAACTGTCCACGACTACGCGTGTACGGAACGGTTGAAGTTCGCCGTTGAAAAAGCCGTAGAAATACTTACAGAATGAAGGAATACGTCGAACAGGATGCGCTCCCGCTTTCATCCAGCGTTCCCCTAAGCCGCTCCAGACATCTTTTCCTACACTGGTAAATGTGCATTATCTTGAAACGTGAGGTTGAGAAACGAGGGTATGCGCTGAGGAGCGGATCCAAACGTTCATCGGACCCGGTTCGCGGTTCGCCCAAGCATAGTATGGAACGGCGGTGAAACGTACGCGACGCGAGCTAGGTGAGACCTCTTCTACTCGGCGGTACAAGTAGCCTTTAAACGTGTCCACGTCTACTGATAAGGCTTCCCCGTGGATGACTGTGACCCCGTTCAATAGGTCTGGAGCCCATTCCGCCTCTAGGGAGGCATCTGCTGGCAACACAAGGGATCGAACGTCAAAATCAGGGTTGTCCACCTGCTCCACACAGTAGACGAGCGGGCCGCGTTTAAGTGCAACGCGGTCGTTGTTCTCGCTGACATATGGATGGCAGACCATTCGCTCCACAGGTATGGAGAGGGAGAGCTGCACCTTGTCTCCGGCCCTCCATAAACGATGGACCTTAACGTAGTGACCTGGCTGAACACGTGTCTCCAATGGTTTCCCGTTAAGCTGAAGCTCAGCCTTTCGACACCAGCCTGGGATACGGATATAGACACTAAGGGAGATCTCGTTTTCCGGTTGGAGAATCATTTCAACTTCCCCAACCCATGGATAATCCGTGTGTTGAATCAAGGTGAGGGACTTACCGTTCACTTCCAGCTGCGCCGTGCTCTGGGCGTAGAGGTGTACCCAGACGCCTGCATTCGAGATGCTGTAGAAGTACCCGGGTAGGGATGCGAGTAAACGAGCGATGTTGGGGGGACAGCACGCGGTGCTGAACCAGGTTTGACGCCTGTGACCACCGCTGTCCGCGAGAGGGTTCACGTAGAAGTAATACCGGCCATCTAAGGCAATTCCCGAAAGGACGCCGTTGTAGAGGGCGAGCTCCATGATGTCGGCGAATCTTCCCTTCCCGCTGGCCAGCAGCATCCGCCAGTTCCACATCACATTCGCTATAGCCGCACAGGTCTCAGCGTACGCCCTAGAGTTCGGTAACTCATAGTCCACGCCGAAGGCTTCCCCCTCGTAACGCGCCCCTACGCCACCTGTTACGTACATTTTACGTTCAGTCATGCTACGCCAGAGGCGTTCAAGCGCCTCCCAGAGAGCCTTCTCACCTGTTTCCAAGTAGATGTCCGCTGCCCCAGCGTTGAGGTAGAGTGACCGTACGGCGTGTCCAACGACCTCTGATAACTCCCGGAAAGGCTTATGGTCGATGAGTACAACCCGCCCGCCAATAACTCCGCGTCCGCGCTGGTCTAGGAAGAAACGGGCTAGGTTAAGGTAGACCTCCCTTCCCGTTGCACGGTAGAGCTCAACCAGCGCCATCTCAATTTCAGGATGCCCACATGTGCCAGGACGCTTTCCCAGCCCGAATGTATTAGATATGTGGTCAGCGAAGCGACAGGCCACATCGAGAAGAACGTGTTCACCCGTTGCCCGATTATAGGCGACGGCGGCCTGCATCAGATGCCCAGCCGAGTAAAGCTCATGCATATCACGCAAGTTCGTCCAGCGATCCTTCTTTCTTTCAAAAGTGAAGTAGTTGTTAAGATAACCATCCTCGTCCTGTGCAGCGGCGATGACCGCGACCACTCGCCGGACTATGTCCACCAGTTTAGGATCACGCTCACCCGCGAGGGAGAAGGCTACGGCTTCAACCCACTTGTAAACATCCGAGTCGTTGAAATAGCTGCCTTGAAAACTTCCCAATTCCTTTCCCGCGGCGCGGCGGAAATTAAAGATACGCCCAGTTTCCTCGCATAGTTGATGCTGCGACGGCAGAGTTACCTCACGTAGTAAACGTAGACGTGGCGTCCAAAAAGCATCTACCAAACGCACATTTTCAATAGGCACAGGATGGAGCTTGGCATAAGTGTTGTGCATGGTGTCAACTACTTGTGTGCCTTTATGACTCCTTGTTCTAAGGTTAATCTCACTTTTTTCCACCATCTTTTTCATATACCCCCGAGCGGATAGCAGGTTAGGTCTTTAAC
>Ga0209314_10000284_pt1 | contig 22050 bp, 24 predicted proteins | sample I19B2metaG_FD_184146 | JGI IMG/M metagenome (GOLD analysis project Ga0209314, IMG submission 184146) | Lake sediment bacterial and archeal communities from Gulf of Boni, Indonesia to study Microbial Dark Matter (Phase II) - ​I19B2 metaG... | ecosystem: Environmental > Aquatic > Freshwater >... | reverse complement strand
GTCAACCAGCTGCGCACCGCCACCCTGAAGGAGTACGCCGCAGCCATGAAGGAGGCAAAGCGCAAGGGGAGCGCCGCGCTCCTCGTCAGGCGCGGCAGCGCCAGTATCTACTTCGCCCTAAAATTAAGGTAGTCAGCGGGGAAATTTTTGTATAATGTAGATGGCGTTTGCCAGATCACCAACTGCAGGTAGCGGGGGTACCATGAACCTGATAGACAATCCTGATCAAGCCAGGAGGCTGGCCCGGGCGATCATCTCCGATGTGGCCATCTACAACCGGGAGAAGGTGGAGGAGGGGATCAGGAACGACAACATCTTCGAGGTGCTCACCGAGGAGCTGAACGAGGGTAGGGAGCATTTCAACTCCCGCGTCGCGCCTCCCCTGGCCGCATCCAACCTCTTCGACCTGGCGGTGGTTGACGTGCTCATCAAGCGGGCCGGAAAGATTGAGTCGAGCATCTGGTAGCGGCTTCGCAGCGGTAATAAATACGACGAAGGGGGGCGCGGTTATCACCAATCGCGCCTTTGCTGTTTATGGAAGAGGAAAAAAGAGAGACAGTTATCGTGGGTGAGGAGGGTGGCGGCCAGAGGGTCGACGCCTTCCTGGCAGGTTCGATCCCCGGCCTGACCCGCTCGGCGGCCCAGCGGCTGATAGAGGAGGGGATGGTGCGCATGGCCGGCGTTGTCCCCAAGGCATCACTGAAGCTGCGCCCCGGCGATCTCCTGGAGGTGGTCATCCCCCCGCCTGAGCCGACGACGGCCCTGCCGGAGGATATCCCCCTGGAGATCCTCTACGAGGACGGGGACCTGGTGGTGGTAAACAAGCCCGCCGGCATGGTGGTCCACCCGGGAGCGGGGAACAGCGAGGGGACCCTGGTTAACGCCCTCCTCGGCCACTGCCATGACCTCTCCGGCATCGGCGGCGAGCTGCGCCCCGGCATCGTCCACCGCATCGACAAGGACACATCCGGCATCCTGGTGGTGGCCAAGAGCGATGCCGCCCACCAGGGGCTGGCCAAGCAGTTCAGCGAGCATACGGTGAAGCGGATCTACCTCGCCATGGTCTTCGGCAGCATGAAGAGCGACTCGGGCAGGATCGAGGGGATCATCGGCCGCCACCCGGTGGACCGGAAGAAGATGTCTGGCAAGGCCCGCAGCGGCAAGCACGCCGTCACCCACTGGCGGGTAATGGGGCGCTACCCGGGCTTCTGTCTCCTGCGCCTCCGCCTGGAGACGGGCCGTACCCACCAGATACGGGTGCACCTCTCCGAGTCGGGCCACCCTCTTCTGGGTGACCCGGTCTACGGCGGCAGCGGCCGCCTGGCAGACCTGAAGGACGTCGGGCTGCGCGCCATGGTGAAGGGGCTGGGGCGCCAGGCCCTGCACGCCAAGACCCTCGGCTTCATTCACCCCGTTAGCGGCCAGTACATGGAGTTCGACTCGGAGCTCCCCCCTGACATGCAGTCCGTTCTCGACTATTGCGAAAGGATATGACCCATATGGAGATTACGAGAAAGAGCAACATCCACTACCTTGAGCCCGGGCTGCTGGCCTCTGCAGCTGTTTCGACCCAGGGTTTCACCACCCGTCACGAAGGGGTTTCCAGGCCCCCGTACAACTCCCTCAACCTGGGGAGCAACACCTTCGACTCGCCCCACAACGTCCAGGGGAACCGGAGTCTGCTTGCCCGCACCTTCGGCAGCAGCGCGGAGAACTTCGTCATGGTGAGCCAGGTCCACGGCAGCGACATCCTGGTGATCGACCAGCCCAACCAGGACTTCGCCCACTTCCAGAGGGTGGAGTGCGACGGCATCATCACCAACCAGCCGGGGGTGATGATCGCCGTGGGGGTGGCCGACTGCCTCCCCATCCTTCTCCTCGACCCGGTGAAGCGGGTCATTGCCGCCCTGCACGCCGGCTGGAAGGGGACCGCAGCCAACATCGCCGCCAAGGGGGTCGCCTCCATGGAGAAACTGTTCGGCTCGGAGAGGGGGGATATACTCGCCGCCCTCGGGCCGGCCATCGGCCCTTGCTGCTACGAGGTGGACGGACCCGTGCGCCAGGGCTTCGCCGGGAGCGGGGTGGAGTGGGAGGAGTGCGCGGCTTTGGCCGGCGCGGAGAGGTGGAAGCTCGACCTTGTCGCGGCCAATCGCCGGCAGCTACTGGCTGCCGGGGTAGGGGAGGGGAACATGGAGTCGGCCGGCCACTGCGTCTGCTGCAGCTCCGACTGGTTCTTCTCCTACCGCCGCGACGAGGGGGAGACCGGCAGGCAGGCCGGTTTCATCATGCTCAAGTGACCCCACTTGTTCCATGCATTCAGTCAGCTGCGGCCCGCCGGGACTCCATCCCTGCGGGCCGCTTGCTTGTCAAGGGGCTTGCCATGGCGCCGGGAGAGAGCCATGCTTGATTATTTCAGTATGATCGATCTCCCCAGTTCGCTGCCAAGGGAGGCGGTCATCCGCCTGGCCGTCGGGGAGGGGTGTGGATTAAAACTTCTTGAGCGGCTCATTTCCCGGGATGGCGGGAGAGATGTTTGCTTGGTGAATGGATGAGGTTGCCATTGATGAAAAAAACGGCAAGAGCTTATGCCTTCGCCGTTTTACCTTAAATTGGCGCGCCCGGAGAGATTCGAACTCCCGACACCCTGGTTCGAAGCCAGGTACTCTATCCAGCTGAGCTACGGGCGCATTGTTGCTCCATTTCTATCCTCCCGGACTCCCCCATGTCAAGCGTCAATGCGGGAAACACCTAAGTCCCTGCTCCTTTTTCTGGCGTTGGCCCGGCATTGGGTGTATATAACCAGGCGCAGCTCACCCACAGAAAAGGAAATAGTCCCCCATGCATGAAATGATCAACTGGCTCCTCTCCACCATCGGCTCAATGGGATACCCGGGGATATTCATCCTCATGGCCATGGAGAGTTCGGTAATCCCCGTACCCAGCGAACTTGTCATGCCCCCTGCCGGCTATCTCGCCCACCAGGGGGAGATGAACATATGGATCTCCATCCTCATGGGGACAGCGGGGAGCCTGGTGGGGGCCTATGCCAACTACTTCGCCGCCCACTACCTGGGGCGCCCACTTGTTATCAGGTACGGCAGGTACGTCTGGATAACCGAGCACAAGTTCGCCAAGGTAGAGAGTTTCTTCCTCCGCCACGGGGAGATATCCACCTTCATCGGCAGGCTCCTGCCGGTGGTCCGCCACCTCATATCAATTCCCGCCGGCATCGCCGGCATGAACCACCTCCGTTTCTCCCTCTACACCCTGGCGGGGGCCGGTATCTGGTGCACCATCCTCGCCTGGATCGGCTACTTCATCGGCAGGGAGCAGGCGCTGATTGTGAAGTACTCCCACCAGGCGGTCATCGGTGTGGTGATCTTCAGCGCCCTGCTGGTTTCGGTGTACGTCTGGCGGCAGAAGAGGGGGGATGGCTAGGCCGGCGCCCCATTGGGAAATCCTGGCTGCGAAAAGCCTTGACATCCCCCTGGCGGGTAATTATATTGATCTCAAGTAAAAGGGGAGTAGCTACCGGCCACACACAAGGCCGGCCCCGAGCCCGTCAATACGGTCGAAAGACCCGGGCCGGGGACGAATGATTCGTCAGCAAGACCTTTATCCAGGCAACCGTGCCGGGGGTAAAGGTCTTTTTTATTTCCTCCGGCGCATAAAAACGTTGGAGGTAATAGAAATGAACCGACTCAAGACAACCCTGCTTCTCTCACTGCTCACCGTCCTCATGGTCCTCATGGGGAGTGCCATCGGCGGCAAGTCCGGCATGCTCTTCGCCTTTGTCATGGCCCTTGGCATGAATTTCTTCTCCTACTGGTTTTCCGACAAGATCGTCCTCAAGATGTACGGCGCCCGGGAGATCGGCGAGCACGACCACCCCGCCTTCTACGGCATGGTCAGGCGGCTGGCGCTCCAGGCCGGGCTCCCCATGCCCAAGGTCTACATCATCCCCGACGAATCTCCCAATGCCTTTGCAACCGGCCGAAGCCCCAGTCACGCGGCGGTGGCCGCCACGGAAGGGATCCTGCGCATCCTCACCCCCGAGGAGCTGGAGGGGGTGATGGCCCACGAGCTGGCCCACGTGCAGAACCGGGACATCCTGGTTGGTACCATCGCCGCCACCTTTGCCGGCGCCATCTCCATGCTGGGGAACATGCTCCAGTGGGGGGCCATGATGGGTGCCGGCCGCAGCGACGACGAGGAGGGGTCCGGCGGCCTGGTAGGCTCCCTGGTGATGGCGATCATCGCCCCCCTGGCGGCCATGCTGATCCAGATGGCGGTCTCCCGCTCCCGGGAGTACCTGGCCGACGAGACCGGCGCACGGATCTGCGGCCGGCCGCTGGCCCTTGCGAGCGCCCTGCACAAGCTGCACAACGTCGGACGGATGGTGCCGATGAGCGAGGCGACCCCGGCCACGGCCCACCTGTTCATCGTCAGCCCCCTTGCCGGCGGTTCCCTGCTGCAGCTCTTCTCCACCCACCCCCCCATGGAGGAGCGGATCGCCCGTCTGGAGCGGATGGCCATGGGGAGCAGGTAACGAATCCGGGGTGAGGTTGCCGGCTGCGATAAAGGAATTGTTCCATGCCTGAAACCACCATCATGTGGAGTATCTTTGCCATCATTTTCGGCGCCATGCTCGCCGTCGACCTGGGGCTCAACCGCAGAAGCCACGAGGTCTCCTTCCGCGAGGCGCTTGCCTGGAGCACTGTCTGGATCGCCCTGGCCCTGGCCTTCAACGCCGGGGTCTACCTGGTGATGGGGAGCGACAAGGCGCTGGAGTTCTTCAGCGGCTACGTAATCGAAAAATCCCTCTCCGTCGACAACCTGTTCGTCTTCATCATGATCTTCTCCTATTTCGGCGTGCGCGGCCGACACCAGGCCCGCATCCTCAAGTGGGGGATTATCGGCGCCCTGGTGATGCGGGCGATCTTCATCTTTGCCGGCATCGAACTGCTGCAGCGGTTCCACTGGCTCTTCTACCTCTTCGGCGCCCTGCTGGTGGTGACCGCCGTCAGGATGGCGTTCGGCGGCGAGGGGGGGGTGGACCCGGAACGGAACCTGGTGGTGAGGGGGATCAGGAAGCTTCTGCCGGTCACCCGCCGGATCCGGGGGGACTGGTTCGTCACCCGGCGGCGGGGGGTGCTGGTGGCGAGCCCGCTGCTGGTGACCCTGCTCATGGTGGAGTGGAGCGACCTGGTCTTCGCCCTCGACTCCATTCCGGCCATCTTCGCCGTGAGCCTCGACCCGTTCATCGTCTTCACCTCCAACATCTTCGCCATCATGGGGCTGCGGGCGCTGTACTTTCTGCTGGCGAACGTCATTGGGATGTTCGTCTACCTGAAGTACGGCATATCGTTCATCCTCTTCTTCGTCGGCTGCAAGATGCTAGCAGGGGTGAGCGGTTTCCACATCCCCATCACCGTTTCGCTGGCAGTCATTTTCGTGTCGCTGGCACTGGCAGTGGTGGCATCACTCTTGTTCGGAAGCCGGCGCAACCCGGCGCTGGAAACGCTCTGACAGTCATTGTGAAAGGAGAAAAGCATATGAAGCGCAATCTGAGTGGCGAACCAAGAAGGAAGGTCAAGCGGAGGAGGGACGAACATGTTCTGTGCAACATCGTCTCCCTGCGCATCAGCGACCAGGAGAAGCAGTTCATCGAAAAGGTCACCCGGGAAAGCTCCAGGAGCGTGTCGGACGTCGTCCGGGAAGCCATTGAGTTCTGGATGGACAGCCACAAACAGCTCTGTCTCGAATAATCGGCCACGTAAAGGAGAAGCAGCATGAAATGCCCGATCTGTGTAAATGTCAACCTAGTCATGTCGGAGCGTCAGGGGGTTGAAATCGACTACTGCCCCGAGTGTCGCGGTGTCTGGCTCGACCGCGGGGAGCTGGACAAGATCATCGAGCGCGCCGCTCCGAAGGAGCCTGTACCCCCCCAGCAGCAAACACGGCACGAACCGCAGGCGAACAGCCATCAGCATGGTCATGCTCCCCCTTATGGTCATGGCTACTCCCACGGGCAGAAGCCATACAGGAAAAAATCGTTTCTCGAAGAGCTGTTTGACTGATAAAATCTTTGATTCCAAATTTTCTGGATATGGGGGGAAAGTGGTTTCGACAGGCGATGCGGGAAGGGCTATGCCCGGATATACAACCGTCAGCTATCTGCTGGCGGTAATAGCTGTACTTGTCGTTCTGCGCTTTCATCTACTGCCGGCCACATTTGCCGGGCTTGCGGTGTATGTGCTGACCCTGAAGCTGGTCAGGAAACTGCCGAAGAACATGAACCGCTTTGCCCACAAGTTCGCCCTGGCAGTAGTGGCGGTCTGTGTCATAACCGGTCTGACATGGGCATGCGCCGCTGTCTGGTCATTCATTGGCAGCAGCCACGGCATGGCGGCCCTGCTGGCCACGGTGGTCGATACCCTTGGCACTCTGCGCGGGACCCTGCCCGAACAGGTCGCCGAGCTGCTGCCGACTACCATAGAGGATCTTCGCCAGCAGCTGATCGAAATGGTGGGCACCCATATGCAGAAGATCTCGGTGGTCGGCATGGAGGGGCTCAAGGTGTTTGCCCATATCCTGCTGGGGATGGTTGTTGGCGGAATGGCCGCGGTGCACCATTTCAGGGAACACGATGTTGTACCGCCGTTCGTCGCGGCACTTCGCTGTCGGTTGCGCATTCTTGCCACCGCCTTCGACAAGGTCGTCTTCGCCCAGGTGAAAATATCCGGACTGAATGCGGTACTGACCGCCGTCTACCTGCTGGGTATCCTCCCCGCTCTCGGCATTCACCTCCCCATGGCCGGTTTGCTGGTGCTCCTGACCTTTGCCGTCGGCATGCTGCCGGTGGTGGGTAATCTGGTTTCCAATACGGTAATTGTCGTCATAAGCCTCGGTGTTTCCCCGCTGGTTGGTGCCGCTTCGCTGCTCTTCCTGGTGCTGATCCATAAGGCCGAATATTTCATGAACGCCCGGATTGTTGGCCATGAGGTACAGGCAACGGCGTGGGAGCTCCTGGCCGCCATGCTGCTGATGGAGGCGGTCTTCGGGATCGTTGGCCTGGTGGCGGCACCGGTGGTGTATGCCTGGCTGAAGGCCGAGGTCAGGGAACAGAGAATGATCTGACCATTAGACGGCGCTTCTTCTCATTTATGCAAGAGCGAGAACCTTTCTGCCCAGGCAGGCGAATCGTGTTTGAAAAAAATAACTGACAGGATTGACATGGAGCAGACGATTTTTCTCAGTACATTCGGACTGATCTTCCTGGCGGAGCTGGGGGACAAGACCCAGCTGACCGCCATGGCACTGGCGCTGCGTTATCCGTGGCAGAAGATCTTCGTCGGCATTGCCGCTGCCTTCGTGGTGCTCAACCTGGCGGCGGTGGTGGTGGGGAAGGTGCTCTTCATGCTGCTGCCGATAAAATGGGTGACCCTGGTTTCCGGCCTTCTGTTTCTCTACTTCGGCTACAGCACCCTGCGTCACGCCTGCGATGGAGACGACGAAGAGGGGGGGCAGCAGCGGACTGCGGCCACCGCCGCCCGCACCGCCTTCATCATGATCTTCATGGCCGAGCTGGGGGACAAGACCCAGCTGGTGACCGCCAGCCAGGCGGCCCAGCACTCGGCAAGCCTCGGGGGGATGGCGGCGGTCTTTTCCGCATCAACCCTGGCCCTCTGGTCGGTGTCGCTTCTGGGGATCTTTGCTGGCAAGCAGCTAGTCCGCTTCGTACCCTTGTGCTGGATCCACCGCAGCGCTGGCTTGATGTTCCTCCTTTTCGGCATCCTCGCCCTCTGGAAAGCGGCGGGGATGTGAGCAGCCTGAAACGGCTCGATTATTTTCATTCCGGATTCATCTACCGCAAGGAGCTATGCTTGGAAAAAACAGTTTATATCATCGGCCATCGCAACCCGGATACAGACTCCATCGCCTCGGCCATCGCCTACGCCGAGTTTAAGCGACGCAGCGGCATGCCGGGGGCCGTGGCTGCCATGGCCGGGGAGCCCAACCCCCAGACGAAATACGTACTCGGACGCCTGGGGATTGCCGACCCCCTTTACCTGGCCGACGTGCACCCCAAGGTGCGGGACATTGTCAACCGCAGGCCGGTGACGGTTACCCTGGAGAGTTCCGCCTACGAGGCCCTGGAGAAGTTCCACGCCAGCGGGGTGCGGGTGCTGCCGGTGCTGGACGCGGATGGCAGGCCCAAAGGGAGCCTGTCGCTCTTGCGCCTGTCGGAGAACTATCTCCTCCCCGGCAGCGACCGGCAGAGGGAGTTCACCACCACCCTCCCCTCCCTGGCCAGGACCCTCTCTGGCCGTTTCCTGACCGGAGGGTGCGATGGCGGGGCGGTTACCCTGAAGCTCTTCATCGGCGCCATGCTTGAGGAGTCGTTCTCGGAAAGGATCGGCGGGCACGACCCCGCCTCTCTGCTGATCATGACCGGCAACCGTCGTACCATCCAGCAGGCAGCCATCGAGCGTGGGGTCAGGCTCCTGGTGGTCACCGGCGATCACCCCCTGGACGAAGAGCTCCTCGCCCTTGCAGTGGAGAAGGGGGTCTCAGTCCTCCTCACCCCCCATGATACGGCCACTGCAGCCTGGCTCTCCCGGCTCTCCACCCCGGTTGCCATCCTGGCGGAGGGGAAGTTCGCCACCATCGGTGCGGGGGAGCCGGTGGCGAGCCTCAGGCGCAAGATGCTCTCCTCCGGCGAGCCGGCGCTCTTCGTCGTGGACGAGGAGGGGCTCCTCGTCGGCGTGGCGACCAAGTCCTCCCTCCTGGCCCCCAACCCCTATGGTCTCATTCTGGTGGATCACAACGAGATGGGGCAGGCGGTCCCGGGAGCCGACGAGGTGGATATCCTGGAAGTGATCGACCATCACAAGCTGGGTAACAGCCACACCAACGTGCCGATCACCTTCATCGCATCGCCGGTGGGGAGCACCTGCACCCTGGTGGCGGGGCGCTACCGGGAGCAGGGGGTCGAGCCGGATCGGACCACGGCTATGCTCCTCATGGCCGGGATCCTTTCAGATACGGTGATGCTCAAGTCTCCCACCACCACCGACAGCGACCGGGCCACCCTTGCCTGGCTGGAGTCGGTCTCGGGCATGGATGGGGCAGAGTTCGGCAGGGATATCTTCGCCTCTTGCAGCTCCCTGAACAACTACGGCTCCCCAAGGCGGGTGGTCGAGGCGGATTTCAAGCTCTTTTCCCAGGAGGGGAAGAGCATCGGCGTCGGGCAGGTGGAGGTGGTCGGCTTCGACGAATTTCACGGCATGAAGGGGGAGCTGCTGGCGGCCCTCGGTGAGATCAAGCAGCGGGATGGCCTGTTCATCGCCGGGCTGATGGTGACTGACATCACCACGGAGACGACCCTCTTCCTGGTGGAGGGGCACACCCGCATCGCCCATGTGATGGAGTACCCCCAGCTGGAGCCCCATCTCTACGAACTGAAAAAGGTGATGTCCCGCAAAAAGCAGATGGTCCCCCACCTGCTGAAGATACTGGCCAAGGTATGACGGCGGGGCAGCACCTTTCGGCACAACAGTGAAAACTACTGAGACAAGGAGTTAGACGGCATGGCACTGCTTACCGATCCGCAGGTCTGGCTGGCACTGGTCACCCTGACCGCCCTTGAGATAGTCCTGGGCATTGACAACATCATCTTCATCTCCATCCAGGCGGGGAAACTCCCCACCCATCAGCAGGAAAAGGCAAGAATGGTCGGGCTAGGCCTGGCGATGTTCATCCGGGTGGCCCTGCTCTTCTCCCTCACCTGGCTGATGGGGCTGACCGCCCCCCTCTTCACGGTGCTGGGGAACGAGATCACCGGGCGCGACATCATCCTCATCTCCGGCGGCCTGTTCCTCCTCTGGAAGAGCACCATGGAGATCCATGAAAAGCTGGAGGGGCCTGAAGAGCATGCCGAGGCAAAGGGGGCGGCCGTCTCCTTCGGTTCGGTCATAGTCCAGATACTTCTCCTGGACATAGTCTTCTCCCTCGACTCCATCATCACCGCCATCGGCATGGCCAACCAGCTGGCGGTCATGGTGGCGGCGGTGGTCATAGCCGTGGGTTTCATGATGGTTTTCTCCGGCAAGATCAGCGACTTCGTCGACCGGCACCCGACCATCAAGATCCTTGCACTCTCCTTCCTCCTCATGATCGGGGTGGCCCTGATCGGCGACGGCCTGGACATGCACATACCCAAGGGGTACATCTACTTCGCCATGGCATTTTCCGTGGCCGTGGAGATGCTGAACCTGCGGGTAGGCCGCCAGGGGAAGCCGGTGAAGCTTCACCAGCATTATGTGGAGTGAACACGGTGCGAAAAAGGGGTGGAGCAGTGCCAGGAGGGTGGGGCACTGTGGCTGATCAGTGAGAAGAGGCGGGGGCGCTTGCCCCCGCCTCTTCTTGCCTATTTCGGGACCTTCTCCCAGTCTTCGAGGAACTTCTTGATGCCGGCGTCGGTCAGGGGGTGCTTGGCCAGCTGCATCATGACGCCGAAGGGGATGGTGGCCACGTCGGCGCCGATCAGGGCCGAGTCGAGCACGTGCACCGGGTTGCGGATGCTGGCGACGATGATCTCGGTCTTGAAGCCGTAGTTGTCAAGGATGGTGCGGATCTCCTCGATGATCCCCATGCCGTTCTGGGAGATGTCGTCAAGGCGGCCGACGAAGGGGGAGACGTAGGTGGCGCCGGCCTTGGCCGCCAGCAGCGCCTGCATCGGGGTGAAGATCAGGGTGACGTTTGTCCTGATCCCCTTCTCTGTCAGGCTCTTGGTCGCCTTGAGCCCTTCCGGGGTCATGGGGAGCTTGATGACGATGTTCCTGTGTATCTTTGCCAGTTCCAGCGCTTCGGCGATCATCCCCCCGTGCTCCAGGGAGATGACTTCGGCGGAGATCGGCCCGTCAACTATGTCGGTTATCTCCTTGATGACCTCTTCGAACTTCCTCCCCGACTTGGCGATGAGGGATGGATTGGTGGTGACACCGTCGACCAGCCCGAGGGCGTGGGCTTCACGGATCTCGTTCACATCCGCGGTATCGATGAAAAACTTCATGTTGCCTCCTGAGATTTTGATTGGTTGCTTTCCGTCAAGCTTTCCCGGTACTTTTCCAGGCAGTCAATGGAACAGAAATGTATTCTCTTATCGCCGACCCTGCCGATCACCGCATCGTCGGCAGCCACAAAAACGCCGCAGACCGGATCCTGGTGGGTTTCCGTCTCTTCCCTGGTCGGGGCCGGCTCCACCCTGCCTGCCAGGTACCCCTTGACTATCTTGAAGCCGACATAGGCGAGAATCAGCCAGATAAGGATGCGCATGTTTTTAACCTCTGAGTCTGCAGACCCGCTCACCCTCAGGGAGCTCTGCCAGTAGTCGTGCCACGGTCAGGCCGAGGAGCGGATGGACGAAGTCGGCGGCTATCTCGGTCAGGGGTTGGAGCACGAAGCGGCGCAGGTGCAGGAGAGGGTGGGGTATGACCAGTTCCGGCGGGCTGTTTATTGTCCGGTTGCCGTAGAAGAGGATGTCCAGGTCCATGCTTCTGGGGCCCCAGGCGATCTCCCTCCTGCGGTGGAAGCACTGCTCCTCGATGTGCAGCAGCGAGCGCAGCAGCTCGGCCGGCGGGATGGAACTCTCCACTCTTGCCACGGCGTTGAGGAAGTTTGCCTGCTCCACCGGGCCGACCGCCTCGGTTTCGTAGAAGGAGGAGAGGGCCGTGACTCTGGTCCCGGGTAGCCTGCCTAACTCGGCAATCCCCTTGAGGAGATTCCCCTCCCGGTCCCCCATGTTGCTGCCGAGGGCAATGAAAATGTTTTCGTTCACCGCAGGTATTAGAGCACAGTTCAGCGGCGTTTTCAACCAGTTGCTCGTTAACTCCGGCTTATGGGGGGGCAAATGCCTTGACACGTGGGGGGAGGGTGACATACCATAATTTTTTTACGTAGTTGGCTTTCAATGTATACATAAATCAAAACGGCTGCAGCGGGTGAAGAGTTGGCGTGGAAGGCGATAGGCATATTCGATTCAGGGGTTGGGGGGCTGACGGTTCTCAGGGAGATCATAGGCGCCATGCCCCAGGAGGATACCATATATCTGGGGGATACGGCCAGGGTCCCCTACGGCACCAAGTCGCCGGAGACGGTCATCAGGTTTGCCCGGCAGATAGGGGCATTCCTGGTCAGCCGTGACATCAAGCTGCTGGTGGTTGCCTGCAATACGGCTTCTGCCGTCTCCCTGGAGATCCTCCAGGAGGAGCTGCCGATCCCGGTGGTGGGGGTCATCGAGCCTGGTGCGGCCAGGGCCGCGGCGGTCACCCGCAGCGGCAGGGTGGGGGTGATCGGCACTGCCGGCACCATCAGGAGCAGCGCCTACACCAAGGCGATCAAACGGATAAACCCGGATATCGAGGTGATCACCGGCGAGTGCCCCATGTTCGTCCCCCTGGCGGAAGAGGGGTGGGTGGACAACGAGGTCGCCAGGCTGACCGCCGGGATCTACCTGCAGGGTTTGAAGGAGAAGGGGGTCGATACCCTGGTGCTTGGTTGCACCCACTACCCCCTGCTCAAGGGGATTATAGGCGAGGTGATGGGGCCGGGGGTGACCCTGGTGGATTCGGCGGCGGAGACAGCCGCCAGGGTGAGGGAGATCCTGGAGACCAGGGGGGAGCTCCGTCCCAGCCAGGAGAGCGGCAATCACCACTTCTTCGTCACCGATGTGCCGGCCGGCTTCATCCGCATCGGCAACCGCTTTCTCGGCGGTGATTTCGGCGATGTCTACCAGATCAGGCTTGACGACGAGGCGCCGCAAGGGGGGGATAAGTGATGCAGCCCAAGCGCAATGTCCGGCGCGGCATGGGTGTCCTGGTTGCGGCATTCCTGCTCTTGGCCGTCTTTCTCGGCGCCCTCTTCTTCCGCAAGTACGAGGGTGCGCGGACGGCCCCGTCTGCTCCGCCATCGGCCCAGAAGGATGGGCTGGTTGCCGTTACCCTCTTCTTCGCCGACCAGGGTGGGGATGGGCTGGTGAGGGAGGGGCGTGAGATCGAGCGCTGCGACGAGCTCTCCGCCTGCCTCGAATCGATCCTGGAGGAGCTGATCAACGGACCGGTGGGTGACCTGGCGCCGGTGCTCCCCCAGACGGGGATGTTCAACAGCGTCGTGCTGGAGGGGACTATGGCCAGGGTTGACTTCGCTCAGGAGCTTCTGGATGCACTCCCGGCAGGGAGCAGCAGCGAGCTGATGGCTGCCTACGGGGTGGTCAACTCCCTGGCTTTCAATTATCCCCAGGTGCAGACGGTGCTCTTCACCGTTGACGGCAGGCCCATGGAGAGCCTCAAGGGGCACCTGGACATGAGCAGGCCTATTGCGCCGGATTTCTCACTGGAGAAGGGGAGTGGCAGGACAGAATCAAAACAACCCAAGGGGAACAAATAATGAAACCGGCTTTTCTCAAAGCAGTTGCCGAGCGGGTGCTGGTGCTTGATGGTGCCATGGGGACCATGCTCCAGGAGCGGGGGCTTCGCCCAGGTCAGTCACCTGAAGAGCTCAACCTGACCATGCCCGAGGTGGTGGCATCGGTGCACCGGGAGTACGTGGCAGCAGGCGCAGACATAATCGTCACCAACAGCTTTGGCGGCAGCAGGGAGAAGCTCTCCCATTACGGGCTGGAGGATCGTCTCCCTGAAATAAACGCCGCCTCTGTGCGCATCGCCAGAAGCGTTGCCGGCGAAGGGGTCTACGTGGCCGCATCCATCGGCCCTACCGGCCGCTTCATCGAGCCGGTGGGGGATCTCTCCTTCGACGCCATGGCCGAAATCTTCCGCGAGCAGGCCAGGGTGCTGATAGGCGCCGGCACCGACCTGATCACCCTGGAGACATTCCTGGACATCAAGGAGATCCGCGCTGCGATCATCGCCATCCGGGAGATATCCGCGGATATACCGATCATCGCCATGCTCACCTTCGACAACAACGGCCGGAGCGTGCTCGGCACCTCGCCGGAGGCCGCTGCCATCACCCTGGAGGCGGTTGGGGCGGATATCGTCGGTTCCAACTGCGGCCTCGGTGTGGACGGCATCTACGAGATCCTCTCCGCCATGCGCCGGGTGACCTCCCTGCCGCTGATATCCCAGGCCAATGCCGGTCTGCCGGTCCTTCTGGACGGTAAGACCGTATTCCCGGGAACCCCCGGGGAGATGGTCGCCTACCACGACAGGATGCTTGCCCTGGGGGTCAGGGTCATCGGCGGCTGCTGCGGTACCACCCCGGAGCACATCAAAGCCATGAAGTCGGCCCTTGCGGGGCTGGACCAGAGCTTCCCCTGCGGCGGCCCGCAAGCCGGAGTGACCTTCCTCTCCAGCCGCAGCGGCTACGTGGCAATCGGCGCCGGCAACCCCACTGCCATAATCGGCGAGCGGATCAACCCCACCGGCAAGAAGGCCTTTGCCGCCGAGCTGCGCGAGGGGAAGATCGGCTACATCCGCCGCGAGGCGGTCGAGCAGGTGGCCGCCGGAGCAACGCTGCTGGATGTGAACGTGGGAACGCCGGGAATCGACGAGGCGGCCGCCATGGAGAGGGCGATCTTCACCATCTCCGGAGCGGTGCAGGTTCCCCTGGTGCTCGACTCCTCCAGCCCCGAGGCTCTGGAGCGCGGTCTCAAGGCTGCGGACGGCAAGGTTCTGGTGAACTCGGTCTCGGGGGAGGAGAAGAGCCTCTGTCGCATCCTCCCGCTGGTGAAGAAGTACGGCGCGGCGGTCATCGGCCTAACCCTCGACGAGAAGGGGATTCCGGCGACCGGAGAGGAGCGGCTGCAGGTGGCGGAGAGGATCAGGGCCGCGGCGGTAGGGGCGGGAATCGAGCCGCGTAACCTGGTCATCGATGCCCTTACCCTAACAGTGAGCGCGGAGCAGAAGCGGGCCCTGGAGTCCCTCAGGGCCATCTCCCTGGTGAAGGAGAGGCTCGGCCTGAGCACTGTTCTCGGGGTTAGCAACATCTCCTTCGGCCTCCCCGCCAGGCCGCTCATCTCCTCCACCTTCTTCGCCATGGCCATGCAGGCCGGCCTGGATGCGGCCATCGTCAACCCCAAGGAGGAGCCGATGATGGCCGCCTTCCGCTCGGCCATGGTTCTCCTCTGCCGTGACCAGGATGCTGCTGCCTACATCGATGCCTACCGCGGCACGGTGCAGGGGGTGGCGGCTGTCGAGCCGGCACCAGCGGCAGCAGACCTGCGCAGCCGTCTCGGCCAGGCGGTGATAGCCGGTGACGTGGAGGGGATTGCCCCCCTGGTGGAGGCGGCCCTTGCCGATGGGCTCACCCCCATGCAGATAAGCAACGAAGGGCTTCTCCCCGGCCTCGAGGAGGTTGGGAGGCGCTTCGAGAAGAACCAGGTGTTCCTCCCCCAGGTGATGCGTTCTGCTGAGACCATGCAGACCGCCTTTGCCCGCATCAAGGAGGAGCTCAAGGGTGGGGGGATCGAGCCCCTGGGGCGGATCATCATGGCAACGGTCGAGGGGGACATTCACGACATCGGCAAGAACATCGTATGCACCCTCCTGGAGAACCACGGCTTCGAGGTGATCGACCTGGGGAAGAACGTCTCTGCCTCCAGGATCGTGGAGGAGGCGCTCCGGCTGAATGTGGATGCGGTCGGCCTCTCCGCCCTGATGACCACCACCATGGCCGAGATGGAGAACGTCCTGGAAAGGCTCCGGGAGGCCGGGGTGAAGAGCTTCACCATGGTCGGCGGCGCTGTGGTGACCCAGGAGTACGCGGACAGCATCGGCGCGGACCTCTATGCACGTGACGCCCTTGAGGCGGTAGCCAGGATCAGGCAGCTGCTCGGCAAGTAAACCCTGATCAGCCGGTTTGCCCGGCAAACAGAGTTATTGCAACAAGCTGATTATCATGGTAGTTTGCAGCTATTACGCCATTTGGCGGACAGGTTGGTGCGATGGTCGTAGGCTATAATCACAATATAAAGTACAAGGGTGAGATCTTCCATGTCCAGACGGAGGATAGCGGCATCAATACTCCCCACATCATCACCCTCCTGTACCGTGGCGGCAATATCATAGCTTCCAAGAAGACCAGCTATGCCGACATAGTCAAGATGGACAACCTCCCCCAGATCGTCGAGGAGTTGATGAAGGAGCAGCACAAGGATATGCTGCGCCGCCTGAAAAACGGAGAGTTCGATCTCCGCCTCGGCCTTGGCGAGAGTGGCGAAGCCGAAGCTGCTGTGATGAAAGATACCCCTTCCGGCTCCGCGGCTGTTGCCGAGCCTGCAGCCACCCAGGTGCCGACACCCCCTCCGCCGACCCCTCTCCCTTCTCCGCTCCCGGTCGCAGAGGTGGTTGCTGCCCCAGCAAAACAGCCTGCTCCCACTGAGGAGCTCCCCACGGCGAAACAGCAGAGCCTTGATGACATTATCTTCGAATTCTTATCTTCCGGTGACGAAGACAGATAGAGAGTATTCACCCTGAAAGGAAATCATTAGTGAAAGACAAGATCGCTAGACTGCAAGAGAAAGCCAGGAAGCTGAGGATTGACATCGTCAGGACCCTGCACCGTTCCAAATCTGGCCACACCGGCGGATCCCTCTCCGTCATCGACATGCTGACCGTGCTCTACTACCACAAGATGCGCCACGATCCGGCCAATCCCAAATGGGCTCAGCGCGACAGGCTGGTCCTCTCCAAGGGGCATGCTGCTCCGGCCCAGTACGTGGCCCTGGCCGACTGCGGCTACTTCCCTAAGGAGGATCTGCAGATGCTGCGCCAACTGGGGGGGCACCTGCAGGGGCATCCGGACAGCAAGGGTACCCCCGGGGTAGAGGTCTGCACCGGTTCCCTCGGCCAGGGGCTCTCCATGGCGGTAGGGATGGCTCTGGGGCTCTCCCTGGACAAGAGCTCCAACCGGGTCTATGCCGTTCTTGGGGATGGCGAACTGCAGGAGGGGCAGATCTGGGAGGCTGCCATGTCAGCGGCCCACTACCGCCTGGACAATCTCTGCATCCTCATCGATGCCAACGGGCTGCAGATAGACGGCGAGGTGGCCAAGGTCATGAACGTGGAGTCCATCGGCGACAAGTTCCGTGCCTTCGGCTGCCATGTGCTGGAGATAGACGGCCACGACATCGCCGCCATAGTGGCCGCCCTGGACGAGGCCGAGCAGGTCAAGGGTAAGCCGACCGCAGTGGTCGCCAGGACCGTCAAGGGTAAGGGGGTCTCCTTCTTCGAGAACAAGGCCTCCTACCACGGGGTGACCCCCTCCGACGAGGAGCTGCCGCGGGCGCTGCAGTGCCTGGGTGACTGCTGCGACTGACATTCGCGGCGCTGAAACCGTGAGGCGGCTGGGTTCCTCCCTGCCGCCTCCGATCCATAACAAACGATACTTGTGAAAGGTAATACAGATATGAGCAACATGATTGCAACACGGGATGCCTATGGCGAGGTGCTGGCGGAGCTGGGCGCAGAAAACGGCGATGTGGTGGTCCTGGACGCCGACCTGTCCGGCTCAACCAAGACATCCTCCTTTGCCAAGAAGTTTCCCGAGCGCTTCTTCAACATGGGGATAGCCGAGGCAAACATGGTCGGCACTGCGGCCGGCTTGGCCGCCAGCGGCAAGATCCCCTTCGCCTCCACCTTCGCCATCTTCGCCGTCGGCAGGGCCTGGGAGCAGGTACGCCAGTCGGTGGCCTATCCCAAGGCGAACGTGAAGATAGTCGCCACCCACAGCGGGGTTACGGTCGGCGAGGACGGCGGCTCGCACCAGTCGGTTGAGGATATCGCCATCATGCGCGCCGTCCCCAACATGACGGTCATCGTCCCGGCCGACGGGGTGGAGACCAAAAAGGCGATCCGCGCCGCCGCCGCCTATAACGGTCCGGTCTACGTCCGTCTCGGCAGGAACAAGGTGCCGACCCTTTTCGACGATAGCTATGAATTCGCCATCGGCAAGGGGTGCCAGCTGCGCGACGGCAGCGACCTGACCTTCGTTGCCACCGGCCTGATGACCGCCCAGGCTGTGGCAGCTGCCGAGATCCTTGCCGGGGTTGGTGTCTCCGCCCGGGTGGTGCATATCCCCACCGTAAAGCCTATCGACGAGGAGCTGATCCTGGCCGCCGCCCGTGAGACCGGGGCGATCGTCACCGCTGAAGAGCACTCGGTTATCGGCGGCCTGGGGGGTGCTGTGGCCGAGCTTCTGGGTGAGCGCTGCCCGGTGCTTCTCAAGAGGGTAGGGGTGCAGGACCGTTTCGGCACCTCCGGCAAGGCTGAAGATCTGCTGAAATACTTCGGCCTCATGCCGGAAAATCTCGTCGAGGCTGCCAAGGAGCTCCTGGGGAAGAAATAAACCGCGCCGCTCCACCGGCGGGCGATGAGGATCGGATTTGTCCAGACTGCTTGCCTCAAGAGGTGGATTCACCTACATCTCCGCCCTGATCATCGTCATGGTAATGGGGATAATGCTCGGTGCCGTCGGACAGAGCATGAGACTCATCATGCAGCGGGAGCGGGAAAAGGAGCTCATCTTCCGCGGACTGCAGTACCGGGATGCCATAGAGAGGTGGTACACCCGGAAAGGGGTGGCATCGACCCCCCTGAACGACATCAGCGCTCTCCTCAAGGATCCAAGGACCCCCAGCGGAGAGCGACTGCTCCGTAAACTCTACCTTGATCCCATTAGCGGCAAGGAGTTCAAGCCGATCAAGGATCCAAACCGGGGGATAACCGGGGTGCAGAGCACGAGCGATGCCGAACCCCTGAAGAAAGCCAACTTCCCCGAAGAGCTCAAGGGGCTGGAGGAGAAAAAGAAGTACAGCGAGTGGAAATTCGAATACAAGCCATCTCAAGCCGTACCGGGCGCCCCGGCCGGTACTGCTCCGGGGGCTACCGGCACGGCAACGCGCCCATTCCCCCTCTCCACGCCGGAGGGACCGTGAGCCGGCCTGATACCCCATCCCCATGCCGATGTAATTGGAGAGGAGATTAGTTGATTTTCAAGAGCCTCACATCAAAGGTCATTGTCATGTCAATCGGTCTCCTGGCCTTTGGTATCAGTCTGTTCGCCATGCTCAACCTGAAGAGGGAGCGGGCGCAGCTCATTACCTCCGCCCGCGAAGGCTCCGATCTCCTCCTGCAGACGATCGAGCGGAGTATCTACAACTCCATGCGCATCGGCAACACCGAGGAGACCCAGACCATCCTGGAGATGGTTGCCCAGAGCCAGAAACTCATCGGCGTGCGCATCTTTCACCCCCACGGCGTTGTCCTTAAATCATCCCGCCCCTCCGAAATTGGTAAGCCTGTTGAAACAGAAGATTACCAGCTCTACCTGAACAACCGTTACGAGGGGATAACCTATGCGGATCAGCATGGGGAAGTACTGCGGATGATCAAGCCGATCTACAACACCGAGCAGTGCCATGCCTGTCACGGCCACAAGACCAAGGTCATCGGCGTTCTGAACGTAAACTACTCCCTTGCCGAGACGAAGCGGAGGATGCTGGAGGTCACCAAGCTCTTTTTCCTCTCGACCATTGCCACAATCGTATTCCTCTCCGCTGCCATCGCCTTTGTAATGTTCCGCCTGGTCCGCTCCCCCCTTAACAGGATCATGGATAGCATGGCCAGGGTGGAGGAGGGGGACCTCTCCGTGCGGATAATACACGGCGCCAAGGATGAGGTCGGGCGACTGGCACGCAGCTTCAACTCCATGACCGAGCGTCTCCAGGTGGCCAAGAAGGAGCTGGACATCTACCACTTCAACCAGATGGAGCGGGCCGACAGGCTGGCATCCATTGGGGAGATGGCCGCGGGGATAGCCCACGAGATCAAGAACCCCCTTACCGGCATCGCCTCGGCCATAACCATCATCAACGACGACTATCCGCCGTCCGATCCGCGCAAGGAGATTCTCGGCGAAGTCCTGGAACAGGTGAAGCGTCTGGATAAGGCGGTAAACGATCTTTTGTTCTTCGGCAAGCCGACTCACCCCGAGCCCACCTGTACCGACCTGAACGGAGTTCTGCGCAAGACCATCCTTTTTGCCTCCCAGCACAGGGGGAGCAAGGGGGGGAGGATAGAAAAGGTGTTAAACCTGCAAGAAGACCTCCCGCCGGTATATGTGGATCCCAAGCAGATGCAGCAGGTCTTCCTCAATCTGATTCTCAACGCGATCCAGGCCATGAAGGAGGGGGGTGTGCTGACCATTGACACTGCCGTAGTGGAGCTGGATAGCGGCAGGCGGGTCAGGGTCAGCATTGGCGACACCGGCCCGGGTATCCCGGAACAGATTTTGGGGAAGATATTCACCCCGTTTTTCACTACCAAGGCGCAGGGGACGGGCCTCGGCCTGGCGATCTGCCAGAAACTGGTTGAGCAGCAGGGGGGGATTATCGGAGTGAAGAGCGAGGATGGCAAGGGGACCATATTCCATATCGACCTGCCGGCGACGAGCACTGAAGAGCATTCCGCCGGGATCGTATGTCTTGAAAATGAGAGGACTGCATGAAAAAAACCAAGATACTGGTTGTTGACGACGAACACCTGATTCGCTGGTCCCTTGAGCAGAACCTGAAGAAGCAGGGGTATGAGGTCCTGACGGCCGGGAGCGGCGAAGACGCCCTGCGCATTGTGCGCGAGGAACAGCCGGACCTCCTCCTCCTCGATATCCAGCTCCCGGGCATCAGCGGCCTGGAGGTCCTGGAGAAGGTAAAGGAGTTCGATGAGGAGACAACTGTCATCATGGTCACCGCCCATGGCGGCCTGGAGACAGCCGTCACCGCCATGCGCATGGGGGCCTATGATTATCTGAACAAGCCGTTCAATCTTGACGAGATGGCCATCGTCATCAGGAAGGCCCTGGAGACCTCTGATCTTCGGCGCGAGATAGCCTCCCTGCGCAGCGAACAGAAAAAGGTCGGGCCGCCGAACATCATTGGCGCGAGCAATACCATGAAGAACATTCTCGCCATGATGGACAAGGTGGCCCGCAGCGATGCGGCCACTGTCCTGATCCAGGGGGAATCGGGAACCGGCAAGGAGCTGGTGGCCAAGTGGATTCACTACAAGTCCAGTCGCGCTGAAAAGCCTTTCATGGCCATCAACTGTGCCGCAGTTCCGGCAACGCTCCTTGAGAGTGAGCTGTTCGGCCACGAGAAGGGTGCGTTCACCGATGCCAAGGCGACGAAGAAGGGGCTGTTCGAGCTGGCAGACGGCGGCACAGTCTTCCTCGACGAGATCGGCGACATGGAGATGGGAATGCAGGCCAAGCTCCTGAGGTTTCTGGAGGACAGAACCTTCCGCAGAATAGGGGGGGCCAAGGTCACTTCGGTGGATGTGCGGATCATCTCGGCAACCAACAAGGATCTCCTCAAGGCGATCGAGTCCAGGGATTTTCGCAACGACCTCTACTACCGCCTGCAGGTAATCCCCATCTATCTTCCTCCCCTGCGGGAGAGGAAGGAGGATATCATCTCCCTTGCAAAGCACTTCATCGAGACCTACAAGCGGGAGTTCGGCAAGCAGGTGGAGGGGATATCGCAGGAGGCGGAAAAACTGCTCGTCAATTACAACTGGCCCGGCAATATCCGTGAACTGAAGAATGTCATCGAAAGGGCGATCATTCTCGGCAATGAGGAGGTCCTTGCGGCATCCCACCTGCCGGCGGAGATAACCTCCTGTTCCCCTGCTGCCGCGCTGAGCACCTTGGTGACATTCAAGCTCCCCCCGGAAGGGATCGACATCGAGGAGGTCGAAAAGGAGCTTATCAGGCAGGCCCTGGAAAACAACGACTGGAACCAGTCCAAGGCTGCAAAGAAGCTTAACCTCGGGGTGGACGCCTTCAGGTACAGGATGAAGAAGTTCGGCTTTCTCAAGTAGCAGTCGTCGTCGATGGGGGGTGCTGCCAGCCATGTTCGCCGGACGATTCGGTTCGCATTGCCGGATAATCACTCTTTATGGCTCGATCAGCCCTTGCTAATGATGCTTGGAAAATAAATTTGCCCACGAGCTGCAAGAAATTAAACTTGCGCGA
>Ga0209314_10000283_pt1 | contig 22056 bp, 19 predicted proteins | sample I19B2metaG_FD_184146 | JGI IMG/M metagenome (GOLD analysis project Ga0209314, IMG submission 184146) | Lake sediment bacterial and archeal communities from Gulf of Boni, Indonesia to study Microbial Dark Matter (Phase II) - ​I19B2 metaG... | ecosystem: Environmental > Aquatic > Freshwater >... | reverse complement strand
GCGGAGAGAATCCTGAGCTGACGGACAGAAAACATAAACGACTCGACATGTTAGTTGACAGTGCTTGAGCGCCACGCAGAAGACCACCGCGGAGACGCATGCATAGTCTCCAGACTTTTCATAGGTGTGTGGGTCTCGTGGTGCGAGCGTCGTAATTTGAACTCCTCGGGGGAAGCAAGGTCTTATCTAGCAGTCTCTTTCCACGACCTTACCGCTTCTTCGTAATGCCTATGAATTGTGCGGTAGCCCAGCTCGACGGAGATTTTGCTTAGCGCCCTTTCCCTTTTCTCGAGCGTCGCTTGACGGAAGCTTCTCCTCACAGCTTCGATCGGTTTGCCCCTAACTTCGATCTCATCTAGGTTGATCGTTCCAAGCCGCTTTTCGGATGCCAATCTCAGATGCTCGATTGAGGATGGATCGATGCCCATGACGGCTGCGGCGCAAGCGTCCGTTGAGACAACGTTGTTCCCGGCGATCATTACTCCAAGTTTCACAGGATCTCCCTTGAAGGGGCCCTCTCCTTCCATCCCTATTGTGCCGTCGATTATGCTTAGACGAGGTTTGAGAGCTGAAGCTATATCCACTATGACATGGTCCAGCCTTGGATGGTAACGCGACTTCTTTCTCTCAGGGAGTATGCCGAAAAGCACTTTCATGCCAAGGGTGACAGCGGTACTTATGTGTGTCTTCATGACGGGCATCGCGATAATGGCATCTGCATAGGCCACCGTCTTGTTCACGTTCAGACTCTTGAGCGCGTATCCGTCAGGAACATCGATCTTCACCGTATCCCCTCGGGATAGATTGATCACCTCAGCACCATGTTTCATGGCAACCTCGCCGATCTTGGTCTCCGGCAACATCACATCGGCCGTATACATGCAAGAATCAGCATCACCCAGGGAAACTGCCACATTCATGCCGCTCAGAAGCTTTACCATCGACGCGACAACTGCCGTGTTGGTGAAGCTGCCTGGCTTTCCAGGGACGCCTCCACACACGTTAGGTTTTATGAAAACCCTTTGGCCCTCTTTCACATACAGGTTCAAGCCGCCAAGTAGCTCGACCGCTTCCCTGACCATTGCTTCAGGATCGTTTCCCTTGACGATTGAGACTAGAGACAAGCTACTGGAACTCACCTCCTTTCAGATCTTCTTCATTTTCTGGGGATTCTTGTCATCGCGCCCCTCCTCACGCTCTTGCAGCCGTGGAAAGCAGGGAACGCAGAACAGGCAGACCGTGAGATCTCAGAGAACTACACGCCATGTCGCTCGCTCAGGATTTGAGACTTTGGGTCCTGCTTCGAACTCCGCGACTAGGATTAGCAAGACGGGTTGTTAGGCGATTTGGGTGCTCAAGGCATCCAAGCCTAAGAGAGGTCTACGCGTCTTGCACTCACCACCACATTTGCAGGGCCTCTTCTAGGAGTTGAAGAGACAAAGCGAAACCGCCTGCCGCGCTCCGCCAGCATTTACAATCATTCCTGTAATGCTGTTCAGAGTTTCTCCTCACCAATGGTAGCAGCTGGTCTACTGTGCGCGCCTAAGGGCGATCCGCCACCCAGTGCAGTTTCCACACCAAGAAAATCGACGGGTCAAATCCTGACATGCACACCAACACACACAAAACTGATCGGTTCAAATTTCGTCGCTCGCCAGTCGAGTCATGTTCAGGGTCCCGAGCTAAGGGGTATGTCTGTTGTTCTGTGCTTGCTTTTCGTGTGTGCGCACTAATAAGACCAGAATCGGAGGGGCATCTTTCTTGCGAAGTATCGATCCATAATGCGCTGGGGCGCTCCCTACACTTCATCTGAGCGCCGAATGAAGTCTACACGATTGTGTATTCGTCAATGTAGAGTGCGATCGCTTTGCTGGTGAAGATTTCCGTGTCCTTCTGGGTGGCTTGTCCTTCAGGCGATGCGAAGGCTCTCTTCATGCTTTCGCGATCGTCGAACCAGAGTTCAACGACACCATGATAGTCAGGCTTCCTATTCGGAGGAGGCCTGACAACGTTCACAATATACTTCCTGACCCCAGGCATCTTCTTCGCTAGAGGGGCGTGTACATCCAACCAGTACTTTGCAAACTCGTCGTCCCTTAGTGTGTCTTTCTTTCTCAGTAGAACCATCAACTTGAACATGGAGGCTACCTGAACTGCTTATTTCATCTGGAAACATTAAGTTGGCTCTTGAGTAAGGTTTGTGTCACCGACTTGGAGTCAAGATTTTTCTCTCCTACTATGGGATCATGTGGTCAGCGCGTCTGTTCCCGGCTTGAGAATCAATCTACGACCTGCTAGCGCAAACATCAATATTCCAGAGCGAATAAACCATGAGAACCGGCGGATCGAATGCCAGGTACGATTGTTCTCTGGCAGCATGAGGTCTTTCCCGACCAGACGGTCAAGATCGACCTACCTCTGACAAACAAGATCGATCATGAGGACGTGAAGTCGGACCTAGGCTTGCCCGAATATGTCGATTTGAGCTACTTTCAACTCCGGAAAGCAGCAATCATCCTCTGGGGCTGCAAACATGCCCACGAACTTCATGAGATGTACCCTGATATTCTCAGGAAGAAGATTTCCAGTAAGCCGATTCGCGTCCTACTCTTTGGTGGAGCCGGCGTGAAGATGTGTTGCCCATCTGCCAACGTCCAGGGTTCGCCCCTTAACCGAACCATAAATGACGTTGACTGCTTGGTGAGTAGGGAACATTGTAAAGAGCTGAAGAATCTCCTCCTTTCACTCGGCGATATCGCCGGGACGATGTATTTTCACTTCGTCACGCCTTACGAAGAGAGGTACAACACAATCCGAGTCGAAAGGTTGCTGCTAAGGACCTTCAACAGTTTCTTGGAGGACGGGAGCCCCAGGGTAGGCCTGATGGATATTCTTTCGAATCAGGTCGAAATGAGACATACCGTTGACATGAGAGACGATCTTAGAGAGCGCGAAAGAGCCGCATACGTCATTAGTCCGCATAACCTGCTGCTAACGAAACTGCAGTACATCCTAGATCTTCCGAAGGAGGAAACGTTGCCGAAACTCGAGAAGTACGATGAGATGTACAGAATACTGCCATACGAGCACTTCGATCAAAGCAGAGCTCTCATCGGGATGGAGACGAAGGACTTCTTGGACAGCGCTTGTCTGCTATTGGATCACGAATTTGGGGCTGATGCAGGTCAGGTCGACCTCGTTGTGATGAGGAAGAAGCTGAGAGACGACAAGTTTAGACTGACGGTGAGACTGAATCTCCAAAACATGCTCCACAACCTGGGAAGGCTCAGAAAACTTGGAGTTACAGATTCGGACTTGGGAATCATACAATCTAGGGCAGAACGCATACTGAACGAACTGCCGAGGACGGACCACGTTTGGTCTAAACCCTGGTGGAATACTGATGTGGAAACACCTGAAACAGGGCTCCCATGAGATCCGCTGGGCTCAGCCAAAGGTGGTAAAATAGTTCCTAATACCGTTCTTGTCCAAGTTGACCACAGCGCCCAGGAGTATGCCTTGCCCGTACGAGCTCCCAGGATTGATGCAGACCGTCCGGCCAATCTGGCAGTCACCGTTGCTCTCATGTATATGCCCATGCAGACCCAACAGTGGCTGATAGCGCTTTATCGCATCCCTCACTGAAATACTGCCGACCGGGATTGTCGTACGCCCGCCATACTTCGGTCTGAGGTTCTCGTCGAGTTCAGGTGCTTCGTCCAGCTGAGACCCATATGGAGGCGCATGAAAATTGAAAATGCAGTTTCGCATGTCGCGGACCTCGGATACGAGCACCTCGATCCTCTTATGCATCTGTTCCTCTGAGCACTCCCTGAAGGTCTTCCACGGAGTCGGGTTCGTCCATCCGAGACTGATCATCTCATGGTCGCTATCTACCATGACCAAGCGCTCCGCGGCGAGTGTGACGGACTCTGACCTCTCGATGATCTTGTCGATTTCTGGGTGATCATCGTTTCCTGGGCATACAAAGCACTTCACTCTCTTCCCCCTCAATCTTTCATCCGCGGTCTTCATCCACCCCTCAATGGCACGCAGCATCAGATCTTTAAACAGCCTATCGACTCTCTCAGGATTGGCTTCGAGCTCTTCCATCTCCTTGGGGCTTGTGAGATATGGATAGTAGCCGGCCACTCCAATCATCTTCTTGAGTTGTTCTACCTCATCCTTGCTCGTCATGACCTCCTTGTGATCTAGAAAAGTCGCTCTGTACGTTCCATCTTCTTCCTCTACAATCGGGACAACCGCTTTACCCGTCATGTCGCCTCCTAGAATAATGACGCCCGCATCGTAGTATTCACTTGCGTTAAGGAACTTGATCCAGCCCCGATCGGAGCCGTGAACGTCGGTCGCGAAGAAAATTCTCGTCAAGGTATGACAACAGCCATAAATATCATGTAACTATAAAATCGTTCACGAGGAAAATTCTCGTTGTCTCAAGAAGAAAGACCTCTGTTTCTGAGAAAGGCAACAGGGCTGGTTAGGGCATGGTCTTCCTTCGATGCTTTCATCTATGCATTCTTCTCGGTGAATATCGTGACGCTAGGTCTCTACGGCTACTCGTTCGGGGCCTTTTGGCCCAGCTCAAATCTCATACCCGCGATAATCGTCAGCACCTTCTTGATAGTCTTCTTGGTTATCACGTATGCGATGCTCATCTCCGCCATGCCGCGAGCAGGCGGAGACTACGTTTGGCAAACCAGGATCCTTGGCGGATTGATAGGGTTCGTCGCTTCAATCAATGGTTGGATCACGTGTCTCTGGCTTTGGGGCCCAATCTATGGAAATATGGTTCAAGTGCAAATTGTCGCACCTCTCCTCCTGACGCTCGGCTATATAGACGCGGCCCTATGGTGGACGACTGCAAACGGAATCTTTCTCGGAACTTTCATCACCTGTGTGTTCGTCTCCATAATCGTAGGACTAGGCATGAGGTGGTATGCGAGAATCCAGAAGGCATGCTTCTACGTTGGCGTAGTAGGCCTAGTATCGTTCATGATCGTACTGGCGCTTGGCTCTCAGACTGCATTCAGGACGGCCTTCGATTCCTTCGTACAGATTACTTTCGGTTATCCAAACGCGTACGCTGATACAATTGCTCTTGCGGTCTCCGAGGGCTATGCGCACACTCCATTCGAAGTCAGCTTGATGAACTTCTCCGCTGCGGGAGCATTGATTCCTCTGGTCGCCTTCTACAACCTCTGGCCCAACTGGGGCGCGACATTGTATGGGGAGGTGAAGGGAGCGAGCGACTACAAGAGGAATCTGAAACAGATGATGTGGGCGAACATCCTTGCCGGAGTAGGTGGCATAGCAGTCCTAGTCCTAATATTCGGAACCTTTGGATACGAGTTCTATCAGACCTCGAACTACGCCTATTGGATGCAATTGTACGGGGGAAGCGCCCCACCGCTGCCTATCTACCCTCACGGCCCCCTCCTTGCAGGGCTCGTCTTCAACAACCCTGCACTCACGCTCTGGCTGATAATCTCCATGTCCTTCTGGTTCTGGGGCTGGGCTGGAACGCTCTTCCTATCCTCGACCAGGGCGATGTTTGCAATGGCCTTCGACAGGACTCTTCCCGCTTGGGTTGGTCATATATCCACGAGATTCGGAGCGCCGGTGAACACAATTATCGTCATGTTCGGAGCGACAATGTTCCTAGGAACACTATACTCCTATGTTCCCGGCGTGGCTGTTATTTTCTTGGACGCTGTTCTCGCGATCGCCGCGATGTACTTCATTACATGCATAGCTGCAGCCGTCTTTCCGTACAGCAGGAAGAAACTCTTCGAGGCTTCGCCCATCGCAAAATACAAGATCGGCGGAGTGCCAGTTGTGACTATTAGCGGCGCAATCACCGCGGTCTTCCTATTCTACCTCTTAGTGTTGTGGGCTATAGATCCTGCCTATGGAGTTAACAACCCCATCTCGGCGATGTACTTGGGGGCAACCTACATCGGGTCAGCCATCCTGTATCTTGCGATGAAAGCTTACAGAAAGAAGCAGGGTATCGATATCAACAAGATCTACGGAGAAATCCCCTCAGAATAGATCCTCAACTCCCTTCCTCTTCTTTTTAAGCTCTTGAAAACGATCAGCGACAGCTGTGGAACGAGAAGCAGGCGGGCAGGATCGATGGAGGACATCCCACGAAGAGAACTGCCACCTGAGTGGGGCGGGATCATACCCTCGCAGTGTTTCTTGGAGCAAGCAAAGAAGATCGCTGAACTGGCCGACCGAAGCGGCATCATTCTCAGGGTCATGGGGGGCGTTGCCATAAGGCTTCACTGTACGGGATTCGAGGATTTCGCCCAAAAGCTTGCCAGGCTCGGAGAAGGAACACAAGAGTTCAGCGACTTGGACTTCATGTGCTACGGCCGATATCGAGACAAGGTGAAGGGCTTTCTCAAGGAGAGCTTCAACTATACGCGGCGTAAAACGACTCTATCGTCTGCTGTATCAGGTAGAGACATCTACTTCCACCCAAAAATGTGGTGGTTTACTGACATCTTCTTCGACGAGCTGAGAGTGGCAAACCACCCCATTGACTTCCGAGGGCGTCTCGAGCTGGATTCTCCTACGATAACGGTTACAGATCTGCTCCTCGAAAAACTGCAGATGTGGGAGGTCTTTGGTGCCAAAGACATAAAGGATGTTATGTTGTTGCTGCGTGCTCATGATGTCGGAGAAAGAGAAGAAGAAATCGTCAACGCAAAGTATGCCGCAAAGCTTCTGGCAAGAGATTGGGGATTCTACCATACCGTCACCACCAATCTGAAGAGAATAACAGATCTCCTTCAGAACTCGGCGAAGTGGGCCAATCGTCACACGCTCCTTAGATTCCTGCTAGATATCTCCGAAGAGGAGAAGGCAGATCTAGTGTCAAAAGCGTCAAAGATCTTGGACTACGCGGACAAAGAGTCGAAAAGTTTCGGCTGGAAGATGAGAGCAAGGATAGGCACCAAACAGACATGGTATAACCCTGTAGAATCCGAGGAGACGGGTCCAGCATTCGGAGTTTGGCGGCTTAGAGAAGTGTTCCCCGACGAGGAATAGCCCGAAGCGAGCCGTCACTCATCTCGTCTTGCAGAGCTTGCTTCTGGGCTGGCAGGAGCCATGTTATTCTGAAGATCGGATGCTTCGAGTCAGGTAGGTGTATGGGTCCAAGTTCGATCCAATGGAACCGCACACGGAGCGTCTTCTAAGCGAGTTCTGCGATTAGAAGACCTCTTAGGACCTTCGCATTTGCCTGAGCCAAGGCGCTAGCGACGGCTTCAGGTTTAATATCTATGCTGGCCCCCACACTACTTCGCTAGGTAGGATCGATGATAGAGCCATACTCCATTCAGTTGCCAATGATGATCGAGTTCGGAGGAGGCGTGAGCGCCAAAGTTGGAGAGTACGCTAGACGACTGGGCAAGACTGCATTCATAGTAACGGACAAAGGAGTTGCTCACGCCGGGATCCTTGCTGGCGTAGAAGACTCTCTAAGCAAAGTTGGAATCGATCGGATCGTCTTCGACGAGGTGATTCCGAATCCTAATGACACCCTCGTGGAGAAAGTGGCGGCTTACTTGAAGGTGCAGAAGTGCGATCTCGTCGTAGCTGTCGGCGGCGGGAGCTCTATGGACACGGCTAAGGCCATAGCCCTTCTGGCGACTAACCCGGGTAGGACAGCAGACTACGTACTTGCGGACTTTAGCGATCTCGGCAAGATCAAGACACACCCGCTACCTCTAATCACGGTTCCAACCACAGCCGGCACCGGTAGCGAGGTTGACTTCTGGGCGGTTATCACGATCGCAGATAGGCGGATGAAATTTAGCATCGGCCAGGGGCCAATGTACCCTAATGGGCCTTACCTCGGGGCTACCGTTTGCCTAGTTGATCCTCTCCTCACCTTGGGCCTTCCTCCCAAGCTCACCGCTTCGACAGGCATAGATGCGTTATCTCATGCAGTCGAGACCTACGTGGCGAAAGGAACGAATCCGTTTGTAGAAGCGCTTGCACTTAGATCGATTGAACTCATCGCGAGATATCTTCGAACGGCCTACTCTGAGGGGAGCAATGTGGAAGCAAGGGAGAGCATGATGCTCGCATCCCACCTTGCCGGCATATGCGAGAACTTCGCTAACTGTGGTGGAATCCATTCTCTCGCAGAAGCGACTGGCGGTATACGGGGCGATATAGCTCACGGAGATGCAATCGCTGTCTACTTCCCGCATGTCATGCTGTATAACCTGCCAGATGCTGAAGCGAAATTCGCAAAGATCGCTACTGTGATGGGCGAGGAGAGGAGAGATCTTTCGCTTGGCGAGGCCGCCGAGAAGGCGATCGGATGCGTGAGGAAACTGATTGAGGATCTGAAGATGCCCACGAACCTGAGAAGCCTGGGGATCACCGAGAAAGAGCTTCCGGCAATAGCCGAGAGAGCGACGTGGGACATGTGCACCTCCGGCAATCCACGCGCGATTGGTGGAGATCAGTTCCTAGCCATTGCGAAGAAAGCGCTGGGTGAAACGTAGTATCTGGGAAGTCCCCGCTCGGTTGGTTCATGCATCGATTCGACTGGTGTCTGATGAGCGAACCTGATCCCTTCGTCTCGAATTGTGAGCCTAGAGTGAAAGGAGAGATTTGCGCGACGTAGACTCAGGTGATGCTCTGCTGTTTCCGTCAAGAGGTATTGTGGCGCTGCTTCTTGCCTCTGTTTCCTTCGGCTCTAGTGCCATCTTCATCAGATACGCTACGGAGGCCTCAGCGATCTCCTTGACATTGTTCCGCCTCTCCATTGCTGCTTTGGGCATGGTGTTGTTTGCTCTCTCGCGACGTACCCTCCGACTCCCTACAAAGCGAGATCTTGTGCTCGTCGCGTTTTCGGGGATGGTGCTTACGTTGCACTTTGTTGGATTTATTTTCGCGGTAAAAGAGACGACAGTTGCGAACGCTACGTTCCTCGTCAACACAAGTCCAGTAATGCTGGCCGTTCTTTCTCCTATCATTATTAGAGAGCGCACCTCTTCTCGGGAAGGACTGGCTGTTGTAGTTGCAACTCTCGGTGTGATGCTTGTCGCGTACGGGGGAAATGGATTCCGAGCCTTTGGATACGGTGATCTATCTGCTTTGATGGCAGCGTTATTCGTAGCATTGTACTCGCTTACGGGACGCCGTCTTCGAACGAGTGGAATCACTACGGCATGCTACACCTCCTATGTCTACTCCTTCGCGGCCGTTCTCGCTCTTGTGCTAGCGGAGGGACTTGGCGGACATACCTTCAGAGGTTACGATACAACCAACATCATCGCAATCTTGGGTTTGGCATTAATACCAACAATGGTCGGCCACTCGCTCTACAACTATTCACTAGGTTTAGTGAAAATCGTCACCGCAAACCTCTTTCCGCTCCTGGAACCTGTCATAGCTTCTCTATTCGCTGCCTCTTTCTTCAGCGAGATCCCTAGTATATCACAGGTCGTTGGATACTCTCTAATCCTTGTATCAGTGATAATTGTCGTTAGGGCCTTCAAATGAGAAGTAACAGAAGTTCTCTCTGGGGGCTCCTAGTGGATTTAATTAGGGGAATGAGATACCGTGGACGCGCTGGGTGGATGTTGATGCCCCGCCAATCACGATAAACGCGCTACTTCATCTCAAGATAGCGCGGGATCCTCCGATACAACATTTCAAGAATAGCCAACCGCAATATGCGCCTGACTATCAAAGCTTGCTGAAAGGCAGACTAGGTGAGATGAATGCTTGACATGAGATTCGTCCGCGAGAATCCCGACGTTGTCAAAGAGAATCTCAAGCGTAGAGGCGACATCGAGAAGCTTCCTTGGGTAGAGCAGTTGCTTGAAGATGATCGAAACTGGCGCCGTCTCCAAACAGAAGCGAACGCCCTTCGAGGTAAAAGGAACAAACTCACCGAAGAAATCGCAAGGCTACGAAAACAAGGAGCAAATGCATCTGAACTAGTAAGGGAAGCTGAGAGGATCCCAGAGCAGATTAAGACACTTGAGAAGGAAACGGGGGAACTCGAAGGCAGAATCACATATACTCTCCTCCAATTGCCAAACATCATTCATGAGACTGTGCCTTTCGGCAAAGATGAGAACGATAATGTGGAAGTAAGGAAGTGGGGGAAGCAACCCCAGTTCGATTTCCCCCCGAAGGATCACATCGACTTGGCAGCTCAACTGGGACTAATTGACCTAGAGAGAGCGGCGAAAGTAGCAGGGGCGAGGTTCTACTATCTCAGAGGCGACTTGGTAAAGCTGAACTATGCGCTCATCAAATTCGGACTCGATTTCATCGAGAAAAAAGGCTTCAAGCTCATACAGCCGCCCTATCTGTTAAGGCGCGAGGCGATCGCGGGCGCGGTAGCTCTCACTGATTTCGAGGACGTGATCTACAAGGTCGAGAACGAAGACCTATACCTCATTGCGACCTCGGAGCACGCTCTTCTGGCTCAGCATATGGACGAAATTCTTGAGGGGAAGGATCTTCCTTTGAGATACGGTGGAGTCAGCCCTTGCTTCAGGAAAGAGGCAGGCGCGCATGGGCGTGACACGAAGGGCATCTTCAGAATTCACCAATTCGAGAAGGTCGAGCAGTTCATATTCTGTAGACCAGAGCAGTCGTGGGAGGAACATGAGAGGTTAGTCGCGACTGCTGAAGAATTCTTTCAACTGCTAGAGATCCCGTATCGAATTGTCAATGTTTGTACAGGCGATCTTGGAACAGTCGCGGCGAAGAAGTACGATCTTGAGGCGTGGCTTCCAGGCCAAGGAAAATATCGCGAGGTAGTATCCTGCAGTAACTGCACTGCCTACCAAGCCGTTCGTTCCAAGATCAGATTTAGAGATAGACCCGACGAGCCAACGAAGTGGGTACACACACTCAATAGCACATTGGTCGCGACGGAGAGAGCTCTCGTGGCAATAATGGAGAATTACCAGGACAAGGACGGATCGGTAGCCATCCCGGAAGCGCTCCAACCCTACATGAGCGGGATCACAAGAATCAGACCTGCAACATAGTGAGGTAAGAAGTAGAAACGCATAGAGCTGTTGATGAGAACACAGGCTCGGATCGAGCTTGGGCTGGCGCCAGTGCGTATGGCCATATCCTTCGGGTCGGCCCCGAGGAATAGCACGTTCCAGTTAATACCGTATTTTATACTTCAGACGGACTCTCCGGACTAGTTACGCTGATTGGGGTCGGAGGTTGGGTCGGCGTTCCTTCCGAATCTGGCGGTACTTCCACGAAACTGTCCTAGCCATACTGTCCCGGCCTGAGGGACTGACTCCGACCTATCAGACTCCAATCGGTCCCACGGGACCGACTATGCGAACCAAGCTAGTAGCACTTTCGTAGCACAGTGTGCCACCTGATATGAATGTAAATGAGTGCTTCCGGCCGCGCCTAAGGCGAGAATGACACTCGACTGTGGAATGCATCGCCTAGCTGAACTCTACAAGCTGAGTGCACATGCCACAGCGGAAATCGCGGACAAAACCGATACCCGAGAAGGCTTCAGCAAGAAAGAGGGGTCCAAGTAGACACCAACAGCTTGACTACAGCTCGCCAAAGCCCTATTTCCATCGACAAGGGACTAGGCCCCGTGTTCTTTTGGCAGACTCCCTACATTTTCGTACCCGATCCTTGAAAGATATTTCTTGACACCATCCCATCCTCGATCCGTCTTGGTCCTCACGATCGCGAAGGCATCTTTCCCGCTCAGGGTCGGAGGTTCTGTTCCTGTTACCTCTCTGATCATGAATCGCGCAGCGTTCAGGACATCGCCATTCAATTTGGCTTCGGCATAATCGCCGATTTGGCAAATGAGCGCCTCGATGGTCAAAGGGCCTATTGGTCCATATTGTTGACCATGGCTAGCGGTGATGACATGCACAACATCAAGTGGGAAACCTCGCCGAATCAACTCGGAGCTGGCCAAAGTGAGGTGATCAACTCGTTCAGCTAACTTCGAACGAGTATATCCTCCTCCTTGTTTTTCTGCATAAGTAACGGGCTTGAATATGTCATGAAGTAGGACGCCGCAGATCACGACATCCATGTTCACCTTACACTTGTAGACTCGCTGCACAATTCTGGATAGGCTGTTGCAGAGTTCATGGAGAGCAATTGTATGTTCAATGAAGCCCCCGGGATAGTTGTGATGATGCCTAATGCTTGCGGGGGAGTGCTCGATCGAAATACCGGAGAATCTTTCACCTCCAATAGTTATGGAAGGATTCTCAAGAATCTTGGAAACCTTCTTCCGCAGTTTCCTATCCTTGATTTTGCTGACAATTTGCAGCAGATGTTTGTCCAATAGCATCGCTGCCTTAGTTTGGTGTGATGGGAAATAAAGTTGGACCAAGCGTCATTGAGATGCGTCTCGATGATTCAACAGATTTTATTTGCGTCGTTGAAGTAGGGGTCGCTCGGTCCGCGAGCGTCGTTCGGAGTCAGCGCTTGGGTCACTCGTACAGGCTGGAAGGGACGGAATTACTTGGAGTACAAGTGGACGGTTGTGACGGTAACGACCGTAGGAATTTTCATGGCGACTTTAGATGCGAGCATAGTTGTCGTCGGGCTGCCCATAGTAATCTCGGATCTGAATACCTCACTGTTCGCGGGAATTTGGCTGATTACTGCCTACAGGCTCATGATCACAATTCTGCTTGTCACGATAGGTCGCATCGCCGACATAATGGGTCGAGTGAGACTGTACAACGCTGGTTTTGCGGTCTTCACGATTGGGTCGGCGCTTTGTGGTCTTTCACCTACCGTCGAAGTTCTCATCGTGTCGAGGCTGATCCAAGGACTGGGTGCTGCGCTTCTCTTCGTCAACAGCATGGCCATCGTTGTCGACGCTTTCCCAACAGGCGAGCTGGGTACCGCAATTGGTATCAATCAAATGGCCATAAACGCCGGCACGATAGTCGGCTACACACTCAGTGGAGTGCTGATTGGACTCTTCGGCTGGCGGTCGATCTTCTGGGTTAACGTCCCAATCGGAATTTTCGGAACGATCTGGGCTCACCGACGACTGAAAGAACTCTATGTGAAGGTGGAGAGGGAGAAATTTGACCACTTGGGCGCCTTGGCTTTTTCGAGTGCTCTGACCATAGTCCTTCTTGCCTTGACCTTAGGAGACCTGCGTTCAGATCTCACGAGGATCTTGTTCGTGGTAAGCGCGACCCTGTTTGCGCTTTTTCTGTTTCACGAAACTCGTGTCGAATATCCGGTCTTGGATCTCAGCCTATTCAAGGTTCGTCCATTCGCAGCAGGGAATCTTTCGAATTTCTTTAACGGCCTAGCCTTCGCCGCCTTGGCCTTTGAGCTTACTTTGTACTTCGAGTTGGTTCTCGGTTATAGCGCGTTTCAAACAGGTCTTGCGCTGATTCCAATGGATTTCACGTTGATTGTGGTTGGACCTATCAGCGGGCGTCTCTCGGATAGGTATGGAGGCCGGGGCCTTAGTACAATTGGTCTCGCCATAACAAGCGTAGCACTGCTGATATTCAGCACTTTTTCTATCGAGACAGATTTCACAACAATAGCTGGGGCTCTGGCTCTGGCGGGATTCGGGATAGGGCTATTTCGTTCACCGAATGCCAGTTCAGTGATGGGCTCGGTTCCGCCTGAAAGGCGTGGGATCAGTGCCGGAGTTAGGAGCACTATCCTCAACACTAGTGGTGTCGTCAGCATTCCATTAGCGTTGGCCTTGATGACAGCAGTAATGCCCTACGACCAGCTAGCCGTCGCAGTTAACGCCACGACACTGAACAATCCGCTAGAGGTCATGAGATTGCTAGATGCCCTAAGACACGCTTTCTACGCGTTTGCGGCTATCAACGGAATCGGCGTAATTGTCTCACACCTACGTGGATCTCGACAACGATCTTTCGGTAGTGCCAATTCAACTTATGAGCAGGCGCCCCAACCACATTCGGGGCAAGTATGACATCCTTCTTGGTAAACGACCTCTCCTTGGCACTGGGGGCAGAGTTTGATCTGTTTGGTGCCGCTGGTGGAAGCACCGATTAGAGGTACCGCGAGTATTTGGGGTGCTCTGGCTGTTTGCTCGCCTCCGATAGGTTCCTGTTCCGTTCCTGTCTCCTCTTTACTTCGTGGTGCCACCAGGACCTGTCCCTTAATCGATGTATCCCGAAACACGGTTACGTCCTTGCAACCTAGCTTGTAGGCAAGCAGGTATGAATCACGCATATCCTCCACGGTAGCGTTAGCTGGGAAGTTGTTCGTTTTGGATATTGATGAATCAACCCATTTTTGGAAGGCCGCCAAGGAGCGTATGTGGTCTTCGGGTCGAATGTCCATGGCGGTGATAAACACTCGTTTTATTTCGTCTGGTATGTAGCTGATTCTCTGAATGGAGCCACCGTGTTCGTTCACATCTCGTAATAAGTCGTCTCCGAATAGCCCTTCATCGGTCATGACTCGTTCGAAGACGTGATCAATATAGTAGAAGCTTCCTACCTTCACATGTTTCTCGAAGACTAGGGAGTAGACTGGTTCGATTCCGCTGCTGCAACCAGCTATCATCGATATGCTCCCCGTGGGGGCGATTACGGTTGTGTACCCGTTTCTTATGCCGTATTGCTTGATCATCTCTGATACCTTGTCCCAGTCGAAGTGTCTGGACTTGCGGTCGTAGAAGCCTGCGAATGGCAATTTTCCTTCTGGGTAGAAGCTCTTGTTGTAGTACGGTAGGGGGCCGCGTTCTTTCGCTAGCTCGGTCGACGCAAACTTTGAGTTGTAGTTGATGAATTCCATCAGTTCTTCCATAAACTTTCTTCCTTCAATGCTGTTGTATGATAAGCGCAGCTCGTAGAGTAGGTCGGCGAGGCCCATCACTCCTAGGCCGATCTTCCTGGTTAGAAGCGTCGTTTCCTCAATAGATTTCAGTGGATAGTTGTTAACATCAATGACGTTGTCAAGGAATCTGCTGCATATGTAGACTGCGTCTCGGAGTCCATCCCAATCATAAGTGACTTTCCCATTCTCGTCACGTTTCACGAAAGCCCACACATTGATGCTGCCCAAGTTGCATGACTCGTTCGGGTAGAGAAGTACTTCACCACATGGATTTGTGGTCACGATGGGGCCTAGATCTTCATGGAATGGGTTGTACTTGTTCACGTGATCGAAGAAGATTACACCTGGTTCTGCGCTCTCCCAAGCTTGGTATACTATCATATCGAAGAGCAGGCGTGGGTTAATCTCGCGAACAACTTGACCGTTCCTGGGATTGACCAAGGGATAGGGTTTGTTATTGTTGTAGCAGTCCCAGAAATCGGGCATTATGAGGACTGAGATGTTAAAGTTCCTTAGGGCTCTGTTGCCCTTCTTTGCTGTGACAAATTTCTCGATATCAGGGTGGTTGCTGTTAAGAATGCCCATGTTAGCTCCGCGTCGAATTCCCCCCTGCTTAATGACGTCGGTCATCGTGTCAAATAGCATCATGAAGCTGATGGGGCCCGAAGCTACTCCTGAGGTCGAGCTTACGAAATCTCCCTCAGGCCTCAGCTTAGAGAAATTGTAACCCATTCCCCCACCGGCTTTGAAGACGATGGCCGTTTGCTTCAATGTCTCCATTATGCTCTCAATTGAATCATCCACGTCTAAGACGAAGCAAGCCGAACCCATTCCGAGAACGTTTCCGAAATTTGCAATGGCTGGCGTGTTTGGCATGAATTTTCTGGAGACCATCATGTCGTAGAATGCGTCGACCGATTTCTCATACTCGTTGAAGTCGCCACCCAGGAGCATCTCGAAGAATCTCGACCAAGAAACCTTCATCGACCCTTCGCGATCGAAGCGATCGTACATTCGCTTCAATGCCTCAAGATGATAAGGATTTAGTGCATATTTCCCGAGGCTGAGTGTTTCGTGATACTGAAGTGGATCGAACGGCTCTGTCTTGTGCGGCGTCTGTTTCTTCTCGATATCGAATACTTCACGATCATACATCAGATCAGGGAGCGCCGCATGAACCGCGACGCGCGTGAAAAGTTGTTTAGGCGTCTCAATCAGTTTTCCAGTCGGATCCTTCTTGAGGTATCGGGCTTTCAGAACCCTGAGGGCGTTAAGATCAAAGGCCTTGTCGACCTCGTCGATTGCCTCTTTCTCGAGAATCCGTTGCTTTTCGCGCCTGATTTCGGCCCTCTTTTGTCGGTATATTATGTACGCTTTAGCAACCTTTGCTTGCCCATTTTCAACCAGCACTCTCTCAACAACGTCTTGAACATCTTCAACAGCAGGAATAGCTTCGGCTCCATATTTTTCGTCGAGACTCTTAACCACGCGAGTAGATAGTAATTCGGCTAATGCGCGGTCTCTGCCACCAGTGGCGACTATAGCACGGAAGATCGCGCTCGTAATCTTCTCCTTGTTAAACGGAACAATGCGGCCATCGCGCTTTCTTATCTGCGCAATTCGCAAGTTTTCTTCTGTCCTCGTGTGAGAGGGCGCAGGGTTGGCTGTCAATTTGACTTCTTGCCCCTTAGAACGTGGAGACTGAACCTAGCGGTTTCACGCACTTTAATAGTTTTCGACAGAATTGTATAAAATAATGTATTGACGAAGCCTGGAAATGCATGGCGACCCTCAACGGCCTGGGACGCACTTCTACTGGAAACTGAGTACCACCTCGTCTCCAGCCATGAACGCGAATGGGAAAGTCTTTTATTGATTAGGAGGCACGCCGGCGAAAGTCGCGAATGAACCTACGAGCGGCTCAGAACCGGACTTAAGCATAACTCAATGGATCCCGAATGCCAACTTCTTCGAATGCGCTCAGCCGATTCCTACATCCTCGGCATTTTCCACAATGGACCTCGACATCCTCGTAGCAGCTCCAAGTTAGTTCCAATGGAACCTTCAGTTCGAGTGCGAGCCTCAAGACATCAGACTTGCTGTAGTTCATCAAGGGGTTAACGATTCGAGCTGAATGCTCTTCAACACCCGCACGGGTACCTATCTTCAACAACTCGTTCATGAGTTGAATGAAGTTGGGTGTAGCGTCTGGCAGTTCCCTCGCGTCATCTGCATTCGATCCAAATACAATGGTATCGGCGTCCAATGTCTCTGCGTAGGTAGCAGCGATTCCATAGAATATTATGTTCCTGGCCGGGACATATGCCGCCGAGATAGCTGGAGATGGTTCTCGACGATATCGGGTCTGAATGTCTTTGTAGAAAGGTAAGAAAACACTCAGGTGTTCTTTCACAGAGGATGCGGCAGCCAGTCTAGCAGAAGCCTCAGCTTCGCGCACGCTAGCTTGCGCATACTGAACGTTGATGGAATAGATGTCATTCGTTTCCCTTTTCGTCAAGTAGAGCGCAGTGGCGGAATCGATCCCTCCAGAAAGAAGCACTATTGCCTTTCTCAATGTCCCCAACTCGGATTAGGATTCTAATCCCGAACTCCGAAGGGGTTGCTGACTGAAGTTCGTTGTGAGGAAACCGGAATGATTTCGAGAAGTCGCCCGAGTTCTTTTTTGCCTTGAGGGATCTCACTCAATCTCAGATTCTCCCGCGAATTGAGGGCTTCGCGGGGGGTACTGTCTCAGTGCGTCTTCATGAAAGTGGCGATAGATTCCTTGCGGCACTGCGGGCAGATCTTTAGGTGGTAGCGGTCGTTCGGGAGCGGCTGGTGGCACCATTCACATCGCTTTATCCTGGGCGTTTCCATCTCAGGGATTTCTTCGAAGAGCAATCTTTCCAGGTCTTCGACCAACTCATTTTTCCTCTTTGTCGGAGTGTTTCCAGGTTTGCCGGTGCAAACGAGGCAACTTGTTGTACAAGTTAAGGGGTGTTAAAAGAATTAACAAGCTTTATAAGAAACCTATGTAATCAAAGATATCAGTATATCAAGTTAAGCGGAGTAACTCTCTGAGCTGGCCTAACTTGGGAAACAATGCTGTCTTGATTCGCGGGTTGGACCGTGATCTCTACAATAGTGTAGTTGCGAAGGCCAAGCAGCAGGGGAAGAACGTAGGAGAGCTTGTGAACGAGGCCTTACACCAATTTTTGAAAGAATCTCCGCATGAATCACACAATGTCTTTGACACAAAGAAGCTGATCATCGCGGGTTCCGTTCTCCTATCCAAGTCGGATATCGTGGGGTTGCATAGGGAGTTGGGGAGCTTCCATCTCGAGAACAGTGGGGAGTTGACGCTCGATAAGGACGTTGATCGCGAGGCTTTTCAGAAGATAGAACGCATCCACAATACCGGGAAACTTCGCGTCCCGAGCGACGTGCATCACCTCGCACTTCTGAAAGCGGGGCACGTACGCGGAGAAGTGGAAAAGTACTGAGGCAATTGCCATGGATTGATAGGTTTGTAGTCGGATTTACAATGTCTCAACGCCGAATTTTCCTGTCTCCCACAGCTCAATCTTGACCCTAGTCTTGAAGAAAATGCTGAGCTGTTCCTGTAACTCTCTTGCCAATCTCTCGCAGGTCATGTTTCCGAGGTCATGATGGTCATATTTCTCGTCGATGAAACCGTCAACCTGACGCTTGATGTCTTCGAAGTCCAACCATTCATGGCTCCGTCCGTGCACTTTGGCTAGGAGCAAGTAGTTATGGCCATGCAGTCGGCCACAGCGGGGATGCCCTGCTATCACGTGCGCCGCGGCGAATTCCCGACGATAGAGGCGTGCAATATCCGGTTCCGGAGTTTGGCTCAGTCTTTCTCACGCTTGCTTCCTGAGCATCTCAAAGAACTCGTTGCGTGTTTCGAATCTTTCGAAGCGTCCACGGATCTCAGAGGTGAATATGCCAGCTCCACTCTTTACGCCTCGCATCTGCATACAGAGATGCCTTGCCTGCACAACCACTACGACGCCGTGGGGATGCAAATTGTCGTTCAGCGCGTCAGCGATCTGCTTGGTCATCCGTTCTTGAAGCTGAAGCCTCTTGCTGAAGCAGTCTACGAGTCTGACAAGTTTGGAGAGCCCCACCACAGCCTTGGAGGGAATGTATCCGATGTGCACTTTCCCGTAGAATGGCAGTAAGTGATGCTCGCAGAGGCTGAAGAAATCGATATCCTTCGCGACAACCATGCCTGTAACTTCGTTCCACTCTTTCGACAGAATCTCTTTAGGATTCATTGAGTAGCCCTCTGTGAGCTCTGCATACATGTCTGCGACACGTCTAGGCGTGTCCCTCAGACCTTCACGTGTAGTGTCCTCACCGATCTCGTGAAGGATCGCTCGCGTTAGGTGCTGCATCTGATTCCTGTCCATGTGCGAATCAATCCAAATTCCGGCAATCCTGTTCGAGTTGAGCAGGGTGGCAAGCGCTATCAGCGGTTCGAAATTAAGCCTTATGTTGGATAGGGAGTTCCAGAACGATAATGTGTGGCATTCTAACTATTTGGACAAAATGGAGCATGGCATCAAGAGCTGTGAGAGGCGATAGCTAGGGGTTAGGATGCGGTGAAGTCGCGGATACTTCCTCGATTCTTCTATGCCAGAAACACCGTGCATGTAGCAAGAGATCTTCTCGGTAAACGCCTCGCGAGAATCAAGGGAAGGATGCGAATGTTAGGCAGGATCGTGGAGGTCGAGGCTTATCGGGGAATTGACGATCCAGCAAGTCATGCGTTTCGAGGTTTGACGATCAGAAATCAACCCATGTTCGGTCAACCAGGCCATGCATATGTCTACTTCACTTACGGAAACCATTACTGCCTGAACGTTACCACTGAGCAGGTCGGGATCCCTGGCGCGGTCCTGATACGTGCGTTAGAGCCGTTGGAGGGGTTGAACGCCATGAGAAGGCTTCGTCCCAAGGTTTCGGATCTGAAACTGACGAATGGCCCCGGGAAACTGACGAAGGCATTTGCTATCGACAAATCCCTCAACGAAATCGACATGACAAAACAGGGCCCGCTCTATATCCTGGAATCGGGTCCAGAATCATTCGAAATTGTAGCAACGCAACGTGTGGGTATAAGAGATGGTAAAGATCGCATGTGGAGGTTCTATGTCTCAGGCAATGCTTACATCTCGAGACCCTAGAAGAGGCTAGAAGTCGATGAGCTTACCTAGATCCTAAGCTTCTGGTTGGGACATATCCCTCACGATGAATTGTTCCTCACTATGAGAGAAACCAAACGTAGACGCCTCTTGTCACCGGCGCGATACGCATCATTAGATGGGTGCTCATAGCTATGCCAGCCGGGCCTTCACGTGTTGCATGGGCCGTATCAGTGACGACAGTCTGCCATTTGCTCAGTGAGATCGTCTTCGCCATCATCCGGCGCCCAAGACCTACTGGGAGGATATCCCACGGAAACTCCACCCGTAACAGTCGGCAGCCAGTCGATCTTCCGGTATTCTCAAGCATCTTCATCTTGGCTGGAGCCATGCTCTATGCTATGGCGATGGTGCGCTCTGTTTAGGGAACCGCACATCCACCTGTTCCTGATACTGCTTGCCCTTCACAAGTTACCTTTGTCGTTGCGGTATGTCGTTCAGAATGATGCCGATAACGAAGAGGATGATGCCAAAGAGTACTAGGTAGAAGATTTGCTGATAGGCTTCGACGTCCGTGATCGGGATGGCCAGGTTCTGATGGAGCATGAGGAGCGCAAATAGCCAAACGGAATTTCCGAGCAAATGTAGGCTCAGGCTGAAGGCTCGCTTCAATCCTAGAACGAACGATCCATCAAGCAGTATCAAGAGTCCAAGGAAAGCCGGCAGGACGACAGATTGGTTGTAGGAGGGAATATCCGATCTAGAAAGCATCTTCTGAAGGAAGAAGAGGCTGTTGAATTCCATTCCAGCGAGAATCAGAGAGAGCAGACCGATAACCGAGATTACAACGCCAACGACTGTGCGTGCGACTGTGCGTGTGGTCAGGGGAACATCGCTCCTAAAGGGCGTGGGATGCTTTCTCTGTATAAGTTCTGTAGGCGCGAAGATGCGAATCATGAAGCGAGAAATCTGAAGGTATAGTATAGATTTCTCATCCGTAACATGAAACTGAACTTGGTTACGCCCTTCCGTCGTCTAAAACCGACGGGAACCTCGCGAGCCCTCAATCCAGACTTGAGGGCCTTAACGAATAGCTCAAGCTCGATTTCGAATCCTTTGGATCGAAGGTCGGAGTAGATACGCTCGACAGCGTGTCTTGTGAAGAGCCAGTATCCGGTCTGGACATCGGTGAATAGGCGTCGGAATTTGGCTCCAAGAAGAAATGAGACGGTTAAATTGGATGCCAACGTCAACAGGTCCATAGCTCTCTTCTCTCTTGGCCCTCGAGTCCTTGACCCCAAGACCACATCCGCGTCGCCCGATGTGGCAACAGGTAGCATGGCGTTCAGGAATGACGGATCGTTCGTCCCATCACCATCGATAATGCACAGTACCTGCCACTTTCCCTGAAGGAATTCTCTCATCACAGTTCTGACGCCGCATCCCTTACCTTTCCCGAAATCTTGGACCATGACATTCGCTCCACCTTTTCCTGCAAATTCTCGTGTACGATCGGAACTGAATCCGTCGACTACGAGCAGGTTCCAGAATCCAGCTGAGCGTGATTCCTGGAGAAGTGCCTCGATGGCTTCTTCCTCGTTGAGGGTCGGTATGGCCAATAGGATCCGATCGTGTGAGGATGGGTTATGTTTTTCAGATTCAGTAATTGTAACTGTCGCTTCCGGGCTGGGCTCCATGAGGGTCACAAACATACTGATCTTGCTGTGCATCTTCGCTACCTTGTACGCTTGGAGCGCTGATCCCGCCTTTGTGGAGCGTAACCTTCTCTTCAGTCTTAAGAGCATTCAAGGGGGCCTACTGTGGACGATTGTGACCGCCATCTTCGTTCATGCGAACCTACTTCACCTGATTGGAAACATGATCTTCCTCTACGTATTCGGCAACACCCTTGAGAGTGTTGCAGACTCAAGGCATATACTGATCGCATTCTTTCTTGGTGGCGTTCTCAGTTTTCCATTGAGTTTGCCTTTCTTTCCTACTGATGCGACCTTTGTAGGAG
>Ga0209314_10000282_pt1 | contig 22102 bp, 20 predicted proteins | sample I19B2metaG_FD_184146 | JGI IMG/M metagenome (GOLD analysis project Ga0209314, IMG submission 184146) | Lake sediment bacterial and archeal communities from Gulf of Boni, Indonesia to study Microbial Dark Matter (Phase II) - ​I19B2 metaG... | ecosystem: Environmental > Aquatic > Freshwater >... | reverse complement strand
GCGAAATTGAAAGGGAGAAAAGAAAGCGGAGGCAAGGTTGAAGTTTTACTTCTACGGGAAATTAGTTCGCGCTTCTGGAAAGTATCAGTTAATTCCCTAATTTCTCCAGGGAAAAAAATATTTTTTTTGCAAGATTTAGAAGCAACAGTTAAAGAGAAGAAAAATCAAAATTTACTTTTGGAGTTTAACTTTGACCTTCGTTCACGATTAAAAGAAATTGGCGAAATGCCTTTACCACCGTATATTAAGAGGCAGGCACGAGATTTACCCCGCACCAAATTTGGTACGGGGCAAGCGTGGCACGAGTTGGACAGGGAAAGGTATCAAACGGTTTACGCGGAAGAAGAAGGAGCGATTGCGGCACCTACCGCTGGACTACATTTTACTAAAGAACTTTTAACGGAATTAGACAAAATTGGAGTGGGAATTGGTTATCTTTTATTGCATATCGGGATGGCTACTTTTAAACCAGTAAGCGTTGAGGATATTCGGGAGCATCAAATGGAAGAAGAGCATTTCTTCCTTCCTCAAGAAACAGTAGAAAAAATTAACCAGGCAAAAAAAAATGGTAAACGGGTCATTGCTTGCGGAACAACTGTAGTGCGTGTGCTGGAATCACAAATACAAAATGGTAAATTATCAGCAAATGAAGGTGAGACTGATTTTTATATTTATCCCGGTTATGAATTCAAAACAGTAGATGCATTGATTACTAATTTCCATTTACCGAAATCAACAAATCTGATTTTAGTTTCGGCTTTTGTTGGACGGGAAAAAGTTTTTCAACTTTACAAAGAAGCGATAGAAAAAAATTATCGTTTTTATTCTTATGGGGATGCGATGCTGATAATTTAGTTGACAGTTAACAGTTAATGACTAAAACTCGTGGAAAAAAAATTTCAGGTTATTAAAAAGGATAAAGAAACAAAGGCAAGGGCAGGGAAAATCTATACCGCTCACGGAGAAATTGAGACCCCGGTTTTTATTCCGGTAGGGACACAGGGGACAGTGAAGACTCTTTCTTCGGAAGAATTGGAACAAGCAAATGTTCAAATTATTCAAGGAAATGCTTACCATTTATCTTTCCGTCCGGGAATAGAGGTAATTAGAAAAGCCGAAGGGTTGCATAATTTTATGAATTGGAAAAGGGCAATTCTTACTGATTCAGGCGGATTTCAAGTTTTTAGTTTAAGTAATTTGCGAGAAGTTACTCCTCAGGGAGTAAAATTTCGTTATCCTTACAACGGGAGCGAACATTTTTTTACCCCTGAGAAGTCAATAGAAATACAACTCGCCCTTGGTGCAGATATTTTAATGTGTTTTGACGAATGCACGCCCTATCCTTGCGATTATGAATATGCAAAAAATTCAATGGAGCGAACTTTAGAATGGGCAAAAAGATGTAAAGAAAAGTTTCAAGTTGAAAATTTAAAGTTTGAAGAAAATAAAAACTATCAACTATTAACTATCAACCATCAACTTCTGTTTGGAATAGTTCAAGGGGGGATTTATTCCGATTTGCGGAGGGAAAGTGCAGAAAAGACTATAGAGATTGGTTTTGATGGTTATGCTTTAGGTGGGTTATCGGTTGGAGAACCTAAAGAAAAAATGTATGAAATTGTTGAAAAAATTGTGCCCCTGCTCCAGGAAGATTTACCACACTACTTAATGGGTGTAGGTACGCCTGAAGAAATCTGGGAAACAGTAGGGATGGGCGTAGATATGTTTGATTGCGTCCAACCTACACGGAATGCACGAAACGGACAAGTATTTACTACCTTCGGTAAACTTAATATTAAAAACGCTACTTACCGTAATGATTTTCGTCCCTTGGACGAAGAGTGCCTCTGTCCGGTATGTCAGAACTATACCCGTGCTTATCTTTCCCATCTTTACCGTGCTGAAGAAATTCTTGGTTTACGCCTAAATACTTTACATAATCTATATTTTATGATAAAATTATTTGGTCTTATTCGTAAAAGTATTGTTGAAAATTGCTTTTTGGAAGAAAAGGAAAAATTTCTTAATAAATATTTCTCTTATACGGAGGTGAGAAATGAATAATTATGTTTTTGCCCAAGGTGGGCAAGTTGCTTCACCTGGAGCAGGGATGTTTGGCAGTTTTTTCCCTTTGATCTTGATTTTTGTCATTTTTTATTTCTTGCTTATTCGCCCCCAACAGAAGAAAATGCGTGAACATCAGAAAATGCTTACCGCTCTGAAAAAAGGTGACCGTATTCTTACTGGTGGGGGAATTTACGGGACAATTGTCAATATCAAAGGGAATACCCTGGAAGTAAAAATTAGTGAAAATGTAAAAATAGAACTCGCTCGTTCAGCGGTAAGTGAACTGGTTACTGCGGGAGAAACTGTTTCTCAAGAAAGTAAAACATAATCGGGATGCCAACTAAACTTAAAGTAAAACTTTTCTTAGTCTTAGGAACCTTAGGTTTAGCAATTTATTTCCTTTATCCTACTTATACCTGGTATCGTTTATCTTTAAGTGAACGTATCCGGCGGGAAAAAGGTAAAGATAAAATCTTGAATAAGATTTTGAATTTAGGGTTAGACCTACGCGGAGGCATGCATTTAGTCCTTGAGGTAGATACCGAAAAACTTGAACCAGGGACGGATGTAACGGATGCAGTTGGCCGTGCCTTAGAGATTATCCGTAACCGCATTGACCAGTTCGGTGTGGCTGAACCTTTAATTGTTCGTCAAGGAGATAAATGGATTGCTCTGCAGCTGCCCGGGGTAAGAGAACCGGAACGGGCAAAAGAGATAATTGGTAAAACCGCGCTCTTAGAATTTCGTCTTGTAGATAATAGTGGAGCGATTGGCAAGATTGCGGAAAGGGCACGTGAACTTAACCTTTCCTGGGAAGACCTTCCTAAAATAGAAGAGGAGCTAAAAACTTATATACCTACCGGTTACATGCTTCTTCCCGGTCGGGAAGGGTATTACTTACTTAAGTCAACCCCGGAAATAACTGGCGCTTATTTGGTTGGTGCAAAGGTAGAAATCGGTGGTGAATATGGTTTCCCTTATGTAGCATTAAAGTTTAATAAAGAAGGGGCAAAAATTTTTGCTGAAACCACGGGACTGAATGTGGGACGAAATTTAGCGATTGTGCTTGATAGTATAGTCCAATCCGCACCGGTAATTCGTACTCGTATTCCTGATGGCAATGCAATTATTGAAGGTAATTTTGCCCTTGAAGAAGCAAAAAATTTAGCCATTGTCCTGCGCGCTGGTTCTTTACCGGCACCAGTGAAAATCATTGAAGAACGAACCGTCGGACCCTCTTTAGGCGAAGATTCTATCCGGAGAGGAATACAGGCAACAATTCTTGGTGGTTTGTTAGTTTTCATTTTTATGTTTTTTTATTACCGTCTTTCTGGGTTAATTGCTGATCTTGCTCTTATTTTAAATTTAATTTTACTTTTAGGAGCAATGGCCTATTTACGTGCAACTTTAACTATGCCGGGAATTGCCGGAATCGTTCTTACTCTCGGTATGGCGGTGGATGCTAATGTACTGATTTTTGAACGAATCCGTGAAGAATTACGTCAAGGGAAAACTGTGCGTGTAGCAATAGACTTGGGGTATCAACGAGCGTTCCCGGCTATCCTTGATGGCAACCTTACAACTTTAATTGCTGCGGCTTTCCTTTTCCAGTTTGGGACAGGTCCGGTTAAGGGATTTGCGGTAACTTTGACCTTAGGGCTTATCATCAGTATGTTTACTGCATTGGTCGCCACAAAAACAACATATGATTTTATTCTTACTGGAAAGACAGTTAAACATCTAAGTATTTAAAAAATGGAACTCTTTAAGAAAACAAGTATTGATTTTGTCGGGAGAAGATATATCTTTTTCTTTATTTCCGGAATACTTATTCTTAGCGGAATGTTATCGTTAATCTTTAAAGGTGGGCCAAAATTAGGAATTGATTTCACCGGGGGTACATTAACTGAAATAAAGTTTCAGCAACTTCCTTCTTTAGAACAGTTACGAAAGATATTCGCTGAACAGGGAATAAGCGTTTTTGAATTACAAAGTTTTCCTTACCAACACAGTATAATTTTAAGGACAAAATTATCCGGACAAGATGAATCAGAAGTAATTGCTAAAATCCAGAGAGGTTTGACTCAAAATTTTGATGAAAATTATTTTGAAATTATCCGTAGTGAATATGTCGGTCCAGTGATTGGTAAACATTTAGTTAAACGTGCGAGTTTAGCAATTCTGCTTTCTTTATTAGGGATTATAGTTTATGTCGCTTTCCGGTTTAAATCCGCTCTCTGGGGTACAGCTGGCGTTATCGCTTTAGCCCACGATGTATTTGTAACCGCAGGTGTTTTCTCTTTGTTAAATAAAGAAGTTACAATTTTGGTAATTTCCGCACTTTTAACTTTGGCTGGGTATTCCATCAATGATACAATAGTAATCTTTGACCGGATGCGTGAAACTTTGCATTTACGTCGTAATCTTCCTTTAGGTGAGTTGATTAACCTCAGTGTAAATGAAACGCTTTCTCGGACAATTATAACTTCTTTGACTGTATTTTTGGTTCTTCTTGCTCTTTTTTTCTTTGGTGGACAAGTGATTCACGATTTTTCTTTTGCCCTCCTTTTTGGTGTTGTAGTTGGTTCTTACTCTACTATTGCAATCGCTACACCCTTAGTCTATGAATGGGAATTAAGAAAAAAGAAAATGAACAAAAAGTGAAGAAGATTAAAAAATTTAAAATAAAAATAAATCCATGGTTTGTAGAACAAAAACTAAAAAGTCAGAGCCTTGAACAAACTTCGCCCGAAATAAAAAAAATAATTGGCGAAAAGATTCAAGAAGTAGAAAATTTACTTCTTCCGGCAACTGTTTACGAAACTTTCAAACCGGAAGAAGTTTTACCTTTAGTTGCTTCTGTTGAGTTAGAACCCTCTTTAAAAGATTGTATTGCTTTAAGCCTTTTTGTGGTAACTCTTGGTGGAGAACTAAAATTTAAGGAGGAAATTTCTTATCCCCATATTTATCAGGCAGTTATTCAGAGTGCCGCCGAACAAGCGGCACGTTTTGTTTATCGTTTGATTAATGAAGAAGCAAAAAAAGAAAACCATATCCTTGGTCCGAGGATAGATATTTCTTCAGAAAAAGAAGTGGGAAAAACCCTTGAATTACTTGATGCAGGACGGATTGGGGTTATTTTAAATGATAATTTTAAAATTCAGTTAAGCATGCGAGTGGGACTTATTCCCTGGTTAATAAAAAGGCGAAGAAAAGAAAAATCAGAAAATAGAAGTGGTTAAAAATTTTATTTTGTCCAGTTTAGCTTGGTTGTTTATGTATCTTGTTGGAAAAACTTCAAAAATAAAGTTTATTGACCATCCGAATTTTAAGGAACTAAAAAAGAAGAAAAAACCTTTTATTTATGCTTTCTGGCACGGGAGACAGTTTTTCTTAGTTTATACTCATCGGTTCCAGAATATCGGGATTATGACCAGTCTTTCACGCGACGGAAGCTTGCAGACAGCGATAGTTTCCAAGTTTGGTTACTCTTGTATACGTGGTTCAAGCACTCGTGGCTGGTTAGGAGCAACAAGAAAAATGGCTGAGGAGATTAAGGAAGGTAGAGACATTGCTTTTGCCGCTGATGGTCCTAAGGGCCCGGCTTATAAAGTAAAACCCGGGGTTATCTATTTAGCCCAGATAACCGGTAGCGCGATCGTGCCTACAAGTAGTTCAGCGAGATATAAAAAAATTATTCCTCGTAGTTGGGATGAATATCTATTCCCTTTCCCTTTCAATCGTGCAGTAGTAATCCATGGTAATCCAATTGAAGTTAAAAAGGAAGACCGTTGGGAAGATAAAATAAATGAATTAGAGAAAGGAATTAATTCAATCACTCAGGAAGCAGACCGTTTAGTTAAATAAAAATGTATATTTTTCTATACAACTTTTTTCTGAATATATCTTTCCCATTTCTCTTCTTTTTTTTCTTCTGTAAATATAAGTATCGTCTATTTTCTGATTTAGAAGAACGTTTAGGTTTTTTTTCTTCGGAAGTAAAAGAAAAAATGAATAAAATTACCTCTTGGATCTGGATTCATAGTGCCTCGGTAGGTGAGATTAAAATAGTACAACCTTTAATTGAAAATTTAAAAAAAAGATTCCCTAAAAATGAAATACTTTTTTCGGTAATGACCCCTGCGGCCAAAGAATTAGTAAAAAAAGAAAAATTGGCTGACCTGTTGATTTTTTTACCTTTAGATTTTAATTGGGTGATAAGAAAAACAATATCCCTGATTAAACCCAAAATTTTGATTTTAGTAGAAACTGAGCTCTGGCCAAACTTAATTTGGCGAGCAAAAAAAATGGGCGCAAAAATTATCTTAATCAACGGACGAATATCTAACAGAAGTTACCGTTGGCAGAATCTTTTTCCTTTCTTTATGAAAAAAGTTTTCTCCCCTATTGATATTTTTGTAATGAGGAGTGTTCTTGATGCTGAACGAATTATTACCTTGGGTGCACCGAAAGAAAAGGTGAAAGTAACTGGTAATATGAAATATGACCAAATTACCAATTACCAATTACCAATTACCAGTTACCAAGAATTTGGTCTTAGGTATGATGATTTGATCTGGGTATGTGGGAGCACAAGAGAAGGTGAAGAAGAGATTATTCTTAGAGTTTATTCGGAAATATTAAAAAAATATCCAAATTTAAAACTTATTCTTGCTCCCCGTCACTTGAACCGTATTCCTGAAATTGAAAATTTACTTAAAACAAAAAATGTTTCTTTCCTCCGCAAAAGTCAGCTAACCATCAACCATCAACCATTAACTGTCAACTGTCTTCTCTGGGACAGTTACGGTGAACTGATGAAAGCCTATGCAATTGCAACAATTGTTTTTGTCGGTGGCAGTTTAGTTCCTAAAGGAGGGCATAATATTTTAGAACCCGCCTCCTTAGGTAAACCAATAATTTTTGGTCCCCATATGGAAAATTTCCAGGAACCGGCGGCTCTTTTACTTTCAAAGAATGGAGCAATTCAGGTGAAAAATGAAAAAGAATTAAAATTAGAAGTTATTAATTTGTTAGAAAATTCAAAGAAAAGAGAAGAAATCGGCGAAATTGCTCGAAATATACTTCTTGCTCAACAAGGTGCAACTGAGAAAAATTTCGAGTTAATCAAAAGTTTACTATGATAAATTGCAAATGGTATAAAAATTGACATCTCGCCGGAATTGAGGATATTGCTTGAAGAGCGTAGGTATATAAATCACTGAAAAATGGAAAGTTTGCATTGGCAGTTCCCTTTAAGTTGGTATCTATTTGAGCCATTTATGGTCATTGGTTATTACTTCAGTTCTTTGCGCAATCCGCTCTCTGGACTTTATTCTCTATTGGGGGGGATGTTAATTTTTTATTTCTTTTTGCGAATATGGAAATTGTCTCAAAAGAAAATAACTTTTTTACACTGGTTTTTTTCTACTCTCTGGGGTTTTTTTCTGATTGGTTTTTCTTTTTCCCTTTTTATTTTTTATATCCTTTTTTTTCCTTTGCCAAAGGTAAAACCTCTTGTCAACAAGGAGGAAATTTTAGTAGTTGATTTTCATAGCCATACCTTATATTCCCACGACGGTCTGGTTAGCCCGGAAGAAAATTTACGCTGGCATTTAACCAGTGGATTTAATGCTTTGGCGATTACCGACCATGGAGAAATTAAAGGTGCATTATTAACTCAGAAAATAGCAAAAGAAAATTATCCACAAATGCTTGTAATTCCTGGGGAAGAAATTAACGACAATCAAGGTAACCAACTTTTACTTTTGGGTTTATCAGAAAGAATTTCTTCCCCGGGCAGTTCTACGGAAGAAATCGTCAAACTGGCACATCAAAAAGGAGGAGTGGTAATCGTCGCTCATATATGGGATAAAAAGGGAAGCGACTGGGATTTTTTAGTCAAGGCTGGGGTTGATGGTTTTGAAGTTAAAGGTAGAACCAAGCAACCTCTCTCTCGAGAAACCGAAAAACGGTTAATTGATTTTTGTCAGAAAAATGGTCTGGTAATGATTGCCGGAACAAACTGGCATGGCTGGGGGCAGACGAACAATCTCTGGACTTTAGTGAAATTAGCCAATGGAACGAAGTTGAGCCATGAAGAAAAATTGAAAATAATTTTAGGCTTATTTCGGGAGAAAAAAATCACTTCCTTTCGGGCAGTAACTTTCCCCCTGTTTAATGGTTTAAATTTTTGGCGTCTATTTTCTTTGGCAGTCTGGCTGATCGGAGGAATTAAATTTTTCCATTTACCGGCAAAAAAACGGAATTTGTTTTTTTCTTTATTTTTTTTGACCAGTGGAATTTTTTTAACTCTTAAAGGTTACGATTTTCTGATGAAGGCAAGATTTTTTACCGGGAATAAAACCATTAACCAGATAAGTCTAATTTTATTTTTGTTTGGTTTATTCTCCTTTGGATTGGGTTTATTTTTATTGTGGAAAAAATACTTAAAAAAATTAAAAATTCAAAATTAAAAATGGGGAAATATACAGAGATAAAAAAAATTCTTATTATCAAACCCTCAGGTATAGGAGATATTATTCATTCATTGCCCGCGGCTTACGGACTAAAAAATTTATACCCAAATTCAAAAATATACTGGCTTGTGTTCGGTAGATTTGAGAAAATACTCCATAATGTCCCTTGGGTAGATGAACTTCTTTTGTGGAATAGATTTGGCGGACTTAAAGAATACATAAGAGTAATAAAAACGGTAAAAGAAGAGAAATTCGATTTAGTAATAGATTTACAGGGTCTACTGCGAACAGCAGTAATAAGTTTTTTTTCTGGCGGTAAAACTCGGCTTGCGGTAAGTTTACTAAGGGAAGGGGCTTGGTTATTTGAAAAACCGATAGAAAAGTTTGACCCTGAAATGCACGCTGTGGAGCGCAATTATAGAATAGTAAAATATTTATCAAATGAAAAACCCTTACCGGAACCGGTTTCGTTTTTACCCTGGATACATATTACCGATGAGGAAAAAGAAACTGCAAAAAAATTGATTGGTAGTTTCGGCATTAAAATTAACCGACCTTTTGTTTTATTCGCGGTTACAAGCAGGGGTGAACATAAAATCTGGCCTTATTTCAATTTTATTGAATTAATAAATCTCGCAGTTAAAGAATATAATCTAATACCCATATTTTTAGGGATGAAAGAAGAATCCGAATTAGTAAAAAAAGTTACCGATGGTCTTAACTGCGAATATATTGACCTTACCGGGAAGACTGACTTACGTATTGCTTGTAGCGTGATTTCGTTCTGTAAATTAGTCATTGGTAATGATAGCGCTCTCATCCACATTGCTTCTGCACTTGATATACCGGTTATTGGATTGTATGGTCCAACCAATCCTACTCAGGTTGGTCCGTATGGAAGGAAACACACTGTAATTTTGAAAAAACTACCCTGTGGTCCGTGCGGCATAAAAACAAGTTGCAAAAATTATCGCTGTATGACCGAAATTACTCCAGAAGAAGTTTTCAATGCGGTCAAAAAAATTTACATACAAAATGAAAACACAAATTGAAAAAGTTTTCGTTATATTGCCAAACTATATCGGCGATGTTTTAATGACAACACCGGCTATAAGGTTAATAAAGAAAATTATACCAACAGCAAAAATTACTGCTTTAGTTAGTCTACGTGCATACAGTGTGATTAAAGATAATCCCAATATTGAAAAAATAATAATTCGAAAAGACAAACTAAATTTTTTCGATAGATTGAAGTTAGTTAGAGATATTAAAAATCTTACTTTTTCAAAGTTTGATTTTGCTGTTCTTTTTCGCGATACAGTTTTTAACCGTTTGTTGACTTTTTTTATCGGGGCTAAAAAAATAATAAAAATAGATAATACTATTGCAAAATCATACAAAGAGGTATGTTGTTCTGCTATTGAGAACGCTTTTAATTGTAAGGCTGATGAAAAAAACTACAATATGGATATTTGCATATCTAAATCTGATGAGTCTGTCGTTAAGAAGTTTTTATCTGAAAACGACTGCGGAAAATTCGTGACTATAAACCCCGTTAGCACAAGGACCTCAAAAATGTGGAATGTGGCAAATTATCCTAATTTAATAGATAAAGTATTTTTGAAGTATGGTTTCAAAACTGTGATTATTGGTTCTGAAAAAGATTTTGGTGTTTGTAAAACAATATATGATGCTTGTCAGTATAAACCAATTATTGCCTCCGGAAAGTTATCCCTGACCGAAACCGCTGAACTTATTAAAAAATCAGAAATTTTTATTTCGCCTGACACGGGTCCGCTACACATAAGTATAGCGGTTAATAAAAAAACTGTCGGACTGTTCGGTTCAACTAACCCAGAAAAATATGGACCTTACCCTGAATATGCCAAAATAATATATCGTAAATTATCTTGTTCCCCTTGTTATAAAAATGTTTGTCCGCTGACGGAAAACAAAAATTTGTGTATGGATCAAATAACCGTTAATGAGGTTTTGAATCAAATTGAAAAATTTATTGCTGGAGAAAAATAGCAAAATTTTAGTGCGGGGTGTAGATACCATAGGAACTTTTGTTCTTGCCACTCCATTTTACCGCGAGTTAAGAAAAAGCTTTCCTGAGGCATACATTGCTGTTTGTGTCAAACCATTAGTTTATGATTTAGTTAAAAGTTGCCCTTATGTTAATGAGGTAATCCTGTATGACGCTAAAACGGTATTTCAAAAATGTAAGTTTATAAAAAAGTTAAAAAATGACGGCTATCATGTCGCCTTTATTTTATCAGGGAGTTTTGAATCAGCTTTGAGTTGTTATCTGGCTGGAATTAAAAGAAGAATCGGCTATCCCCATGACCACAGAGGTTTTTTACTTACTCATCCGGTAAAAGAATTTGAAAAAAAACATTGCGTTGAATATTTGTTGGATATTCTAAGAGACATAGGAGCCAAAATAGATAGCGTTGACTTAGAGTTATGGTTACCGGAAAATAGTTTTTCCATCAGTGAAAAAAATTTTAATGAATATGGAATCACAAAATCAGATATTGTTATCGGTATAGGTTTTGGCGTTGCTGGCGAAAAAGCACGCGAATGGCCTAATAGAAATTGGATTGAACTTATAAAGTTGTTACTGAATAAAAATATAAAAATTATTTTATTTGGTACAAAAAATGACTTAACCGAATCAGCAGAAATTGAAAAAAATATAGATAACAAAAATTTAGTTAATCTTACAGGTAAGATGGATTTAATTGAATTTGCTAATTGTGTAAAAAGACTTTCATTATACATTTCAGTTGCAACCGGTGGAATCCATATAGCAAGTGCTGTGGGAACAAATATTATAGGATTGTATCCTCCTGGTGATGATTTGTATTGGGGACCGAAAGGAAAAAAAATTAGAATTATCACAAAATCCATAGACTGTGCCCCATGTAATCAGCATAAAATGAAACGATGTAAAAATAACATTTGTATGAAATCTATAACTGTTGATGAAGTTTACAATGCAATAAATTCTACCCTCTACAAAGGTGCGGGGTTAAAAAGTTAAAGCCAGAAATGAATAATTGCAGGCTGATAAAAACAGGGCTTATCATTTATGTTGTATTTGCCTGTTTGGGAATATCAGGAATACAAATTGGTGTATCCATAGCGCTATTAGGAATAATAGGTTTGCTACTGAAAAAAGGACGAATAGTTTTTTACACTAACGAAGAATCAAAAAAACTGTCAGTTCTAATTATGGTATTTATTTTATGGGCAATGGTTTCAACAATATTGAGTATTGACGCAAGAATAAGTAGTCAAGAATTTATAAGATTTCTCAGCGAAATAAGTTTAATGTTTGTTGTGCTTAATATAAAACTAAATGAAGGCTCAAAATTTAGAAGAAAACTAATAAATCTACTGCTGATTTTTTGTGTTTTGCAGTCTATTTATGGAGTTTTGCAGTATTTTACAGGTATAGATATAACTCATAGAACTCATTTAGAACCGTTCACTCGTATTCACGGAACTTTAGGTCATTGGAATTCTTTAGGAGGAGTTCTTGGTATGATTTTACCGATTATGCTTAGTTACACAATTTTTAGCTCACAAATTAAACAAAAGGTTTTATACAGTATAAGTTTTATAGTTCTTTCCTTAGCGTTAATTTTCACTTCAACTCGTGGTGCATGGATAGGCACATTTGTAGGAATGGTTGTAATTCTGACATCCAGATACAAGTGGAAAACATTATTGTTAATATTTTTTCTACCGTTAGTACTGTTAATTCAGCCAGTGAGAAAAAGATTATATGATACTTTAATCGATCCCGACCCGGCCAGAATATACATGTGGCAAAAATCAATTGGGATGATAAAGGAAAAACCTATCACCGGCTACGGACTTGGTACTTTTCAGAAATTGTTGTATGAAAAATATTTTGATGAAAAAGGTAAGAAAACTATCGGTGTAAAAAAAGAACATCTTCACTCGCATAATATATTTTTAAATACTACAGTTGAAACAGGTACCTTAGGTAGCATATTACTAGCACTAATACTGATTTTTATTTTAAAATATGCGATAAATTTAATAAAGATTTCTGATATAACGAATTTGCCAATTGTTTTAGGTATAACAGGTGGTATTGTAGATTTTTATCTACATGGTATGGTGGATAACACTCTCCGGGGAGAGACAGCCTATTTGTTCTGGTTCCTTGTAGGAATATTGTTTTCATTATGAACCTCCCCTTTTACTGAGATGAACGAAGATAGAACCCATAATTTTCCTAGGACAACGTATGCTCATTTTGGCAAAAGAGGCGTGGCGAATATAGCGTTTTTTGACGCAACGCCGGTATGGTCTGGTGGAGCAAATAGAATATTGTTTTTGGCAAAAGAACTTTCAAGAAGTGGAAGCAAAATTTTAATTATCTGTTTGCCGGGGAGCAAACTTTCAGAAGAATCAAAAAAAAATGAATTGGAAGTTATAAATATAAAACCATATTCTGATATAGGTTTGTTTTCTTTTTTCAGAGTATTGAGTGCATTGAAAAAATATAAAATTGACATTGTTGATATTAACTCACCTAAATTTTACTGGATTGGTGTTTATGCTGCAAAAATTCTTGGAATAAAAGTAATACTTACCCGCAATGTACCTTATAGAAAAAAAGGGCTGAAAAGATTTTTGAATAAAATATTTTTATACAGCCATTGTAATACTGTTATATCACTTTCAAATAGAATAAAAACTGAGTTGGAAAATGATTATAAAATAAAAAACGTTGTTTTAATATACGATGGACTGTTTAGCGAAGTAAAAAAAATCACTAATGACGAGATTTTAGATATACGCAAGCAGTATGGAATAAGAGAAAATGATATAGTTTTTAGTATGATAGGACGAATAGAAGAAAATAAAGGACAGATTATTTGCGTTGATGCAATATCAGATGTCTGTAAAATCTATAAAAATATCAAACTTTTGATTGTTGGTTTCGGTGATGCGAATTATACTGCTAAACTTAAAGCGAGAATTGAGGAAAAAAAATTAGACAACATAGTAATTTTGACCGGTTTTGTTGACAATATATCAAAAATTTTTAATGTCATTGATGTCTTAATTCAGCCGTCACTTTATGAGAATATTCCGATAACCGTGCTTGAGGCATGTGGTCTTGAGAAGCCTGTTGTAGGAAGTAATGTCGGTGGAATACCTGAAATTATTAAGAATGGGATTAATGGTTATTTATTTTCAGCGGGGGACTCCCGATCTCTTTACGAGAGCATTATTAAACTTCTAAAATCCAATCGTAAATCAATGGGCAAAAATGGTTTTGAGATAGTAAAAGAGAAATTTTCAAAAGAAAAGATGCTTGAAAATTATCAAAAACTTCTCAATGACATTTTGAAAGGTATGAATTAAAGATTGAGGATATTTTTATGATGGGTTTCAGAGATTTCTTTAAAATGATATAGAGTTTTACATTAATTTTTTGGGTATTGGGATGCTAAGAAAATATGAAATTTTGTTTGTTGCTTTGATTTCTTTTTTTAATATTTTCTATCGCCTGAACGAAGTAACTCTTATTTTTGATGACTGCTATTATGCTCAGAAGGCAAAGGAAATGGTACGCTCTCACAATTATCTGGTTCCTACCTATGGTTATAAATTCAATGTTCACGACGGTAAACCAATATTTTATCACTGGGTGTTAGCATTTTTTGGAAGTGTTTTTGGTTTTAATAATTTTGCTATGAGGTTTGGTTCTGCAATGATGGGTTTTATTGGAGTAATATCAACTTTATTTTTTGTCAGTAAATATTTCAATTCTTATGTTGGATTTATATCAGCATTGGTTTTAACTTTTACGCAGCAATTTCTTCGTCATTCAAGAACTGCCCAGCCCGATGTGATTTTCTCGGTATTTTTTGCTTTTGCACTTTGGAGTTTCTGGATGGCACATCAAGAAAATAGACCATTTTTTTATTGCCTGATGGGAATTTTTGTGGGATTTGCTCTTATGACAAGAAACATTCCTGGTTTGTTAGTCTATGTCGTAATTTTTACATATGTTTTGCTTGCTAAAGAGACAAAGATTTTGAAAGATCCGCATTTTTATCTTGGTGTTTTGCTATCATTAGCAATTTTTTTACCATGGCATATATGGATGATTATAAAATACAAAATGGAGTTCGTTCAACCATATTTGGGTATTATTTTGCGTCTGGGATTTACAGAAAAAGATATTTACACACCGTGGTACTTGATTATTGAAAGAATACTATTGACATACTGGCCTTGGCTCCCGTTTTTAGTTATAGGTTTTTACCGAGAAATAAAGATGTTAACTTTAAGAAAATATTCTAATGAAGAAACAAAAAAAATCTTGTTTGTTTTATCATGGTCTTTTGTTCCATTTTTAATATTTCAGATGGCAAAAGTTAAAGGAGGGCAATATATTTTGCCTATTTATATGCCGTTTGCCGTAGTTGTTGCGCGAACATTTGATACTTTTTCTCAGTCAGTAAAAAAAAAGATAATAAAGTGGGTGGTGATATCTCTATCATTATTGACAATTCTTCATTTGGTTTTTCCGATAGCACCAAAAACGCTTGATCATGGACACTATGAGGATATAATGAAATTGATACCGACTGTTAAAAAAATAAATGCAGATATCATTACTACAAACGAGCATTTTTGGTATTTTAGCAATGGCATATTGTTTTATGCAGACAGAAGGATTATTGGAAATTCTGAAGAAGAAATTTTAGATAAAATTAATTCAAACGGAAAATATTTTTTTGTTTTATTCAAAGATGATTTTGGAAATGTTACTAAATTATTAAAAAGACACAAATTAAATATCCTTGGTTTCACCGAGACCGTTGTTCTATTTTCTAATAAATAATGTCTCTTAAAGTTTGTTCTATTGTAAAATTTGGTTTCCAGCCGGTGTGTAAGTATAATTTTTTATAACTTCCATAAATATTTTTTACATCATGTTTTCTTATTCTTTTTGGGTCAGCAACAATTTTAATTTTTTTTGAATTACTTTTGCATAGTTTAACTAAAATATTTCTAACAGAGACTGCTCTTCCACTGCAGACATTATAAACTTCTCCTGTTTTCCCTTTCTTTGCGATTAAACAAATGGCTTTAATTGCATCTCGCAAATCTATAAAATCCCGTCTAACATTTATATCACCAACAAATATTTTAGGCGGAATCTTATTTCGTTTTATTTTTTCTATCTGTTTTATGAATGAACCTATAGAGAGATTTTTGGACATGTTTTTTCCTATTATATTAAATAATCTGGCGATAACGATATCCATTCCTAAATTTGTGTAGTAGTTTGCAAGAATACTTTGCAGAGCTTTTGCGCAGCCATAATTAGTAAGTGGGTTTAGTGGATAATTTTCAACTGCAGGAAGTTTTTTTATTGGTATTCTGCCGTACTCTGCGGCTGAACCAATTAGTATAATTCTTGGTTTGATGCTAGACAGTTCTGTTATTGTTTCAAGTAGTGATATTGTTGGCAGTAAGTTAGCATTAACGAATTGCTGCAAGTTCAAATCTATAGAAATGCCTGTACCTGCTAAATTGAATATTATGGAAGGTTTTAAGCTTACGAGAATTGTTTTTAGTTTTTCCTTGTCCGTTAAATCACATTTTATGAATTTTATATTTATGTTTTGGGATATGGTTTTGTCAATGCCGTAAAATTTTTTATTCGGGAATAATTTTGAAGCTATCTCTGTGAAGTTCCTGCCGATATAGCCACCGATCCCAGTTATTAGTATGTTTTTGCCATTTCTCATTTATATTTTAATTTCCCCAGCCAGAACCAAATCTGTTGCAATTTGATGGTCTTCCGTCTTCCCGATGTCCAGCCAGAAACCATCAAAAATTTTACAACAAATATTTTCATTATTTTCTTTTAGCCGTTTCATCAAATCGGGCATTCCTATGACCTCATCTTTTTTTATATACCGGATACATTTTTTGTTTAAAACATAAATCCCCATACTTACAAGGATTTCATATTCCGGTTTTTCAGTGTAGTCCATCAATATTGAGTTTTTATCAATAGTTACAATTCCAAAATCAATGGTTGTTTTTTGTCTTTTTACACTTATAGTTGCAATAGATTTGTTTTTTAAGTGATAGTTAAAAAACTTTTTGTAATTTAGATCACACAGTATATCGCCATTTATTACCAGGAAGTCATTATCCAGCTTCTTTATTAATTTTAATGCACCTGCAGTGTTTAATGGTTTTGTTTCATATATATATTTAATGTTTACACCCCATTTCTTACCCTTCCCAAAATATGCATAAATCAGTTCCGCCAGATGCCCTGTGGAGATAACAATGTCCTTAAAGTTATGATTTTTTAGTTGTTTTATAATAATTTCAAGTATTGGATAGTCACCCACTGGTATAAGTGGCTTTGGAATTACAGTTGTATACGGTCTAAATCGTAAACCTTTACCCCCGGCTAAAATTACTGCTTGCATATCTTTATATATTGTAAATGTCACTTTTATATTTATTTATATTTTTTTCTATGTATTTTATCGTTTCAATAAGCCCTTTTTCAAGTGAAAATTTCGGTCCCCAGTTTAAAAGTTGTTTTGCTTTTTTGTTTGAGCAAATTAAAAGTTCAACTTCACTTTTTGCTGGTCTGATTCTTTTAATATCTTTTGAAAATTTAACTTTTTTATCCATCAATTTACAAATAGTATGAAATAATTCTTCAACACTCACTCCTATCCCGGTTCCTATATTTGTAACAGTTCCTATTGTTTTATGTGATTCTGCTACTTTGATAAATCCATCAACTGTGTCCTTTACATAAGTAAAGTCCCTTACAGGATGGGTTGAACCGATATTTATCTTTTTTGGGTTTAGCAATATTTGTGCAATAATGGAGGGTATTATTGCACGTGCTGATTGTCTTGGACCGAATGTATTAAAAGGACGAATTGTCGCTATCGGTAAACTAAATGAACAGTAATAACTTTCAGCCAGTTTGTCAGCTGCTATTTTTGTTGCAGAATAAGGAGACTGTCCACTAAGTGGATGGTTTTCGTCTATAGGTGTGTATTTTGCACTTCCATAAACTTCGCTTGTGGATGTGTGTATAACTTTTTGAATATTATTTTTTAGGGCGGATTCTAATATATTTAACGTACCAATAATATTGGTTTCAACATAATGGGATGGTGCAATGTATGAAAAAGGTATAGCGATAGCAGCAGCAAGGTGGAATATCAGATCTATATTTTTGGCAATTCTTTGGCAAAAATAGGCATCTCTTATATCTCCAGAAATCACTTCCACTTCGGAAAGAATATCATCTTGCAATTCTTCTAATTTTCCCCAATCATTTCTTGAATTATAGCGCACTAATGCTTTGACTTTAACGCCTTTCTTTACAAGTTCTTCTACTAAGTGACTCCCTATAAATCCACCGGCACCCGTAACTAATATCTTTTTGTCCTTTAATTGCATTTTAGTAAGTTTGGTTCCTGTAGTTTTTTGTTGCTGGTAAATGTAAATTTGCCACATATATAAAGTGGATAAATTTTATTTTTGATATCAGTTGGAAGATTGTTCAATTCGGTCGCTTGGATAAAAAGAAATTTTTTGTCTTTAGTAAAAAATATTTTTTTGAGCTCATCTGCATTCTCAATAGTATGAGTTGTGCTTCTATCAATATACCATGAAAATAGAGATATCATATCCCAGTAATATAATTTGTAAATTATTATTTTTTCATTTTCTGGAACTATAGTTTTTATGTAAGGGGAGAGGATTCTAAATTCTGGATTTCTTGATTTACCAAGTTTTGCCGGCGTAAAAGCCAGAACTAAAATAAATACTATAAGTAAAAAAACAGAACCTAAGACAATAATTTCTTTTTGTCTTAATGAAAACCATTTATCTAATATGTATCCACAAAGAACTGCCCACCCGGGCCAAAAAGCCAGTAAGTAGTAGTTATCTTTCCATCCAGCGATAGTGAACCCCAGCCATACAACTGCTGACCAACAAATCAATAAATACAATTCAACCCTTTTTTCTTTTATAAACCTGTAAATACCAAAAATACCAACGATGTTCCATGGTAGGTAATAAGTAAAAAATACAGGGAGGAAATAAAAATAATTTTTTAATCTGTCTCCTAATGTTGCCAGCGGTAGGTTTCTACCTTTTATTGACCACAATATCTGATTTATAAAATATTTTTTGTACATATCTTCACCGCTCAATATCTCAGGGATAATCCACAAAACGAGGGGTGTAATAACTGACACGAGAATACCAAATAAAAAATATTTATTTATAAATATTCGCCACCTTTTTGTCAATGCTAAATATATAAATATTGCACCATAAGTTACTAATGCAGGTGGGCCTTTTGATAAAAATCCAAGCCCGGTTGCAAGTCCTACAAAAATATAATATTTTTCGTTATTTTTTTTAGCGAGCATAAAAAATATAAAAGCAAGAGTTATAAAAAATATTAATATTGACTCAAGTTCACATTTTCTTGAATGTTTGAAAAAAAGTGGTGTCAATATTATAACCATTGCTGAGATAAAACCAACCTGTTTATTTAAGAGTAGTTTACCTAAATAGTAAGTAAGTAAAATTACACCAACTCCAAATAACGCTGATACAAATTTTGCCGCAAAGTCGGTTTCACCGAACAATCTAAAAGAAATTGCATTAAGACAGAAAAATAATGGTGGATGTTGAAAGAAAACATTAAATGTTTCACAGTGGGGCCAACGGAGAGTAAACCATTGACCGGTACGGTATATCTCACGGGATACAGCGGCATGTTGAGCAGAACCGAGAGGAGGTAAATCATCCTCTCCTAATTTGGCGAACATCCCAACGACTGCAAATACAAAAATAATAGAAAAAACAAATAGTTCTTTTTTAGCCAAATCAGTAATATTTTTCATTGTTTGTTCTCCTTGAAAATTATACAAGATAAAAATTGAAATATCAATAGAAATTGTGTATTATAGTAATTTAATTATTACTATGAAATCTTTAGTTATTATTCCAACGTATAACGAAAAAGATAATATTGAAAAACTTATCAAAGAAATTTTTTATCTTAATTTCAATCTTGACTTGTTAATTATTGATGATAACTCACCCGATGGTACAGGCGATATAGTAGAGAAGTTGAAAGTTAGAAATGAAAAATTAAAAATTATTCATCGTGAAAAAAAACTTGGACTTGGAACAGCATATATCAGAGGGTTTAAGTTCGCTTTAAAGTATGATTATGATTCTATAATAACGATGGATGCTGATTTGTCCCATGACCCTAAATATATTCCTGAGTTTGTTAACCGACTTAAAGATTATCATCTTGTGGTCGGTTCACGATATATCTCCAATGGGGGAATTGTTGGTTGGCCACTGCACAGAAAGATTCTAAGTCATCTGGGAAACTTATACGCGAGGACTGTTACCGGATTGCCTATAAAAGACTGTACCTCAGGATTCGTAGGATACGACACAGGTGCTCTTAAGAATATAAATTTAGATGAAATTCATTCTGAAGGATATGGATTCCAGATTGAACTAAAGTATAGAGTTTTTAAAAAAAATTACAAAATCTCTGAATTGCCGATAGTTTTTATTGATAGAATCGCAGGAAAATCCAAAATTTCAAAAAAAATTATTTTTGAAGCATTATTACTTGTTTTTAAATTAAGATTTTTCCCAAAATGAGAAAAAAAATTTATGTTTCAATTATCATAGTTGCGATTCTTCTATTTTCTAGTTGGTGGCTGGTCTCAGATTTAGCAAATAAAAGTTTTATCCTTTGTTATCACAATGTTGCGCAATATAAATATGGTTTAAGGTCATTGTATATTTCACCTTCTGTTTTTGAGAAACGGATGCATTTTCTTAAAAAACAAGGATATAAATCGTTACCCTTAAAAGAATTGGTCAAACTGATTAGCAACAAAAAGGTTTTACCGAAAAAAACTTTTGCTATTACTTTTGATGATGGTTCCCAGAATTGCTACCTTTATGCCTACCCGATCTTAAATAAATATGGATTTACGGCTACAGTGTTTATTGTCATTAATGAAATTGATAAAACTGTTACCTATCCACGAAGTGCACCAGAAAAACACCTTTCGTTGGAAGAAATAAACAACCTAAATAAATTCTGGGATATAGAAAGTCATAGTCTTAGCCATCAGGATTTGACTAAAATTTCTGCTGATGAATTAGACCTTGAACTTGAAATGTCTCGGGATAAACTAAAAAATTTAACCAAGAAAGAAGTTGTTCTTTTTTGTTATCCTTATGGAGAATACAATTTGCAAATAAGGAACCGGGTAGAAAAAGTTGGTTACCGGGGTGCCTGCACTACGAAACCAGGATTAGTTAATATTCATAGTGACCTCTATGCTTTACCCAGAATTGAATGGAAAGAGGTAAAAGCAATGTCTTTGCGTGACCTTTGGAATTTGAAGATGTTTTATTTAAAAATACTCCTCGGAGTATAGAAAATTGTTTACTATGTTCAAACGAATTTTTTTTACTCTCCATTTTTTCTTTTTTACTACTGAATTAGTTGCGGTGGAAATTGAAAAAGAGTTCAAATTGAAAGTGGTTACTCAGGAAGAACTTAAAAGTATAAATGTGGAAGAGCTCAATGAACCTACGACTTATACCTTCCTTACTTCTTATAAGCATCATCAGGACGCTTATGAGATGGTTTCACGGATAGGAATTCGTTTACAAAGTGATTCTACGGAAATTTACACACGCTTGCTTTACCGTAAAGATTGGGGTATAAAGGAATGGCGTAATGATTTACAAATAGAAAATCTGTACTTGAAATTCAACCCTTTAAAAAATTTGTTTTTTACTTTCGGAAGGCAAGAACTTAATTTCGCTGACGGATTTGTTGTTGGTAATTCCCGGAATGACCTGGCAAAGACAATGTATACCAAAACGGAAATGAAATCTTTTGATGCAATAAAAATTTCTTTTGAAAGAAACAAATTGCTCTTAGATATTGTTGCCCTTGCTAAAAGAAGAGAAACTTATACCCATATTAACGCTAACGAAGACAACCTTTTAGGTATAAATTTACAAAGTAAACAGGAAAAAGGAAAACTTGAATTTGGTCTTTTTCTTCAAGATACCCATGTCCAGTGGGTTGATTTTACGACAGGTTCTACTTCGGGCGACCTTTATCCTTATGTGTTGGCATTGGTCTTCCATAGAGAAAAAGAGTTTAAGAAAGATGTAAAATTTAAGACTACATTAGTAAGAGAATGGGGACACCATTTTCCTGATTCCACGGTAAGAGATGATATTCTTCTTGATGCTTGGGCAGGAGAAATTGATTTTTCCTTTTCGCTTCATCCTCATCTTGAGATGAACATAGGTTACCAGTATTACAGCGGTGATGATTCTGGAAGCACGAACTTTGAAGAATTTAATCCTTTATATGAGGATAAAGTGTATGCTGAGATTGTTGATTTGATTAATGGTTCTGATGG
>Ga0209314_10000280_pt1 | contig 22161 bp, 14 predicted proteins | sample I19B2metaG_FD_184146 | JGI IMG/M metagenome (GOLD analysis project Ga0209314, IMG submission 184146) | Lake sediment bacterial and archeal communities from Gulf of Boni, Indonesia to study Microbial Dark Matter (Phase II) - ​I19B2 metaG... | ecosystem: Environmental > Aquatic > Freshwater >... | reverse complement strand
CCCCGTCAGAGCCGGTGCCGGTTACTGCAACTTCAGTTGTTGGTGTTGTTGCCATTCCGAGATCTGTGACATTGATTCCAAGGCTCCGAAGAGACGCAACCACAATGCTGTTTACAATGCTTCCCGATTTTCTTCCGTCACGTCCTACCACAACCCTGAGATTTTCTCTTCCGTGTCTCTTTTTAAGCCAGACACCGTAGGCAGATGTAAATTTTACAATATCCAAAGGTGAAAGATTATCTCCGGGTTTTCCTCCTATGGTCCCCCTGATACCTGAAATAGATTTTATAAGAGCCATAAATTTAATTTTTAAGAACACAAAGGTGCGAAAAAATCATCAAATCGGATTATCGGCAAATAATAGTACCTTTGCACCCTGATAAGTAACTGATATGGAGAACCGAAAACCTGCTGGCAGACCAAGACTAAAAACATCAAAACAACCTGGAAAATATTCCGCCTCGGCCAGGAAAACGGATGAAAAAATCAGGCTCAACAAGTTCATCGCTAACAGCGGTGTTTGTTCAAGAAGAGATGCTGATGAGCATATCAGGAACGGACTGATTACCGTCAATGGTAAAACAGTAACTGATCTGGGAGTAAAAGTATCCATCGATGATGATGTCAGATACAGGAATAAACGGTTGTCAGCTGAAAAGAAGGTGTACATCCTGATGAATAAACCAAAGGATTATGTAACAACTGTTGAGGACCCGCATGCAGATAAAACTGTCCTCGATCTGCTCGGAAGCGATTTTAAGGAAAGAGTTTATCCTGTTGGAAGGCTTGATAAGGCAACAACAGGTGTTCTGCTCCTTACCAATGACGGAGATCTGACCGGAAGACTAACACATCCTAAATATAAGAGGAGGAAGATCTACCATGTCTATCTCGACAGAGCAGTAGCTAAGAATGATCTTTTCAGATTAACTGAAGGTGTTCAACTTGAGGATGAAAGTATTGCAGCAGATGCTGTATCATATGCCGATGAGGACGACAGTTCCCAGATAGGAATCGAGCTCCATTCGGGTCAGAACAGAGTGGTTCGCAGAATGTTCGAGAAGCTGGGATATAAAGTTAAAAAGCTTGACAGGGTATATTTTGCAGGACTCACCAAAAAGAATCTCCAGAGAGGCAAATGGAGGTTCCTTACTGAGAAAGAGATTAGTATGCTTAAACGCGGAATTTTTTAGTATAAAATGAATCACAAGTCTGGTTTTGTAAATATTCTCGGGAATCCGAACGTCGGGAAATCGACGATTATGAATGCACTTGTCGGGGAAAAGCTGTCGATTATTACATCAAAGGCACAGACAACACGTCACCGCATAATGGGAATAGTTAATGGTGAGGATTTTCAGATTGTCTATTCAGATACACCCGGGATCCTGAAGCCAATGTATAAGCTGCAGGAGACTATGATGAATTCGGTAAATCTTGCATTATCTGATGCGGATCTGATAATTTATGTAACAGATGTTACAGAAAAATCAGCCCATGAAGGTGAATACATAGATAAGATAAAGGAATCAGGAATTCCTGTGATGGTTGTTGTGAACAAGATAGACCTTTCAAACCAGGAGGACCTTGAAAAAATAGCAGAAAACTGGCAGAAGATATTCACCTCATCTCCTGTGATTCCGGTTTCAGCCCTGAGGAAATTCAATCTTGACACTCTTCTTAATGCAATACTATCAAAACTGCCTGAGGGCGAACCATATTTTCCCAAGGATCAGCTTACTGACAAGATTGAGAGGTTTTTTGCTTCAGAAATAATCCGCGAAAAAATTCTACTTCACTATAAGAAAGAGGTGCCCTATTCAGTGGAAATTGAGATTGAAAGTTTCACTGAGGAGAATAACCTGATCAGAATAAGGGCAGTCATTCATGTCGCACGCGATAGCCAGAAGGGTATAATAATCGGACACAAAGGGACAATGCTTAAGAGGGTAGGAACAGAAGCACGGAAAGACATGGAAGATTTCTTCCGAAAAAAAGTATTCCTGGAAATTTATGTAAAAGTATCGAAGGACTGGAGGGATAAACCCTCGATGCTGAAAAAATTTGGTTACAGATAGAATAATTGCAGATGAGCAGAATTGTAGCTATAGTTGGCCGGCCTAATGTCGGGAAATCGACGCTATTCAACAGACTTACAGATTCCAGGGAAGCGATAGTTGATGAAGTCAGCGGAGTAACTCGTGACCGTAACTATGGAAGGTCAAACTGGAACGGAGTGGAATTTTCAGTCATAGACACCGGCGGTTATGTTCAGAACTCCGATGACATTTTTGAAGAGGAGATCAATAAGCAGGTCCTTCTTGCCATTGAGGAATCTGACCTGATACTTTTCATGGTTGATGTAACTGTGGGAATTCATGATCTTGATAAATCTGTTGCTGGTCTTCTGCGGCGATACAACAAGAAAGTAATGGTGGTTGTAAACAAGGTAGACAACAGCGAACGGCTCATGGATGCCACAGAATTCTATAATCTCGGACTAGGGGAATATTTTCCACTGAGTTCAATCAATGGCAGCGGTACGGGTGAGTTACTTGATGCTGTTGTAAAATGTTTCCCCGACAGGGAACCGGAACAGATTCCCGAACTTCCAAGGATAGCCATTGTTGGAAGGCCAAATGTCGGGAAATCATCCCTGGTAAACTCACTTCTTGGTGAAGAGAGAAATATTGTAACTCCACTGGCCGGAACAACACGCGATTCCATTTACACAAGGTATAATAAATTCAATCATGATTTTCTGCTTGTTGATACTGCAGGTCTGAGAAAGAAAGCCAGGGTAAGTGAGGATATTGAATTCTATTCTGTCATGAGAGCAATCAGGACAATAGAAAATTCTGATATCTGTCTTCTCCTTCTTGATGCAACAAGGGGTATGGAATCGCAGGACCTGAATATTGTTTCACTTATACAGAAGAATAACAAGGGAATGATAGTACTTGTTAACAAATGGGATCTGATTGAGAAGGAAAATAATATTACAACAAAGTTTGAAAAAGAGATCAGGGAAAGAACGGCACCCTTTACTGACTATCCGATACTATTCATTTCAGCAATAAACAAGCAAAGAATACACAAGGTGCTTGAGCTTATTGAGAGGGTTAACAATAACAGGAACCGTAAGATAAGCACTGCAGAGCTTAATGATGTGATGCTGCCTGTTGTAAAAAGCAATCCGCCTCCATCGCTTAAAGGGAAATATATTAAGGTCAAATATGTCACTCAATTGCCAATCTACACCCCTGCATTTGCATTTTTCTGCAATCTGCCACAATATGTAAAGGAACCTTACAAAAGGTTTATTGAGAACAGGATGAGAGAACATTTTGACTTCACCGGTGTTCCTATTAGAGTGTTTTTCAGAAAAAAATAGTGATCTTTGGTGTGATTTTTGTTAAAAAGTCTAAGATTCCGGGAGCAATGAAAAGGACAAGCATAGTACTGATATTGACAATAACTCTTGTGACAGTTGCAGGTTGTTTCAAGGTCGACCAACTGCCGGCCAAACCAAATATAGAATTCACCAGCTTTGAAATTTTTGACACACTTGATATCCTTGGAAACACTTCAAAAGGGGGAATTCTTCTTTTCAGGTTTGAAGACGGTGATGGCGATCTCGGTCTGGCCCCACCTACCGGTTTACAGACAGATACCACCAACCTCCAGCTTGTTCTGTACAGAAAGATTGACGGGAACATGGTAAGAATTAATGACAAATATGACCCACTGCTTCCATATTCATCATACCGTATACCCTATATGGAAAGACTTGGCCAGAACCAGATACTCAGAGGAACAATAGCAGTTACCTTTATCTACCAGTCATATAATACCGGCGATACAATCAAGTATGAATTTTACATAAAAGACCGGGCAGAAAATTACAGTAATATTGAAGAGACAGCCGAGATTATTGTATCTGAGAACAATACATATACAAAACAGTAGAGGAAGTATCAGACCCTGACTCCTATCAGAAGTATATCATCCACCTGTTCAAATTCACCTTTCCAGTCTTCGTAGAATTCAGAAATAAGGATCTTCTGCTCAGACATCGGTTTATCTGCAACCTTTTCAATGATACGCTTCAGTCTTGCTATCTTCAGTTTTTTGCCGTCAGAACCTCCAAACTGGTCGGGCAGACCATCAGAGAAGAGATAAATCGTATCTCCTGCATTCAGATAATATTCCTGATCGTCAAAGAATTTCTCCATCGCTGATTCTCCACCAACTGAAGATCTGTTTCCTTTAATATAGAACGACTCTCCTCCTATTACAACAATAACCGGGCGCATGGCCGATGCAAATCTTACATGACGCTTACTGAGGTTAAATTCACAAACAACCATATCCATGCCGTCATTGGAAATCCCAAATTCAATATTCTGATTGAGTGTGGAGAAAATCTGTTTATCGAGCAGGGTAAGAATCTGTGAGGGTTTTGAAATACGTTGCCTTGTGACAATATCCTGAAGCAGTGTCGCCCCAATCATTGACATAAATGCACCAGGCACGCCATGGCCTGTCGAGTCAGCACAAACCAGTATAAACCTTTCTTCGTCAAGTCTGTCGAACCAGTAAAAATCGCCGCTGACAATATCCCTGGGACGGAAAATCACAAAGGCATCCTTGAATGCTTCTGCCAGCTTTCCATAGTCAGGAAGAATACTTGTCTGTATTCTTTTAGCATAGTTTATGCTGTCTGTTATTTCAAGATTCTGAAGTTCAATCTCCCCTTTCTGCTTTACAACCTCACTGGTGCGGGCTTCAAGTTCAGTTTCAAGATATTCCTGTATCTTCTTCTGAGATTGCTCCCTGATCTTAATTATGGTGATCACCGCTCCTGAAAGCAGAACAAGCCAGCACAATGATGCCCACCATGTCCTCCACCAGGGCTTCTTTATTATTATCATAAATGACACTGGTTTTTCCTGCGATGCACCGTCCTGGTTGACCGAAATAATATTGAATTTGTACTTCCCGTCACCCAGGCTGTACGGGATCTCTCTAGTATCACTCAGGCTGCTCCATTTCTCATCAAAATCCTCAACATATGTACTATAGTATACCTTCTCCGGATCACTGAAATTAATGCCAACAAAGTTCAGCCTGATGATATATTTTTTGTAGGGCAGAGTAAACACCGGCTGATAATCATATTTTATATCATTGATGGTGATATAGTTAAGATTTGTGAATGGAGGGGTTGAAACATGATTGTCTTTCTTACTGTCATACACCACCAGTCCTTCTGTTGTGCCAATGAAAACTTTCCTGTCAGGTGATTCGAACATTCCGGAAGGATTGCAAAGGCCGCCTTTGGCAAAGTCGGTACCATAAGTTTTCACACTGCCTGTAGCGGGATTATATTTTGAAAATCCCTTTTCATGCCCGATCCAGACATTGTTTTCAGAATCTGAAAGTATGCTGTAGCAATAAGCTGATAAGAGATCACCTGTCCTTTCAATTGCTGAAACTGAATCATTCTTAAATTTAAAAGCCCCGTTACCCCGTGTTGATATCCATACTGAACCATCTCTTCCCTGGGAAAAGGATTGTATCCTGTTGACGGTACTCCCTTCCATTTTACCATTCGCAATTTCTATTTCAAAATCGCGGTTGATCATAAAAAGTCTTTCACCTTCATTGTTTCCAACATGAGCTCTGCCGGATCTGTCGATAAAAATTGTATTTATGCTGCTATGCGGGAGTTTGTTTGTAATATCAAAAGTGGTCCTTAGGTCACCGGTAAATTTATTCAAAATAACTACCCCATTGACAGTTGCCATCCAGACGCTGCGATCATCAGTTTTTATATCCCTTATATTATCAGCACCTGAATCGCCGGAGCGATAGAAAAGAGTTACTTTTCCGGCACCGTTCCTCTTATATAATCCACCTCCTGCAGTTCCAATCCATAACTCCTTTGCGTCGTCGAGATAATATGATGTGATCTCATACTGTCCGACATATTTCCGCAGATCAGTAAATGATTCAGAAACACCCTTCTCATAATTAAAAAAATGAAAACCTGAAGGAGTCCCCAATAAATAACTATTTCCAAGCTTATTTATATAGAGAATATTATTCTCTGAATTGTTCCTGCCTGGAGTAAAAAATCCGAAAGCATAAGAAGTTAACAGTGATATTCCGTTACCGTAAGTCCCAAACCAGTAGTTACCTTCGATATCCTGAAAAAAGGCCTTAATATCATTATTAACCAGACCTGAATTTATATCATAGGTTTTTACATCACTGACTGAACGTAAATCAGATGAGAGATTAAATTCAATCACTCCGGATCCAAATGTCGATATCCATAAGTTTTTCTCCCTGTCTACAAATATTGACTGTACACTGAGAGTTGACCAGGCCGGATATTCCTTAAATCTTTCAAGTAAAAATTCCGTACCGTTAACATTCATCAGATAGAGCCCGTTGCCATCTGTACCAACAACAAATTTTGCCGGATTTTCGGTTGGGTGTATTGCTGTCACAGCCGAATAATCGAATCCTTCAATGGTATTTAATACACTTACGGAATCTGATGAAAATCTGCAGATAAGAAGATTTTCCTGAGTGCCGAGAAGAAGTTCACCACTGCGGGTAAAGCAACCTGAAAACAATACAGAATTGACTGAAAGAGAGTATTCAGTGGTTTCTGAAGGGTCAGAAGTGCTGATTGCATATATTGAATTCCCCTGTGGTATTACATAGATCATCTCCTCAGGTCCGGAGATAATATCGCTGATGCTTTTTGAATTTGAAAGCTGAACCTCTACGAGCGAACGTCCTTTAACATAGTAAACTTTGCCATCACTGCATCCATACCATATCCTCCCTGATTTATCCTTGAATGTTGCTGTGGCATAACGGCCTGAAGCTGAATCAGGATAAGCTACTTTGAAAAACTCGAAACCATCAAACCTGGCTATTCCGTTTCCCATTCCTACCCAGAGATAACCATCGTCAGACTGGTTAAGGTTATAAATAAATGAATTGGGAATGCCTCTTTCAACATCATATGTCCTGAAACTCAGAGTCTGACCGTTCAATATTGCAGAAAACAAAAACAAGCACCAGATGGTGCTGTTAATCATTTTCAACTTAAAGGAAAAACTCATCGCTGACTCTGTTTATTTCTTTGGTGCAATCTTTGTCACACTGGTTTTTGGAATATAAACCGGCACTCCCCCTATAGGTGAACTGTAAAACTTAAGAGCATCCCCACGCTGGTTTTTAAGTGTTATTACGACATTATTGTTTTTGACCAGTTCTCCCTGTCTTTTGTGAAACTGAAAATCAAGCGAAGATCCCACTTCTTCAGGTTCAATTGGTATCTGGGAATGTACCCAGTCAGCTTCATTTGAAATTGGCACTTCCTTACCAATTTTATACCTTGATACAACCAGTATCTTACCGTCATTATCCCAGTCAAAATTACTTTGTCTTATTGATACAATTCCGGTATCAACATAAGGATAGATGTGAGCTATACTCTTAAAATCGTTCCACATCCGGAATGTATATTCATAGGTAAAAGCATTAGCTCCCTCAATTGCCAGGTTGGAATTTGCATCCCGGCTAAGGAAAAACCTGTATAGATTCCCGTCATCGCCGGCCACACCTTCAACTACAACCTTAAAAATATAAGAGTTCCATTTCAGGTTAAATTCTCCTTCAGTCGGATTCAGAGGACCGAAAGAATAGTACTTATTGTCATAGCGGGCTTCCGTTCCGAAAACTCTTGAAGCTAGGAGATTTCCGGTTTTATAGTTCATCCCGTTTTCAAGGCCTCTTGATTCCTCATGAACCTCCGGATCAGCTCCTTTCCCTCCGTAAACAGAAAACATTGTTTTGGAATTGAAATCACCCTGTATTTCATCATGTTCCCCACCGCAATCGGGATCAAATACCCTGATGAAAAACTGCTGATTGAAATCCTTTGGAATGGAAAAGAAAAATATCTGGTTGAAGTCATCATCGCCCCACGAAACCTTACCCTCTTTACCGAATGTCACGAGGAAAGGGATATTTTCATCTTTCCCGGGCACTGCCTGGGACGAAACCTTCAGAGGGACCATCAATCCTATGAAGAATGTGATAACCAGTATTTTATATATAGATATTCCAAATCTCATCTGTCCCAAAATTAGTCATTTCCAGCTTCAGGGCTGGCGTGAAATAGTAATATTTTTACATATACATCTTTCCCTTGGTTCCATGCCGGGCAGAGCCTCTTCTGTAACAATCATCTGGATGTTATAGACACCGGGTTTTAAATATGTCTTATCAACTTCTTTGCCAATCTGTATGGTTTCGTCTCCGAAATTCCAGTAATACTGTACAATGTTCCAGCCCGGAAGATAGGTTTTGTCAGCATTTAGTCTGAGCACCTGCCCGGCACCTGCAAGCTCCGGAGCAGTTATATATGGTTGTTCAATATCGGTTATAATAAGTGAATCGGATTTTTCATTATATAACACCTCTTTTGTAATAAGGTTCACCACATCCAGCTGAACCAGGTAAGCACCCGGCTTTTCATAACAATGCTCAACCACGGGGCCCACAGCTTTGCTGCCATCGCCAAATTTCCATTCATACCTGAAAGGAGTGGTATCAAGCTTTGCGGCATTCTCCTCCATAAAACGATAACAGTAACTGTTTTCCTGAAGTGTATCACAGACATCCATACGTCGGATCAGTGAGGAGAATCTATATATATTATCATCGCTTTCACGGTTTGATGCAAAATATCCTCTCTGCATTCCGCTTTCAGCAACAAATGCAAAATCATCTGCAGTTGAATTGATTGGTTCCGGCATCAGGACAGGCTTTTCCCATTTCCCCTCATACATAAGAGTGGAATAGACATCAAGTCGTCCTATGCCACCGGTCCTGTTTGATGTAAAATATAGCTTACCAGAAGGATGGATCGAGGGATAGTTTTCAGAGGCAGATGAATTAACGACAGGTCCCAGATTTACAGGCTGCGACCATTCATTGTTAATTAATTCACAGTAGTAAATATCCGAACCGCCCTGTCCTCCCGGCATATTGGAAGCAAAGTAAATGTACTTTCCGTCACTGCTAACTGAGGGCTGGCCTACATCATAGCCCGTATTATTGTATTGAAATGGTCTGACCCCGCTGATATCAGTACCTGACAGCTCCCCGATGAATATCCCGCTGTAATTCCTGAATTTTCTGTTCCGAGCCGCTTTACCTGTTTCAACCTCACTGGTGAAATAAACTGTTTTACCATCGGGTCCAAGGCTAAACGGACCACTATTGAATTTCCTGCTTTTCTCACTTTTAACTTCCTTCAGATTGCTCCAGTCCGACGTATCAATCCTTTCTGTCAGGTACATATTATAGATTCGTCTACCGTCATAGGCAGTCCTGTCCTTAATACCACTGAACCTCTTATCAGAACAAAATATAATTCCGTCTTTTACAATAACAGGAGATATCTCACTGTCAAAATTTTTATTGAAAGGCATTTTCTTAACAGAATAGAGAGAGGGTTGCTGGGCTGAGGCTGCTGTGATTATCAGCAAACCAAGAACAATTGTTAATATGACTTTTTGCCTTTTACCCATGAATCTAGAAATACCTTGGATTAGCTGCACTGACCTTAGAGCCAAACTCATAACGCAGTGCAAATTCAGCAGAACCATTTGAGTAAGAACTCATTCTTCCAACCGGATAGTCATACGAAAAGCCTAACATAAGCTGCGGATTGATCTGAAATTGGAGGATGCCTACCACAACTTCCTCATTTGTTCTCCATGATCCGCCTACCCATATTATATCTGCCAGGATGAAATTACCGTTTATATCAAACTGCTTGATTTGTTCAGCTTCATCCAGAGAATATCGAAGCAGAACAGAAGGTTTGAATTTCAGAAAATCTGCAAAAGTTATAAGACCTCCGCCGGAGAAAATAAAATCATAATCACTGAAGCTGTGATAAGCCTGAACTGAATTTGTTGATGTCTTCCGGTAACTCATAAACTGCGGAACAGAAATTCCTGCAAATATCTTATTACTGAAGTAATATGCACCTGCTCCCACATTAGGAAGAATATATGGATCATCATTTGTCAGAAAGACTCCATCAGGTTGTAGTGTTTCAATTCCGGAATAATCACTGTTTGAGATATCCACACCGGCATTCAGCCCGAAAGAAAGCTTGCCTTTTGCCATCCTGATATGATATGCATAACTTCCATAGATGCTTGTGGATTTGGTATAACCATATTGCATGAACTGGGCAAGAATCCCCAGAGCCACTTTGTCGTTTTTAAAAGGAGCATGCAGGGATCCTGACTGGAGAACAGGAGCACCAGGTGTTCCCAGCCATTGCTTTCTGTATGAAAGAAATCCGCTCAAAGCCCCGCGGGTTCCTGTATAAGCAGGATTGATTACAAGTCCGTTCTGAAGGTACTGGCTGTAAACAGGGTATGCCAGGCTGATGCTGCTTGAATCCGGTTCTGCTTGTCCCGGCAGACTTGCACCCATAAATATGAATACCAGGATGGCACCCAACCTGCATTTCTTTTCTTTACTTAATAAAGTTACTATCCTGCCCAAACCAAACTAGAATTATTTTCTTTTTAATACAACAAAACCACTTTTCTTATAAGGACTTACATCCGTATTTTTTGATTCCATCTTTAATATATAGTAATAAGTACCTTCTGGCAATTCAACTCCTTTTGATGTCTTTCCATCCCATAAACTCCAGGTCTGATTGTTTTTATTTGTGGAAAAGAAGACTTCGCTGCCGGCACTGTTGACAATACTCAGCTCAACTTCCTGGTTGTCCGTATCAAGACCCTTAATTTCAAAAAGATCATTCAAACCATCACTATTCGGGGAGAATCCTTCAGGTATCTTTATTGGGATAACAGTAACACTAACAGAATCCTTTAAAATGCATGGTCCGTTGGTCAGTGTCCACCTGTACATATTTAAATTGTCTGCCAGTCCCCTCACTTTTGCTATTGGCAAACTATCAGGTTCAAAAATACCATCCCCGCTGATAACCGTCCATTGTCCTTTTTCATATTGGAACTTATCGGCTGCTTTTAACTGGTAATATTTATCAAATGAATACAATACTGTATCAGCTCCGGCGTCTATCTGGCTACTTGGCCTGGTATGTATTAAGACCTCTACAGGATTCGAAATATGTGAACAGCAATCGCCGCTCCCCGATAATACCTTCCTCTTATATTTTGTCGGCACGCTTAATGCAGGTGGCTGGTAGCTGCCTGAAGGATCGTTGTTTACTCCGGCAGCGGCGGTCCAGGTTGTTCCTCCGTCAATGCTCTGTTCCCAGAAATACCTGAAATTACCATCTCCTCCTGCAGGTGCTGAGCCAGTAAGAAGTTCCGGTTTATTACCTTTACAGATCACTTTTGGATTATTAAGTGTATTATTTGAAATAAGAGGAAGAACGGCTATTTTAATGGCAGAAGCACTTATGTCAAAACATGCACCTGAAAGGACCTTCCTTCTGAAGTAGGTTGTAACATTCAGGGCAGGAGGGTCATATCCCTGATTTGTCCCGGCAGAAGCCACTGGATTCCATGTGGAATTATCTGTTGATGATTGCCATTCATATGCATAATCACCAGGCAGGTTTGTTCCTCCGGTGGGCAATGTACCTGTCAGTCGGTTTGGATTTGCCCCGTCACAGACTGTTGTATCAATTCCGCCTGACTGCAGGGAAATATTATTGTTTAACAATGGTTTATGAACATTTATTCTTACCGATTTGCTGATATTTTCGCATGCTGAAGAATATACTTTTCTACGGTACCTGGTTGTATCTGTAAGTACAGGTGGCTGATAATCCCTCTGGGTAGCACCTGTAATATCTGTCCATACGGGTCTGGCCTTTGAGCTGTCCTGCCAGATATAAGTATAGGTTCCATTGCCATATAAAGGATCAGAACCTGTAAGTAAAACGGGCGCAGATCCTGAACATATTTTCTGTTCGGCAGTCACAACATTGTTATTTGTAATTACAGGATAATCCCTTAGAAGAATAACCTGGCTTGTGCTGACGCAAACATCGTCCATTCCCGATTTTACTACCCTCCTGAATTTATATTCATTCAAGGGAGCTCTTTCCGGAAGTTCTGCAGGCTGATAACCAGGCTGGTTATTTGTTCCGGGAGCAGGTCCCCATGCTACTCCGTTAATACTGCTTTCCCACAGGAATCTGTATGTTGCATCACCACCCGACAATGCGGGAGTTGTACCGGTAGTTGTAGCACTGAGGTCAGTAAACGTCGAGCCGAAGCAAATATCCTGAGGAGCATTTAAAATAGCGTTGTTTCTGATAGTATCAAGTACGTTAATTCTGACAATTGCTGAAGAATCAATACACCTACCTGAAGTAACAGTGCGTTTGTACCATGAAGTTAGCTTAAGGGCAGGTTCTGGAGTATATGATTCGGTACTGTCGTTATTTGAAGGTTTTGTGAACAGGGAATTATCTGTGCTTACTTTCCATCTGAAACTGTATATCCCATTCCCGTCCTGAAGGGTTGCTCTGGAAATAAGTGCTTTCGGGTTCTGGGCATAGCATACCGTATCAGGATCCCCGATAATATTGTTTTTGATGAATGGCTGAACAATGATTTTTACCGGTTTGCTTATGTCAACAATAACCGGAGGGCCGGCATCTGTAACAACACGCCTGAACCATGTTGTCTGGGTAAGCAGCCCCGGAGTATAGTCTTTCCCTGTGGCTCCTGAGATATCTGTGAAACCGGCAGATTCAGAAGTGGTACTCTTTTGCCATTGTATGGTTCCTCCGAAAGGGATAGTTCCGGAGATCACACCAAAGGACATATTTGAACATATCGAATCAACCTGGTTTCCTGTAACTGAGGATCTGATTGAGTTATAGAGAAAACCGTTTAGAGTCGGGGAGTAAGTATTTAAGGAATCTCCCGTACTACCGTTACTCCCTGATGGACTAAGACTGTTTCCCTTGTCACCTCCGGTAAATATTTTTGTGACACCAGCAGGTTTCGAAATATTATTTGTAAGAATAAGGCCTCCGCCACCTCCGCCACCTTCACCAAAGTTATTTGAAGTATTTCCACCTTTTCCACCCTTGACGGAGAGTGTCAGTCCGCTTGTAATTCCGGAAGAGTAGCTCTGTAGATAAAGTGCAATTGAACCGCCACCTCCACCGCCTCCTGCTCCGGCATTCCCGGTAACCAAAAGAGGTATAGCAGGGCTTCCCCCATCAGCTGTAATAATTTTGCCATTACCTTTAAGAGTGTCGCATATTATGAAAACTATGCCTCCTCCATTTGCTCCGGGAGATGACGGAGAACCAGCCGATTCATGTGTAGAACCACCACCACCGCCACCCATGAATAAATTATTCACAAAATCAAGATCAATATCTAATGATTTTATTTTTTTACCCTGCAATCCTCCGCTTAATACTAAACATCCATCCCTGCCTCCACGTCCACCGTCACCCCAATTGGAACCACCTCCACCTCCGGAATATTTACCGTTTCCGCCACCGCCTCCGGAAAGATTTGCTCCTTTCCCTTTGGAATATGCCGGGTAGAGAGGTGGATAATTAGGATCCACATAACCCCGGTTAGCAACACTTTCACCTTTATTCCCGGCATTTACGAAAGTGTTATCATAAGAATAATCATTCATTCCTAAATCTGTGGCACAGGCCCCGGTCCCTAAAGAACTTGTACCTCCCTTGAATCCCTTTCCCGATACGTCAATATCTGCTCCCAGGGAAAGAGTTCTTCCCACTATAACTGCAAGAACACCTCCGGTTTTTGAAATACTGTCCCAGGGTTGGCAGGTCAGTGTTGAAGTAACGGTTGCCGAGTTATAATATGGAACTCTGACCAGTTGTACACGTCCTAAAACATTATAACTATTCAGAATATTACTGGTAAACGTCACTGTAGACCCTAGAATTGATTCAATGATCAGAAATTCATTTACTCCCGGAGATCCAAAATAACCTGCCTGGGTACTGTAACCTGCATCATTATTTACAATAATATTGGCTCCCTTCATCTGAATCAGCAGGACAGTATCGCCCGGGCTAAGTCCTGTTGCGTCAGTCAGGGTTACATTATCATTTGGAGCAACACCTATCGATTCAACATACTTGTAAATATTTATTGCATTGCTGATCAACTTATCCTGAGATAACAGAACAGAATCAAATCCCGCAATAATTAGCAGAATCAGAATCAAAGATTTAATATTGAACCCCGGCTTAATTGTCATCCAGCTCTTATGATCCGCTAATATAGCTAATAAAATGAATAATTCAATTGTATTTTGACGAGTGACATTTAAACAGGTTTTTCAACCGTATATTTAACAGGGAGTTCAACAAAAAACATCGTTCCCCTGCCGCTCTCCGATTCAAACCAGATACTACCTCCCGCATTTTCCACATAACGTCTAACAATCGAAAGGCCCAGTCCCATTCCGGAAGATTTTGTTGTAAAATTAGGGGTAAACATTTTTTTCCTGATCTCTTCCGGAATTCCCGTACCATTATCTGAAATTGTAACTAAAACCTTGCTCCCCCTTGTCTCCATCTTTATGCCGATAATAGCCTCCGTTCCCTGAGGGACAGACTGTATTGCATTTTTTATAAGGTTGGAGAATATTCCGTTCAGGTGTTCCTTGTCGGCGTACACTATAATCCTGCTTTCATGAGGCCATTCAACATTGAACCGGACATTGTCGCTGTGTCTGTACAATTCAAGCGATGTTCTTATCTGTTCTGTAAGATCAACTTCTGCAGGATTATTTCCGGGCATTTTTGCAAAGGAGGAAAAAGCTGTTGCAATCGTGGATAGATTATCTATATACTCAATCTGATTCCGGGAAAAATTTTCCAGCTTTTTATCAAATCCTGGTACCTTATCATACCACGATTTAAGCAGTTGCTGAACATTCAGTTTCATGGGAGTAAGAGGATTCTTAATCTCATGGGCAATCTGCTTGGCCATTTCTCTCCATGCATATTCTCTTTCAGAATTTGCGAGTTTCCGGGCACTCTCCTCAAGCTCGTCAAGCATCCTGTTATATTGCTTAACCAGCTCACCTATCTCATCGCTCCCACTGTATAAAAGATGTTTGCTCTTCTTACCCAGTTCAACTGAAGCAAGGCCCTCGCTCAGCATGGACAAGGGAGCAGTAAGCCTTCCGCTGATAAAAACTGAAAGACTCATTGTTATCACGACCAGAAGCAGTGTGAAATTAATAACAGCAACCAGGAGGTTTGATATTTCATTGGCCAGCACGCTCTGCATTCTGAAATATGGCAAATTAAGATATGCTAATAATTGTCCGTCATTATTATAGAAAGGCACATATGCTGAAAAATATTCAAGTTTCCCGATTTTTTCCTTCTGCAGATATTCACTCCGGGTAAAATCCTTCATGTTAATCAGGGCCATATTGTTAATCCTTCTGCTGATAAGATCATGAAAGAAGATCTCCTGCCTCGAGGTGGCAATTATATAACCGTTAACGTCATAAAGGTTTATGTCTGTATTGAATATGTTTGATAATTTAACAAGGAATTCATTCAGATTTGAATAGGTGGCATTTCTCCAGTCGGTTGAGATTCTTCTTTCTGATGCCAGCTTGCCTTCAAGTTCAAGGTAAACTGAATTCAGCTTCTCCTTAATGTTTTCGTGATGCTTCAGCTGGTACTGCCTTAAAGTAAGCACTGATACCACAATACCTATCATTATAAAAGCAAACAGAAGTATCCCGGTAAAAGAGATCTGAAGTTTCTGCCTGAAATTCAGAGAGGTAAGGCTTTTGAAAGAAGGCATCCGGATAAAGATGATTACAAAATTTAAAAAGACAAATATGAAAGCAAAAAGATATGCAAATGAGATCATATAATCCCCGGGAGTCATAACCGGATCTGATATAACAACTGTTGCGGTACTGTTTTTGTAAATTATATGTCTGAATTTGTCTCTTGTAAGAATCCTGTAATCATTTACATTGTCAACATAATCCTTGTCTGTCTTATCATATGGAAAATCGCCGGTCTGCAACACAATCTCCCCGTTAACGTATTTCGCAAATGAATAATCCTTTAGTCCTGCATATTTATGATACTTCTTATCAAGTAAAAGTTCTGAATACCCGGGTTGAAATACGTTAATGTCGCTGTACAATTCTATAAAGAGGCCATGAGTTATCCGCCTGCCTGTCTTATAGAAAAGTCTGCCCAGATAATATGCCCGGCCACCCTGGTTATCAATAAAATAGAATTCCGTTCCAGTAAGCTGATGCCCGTCCATCTTTATTCTGGAATCAAAGAATCCGAAACAGTTTTCCATAAAAGTCTTGTCCGATCCTATTCTGAGCATCTCATCGTTTGAGCAGAGTACAATACTTAAATTGTAATTGCCCCAGTATCCTACGAAATAAGTCTGGCTGATATAATTATAGATCTTGTCCACATTTTCACTGTGTGCATTATATGATTCATGCGCCATCATATTCCTCAGGATTGTATCTGATGATATTCCCGGCCAGATGTCAAGAAGAAGATGTTCTGCCTCAGGATCATTTTCGGTTGACAGGGATATAGCCTGAATTTTTAAATTCTCTGTATTCTTCTCCTCGGTGAGATTCGTAATGAAATACAAAGAGTAAAATCCGAACAGCAGGGAGAGAATAACAGTTGTGCTGAACAGCCCTGAACTTCGTCTGTAAGTTAACCATACTGAAATAACCATGGCACTCCAGAAAATGCAAAGCGGAATCAGAGCTTTATGATCATCATAATGGATTATAATGATCAGAGTCAGGGAAATTATCAATGAGATCAGAAGCTCGTACCATTTTTGAACTATATCTTTATCGAAAATCCTGAGGAGTATAAAAACAGGAAACAGCAGCAGCAGCAGAATCGACACAAATCCTGCAACACTGTACCAGCTTAATTCCAGCACCTTATATGATTCAAAACTTATATTGGGAGTCGAAATAAGCTGGATGAAAAGGTATTGAAAAATACTTACAGCGAACGTTCCTGCAAGCATCAGCAGAATTGAAAGTATAATGGTTCCTGTCCTGCCCTTTTTAAAAATTTCCGGAATCTTAAAATCACGGAGAAAAACAAAGGAAAAAACAGCAATAAGTAAGGCTAATAGTAATAAATGTCCCAGCGATGGTATCAGGCTGTTCAGAGAAAACCTGTATGGAGAAAAAAGTTCTGTAAGGAAAAATACCGCAGGATATTTTGTTTTAAGGAACAAGAAAAAGATCAGTATGAATGAAATAAGTAGAAAAAGAATTGAAAAATGACTGTTAGTCCTGGCAGATATAAGACGCATAAGTCTCATTAACAATATGATAATACAATAAAAGGAAGCCAACCATAAAAGAACGGGAATAAAAATGAGATAGCTGATTTCCTTTTTAGCCGGAAAGAGCAGGGTAAAAAGAAAATTGCCCTCCAAATCTCTGATATGATACTCAGAAGTGTTTTTATCAGTGCTGAATCCTACAATTTCTGATAGCCTGAATTCCTTGTCAAAACCATTTCTGATTATATCATTTGTAAATCCGTGTTCAGTTCTTATTCTCAGAAGGCCCACCATCATCTCATTGCCAGCCTGAATAGTCTTTGTCAAATACCAACCGTTCTGTAAAAAAATCAATGGCCTGGAGTATAAAGTGTCAATCAGATAATAAGGTACATCAAATCTGTTATCAGACCAGAATATTAACTTTTCATCAAGAAACTCAAGGAGGGTTATATTATTCTCTTCTGCAATCCGGAAAATATTGTTTTCAGAAATAGATCCGTGATGATCATCTTCCGCAAGAATAGGCTTCATACCTTCAAGGCACTGATCCATAATAGACTGCTTTTCAGCAAGCACCCTGTTAAAGACCTTTGTCCGGAAATGATATTCAAAATCAGTAAAGTATAATCTTTCAGAAACAGCAGCGAGCGACACCAGTACAATAGTGACCAAAAGCGGAATCAGTATTTTTCGCATGCCGTTCATTTTGTCCGGTAATACTTTTTATTCATGGTGATAGGGTTCACCCTTTATGACTGTAAATACCCTGTAAATCTGTTCCAGGAACAATAATCGTACCAGCTGATGAGGAAAAGTCATCCTTGAGAGCGATATCTTCAGATCAGCCCTTCTGTATACTTCGTCTGAAAAGCCCCAGGGTCCTCCAATTATAAAAACTATTCTCTTTCTGGCAGTCATGAATTGCTTTTCAAACCATGATGCCAGCTCCAGCGTTGTAAATTCTCTCCCCTTCTCATCCAGAAGAATTACGAGATCGTCACCGCCCAGATTCTGAATGATCTTTCTTCCCTCTTTTATCTTCTGTTCATCAACCGGCATGTTTTTTGTATTCTTTACATCCTGAAGTGTAATAGTCTCAAACGGATAATATTTGCCGATGCGTGAAGTATATAAATCTGCAATCACTGAAATATTTTTATCAGTGGTTTTTCCTGTCTGCAACAATACAATCTTCATAAAGATTCAGAATAATTTACAATAATGAAGCGGGAATTACAAAAATAGCAATTATGAGGACTAAAACATCAGAAACTGAAGGCAAGAAATAACTATTAAAAAATTTGATAGAACCATTATCCAAATAAGTATTAAATTTGTATTGTAATTATCATAAAGCAGCATTAATAAATTGTCTGATGAAATCTTCCGGAATCGTTACTGCAATCCTCTTAACATTTTGCACTCTTACTGGTAATGCACAGGATCAACCTCAGATCCCCGGAGGAATATCAATTGCAATAAAGGCAGGCAATGCAACTGAATTATCAAAATACCTTAACGCCACTGTTGAACTGTTACTGCTTGACAAGGAAGATTTTTATAAAAAGAATGTTGCAGAAACTATTCTTAGGGATTTTTTCAATGAATATCAGACAAAGGATTTTACAATCCGGCACCAGGGAGCAAAGAATGATGCCCAGTATGCAATCGGTAACCTGAAAACCGAGAAGGGTGATTTCCGGGTTTATTTTCTCCTCAAAAAGATCGATCAGGAGCTGCTGATACATCAGATACGTATTGAACCTGACAATGGACGCTGAGCTTCTGAAAAAACTGATAATTAACAGCCTGCACGAGGATATCGGTGAAGGCGACCATTCATCACTTGCCTGCATTCCCGGGAACGAAGCAGGCAAAGCAAAACTAATAGTTAAACAATCAGGGATACTGGCAGGGATAGGCGTTACAAGGGAGGTATTCAATATTGTCGATCCCTTACTTTCACTGGAGATATTTCTTAATGATGGATCGGAAGTAAAACATGGTGATATAGCATTTCATGTTTCCGGAAGTGTCAGGTCTATACTTAAATCAGAGAGGCTTGTTCTCAATATTATGCAAAGAATGAGTGGAATTGCTACTGCCACACATGAATACGCGGAGAAATTAAAGGGACTGAAAACAAAGATTCTAGATACCAGGAAAACTTCTCCCGGTTTAAGAATTCTGGAAAAAGAAGCTGTCAGAATAGGAGGCGGAATGAACCACAGAATGGGTCTCTATGATATGATAATGCTTAAAGACAATCATATCGATTATGCAGGTGGAATACCAAATGCCATTAAGAGTACAAATGAATATCTGAAAAGCAGGAATCTGAATCTTAAAATCGAAATTGAAGCAAGAAGTCTTGAGGATATTGAGATAATTTTAGCTACCGGTGGCGTTGACCGGATTATGCTCGATAATTTTAACATTGAAAATACACTGTCAGCCGTCAGGCTTATCAATGGCCGTTTTGAAACCGAATCATCAGGAGGAATCACACTTGATTCAATAAGGTCTTACGCCGAATGCGGGGTCGATTTTATTTCAGTCGGCGCACTCACACATCAAATTAAAAGTCTCGATATGAGCCTGAAGGCCTTTTCTTGAAATTCTGATCAATATTGGTTTATAAAATTGTGACATATTGACCTTAATCATTATATTCGTGGCCACAATCTTTTCATAATGAATAAAGGGATTATCCTATTATCTCTTCTGGCAATAATGGGGTGCAGGGAAAGGGAAGCTGAGATTTATCTGACACCTGAAAAGGCACTTTTATATTTTAAAAAGATAGAGGATATATGCAATCTTGACAATGGCCGTCTGTGGGGAAAAAACCTTTATGCCCCTTTAATGTTTGTTGACCGCACGAGCAGGAAGGTTGTATCCAACAGCCCTGATGAGGAAGGAATTCTGAAATATACTGATGGCATATATACCGGAGTCTATCCGAAAGATATGCTGATAAGCAATACATCCCAGTATATTGGAGGGGTTCTTTTTGCTATAGCACCACTTCCGCCTGAAGAGGATGATTTCAGGATAAAAACAATTGCTGTACACAGTCTTTTTCACAGATTTCAGGAATTAAAAGGCTTGCGCTCATCCGGATATAATACCAGTAATATGGATGAGAAACAGGCAAGACTCTGGATCAAGCTCGAATGGAAAGCCTTGCGTAAGGCAATTACCAGTGAGGGTACTGAACGCAATGTGGCACTGAGAGATGCCCTTATTTTCAGAGGAGCAAACAGGGAGTTCTATCAGAATGATGCAACCGATGAAAACCATTTTGAGAATTATGAAGGACTCTCAACATTCACTTATACCCTGCTTTGTACAAACAGCTGCGATGAATACAGAAGCCAGCTATTCAGCATGCTCGACAGAATCTATGCAATGCAATCATACGCAAGGTCATACGGATTCATCCATGGAGCTTTGTATGCCACTCTTATGCATGAAAAAGGGTTTGACTTCAGGATGATAAATTCCCAGAATTTTGATATGGGCAAGGCAGTAAAGGAACTTTATTCAATAGAGCTGCCCGAATTCTGCAGAGATGTAGCAGGCAGTATTGCTATAAACTATGATATCACCTCAATTAATGAGGAGGAGGAATTAAGACTGGCCAATATAAGGGAAGGCCTTTACAAGCAGGTGAGCATATTCACTGAAAAACCTGTGGTATTCCTGCTGCTTGAAAGCCCGTATTTTGATTTCGAACAAGAAAATGTCTCCTCACTTGACACATTAGGCACACTTTATAATTCTATCAGGGTATCCGACAGCTGGGGAAAACTGACAGTGGACAAGGGTGGCTGCCTTATCGCCAGCAACTTTAAAAATCTCCGGATCACTGCCAAAGGATTCAAAAAGGAGAGAAACCGCATATCAGGCGACGGCTGGAATCTTATTCTGAATGATGACTGGGAAATAATTGTTGTTGGACCCAATTACTTCGTCAGAAAACTGATGCCTTGAGATATTGTCATGCGGTCATGCGGTCTTGCGGTCTTGCGGTCTTGCGGTCTGTTCAGGGTTGACCTGCATGACACTATTATAACTTCTTCATCTCCCTGATTCTCTCTTCAATCGATTTGATCCTGGCTTCCGCATCACTCTTCTTCTTTCTTTCAAGCTCGAGGACACTTGCCGGTGCATTACTGACAAAGCGTTCATTATCGAGCTTCTTCATTACACTTGCAAGAAAGCCCCTGTTGTATTCAAGATCCTCCTTAAGCCTCGCAATCTCAGCAGAAGCATCCAGTTTTCCCTTCAGAGGTATAAAATACTGTGTTGTTCCGATCATGAAGGATGCAGCACTTTCCTGTTTCGCCTTTACAAATGACACTCCTTTCAGATTGCAGAGTTTGGCAATTACAGGGACCAAAGAAGTATCATAACTCTTTGCATCATCCATTATCATAAGTTCAAGCGGTTCCTTATTCGGAATATCCTTCTCCTTCCTTACTGTTCTCACGGCACTTACAGTTTCCTTAATATCTTCAAATGATGTAAGTAGTTCTTTATTGAAGCGTTTTGCTTCAGGCATTTTAGAAATCATTATACTCTCACCAGGATTCCTTTCTTTCAGCATCTGCCAGATCTCTTCAGTTATAAAAGGCATAAAGGGGTGAATCACTTTAACCAGGTTCTCAAATATCTCAAGGGTAGCCTCATAAGTCTTCCTGTCAATCGGCTTCTGGTATTCAGGTTTTATTATCTCAAGATACCATCCTGAGAACTCATCCCAGAA
>Ga0209314_10000279_pt1 | contig 22204 bp, 19 predicted proteins | sample I19B2metaG_FD_184146 | JGI IMG/M metagenome (GOLD analysis project Ga0209314, IMG submission 184146) | Lake sediment bacterial and archeal communities from Gulf of Boni, Indonesia to study Microbial Dark Matter (Phase II) - ​I19B2 metaG... | ecosystem: Environmental > Aquatic > Freshwater >... | reverse complement strand
TTTACTGCATCCGCAGGATCTCCTTGCGCAGGCGTTTGTAGATGCGCTTCTCCAGGCGCGAGATGTAGGACTGGGAGATGCCCAGCAGGTCGGCCACTTCCTTCTGCGTGCGCTCCTGGTGGTCGGAGAGGCCGAAGCGCAGTTCCATGATGCGCCGCTCCCGTCCGGTGAGCTTGCTCATGGCCTTGCGGAGCAGGGTACGGTCCACCTCTTCCTCGATTCCCTTATAGATGAGGTCGTCCTCGGTGCCCATGATGTCGGAGAGCAGCAGTTCGTTGCCCTCCCAGTCCTTATTGAGGGGCTCGTCGAAGGAGACTTCGGAGCGCTGCCGGCTGGAGCGGCGCAGGTACATCAGGATCTCGTTCTCGATGCACTTGCTGGCGTAGGTGGCCAGCTTGATGCGCTTCTCGGGGTCGAAGGTCTTGACCGCCTTGATCAGACCGATGGTACCGATGGACACCAGGTCCTCCACGCCGATGCCGGTGTTGTCGAATTTGCGGGCGATGTACACCACCAGGCGAAGGTTGCGTTCGATGAGGACGCTTTTCACCGCCTCGTCGCCCGTGGACAGGCGCGAGAGGAGAAACCCCTCCTCGTCGGCGCTGAGCGGCGGCGGCAGGGTCTCGCTGGAGCCGATGTAGTGAACCCACTCCGCCTTGTAGAGACCCAGGGCGGTCAGCAGGTGGACCAACTTCAGCCGCAGCAGCAGTCGGGTTCGCAGCCAGAGTCGCATCATGCGGAACCATCCCTCCTTGCAGGCGGCTGAGGTTGCAGCCGGGAACACAGACCCGGCCGGCAATCAGGCGGTGGTCAGGATGTCCGGGGAGAGCAGGGCGTTGTAGCGCCCGGCCTCGTCCAGCCGGTGGCTGTAAACGCCCACCAGGGCCTGCGTGGCGGCTACCATCCGCTCGCCATCCCAGTAGTAGACGGCGTCCGGGCGAAAGCCCACCAGCATGCCGCCCCGGTGGCCGACGGAGGAGAACGGGATCAGCCGCAGGCGCGAGGCCCAGGGTGTCCCATCCAGAGCATCGAGCAGGTCCTCCGGCGCCACGCGGGGCACGCCCCCTCCCGGCACGGCGTCGTCGTCCACCCCTTCCTCAAAGGCGCGGCGCACCGCCTCCGGCAGGCAAGGCGCCAGGCTCTCGTAGTTCACGACCATGACGGGAACCTGCAGCACCGGGTCCTTCAGGTGATTGCCCGTATCCAAGAGGGCGCGCAGGCGCACGCGCTGGTCGCCGAACGCCACCTCCACCGGGTAGTAGCGGCGCGCTTCGGATAGTACGCGCTGGGCCAGCAGCAGGACCTGACGCCCCAGAGCCAGGCTGCCCAGGATGGCGGGCACCATCAGGTTGTACTGGCGCAGCACAAAGACGCCGCGCGACAACCAGCCGCTGGGGTCGCCCCAGAACTGGGAGGCCAGGGCGGCACCGCCGGCCACCAGGGACACGCCGTAGAAGACCCCGGCCAGGCGCAGCGCACGGCGACGACCCCTGAGGCCGTAGGCCGCCGCCAGCATGGCCAGCGGAAAGAGCAGGCGCAGGGGTAGCCAGCCCCACCAGGCGAGCTGAGGAACGAGGCTGAGCCCGAAGGCGTAGATGGCGCCAAGACAGGCTCCGGCCAAAACCCGCCAGGGGTGCGGCCTCTCCCCCACCCAGGCGCCGGTCATCCAGAGCAGCAGAAAGTCCACGGTCAGGTTGATGGCGAAATAGAGGTCACCGTAAACGACCAAGGCCTTCGCCCCCGACGCCCCACGCCCGTCACGGCACCGCCGTGGCCAGGCCCTGGGGTACCTTATGTGTATGGCTCGGCAACCCGCTCTAGACCGCCGAACCGCCTCCATTATAGAAAACCCGTCCCAGTGCAATTTGTCATTCATCGCGACCGGGGAGCCCCATAAACCGCGCGCCGGCGGCCGCCATGCCGGCCGGAGTCGGAGGCCTGGCCTGATTGGCCGAGGCGCCGGGGCGGCCCGCCGTCCCGGGGTGGCACCCCCTCACCCCCTCGGCAATACGACAGTTCGTCGTATTTTGGTCCAAATACAGGAACGTCAAGGCTTTGGTGCCATTACCCGCCAGCCCTTCCCGAAAGGAAATGTTTGTTCTCCAAGGCTTCTTAAATGCGACATTTCGTCGTATTTCCGAGGGCCGCAAGACCTAGACTCCTCTCCGCCAGGAGCCGGGGGCTCGCCCGAGGAGCCGGTGTCTCCACCAGGAGCCGGCGTCTCCATCAGGAGCCGGCGTCTTCACCACGAAAGGCGCCCAACGTGAAAAGCGGCTTGAGCTTCAAGCTCAAGCCGCTGCAGTCTCCTGTGGTAACCCGAGTCACCCGTCCGAGGCGTCCGAGGCCGGGGCGGGTCGCTCCTTACGCCTTGCGCCGCAGGAAGGCCGGGATGTCCAGGTCGTCGCTGGCGAAGGGCTTCAGCTCCAGGTCGTCAAAGCGCCGGCCGGGCCGGTAGACGCCCTGATCGAAGCCGGTGGCGATCACGGTAATGCGGATCTCTTCCATGATGTTGTCGTCGATGACGGCGCCGAAGATGAAGTTGGCGTCAGGGTCGGCGGCCTGGGCGATGATCTCGGCGGCGTCGTTGACCTCGGACAGGCCCAGGTCGGCGCCTCCGGTGATGTTCAGCAGCACGCCCTTGGCTCCGTCCATGGTGGTCTCCAGGAGCGGCGAGGAGATGGCCATGCGAGCCGCCTCCACGGCGCGGTTCTCGCCCCGCGCCACGCCGATGCCCATCAGGGCCGAGCCGGCTTCATGCATGATGGTCTTGACGTCGGCGAAGTCCAGGTTGATCAGGCCGGGCACCGCAATCAGGTCGGAGATGCCCTGCACGCCCTGGCGCAGCACGTCGTCCGCCATCTTGAAGGCGTCGATGATGGAGGTCTTCTTCTCCACAACCTGAAGCAGACGGTCGTTGGGGATGGTGATCAGCGTATCTACCTTGTCTCGCAGGGCGGCGATGCCGCGCTCCGCCTGGGCCAGCCGCTTCCGGCCCTCGAAGGCGAAGGGCTTGGTGACCACGCCCACGGTCAGCGCGCCCAGTTCCTTGGCCACCTCGGCCACGATGGGCGCCGCGCCTGTTCCGGTGCCGCCGCCCATGCCGGCGGTGATGAAGATCATGTCCGCGCCGGACAGCGCCTGCAGAATCACCTCGCGCGACTCCTGGGCCGCCTGTTCGCCGATATCCGGGTTGGCGCCGGCGCCGAGGCCGCGCGACAACTTGCCGCCGATCTGTACCTTGTGTTCAGCCATGGAGAGGGTGAGCGCCTGCGCGTCCGTGTTCACGGCAATGAACTCCACGCTGCGCAAGCCGGCCGTGATCATCCGGTTGACCGCGTTGTTGCCGCCGCCACCCACACCAATGACCTTAATTGCGGCGACCTGATCCAGTTCCATGGCCAATCCGTCGTCCTCCCCGCTGGGTCTCGCCCCCCCTCCGCCATGCAGGCGCCGGCAGGGGCTCTTTCTATGGCAAAGCTGTAGGATCCCTCTCTAGAACAGCTCGCGGAACCAGTCCTTCAACCGTGCCATCAGGCCGAAGCCGCCCGACTCGGCCGAGGCCGCCACGGCCGCGGAGGCCCGCGACCGCCTGGCCAGGGCCAACCTGACCAGACCCACCGCCGCGGCGTGTTCCGGGCCCTGCACCGCCTCTGACAGACCGGCCAGGGACTCGGGCTCGCCCACGCGCACGGGAATGCCCATTTCGCGCGAGGCCCAGACATCCAATCCGGCCAGGCGCGCTCCGCCGCCCGTCAGCACCAGTCCGCCCGGCAGCCGGCGCGTCAGGCCGGAACGCCGCACCTCCGTGAGCATCAGGTTGAGCAGTTCGTGCACCCGGGGCTCGACGATGTCCAGCAGCAGCGAGGGCGTCACCTCGCGGTGCTCCCCGCTGCCGGCGCTGGGCAACTCGAAAAGCACGCCGTCACCCGGCTGGCGCCCCGGCAGCAGGCCGTACTCCAGCTTGAGGCGCTCGGCCTCGGAAAGCGGGATGCGCAGCCCCATGGCCAGGTCGGAGGTGATGTGGTCGCTGCCCACGGGCAGAACGAAGGTGAGCGACGGGCTTCCGTCCTCGAACACCGCCACGTCGGTGGTGCCGGCGCCGATGTCTGCCAGGACGGCTCCGTTCTCACGTTCCGCCTGGGTGAGGGTGCTTTCCGCCGCGGCCAGCGAGGCCAGGATGACCTGGTCCGCCTCCAGCCCGGCGCGGAGCACCGCCTTGAGCAGGTTCTGTATGGCTGAACCGGAAGCGGTGACCATGTGGGCCTCCACCTCCAGGCGGTTGCCCATCATGCCCACCGGGTCCCGGATGCCGTCGTACCCATCCACCAGGAACTGCCTGGGGAGAACATGAACCAGTTCGCGGTCGCCCGGCAGGTTGACCACCCGGGCGGCCTCCATGGCGCGGTGTACGTCGTCCGGGCCAACCTCCTGGCCCGGGCGGGCCACGGAGACCAGGGCCCGGTTGTTGAACGAGGCGACATGGCTGCCGGAAAGGCTGACGGCGACGCGCCCGATGGGTGCGCCCGCCATGCGCTGGCAGCGTGTGGCCGCCCCGGCCATGGCCTGGGCGGCGGCCTCGATGTCGACCACGACACCTTTTTTCATCCCGGCTGCGGGTACGCTGGCGGCGCCGATGATGTGAAGCTGGCGGTCGGCCCTGATTTCGGCCATGGTCACGGATATTCTGCTGGAGCCTGCGTCCAGGGCTGTAATGATATCGCGCCGCAATCTGGCACCCCCCGGACCCGCCTCGCTAATACCAATTCGTACCGAGGACGGGCTTTCCCTCTTTTTACCCCTGGGTCTCGCGCTGCTCGGGCGAGAATTTGTGGCCTCCGCGCTTCTTCCAGTCCTGCATCAGGTCGCGCCGGATGACCCCCAGATTGTTGAAAACCCGCACGCCCAGAGCAAACAGGGCGGCGTAGTACAGCTCAACCCCCAACCGGTCCCCCAGGAAGGTGAAGAAGCCCGCCAGAAGGGTGTTGCTGACAAATCCTGTAACGAAGACACCGACGTCGAAGCGGTCCTCCAGGTAGGCCCGGATGCCGCCGAAGGCGGTGTCCAGGGCGGCCAGGACGGCGATCGACAGGTAGTGGCCGTACGCCAGGGGCAGTGAGAGCGGAATGACGGTCCCCATGGCCAGGCCCAGGACCAGGGCTCCCAGGACGATCCACATTACTGAGCACCCCCCGCCGCGGGCTTGGCATACTGGGGCTGCAGGCTCCCCTTGTACGCCGGCACCACCACCAGCTTCTGCTGCTTGATGTCCACCTGAATGCCCCAGAAGAGCAGGGTCTCGGCAATGCCGCCGCGCAGCCGCAGGGCCGCCTCCAGCACCGCCGGATCGCCGATGGCCCGGATATCCACGGGCGGCGCCGTGCGGGTGTTGTTGATGGACACCGTGGATCCGGCGCAGCGGATCTCCGAGGTGGCCACCAGGCGCTGGCCGTTGATGGAGATGGCCTCCGCCCCGGCGTCGCGCAGTTCGTTGACCACCTTCAGCAGGTCGTCGTCATGAAGAAGGAAGACGTTAGGGTCCTGGCCCTTCTCCGGGGCACGCTTGGAGTCGTCCAGGGTGACGATGACCCCGGGTCCCTCCACGTCCTCCAGTCCGGCCGCCATGCGGGCCTGCTCCAACTGCGTCTCCACCGCCGAGAGCTGATCGGAAACCGCGCCGCTCTTGGCGATCTGACCACGAAGCTGGGCCACCTCGTCCCGCAGGCTGTCGCGCTCTTTCTCCACGGCCTGCAGGTTCTGCACCAGCACCTCGCTGCGCTGCACCGGCAGGCTGCTGGCCGCCGCGCGCTGTATCCGGACCTGGTAGGCCAGCATCATGCCCGTCACGGCCACCACCAACGCGATGGCCAGGACGCTCTGTCGCTTCATCTAGGGGGTCCCTCCCGACGTTCCGCCCTTGGCGCCGCCCACGGGTTGGTTCTTCAAGACGATAACCGGCTGGCCGTCCCACCGGAGGTCCACCTTGGCCAGGTTCAGGCCCTTGGCCTGGGCGTCCGTCAGGATGGTGGCCAGCGTCTGCATCTTGGCCTTCAGGTCTCCGGTCTGGCTGACCTGCACCTCAATCGGGCCGCGCAGGAACATGGTCAGGTCGCGGTCCCCGGATAGGTCCAGGTCCGAGACCTGGTCCACCCAGGGCTGACCCAGGGCCTGCAGGCAGGTGAGCCCCACCTTGAGCTTGTCCACGGGATAGGGCCGCCCCAGAAGGACCTCCGAGGACGACAGGCCGCCGATGACGGGTACCTCCAGGCTGGCCAGATCCTGCACCAGCCCCAGGGCGGTGCCGTCCCGGTCCACGGCCAGGAAGTACTGATAATAGGGAACAAGAGCCACGGGCTGCCGCTCGGTGACGGTGATGACCAGCGCCGCCGGCCAGCGCCTTGTCACCCTGGCGTCCATCACCCAGGGATTCTGCCTGACGCGCTCCGCCACCCGGTCCAGGCGCAGGCCATAGAGGTGGGTTCCCGGGGCCACCCCGGCGAGAAGAACCACCTCGTCCTGGGTCACCCGCTTGTTGCCGGTGACCACGATGCGCTCCAGACGGAAGAATCCTGACTGCAAAAAAAGAAAGGCCGCCACGGCCAGCGCCAGTAGCCCTCCGAGGCGCGTGATCACCTTTGGCAAGGAAAACCACCTCTGGGTAGGCTAGGACCATTCTACCACGCGGTTATGTCATGTTGAAGAGGGTCCCTGCCACGAAAAGTATGGGAAACTCGCGCGGTACGACATGGGGCTTGTCCCGGCCCCGGGCCGGGATAAGGCCGGGCTTCGGCCCGGCCCTGCAGGCCCTGCCGAGAACCGGGACCGGACTCAGCGGTCGGGCCTATCCGGCGTACTGCCGCACCGGACGCGGCTCCCGCCAGGTCTCGCGGGTGATGTCCGCACCCAGCGAGGCCAGCTTCTGCTCCAGGGCCTCGTAGCCGCGCTCAATATGGTGGACCCCTTCCACCGTGGTGACGCCGTCGGCCGTCAGGGCCGCCAACACCAGGGCCACCCCCTCACGGAGGGCGGGGCCCTCCACCGCCGCCGAGGACAGGCGAGGCACGCCCTTGATGATGGCGCTGCGCCCCTCCACCTTCACATCCGCGCCCATGCGGCGCAGTTCGTCCGCCGCCTTGAAGCGGTTCTCGAAGATGGTTTCGGTGATGATGCTGGTGCCGTCGGCCGTGCACATCAGGGCCATCATCTGGGGCTGCATGTCGGTGGGGAAGCCCGGGTAGGGCAGCGTCTTGAAGTCCACGGCCCGGGCCCGGCGGTCAGCCGAGACGACAACGCGGTCCTTCTCCACGCGGACCGTCGCCCCGGTCTCCCGCAGCTTGGCCGTAATCGCCTCCACGTGCTCGGCGATGACGTTTTCGATCTCCACCTCGCCCCGGGCGATGGCGGCGGCCACCATGAAGGTGCCGGTCTCGATGCGGTCCGGGATGACGGTATGCTCACCGGGGTGAAGCTGGGTCACCCCGTCGATGCGGATGACATCCAGGCCGGCGCCCTTGATGCGGGCGCCCAGTCCGTTGAGGAAGTTCTGCAGGTCGACGATCTCGGGCTCCTTGGCGGCATTGCGGACGATGGTGGTGCCCTCGGCCAGGACCGCCGCCATCATGATGTTCTCCGTGGCGCCCACCGAAGGCAGGTCCAGGTAAATCTCCCGACCCACCAGGCGGCCGGCACTGGCGTTGATGTAGCCGTACTTCTCGTGGATGTCGGCGCCCAGGGCGCCCAGTCCCATCAGGTGCAGGTCGATGTCGCGGGAGCCGATGGCACAGCCGCCGGGATGACAGCACCGAACCTGGCCCATGCGTCCCAGCAGGGCGCCCATCAGAAAGATGGAGGAGCGCATCTCGCGCATCAGGTCTTCGGGAATCTCCGAGGCGTTCAGCCCGTCGGTGTTGACGAGAAGGCTCCGGCCGCCCTCCTCCGGCTGCACGCGGGCGCCCAGGGCCTCCAGGATCTCCTTCATCACCTCGACGTCGCGAAGGCGGGGCACATCTCGAATCAGGTGATCACCAGGAGTGAGCACCGTTGCCGCCATGACCGGCAGGATTGCATTCTTGGCACCGCTCATTCGAACTGTGCCGGAAAGCCTGTTGCCGCCTACGACTATGTACCGGTCCATCCTGCTCTCACCTCCGGTCGGCGACGGGCGGCCGCCACCTAGGCGGTGGACCCTCCCGCGCCCCAGATCTTGATTTCCGGTTCCAGCTCCACCCCGAACCGCTCCCGCACGGCGGCCTTCACCCGTTCCATGAGGGTGAGCACGTCCCTGGCGGTGGCCTGACCGGTATTGACGATGAAGTTGGCGTGCAGCGGCGAGACCATGGCCCCTCCCGACTGCCAGCCCTTGGCCCCGACCGCCTCGATGAGGCGGCCGGCATAGTCGCCCGGCGGGTTCTTGAAGATGCTGCCGGCGTTCGGCTGGGACAGCGGCTGCGTGGCCGCCCGGCGCTCCAGGTGTTCGCGCACCGTTGACTTGAGCCTGGCCCGGTCGCCCTCGGCCAGCTCCATCTCCACCCGGCAGACGTAGTGAGGGTCCTGCTGCAGAACGCTGGTCCGGTAGCCGAACCCCATGCCGTCCTTGACGCGCTCCTGCAGTTCACCGCGGCCGTCCATGAGCCAGACCCGTGTCGCCACATCGGCGATGCAGCCCAGGTAGGTTCCGGCGTTCATGACCACGGCGCCCCCCAGCGTACCGGGAATGCCGGCAGCAAACTCCAGGCCGGACAGCCCCTGGTCCGTGACCCGCCGCGCCAACCCAACCATTGACACGGCAGCCCCGGCGATGACCCGGGCTCCGGCTCCGTCGCGAACCCAGTCGATGTCCTTGAACTCGCCGTCCAGCTTGAGGACCAGACCCCGCACGCCTTCATCCAGCACCAGGACGTTGGTGCCGCCCCCCAGCATGTGAACGGGCAACCCCCGTTCAGAGGCAAAGCGGAGGGCCCGGCCCAGGTCCTGGGTGTTCTGCACCAGGACGAAGAGGTCCGCCGGCCCTCCGATACGAAAGGAGGTGTGGCGCGCCAGGGGCTCTTCAGCCGCAACCGGGCTCTGCAGCATAGTACGCAGGGCGTCTACTGCCGGTGACTCGACCATCCGGGGTCCTCCTCTCGAGCCGCCAGGCTCTCCAGGATATGCGCGCCCGCTCGCCAGATGTTACCGGCCCCCAGTGTGAGGACCAGGTCTCCGGGGCGGGCCACGGCGGCCACGCGCTCCGGAAGGTCCTCCGGGCTAGGGACGTACTCGGCCCGCTGGCCGGTGTGGCGGTGGATGGCCTCCACCACCGTCTGCCCGGAGAGGCCGGCAATGGGTTTTTCGCTGGCGGCGTAGATGTCGGTGATGTAGATGTGGTCGGCATCGCGGAACGCCTGGCCGAACTCCTCCAGCAGGAACTGGGTTCGCGTATAGCGGTGGGGCTGAAAGCAGACGATGACCCGACCACCTGAGGCCTGCCGCGCCGCCCGCAGGGTGACGCGGATTTCGGACGGGTGGTGGCCGTAGTCGTCCACCACGCGGACCCCGGCGGCCTCGCCCCGCAGTTGGAAGCGGCGCTGGGCCCCGGTGAACTCGCGCAGGGCGCGGGCGATGGTCTCGAAGTCCAGCCCCGCCTCCAGGCCGACGGCCACGGCGGCCAGCGCATCGGTGATATTGTGCAGGCCGGGCACCTGCAGCTCCAGGTAGCCCAGATGCTTGTCCGACAGGTGCACCTCGGTGCGAGAGCCCATGCCCTCCAACTGCGGGGCCAGGCCCATGAGGTCGGCGGGACCGGTCAGGCCGTAGGTGAACCAGCGATGTCCCGGAGCCGCCCGACCCTCGTCGGCCATCCGGCGCAGCAGCGCGTCATCGGCGCAGACCACGGCCAGGCCGCCGTCGTCCACCTTGCCCAGGAACCGCCGGAACCCGTCCACGATGTGATCCAGGTCGCCCCAGTGGTCCAGGTGGTCGGCCTCCACGTTGGTCACCACGGCGATGTGCGGCTGGAGCAGCAGGAAGGAACCGTCGCTCTCGTCGGCCTCGGCCACCAGGAAGGGACCGTGCCCAGCCCGGGCGTTGCCGCCGAGGTGTGGGACCGTGCCTCCCACCAGAACGGCCGGGTCCAGCCCGCCCCGCTCCAGGACCAGGGCGATCATGGAGGTGGTGGTGGTCTTGCCGTGGGTGCCGGCCACCGCCACGCCCTTGCTCCGCTCCATGATGCGGGCCAGCATCTCTCCCCGCTGCAGCAGGGGGAGGCCGCGGCGCAGGGCCTCCTGCACCTCCGGGTTGTCCCCGTCAATGGCCCGCGAGACCACCACCATGTCGGCGTCCGTGGGCACGTTCTCGGGCCGGTGCCCGATGGTCACCCGGCTTCCCCACCCGCTGAGGCGCTCCGTCACGTCGGAGGCCGCGATGTCCGAGCCGGACACCCGGTCCCCCTGAGCCAGCAAAACCTGCGCAATAGCGGACATGCCTGCGCCGCCGATACCAACCATATGGACGTGGGCCATTCTTTAGCTCGACTCCTTCGCCGTCCTGCAACTGCGTCCCGGCAGGCGCCCCCGGGCGGGGCAGCCGGCCGCCGGCTAGTACCCGCGCTACCTGCGGGCCCGGCCTGGCCGGGCCAGGGCCAGAATCTCCCGGGCGATGCTTTCCGCCGCCCCGGGTCGCCCCAACGACTTCATTCGCGCCGCCATCTCCGCCAGCCTGCCGGGCTGGTCCAGCAGCCCCGCCAGGGTCTGCTCCAGCGCGTCCGGCGTCAGCTCGGACTCCCGCAGCACCACGGCGGCGCCGCGCTCCTCCGGCAGGCGCGCGTTCCACTCCTGGTGGTCGTAGATGGCGTGGGGGAAGGGGATGATGACGGCGGGCAGCCCTCTCACCGCCAACTCCGCCATGGTCATGGCGCCGGCCCGAACCAGAGCCAGGTCGGCTGCCGCCAGGGCGTCGGCGGCCTCGTACAGGTAGGGCTTGACCATAATCTTTCCGGGAATTTCCAACTCTATTCCCTGCTCCTGCAGCCCTGCCGCCACCCAGTCAAAGTTGGCCCGGCCGGTCACGTAGAGGACCATCAGGTCAGGACGGCTCAGAAGGCTCTTCAGTCGGGGCACCAGGGCCTGGTGCAGGGGCTTCGCCCCGGTGCTGCCGCCGAAGACGTAGAGAAGGCGCTTCTCCTCGGGAACGCCCAGGCGCCGCCGGGCCTCGGCCCGATCCGCCTGGACCACTTCAGCCCGCACCGGGTTACCGGTCACCAGGTACTTGGCCCCGCCGGGAAAGTAGCGGACGGCCGCCTCATCCGGCAGGAAGACCCGGTGTGCCAGCCTCGCCAGGAGGCGGATGGTGACCCCGGGAATCACGTTCTGCTCCTGAATGGCCAGGCGCGCCTGCAGCAGCTTTCCGGCCAGAACCACGGGGCCGGACACGTAACCGCCGGTGCCCACCACCACGTCCGGTCGCCACCGGCGCAGCAGAAGAAGGGATTCCAGGGTGCCGCGGGCGGCCTGAAACAGGCCGGATGCGGCCTTTCGCGCGGACTTGCCGGCGACGCCGGAGACGTGCACGGAGGCGAAGGCCAGCCCGGCGCGCGGCACCAGGTCCGCCTCCATGCCGGAGGCGGTGCCGACGTAGAGAACCTCCGTTGCAGGTTCCAGGGCCATGAGGGTGTGGGCGATGGTCAGGGCGGGGTAGATGTGGCCGCCCGTACCGCCGCCGGTGATGACGACGCGCAGCTTCGGCATAGTCCAGCTCCTGTCGGGAAGAGACCCCTAGCGTGTGGAATAACGCGAGACGTTGAGCAGCACGCCCACGCCGGCCATGGTGATCAGCAGGTTCGTGCCCCCGTAGCTGACCAGGGGCAGGGGAATGCCGGTGAATGGGATGCTGGCGGTGATGACGGCGATGTTCAGGAAGGCCTGCACCACCACGGTGGCCGTCAGACCCACCGCCAGGAGCGAGCCGAAGGCGTCCGGCGCCCGCAGGGCCACTTGCAGGCCGCGCCAGGCGAAGAGGAAGAACAGCACGATCACCACCAGGGCCCCGACAAACCCCAGTTCCTCGCCGATCATGGCGAAGATGGAGTCCGTGTGGTTCTCCGGCAGGTAGCCGAACTTGAGCTTGCCGGCGCCCAGGCCGACGCCGAAGATCCCTCCGGACCCAAAGGCGTAGAGCGCCTGGATGATGTGGTAGCCACTGCCCTGGGGATCGGCCTGAGGGTCCAGGAAGGACATGAACCGGCGCAGGCGGTAGGGTGCAATCCAGATGAGGGCCAGCAGGCCCGGGATCGCCGAGAGGCCTAGAGCCACCAGATGTCCCAGGCGCGCGCCGGCGGCGAACAGCACCACTACCACGGCTCCGGCCATGGCCAGGGACGTCCCCATGTCCGGTTCCAGCATGATGAGGCCGAAGACCAGGCCCAGCAAGGCCAGCCGGGGAAGCAGCCCCCGCGTGAAGTGGCGCAGCTTGCCGGCTTCCCCCTCGCGGCTGAGGGTGGCGGCCAGGTAGATCATGAAGGCCAGCTTCATGGTCTCGGATGGCTGAAACTGTGCCGCGCCAAACCCGATCCAGCGCCGCGCTCCCAGGCGGGCCAGGCCGACGCCGGGAATGAGCACCAGGACCAGGAGCAGCAGGTTGAGGAAGAACCCGGACCTGGCAAGGGGTTTGTAGTGGTGATAATCGATGTTCATGGTGGCGGTCATGGCCAGGGTGCCCAGGGCCATCCACAGGGCCTGACGCTCCAGGTAGTAGAAGGGGTTGTGGTAGCGCAGCCCGGCCATGACGGAACTGGCGGAGAACACCTCCACCACGCCGATGCCCGCCAGGGTCAGGACTGCCAACAGCAACACATAGTCAGGGGCGTGCCGCTTCAACGACCCATCCCTCCCACGGCCCAGATGCCGATGGCCGAAAAGACCGCGGCCGTCAGCCAGAAGCGTCGCACCACCTTTTCCTCCGGCCAGCCGGCCAGCTCAAAGTGGTGGTGCAGGGGGGCCATGCGGAAGACCCGCCGCCCCAAAAGGCGAAACGACGCCACCTGGATGATGTCCGACAGCGCTTCCAGAACATAGAGCCCGCCGATGATGACCAGCAGCAGCTCGGTGTGGGTCAGCACAGCCACCGAGGCCAGGGCTCCGCCCAGGGACATGGACCCGCCGTCGCCCATGAACACCTGCGCCGGGTGCCGGTTGAAGCGGAGGAAGCCGAGCGCTCCGCCCGCCACGGCCAGCGAGAACATGACCAGCGAGGGGTGTCCCAGAATGTAGGCTACGCCGGCGTAGGCCAGGAATGACAACAGCGAGGCGCCGGCGCAGAGGCCGTCCAGGCCGTCGGTGAGGTTGACCGCGTTGGATGCGGAGAGCACCACCAGCACGACGAAGGCCGGGTAGAAGGCGTGCAGGTCGAAGGTCCACCCGGTGAAGGGCACCCGCACCAGGCTGCCCTGCGCGTAGGCGAACAGACCCAAGGCCAGAGCCAGCAGGGTTTGCGCCACCAGCTTCTCCCGGGCTCTGAGGCCCAGGGAGCGCTTGAGCACCACCTTAATGTAGTCGTCGGCGAAGCCGATCAGTCCGACTCCAAGGGTCATGACCATCGCCAGCAGCAGTTCCCAGTCCCACAGCCGGGCGCCGGCGGCCACCGGCCTGGCGATGAGCGGGGCCAGGACCACCGCCGCCACGGTGCCGGCCACGAACATGATCCCGCCCATGGTGGGCGTCCCCTGCTTCTTCCTGTGGGTCTGAGGCCCTTCCGCCCGGATGGTCTGGCCGAATTTGAGCCGGCGCAGGACGGGGATGACGATGGGGCCCAACAGCATGGTCACGACCAGAGAGGTCAGGAAGCTCGCGGCCATCAGCCCCGGGGTCACGGTCCAACCCCCTCTCCCGCGGAACCGCCGGCTCCCGGCGCCTCAAAGCGCCGGCGCAGCACCGCCACCAGTTCCTCCATGGCCATGCCTCGCGACCCCTTGACCAGCACCACATCGCCGGGGCGCACCAACTCCGCGAGGAGCGGCTCTGCCGCATGGCGGTCGGGCGCGTGATGCACGTCGGTATGGGCCCGCCGAGCCTGCGGCCCCTGCGACCCCTGGGGCCCCTGCGCCTCCTGCGCCTCCTGGGCGCCGGCGGCGATGTGGCGCGCCAGGTCGCCCACGGTCAGCAGCACGTCCACGCCCAGACGGACGGCCGCCAGGCCCACCTCGCGGTGGCCCTCCTCCGCGTACTCGCCCAGTTCCAGCATATTGCCCAGCACGGCCACCCGCCGCCGGCCCTCCAGTCCCTTAAGAACCTCGAGGGCGGCGATGGTGGAGACGGGAGAGGCGTTGTAGGTGTCGTCCAGGAGGGTCACCGCACCTGCTTGAAAGACGTTCATCCGCTTGTCCGAGATGCGGGCCTCGCCCAGCCCGGCGGCGATGTCGGCGGGGCTGAGCCCCCAGGCCGTGCCCACGGCCGCCGCCGCCAGGGCGTTGGCCACGTTGTGCCGGCCGGGCAGGGGCAGAACCACCTCGGCCCAACCCTCTGGGGTGAACAGGCGAAAGGACGTGCCCCGCGCGCCCAGGGCGCGGACCCCGGCGGCGTACACGTCCGGACGGCTGCCGGCCGGCGGGAAGTCCCCGGCGGCGACCCTTTCCCAGCCATAGCGCAGGACCCTGGCCCGGCTTCGCCCCGAGACGACGGGGGTCCAGGGGTCGTCGTCGTTGAGGATGGCCAGTCCCTCGGCGGGCAGCGCCTCCAGCAGTTCGGACTTGGCCCAGGCGATGTTCTCCTCCGAGCCAAGCAGTTCCAGATGGGTGCGGCCGATGTTGGTGATGAGCCCCACCTGGGGCTCGGCCAGAGAGGCCAGGTACTGAATCTGGCCCAGCCCCCGCATGCCCATCTCCACCACCGCCGCCTCCGTCTCCGCCGTCAGGCGGAGCAGGGTGAGGGGCAGGCCCACCTCGGTGTTGAGGTTCCCCTCCGACTTCAGCAGCCGGAAGCGCCGGGCCAGGACGGCGGCGGTCAGGTCCTTGGTGGAGGTCTTGCCGACGCTGCCGGTAATGGCCGTCAGGCGCACGGGAAGGCGCCGGCGGTGGTAGCGGGCCAGCCGGCCCAGGGCCCGCACCGGGTCGTCCACCTGAATCACAGCCACCTGGGGCGGCAGGCCCCAGGCCGGGTCGACGCGGGAGACAAGGACGCCGGCGGCGCCCCGCTGTGCGGCCGTGGGGACGAAATCATGCCCGTCGACGCGCTCGCCCCGAATAGCGACGAAGAGGTCGCCGGGGCCCACCTGCCGGCTGTCCGCGGCCACCCCGGTCAGGGACGCCCCCAGGCCCGTGCCGGCCAGCAGGGCGCCCTCCGCGGCCCGGGCCGCTTCTTCGGCTGTGAACAGCGGCGCCGTCATTGGCCCAGCCTCCGGCGGACGGCCTCGGCCGCCACTTCCCTGTCGTCGAAGTGGATGGTGCGGTCGCGGAAGATCTGGTAAGTTTCGTGCCCCTTGCCGGCCAGGACCACCACGTCTCCCGGCTCGGCCAGGCTGATGGCCCGGTGGATGGCCTCGGCCCGGTCCACAACCACCTCATAGGGGGCGTGGCTGGGCAGGGTGGTGATGCCCGCTTCGATCTCGCGGGTGATGGATTCCGGGTCCTCGCTGCGCGGGTTGTCCGAGGTGACGACCGCGTAATCAGCCAGTTCGGCGGCGATGCGCCCCATGATGGGCCGCTTGGTGCGGTCTCGGTCGCCACCGGCGCCGAAGACGACGATAACCCGCTTGCGCGTCATCTCCCGGGCCGCGCGCAGCACGTTCTCGACTCCGTCCGGCGTGTGGGCGTAGTCCACCAGCACGCTGAAGGGCTGCCCCAGGGAGACGCCCTCCACCCGGCCCGGCACCCCCTGGACCCCTTCCAGGGCCCGGATGCAGAGGTCGAGGGGCACGCCCTCCGCCAGACCGACGGCGATGGCGGCCAGGGAGTTGTAAGCGTTGAAGCGGCCGGACATGGACAGGTTCACCCGGGCCCGGCCCCGGGGCGAGTGGACCTCGTAGCGGACGCCGTCCAGGGCCACGTCCAGGTCGGAGGCGGTCAGGTCGGCCGGCTGGTCGATCCCATAGGTCAGGACGGGCACCTTCGTCAGGGCCCGCAGTTGGCCCGAGGCCGGGTCGTCCTGGTTCAGGATCGCCACCTTGGGCCCCTTCTTGGGCCGGCCGGCGTAGGTGCCGCCCAGCATGCGGAACAGCCTGCCCTTGGCCGCCAGGTAGTTCTCCAGGGTGCCGTGGTAGTCCAGGTGGTCCTGGGTCAGGTTGGTGAAGACCCCGGCGTCGAACTCGCAGGCGGCCACGCGCTTCAGGTCCAGCGCGTGGGACGAGACCTCCATCACCACGTAGTCGCAGCCCGCCGCCAGCATCCTGGCGAACAGGGCCTGCAGGTCCAGGGACTCGGGGGTCGTCCGGACGGCTGGGATCTCCTCGTCCTCCAACATGGACTTGACCGTACCGATGAGCCCCACCTTGAACCCCCGGGCGCGCAGGATGGCCCGGATCAGGTAGGTGGTGGTGGTCTTGCCGTTGGTGCCGGTGACGCCGATCAGGCGCAGCTTCTTGCTGGGGTGGCCGTAGAAGGCGCTTGACGCCAGGGCCAGGGCCTCGCGGGTGTCGGGCACGATCACCCGCACCACGTGGTCCGGCACAGGCAACTCCTCCTGGACCATGACGGCGGCGGCCCCCGCCCGGACGGCGTCGTCCAGAAAGCGGTGCCCGTCGGTCACCAGGCCCCGAATGGCCACAAACAAAGACCCTGGAGCCACGCTCCGGGAGTCGTAGCTCAGGGCGGACACGTCCAGCGACGTCGACCCGTCCACCCGGGCCTGGGGAATCCCCTTCAGCAGTTCGGCTAAGCGCATGTCGGCCTCCTCGGGCCATGCCCCCATTTACTCAAAGGCATGCCCAGACTGAAATCATTTTATGTCTCCGAAACGCTTCCCGCTAGGGGGACGCGGCTGGAGTCCGAAAGGTTACGCGGACGGAACTTCCTGGAGCGACCAGGGTGCCCGGCGCCGGGTCCTGGCCGGCCGCCAGGCCGGTGCCCTCCGGAGCCAGGCGCAGGTTCATGCCCGCCAGGATCCCGGCGGACTCGCGCAGGGTCTTGCCCGTCAGGTCCGGCACGCGGACCTCGCCGCTGAGGGCGGTGCCCTCCTCCGTCGCTTCCACAATCAGGGTGCTGCCTCTGGGCAGCCTGGCCCCGGCAGGCGGCACCTGCCCGGTGACCACCGGGTAGGCCCCGTCCACCCTGAGTTGGAAGCCGGCGTCCACGGCCACCCGGCGCGCCTCATCCACCGGCAGGTTGACCAGGGACGGCACCTCCGCCATCTCTTCCACCGGCAGGGGCTGCCCGCCCGGCTTGCCGATCTTGGGCTCCGTCGGGGGGATCTCCAGGTAGCGCAGCAGGTCGCCCATGACCACCCCGAACACCGGGGCGGCGATCTGGCCTCCGTAGTAAGGAACGCTCGGGCCGGGCTCGTCGATGACAATGGCCACGGCGATCTGCGGCTTATCCACAGGGCCGAAGCCCACAAAGGCGGCGGTGTGCTTGTCGGAGGAGACGCGGCCGTTGACGTTCTTCTGGGCCGTGCCCGTCTTGCCCGCCAGGCGGTAACCGTCCACGTGGGCCATCTTGCCGGTGCCGCGGGAGATGACGTTCTCCAGCATGGCCGCCAGCGTAGTGGTGGTCTCGCGAGACAGCACCGGGCGAACGGGGTCGGGCTCCAACTTGCGCAGCACCTGCCCGTCCGGGTTGCGGACTTCCATACCGAAGTGGGGGCGCATCAGTTCGCCGCCGTTGGCGATGGCCGTGGCGGCGTTGATCATGGCGATGGGGGTGACGGTCAGGGTCTGGCCAAAGGACATGGCCGCCAGGTCCACCAGGGTGGCCGACTTGCGGGGCGGCACCAGGCCCCGGCCCTCGCCGGGCAGGTCGATGCCCGTAGGCTTATCCAGGCTGAAGGCGTCGATGTACTTGTAGAACCGGTCCAGCCCCACCCGCAGGCCGATCTGCACGAAGCCCACGTTGGAGGACTTCTCGATCACCGTCGCCAGGTCCGGGGAACCGGTGCCGTAGTTGTCCCAGTTGTGGAAGGTGTGGTCGCCCACCTTGATGAAACCCGGGTCGTTGAAGTGGTCGGCGGGGGAGACGGCGCCCTCGTTCAGCGCGGCGGCGGCTGTGACCATCTTGAAGACCGAGCCGGGGTAGAGCGTGTCGGCCAGGGGCCAGGGGCGCCGGTCGGCCGCCTTGTAGTCGGTGTAGTGGTTGGGGTCGAAGGTCGGCGACTGGGCGAAGGCCAGGATCCCGCCCTTCATGTCCTCGACAATGATGGCCACCCGCTTGGCCTCCGTCGCCAGGCGCACCTGCTCCACGCCGCGCTCGGCGATGAGCTGGACGTTGGCGTCCAGGGTGGTCACCAGGGTGTTCCCGTCCTCCGGGGCCTGGTACTGGTGGGCGGCGCCGTTGATCCAGCGGCCGCGGGAGTCGGTCTCCGTGGCGATGAAGCCCGGACGGCCCTTCAGGTCTTCGTCATACTCGACCTCGAGCCCTTCCAGGCCCTGATTGTCGATGCCGGCGATGCCCAGCACGCTGGCCGCCAACTGCTTGTTGGGGTAGAACCGCTGCCCCTCCTGCGTCAGCTCCACGCCCGCCAGGATCCGCTGGTCGGCGGGCTTCTGGCTGTCGTCCTTCAGCGCCTGACGGACCGCCTTGGACTCCGTGTCCGAGATCTTCCGCTTGACATAAACAAAGCCCACGTTCTGGTCCAGCTTGGCCAGCAGTTTCTCCTCGTCCAGACTGAGGAGCGTCGCCAGCAGGTGGGCCGTGGCGGGCTTGTTCTTGAGCATGAAGGGTGAGGCGAAAACGGTGTCGACGTTGACGCTGATGGCCAGCGGCTGGCCGTTGCGGTCCAGGATCTTGCCGCGCTTCGGCTGGACCTGAATCTCGTGCATACGCACGGCCAGGGCCGACCGCCGCAGCTCCTCGCCGCGAACCAACTGGATGAAGGCCAGGCGGCCGATGAGCAGGCTGCAGGTCAGGAGCGAACTGACGAAGAGAAGGAGCATCCGCTTGCGATAGTTGATGCCCAGAACCGTGTACAACGGCAGAGCCCCCTCAGAACACCAAGGCGGCCCGCAGGCCGCCTGCCATCACTTTCCTTTGGCTTCCGTTCGGACCGGGCCGGCCAGGAGCCGTGAGAGCCCCCTGCCTATCCGGTCCAGGGCTGCGGAAAGCGTGAACCCGCCGCGGCCTTGCGCCACCCGAGTGGAATTCGTGCCCCCCTGGTCCGGCTCCTGCGCCTGGGCCACCAAGGGGGCAGTAGTGGCTTGCTGGAAATTCTGCGGTGACACCATCCCAAGCCTGGTGGTCGCGATCTCCATGATGCGGTCCGGCCGCTTCAGCTCCGCCACCTGCTTCTCCAGGGCTTCGTTCTGCTCGTCGACCGCCGTGATCTGACGCTTCATATCGGCGATCTGGTAGCTGACCGAGGCCATGGCGGAATACTGGGAAACCATCACGAGGGCGCCCAGGACCATCACGACCAGGACCGCGATGTACGCGGTCACCGCCTGACGCCCCAGCCGAAGGGTCCGGTGAGCCGGCCGGGGCCGCTGCACAGGGTTCTGCTGAACCGGTGCGGGCGCCCCCTTCTGCCGGGGGAGCCCCGGGGCGTAGTCGTAGGCGTAGGCCGCTCTAGTCCGAGACAATGTATTCGCCCTCCTGGCTTGCTATTCAGGGCCCCGGCCCGAAAGCCGCCGCGCTTTCGCGGCCGGGGCGGCCGCAGTCGGGTTGCCGGTACTGCCGGCTTTACATGACCCGACGCAGCCTGTGGTTGAGGAAGCGGATCCCTCCGGTGGATCCGGCCTCCGGAGCGGGCTTGTGCTTGTACTCCGCGGGGAGCCTGCTCCGCCGCGAACTTCTACTCAGGCGCCAGCTTCTCCGCCAGGCGCAGCTTGGCGCTGCGCGACCGCGGGTTTCGGCTGAGTTCCTCCTCCCCCGCCGTCACCGGCTTCCGGCTGACCAGCCGTGCCCTGGGCTTGCGCCCGCAGACGCAGACGGGGAGGTCGGGCGGACAGATGCAGCCTCGGGCCCATTCCTGCATCGCCTGCTTGACGATGCGGTCCTCCAGCGAGTGGAAGGTGATCACCGCCACCCTGCCGCCTGGCCGAACCAGATCCAGGGCCTGCCCGAGTCCCTCCTCCAGGGCCCCCAGCTCGTCGTTGACGGCGATGCGCAGGGCCTGGAAGGTGCGGCGCGCCGGGTGCGGCCCGGTGCGCCGGGCGGCGGCGGGAATGGCCGCCTTGATGACCTCCACCAGTTGCCCGGTGGTGTCGAGGGGGCGGTTCCGGACGATGAAGTCAGCGATCCGTGTGGCCCAGCGCTCCTCCCCGTAGTCACGGAGGAGGCGCGTCAGCGCCGCGGCCTCCAGCCCATTCACCAGGTCCCTGGCGGTAACGGGCCCTTCCGGGTCCATCCGCATGTCCAGGGGCGCGTCCTGGTGGAAGCTGAAACCCCTCTCCCCCTCATCCAACTGGGGCGAGGAGACGCCGATATCGAAGAGCACGCCGTCCGCCTGGTCGAAACCCGCTTCGCGGGCCGCTTCCAGCAGGCGGCGAAAGTTGGCTTTCTTTAAGGTGACCCGTGAACCGAATGGGGCCAGGGCCTTCCCTGCCGCCTCAAGGGCTGCCGGGTCCTGGTCCAGGCCGAGCAGCCGGCCGGCTGGTTCTGATGCCTGCAGGACGGCCCGGCTGTGCCCGCCGCCGCCCACCGTGCAGTCAACGTAGCGGCCGCCCGTGAAGGGCCGCAGGCCCTCCAGCACTTCGTCCAGAAGTACGGGCAGATGGTGGAAGGACTCCTTGTCTTGCTTCATGGTCTAAATCCCCAGGTCTACAATCTTCTCGGCGATCTCCTCGTAGGACTCGCCGGCCTGGTCCTGATACCGCTTCCACTCCTCCACCGACCAGATCTCAGCGCGGGTGTTCACGCCGATGACCAGCACATCTCGGTCCAGCCTGGCGTGGTCGCGCAGGGTCTGGGGAAGGGTGATCCGCCCCTGCTTGTCCACCTCTACCTCCGTGGCGCCGGAGAACATGAAGCGGGCAAAGGCGCGGGCGTTGGCATTGGTGAGCGGCAGGGCCTTGAGCTTTGACTCCAGGTTGGCCCATTCGGCCTGAGGATAAACGAAGAGGCAGTTGTCCAGGCCCTTGGTGACCACGAACTTCTCGCCCAGGGTGTCACGGAATTTGGCCGGGACGATGAGACGCCCCTTGTCGTCGACGCTGTGCTGATACTCGCCCATGAACATCCCGGCTCACCTCCCGCCCCGTGCAAGAATTTTGCGGCTTTCCGGTTCGGGTGGGCCGGCTCCCCAGGGTCCTCCACAGGCGTCCCTGGTTCCCCCACTTCCCCCCACTTTCCACCACCGTACAGGTCATATTCTCCTCCAGCCCCCCAAATCCTTCTTCCCCCGAACACTTGAAATGAAGATTTTTTGCGGGTTTCCGCCGTGGAGGGGGGCCACAAGGTCTGGTGTTATCTGCCAGTGGAGACCACAACCCGTTGTCGGACCCCTGCGCCCGTCCCGCGCGACCTCTCCCCCAGGGCCTACCCGGCTCCCCCGGCAAAAAAAGAAGGGCCTCGCCCTTCTGAGCCTCGCCCTTCTCAGTGACAGCCGCTCGACCTTCCCTCTGAATCAGACAGCCAGCCGCTTCGCTTCTTGTTTGGAGAGGCGGACCCGGGCCAGGACGATGTCGTCACATCGGGGGCAGTGCAACTGCATCTTGCCCAACACCAACAGAGCAGGACGGAGCGTCACGCGCCTCAGGCCCTGGGTTCCGCACCGGCAGCAGACGAACTCGACGGATACCGCCGTCTCCTCCAATCCAGCAGCCTCCTTCTGGCTTCAACTCACCCCATAGTATTCACCCCCAGCTGTCCTACTTTCATCCAAGAGAAAAGGGGCCGGGGTCAGGCCCCTCAGCCCCCTTCCAACTCCCTTTCCTTGCCGACGGCCGGCTCCGGCTCGCCTGCCGCCTCTCCCCCGCCGCCGTCCGGGAAGGGATCCTCCAGGGGCTCCGTGCCGTCCAGCACGCGCACCAGCAGCCTGCGCCGGGAGGGCTTCGCCTCACCCTCCAGTTCACGCAGTATCACCTGCTGACCGGGAGCCAGGAACAGGCGCCGGTCCACCACCAGCAGGGTCACCTGGTTGCGGGGCGGACCACCGTT
>Ga0209314_10000278_pt1 | contig 22249 bp, 20 predicted proteins | sample I19B2metaG_FD_184146 | JGI IMG/M metagenome (GOLD analysis project Ga0209314, IMG submission 184146) | Lake sediment bacterial and archeal communities from Gulf of Boni, Indonesia to study Microbial Dark Matter (Phase II) - ​I19B2 metaG... | ecosystem: Environmental > Aquatic > Freshwater >... | reverse complement strand
CACTTCTCGGAGGATTCACTCCTACCAATATATCGACCTCCCCAACCTTGTCGATATGACCTTTTCTCTTCACCGCTATGACAGCGTTCTGGACAATTGAGTTGCAAACAGCGCATACCCCTCCTTTGCGTATCGCAATAGAGTCGACTTCAGAAAACTCTTCTGCGAAGCTCTCTTCTGGTCTCTTGAACCTTCTTTTCAGGGTTTCTATTTCGAAGTCGCTTGCCAAGTCTATCTGATCTGCTTTGATTGGACCCAACCCCTCCTTCGCTGCCAGCATCAAATGCTCCACACAGACGGGTTTAATGTCCATGAGCAGACAACCGATGGCGTCGCATGCGACAGTGTTCTCACCAGCTATGAGGAGGTCTAGGTCAACCCCGGTTCCTAAAGCTGGCCCATATCCTTCCATGCCTCTGGTACCATCGATGATCGTCAGCTTGGGCTTGACTGCCTTGACAAGGTCCACGAGTTTCCAGTGCAAATCATCTCTATGAGCGATCACCTTGTACTCATCTGAGAGAACTCCTTGAAGATTCTTCATAGCTAAACTAACAGTCGTCATATGATGAGTTTTCAGCACGGGCACATTGATTACGATGTCAACATCGACCAACGACTTCGCAACCTTTAATGTTCTTAGGACTCTACCGTTGGGAACAGCCATTTCGACAAATTCATGCTTATCAAAATTGGCCAGACATGCCCCTTTTTCCACAACTATCTTCGCTATGCCTGAGCCTTCAAAAGCATCTTCAGTCGTCCGCCCATAGACATGCTTAGTCGGGTAGGCGGCGCTATCGCCGACCTGAACATCGCCAGCTCCAGCTTCATAACAGAAGTCGACTAGTGTCGCGATGACCTCTTTGTTTGTTGTTATCGGAGATGGTCTATTATAAGCAATGTTTGGCTTGATCAAAACCTTATAGCCTGTTTTAACAAACTTTCTAATTCCTCCTAGCGCATCCAACGCTCTTTGAACGGCCAAAGCGACGTCGCGATCCCTTGCTACGCCAACTCTTGGTCTGCCGAACATTTCATTATACGCCGTAGCTGTACACTTCCTGCACTGCGGAGCAAGAGCCACATCTAACGCATCCCGCCTTACTCTTTGAAACGTCTAGACCATAAGCCTTCATCCGATCTCTCCATAACCTAAATACTGAGACCACTTCATCAACCGACGGCGGATCATGAGTTTCTAGAGGTGTTCCAGGTATTGGTATGAACGGTATCGGATAGGGCACAACTCCGAGGGGAATAATCGTATCGAAAATTTTTTCGAAAGCTTTCAGTGATTGTTCAAAGCCGATCAATAGAAATGAGTTGACCTGTCCCTCTCCAAACAATTCAACAGAAGATCTCCATGCGTCCAAGTATCGGCCAAAATCCTCACTACACTTCGCAGGCGCTACATGCGACGCCACAGCGCTATCTGCTAGATCAAGATGTATGCCTACTGTATCTAGACCGACATCTTTCAGTAACTCTAGGAACTTTAAGTCGTCAGGCGGCGGCAATTGAGCATGCATCGCTATGGATACCGACTTTCTAACCTCTTTGAGGATCTCGTAGTAGAGTTCCGCTCCTCCTCCAGGTGTATCCTGACTTCCGGTGGTGAGCGTGACGTGCTTGGCAACACCCTCCTTAACGGCGGCTTGGAGAACTTCCCTTATCTGTTTCGGTGTTTTCACAGCCAAGCTCCTGCCGTTATGTTCCGTAATCTTCAACTGGATAGAGCAAAAGCGGCACTGTCTTCCAACTCGCCATAGATAGCAGTACCTGTTGACAGTTGTTGCGACACAATCCGTCCCGTGCAGCAGCATCAACTTCCTCATTGGAATTCCATCCGAAGTCAGCCTGTCATAGAAATTCGGCGACGGCACGAACGAAGTCTCAAAAACTTTTTCGCCATTCTTGTAGACAAACCATTTGTTGTTCTCGGACTTTAACACGAGGCGAGACTTGGCAACAAAGTGACCACGCATCGGAACATCCGCAGGTTTACCGTCCGGCATAATGATTGTCCTACATCCTGGAACTCCCGCCCCGCCTTCGCGTCCGCGGTAAATATCTTCCTCTGCACGTAATCCAGAGCACAGTAGCTGGATTTTCAACAATGCGGGGTTCATGTTCACCGCGACCTCCCAGTCACTACGGTGAGGTGAAACATTTATGCTCTTCTACGAGTTCAATTGTACGACACGGATACAAAGCTTTCCGTGTCACTAGTATTGTGCCTCCTGCTCCGCCTATTTCTACTAGGCCATTGAAAGATCCTGCCTGAGGAAATTGTGATGACCATCTTAGATTGAAACGAATGATTGCGAGGATTTGACAATTTTTCGCGCATTTAGCTCAATCATCTAATTCCAATTACATGCATCTATCAATTGGAAGAATTAACTGGCTAGTTCTATTGCAGCCGCGACATCTTCAGGGGAAACTCCGGGACTCTCAATCCCCTCTTCCCTGTAAAACCTATAGATTGTGTTTGAAAGGATCTTTGTGTCAAGTTTTACGCCTCGGAGTTTTCTCTCTAAAAGAATAAGCTTCTCTTTCGGATAGAACCAGAAATCCCCAGTGAGCATTATATCCGATACGAGATCTCCGTCCGCTTCAAGAAGCACCCTGATGAGCCCCCCTTTGGCCTTGAAGTTTCCTTCCCCGATCCTCACTCTCCCAGTTATCTTAACGGCCCGCTTCTTTACTAGCTCGTGATGTTCAAGCTGTGGTCCCAGTAGCCATTCCTTCGATTGATACTTCTTCACAAGTTGCTCGAGCATAGCTTTTTCGTGACCTAACAATTTCCCAGGGACGAGACCGATTGATAGCTCTTCCTCAAAGCTCTCCCTCAGAATCTTCTTCAGGTCGTCGAGGGAGGGCAGTGTTCCAATCTCCTTCCTTATAGTGGTAACCCACTCCCTCAAGTTCCTCACTAGCTTGTCCTTGAACTTCTCCGACGGAACTTTCAGGACATTGCACATAGTGTCATAGTCGAAATCAAGAATCATGTTTCCAGTCATTATCAGCACGTCATCAAGTACTGTCGCGCCGTTTCCAGATATCTTCTTTCCCCTCACCTGGACGTCGTTGATTGCTCTATACTCAGCAGGGATTCCCAAGGCGCGGTATGCCCTCACGAGCGCCGCAAGGATCTTTGCGTACGCATCCTCCACACCATAGGGAATCGTAGGGTTATTTCTACTAGCTATCAGTTGATAGAACTGCTGACCAGAGTCCAAGATCACAGCTCCTCCGCCGAGAATTCTTCTCACGATAGGTATACGATTCCTTTCACAGTACTCCAGATCAATCTCTGACTCAAGCTCTTGATGATAACCTATACAGACAAGCTGATTTCGCGGCTGGCAGAAGACTATAGTGTCAGGAACCAGTCCGCGGCTTCTAGCGACACCGATCGCTTCGTAGATCGCCTGGGTCTCATAAGGGTCGACGGCGCCCAAATCGACGAGTCGCCACGTACCGGACGCCATGAACGTCTCTCGCATACTCACTTGCCTTTTTTAACCTTCTTCTCGATCTCCTTCTTGACCCAATCTTCCAAGCTTGGGCCGTGAAAAAGCTTAGAAAGCGCTTCGTCAACGTTTCCTGTCGGCTCGACTTTGACGAACCAAGCTGCATAGGGATCCTCGCTCAGGAGCCGGGGCTTCGCCCTCAACTGAGCGTTTACCGCCTTCACAGTACCGTTGATAGGGGATTTTAGTCTTTCGACCCACTTCATCGATTCGACCGTTCCAAAATCCTTACCTTGCGTCAGCTGAACCCCTTCTCTTGGAAGACGAACGAACATGATCTTGCCGATTAGTTTTTGGGCCATGTCGTCGAAACCAATTGTTAAGGTTCCATCCGATTCTTTCTTCACCCATAGATGCCTGTCTGTGTAATACAGTTGATCCGGAAATCTGTACCCTTCAACTTCCACCATTTCGTATACTTCCTAATTTGCAATACTTGCAATACGCTTTGCCGCTCCCATATTTATGACTTTAGGGGCATGAAACTTTGCACATTCTACACGCGTGACAAGGCAAAGTTATATGTTGGAACCGATTACGTGCTATGAAGCATCTTTATGACATGGAAGTGTTAGTGAATGCGGGCGTTGCCCTTTGCTTCGGCGATACTTGAGTATCGGTTCGCTTGGGATTGCTATATCGCGAAACGAACTTGCGATTTTCCTTTGTGCAGAATTTATTTCAGTCGCATTTTTCTTTTTCATAGCGATCATTCCCGAAGTTCCCCCACTAAGTTCAAGCCTGAGGCAACAGACACGTACGTCTATAACGGGCGTAATAGAATAGACCTTGTTGGGCGCAAACGATGAGAAGATTCCCGCTAGCATTTGCCACTTTCATTCTCACACTAGGATCGTTCGGGATAGCTCTAGCCAAGAGCGTTATCGAGGTATTCCTTTGCGCGGAACTCGTCTCTATAGCATTCTTCTACGTCTTCTACATAGCGACCATTCCTGCCATTTTTCCGCGAAAGACTAATTCTGAAGCTATCTTCCTAGGCGGGGCAGCTAAACCTCCTTATGTCTCCTCTGACGAAATACTCTCGCCGCAACTGCCCTTCATCTTAGGTAAGATCGATCGAAGCTGGGAACTCTACTACAACGCTGAGAAGTTCAAGCCTAGAACCAAGGAGAAGACCAATTGAACGAAGCGGTCTTTGTCCCACTGTTCCTATTGCCAATTTCCGCCGCTCTCTCTGTGCCGGTGGGACTCGGGTCGAAGAATATCAGAAACGCGCTTATCACCGCAGTCTTCGCAGTGAGTTTGTTCATCAATACCTTCTACTTAACAGAGTCGTTGGGCGGCGGAGGATTCCGCATCCAAATGGGAGAAATTCTAGTTAATGCCGCCACGCTCTACATGTCGGAGTTGGTTCTGCTTCTCGGCTTCCTCGGCGTCCTCTACAGCTTCAGGTACATCGAGGAAATGCCTGGGAATCAGCTGTACTATGTGCTTTACCAGCTTTTCATTGCTATGATGATCGGGATGAGTGCCAGCTTCAACATACTCGTGATCTTCATCTTCATGGAGGCAAGTAGCGTGACCAGCGCGGTCCTCGTTATGTTCAGTAGGAGGCGGAGCAGTATATCAGCTGCTTATCGATATTTGATACTGAGCTTCTTGGGGGCGATCATCATATTGATCGGCATCTTCCTCCAATACAGCTCTGTACATTCCCTAAATATTGCTGATCTGGCGAGTATTCCAAGCCAGAACATAGCGATGCTAGCGACGATCTATTTCTTCGGGTTCGGGATAAAGGCTGGGCTCCTACCGTTCGGCCCATTTTGGCTTCCTCCAGCACATAGCGAGGCCCCTATACCCATCCATACTCTCTTGAGCGCGGCGCTGGTCCAAGTCGCGGCGTTCGACATTGCAAGGATCTTGGGAAATCTCGGCATTGTAAACATCGGCCTAGGCTACCTGTTGCTTGCTGTCGGGTTGGCCAGTATGCTTGTCGGTTCGCTTTACTCGTTGCTCGAGGCCTGGTTTGGAAGCAAACGCACAGGGTTTCACGTTGGGCCTCGAGACATCTGCGGTATCAAACGAGTCTGGGCGCTCTCTACAATCTCGGAGGTTGGATACATCGTGGTCTTTCTCGGGTTGATCAGCATATTGATGGACAGCGCGGTTCCGAGAGAGGAAGCGTTTCTACTTGGTTTTGGAGGAGCGTTAATTCACATGTACAATCACGGTTTCTGCAAGGCGCAACTCCTCTTCGATTCCGGCGTGGTCATTAGGATGACGGAGGCTGAGGACCTATCGTTGATGGGCGGCGCGGGCAGGGCTCTTCCGGTGATGAAGTATTCCTTCCTTGTAGGCGGGCTAAGCTTGGGTCTTGTACCGTTTACCCTTGGCGTTAGAACCCTTCGAGAGCTTGTCATCGGAGGATCGACTCCGATCTCGGTAAGTATTGCCGTGATCGTGACCGCAGGGTTAACGTTGGCTGGATGTCTTTCAGCTTGGTACAGAGCTTTCATTGCGAGGCCTAAGGGAGAGTTGAATGAGATGTGGAAAGTTCCAAAACTTATGTCTGGCCCCGGACTTCTGATGGGCGCGTTAATACTTGTTCTCGGAACAATCTTCACACTTGAATGGATGGGATTTAGAGTCTTCGGCACAGAGGAGATAGCTGAAGCGATTCGAGTTCTGGTGGAGTCCACTGTGAAAGCGGGTGCATAACGTGACCTTAGCAGAGAGAGTCATGAATGACTTGAGGAGATTGCTTGGAGCTGACTATCTGGGCGATGCTTGGAAACAGGAAAAGCATCTTTACATCAGGACATCGAGCAACCATGTTGAAGAGGTCGCTGAGCACATTACGAAGAGGCTCGACGGTAGACTGATTCATCTTTCAGCTGTGGACTATGGCTGGGACGGAATAGACGTAGTATACCATTATGCATTCGACCACATCGAGAGACATTTCCATGTGAACGTGAAGGTCAGAGTTCCAGCTGACAGGCCTGAGCTCCCCTCTGTAACAGCGGCTGCACCGCAAGCTTCTTGGTCTGAACGAGAGATGATGGACATGACTGCAGTGCGGTTTACAAGTCATCCCGATCCTAGGCATCTTTGGTTGCCTAGCGAGTGGCCTGAAACTGTGGAGAGCGGGAAGTTTGATGAGAAAGAGGTCTTGGGGAGAACAGACAAGACACCAGAAGTTCTTCGACGAGAAAGAGGCGAGTGGATACCGCTCGCTATCACGCCTAAAGCAGCTGAAGCTTCCCTAATCCTGCTCGGACCGTACCATCCGTTGTTGATCGAGAGCGCATACTTCAGGTTGAAAGTGGATGGCGAGGACGTTGTGGATGCAGACATCAAGGTTGGGTGGAATCATCGCGGTATTATGAAGCTGTTTGAGAGTCGAAGTTATAGTCGCGGCGCGTTCTTGGCTGAGAAGATCTGTGGCATCTGCAACGTCTGCCACACAACCGCATACCTAAACGCAGTCGAAACTTTGATGCAAGTCGAAGTTCCAGAGAGAGCCCGATACATACGCACTTTGATGGCTGAACTGGAGAGGATTCACAGCCACCTGCTGTGGCTAGGTGTCGCTGGCGACCTCATCGGGTTCAAAACGCTTTTCATGCTTGCCTGGAGAACGCGTGAACATGTCTTAGACGCTTTGGAGTTAATCTCAGGAAGCAGACGAAGCCACGATATGAACCTTGTGGGCGGGGTTAGAACAGATATTCCTGAAGAGATTGTGCCGAAGATCGAGGAAAGGCTGAAAATAGTAAAGAGTGAAACGAGAAAGCTAATCGATATTGTCCACGATCATCCAGTCGCGAGAAAACGGCTAGATGACATCGGCGTTCTTGACACGGATACGGCGAAGAGCGCTGGAGCCGTTGGGCCAACGGCTCGCGGCAGCGATTGGAAGATTGATGTGCGTTGGTCTGACCCTTATGCTGCCTACGGCACCGAGTACTTGACTTGGGATGTGGTCGTTGAAGGAGGCAAGGACGCTTGGGCTAGAACTCTTGTGAGGCTAAGGGAGCTACTCGTCTCGGTCGACTTGTGCAAGCAGTGTCTTGACGCTCTAAAGAGAACAGGAGGGCTTCTACAAGCAGAGGTACGAGAACCCAACTTAGAGGAAGCTATAGGGAAGGCTGAGGCTCCGAGAGGAGAGCTCTTTTACTACATAGTTTCGGATGGAACGAATATCCCATATTCGGTCAGGATTAGGACTCCAAGCTATAGAAACAATGCTATTCTTCCACACATGCTTAAGGGATATACGATCGCAGATGCACCCATAATAATCGGAAGTATAGATCCATGCTACTCTTGCACTGACCGCAAAGTCGTTGTCGAGGAAGCGGCTACTGGGAAGACCCAGTTGCTGACGGTCGGGAATATTCATCGAAAATACAGGAAGCGTTAGGTCTATGGAGATCTATCCTTTAATCGAGACAGCGACCCTGATGATTTCAGCTCCGGTCATAGCATTCCTACTCGGAGTTGCCTATTGCTACGAGGTGCGGAAAGTATTTGCACGTCTACAGTCGAGGAAGGGGCCTTGGTTCATAGTGCCGAGCGCGCTGAGGCCTATGCTTGGATTCAGTAGAATGTTGCAGCCGCTCTACGACATACTCAAACTGTTGTATAAGGAGACGTTAGTGCCGACATCTGCGAACAAGCAACTTTTCAAGATTGCACCGTATCTCGCTTTGATCTCCCTAGTCATCGCGACATGGTTTATTCCTTTCGCAGGTTACTCCTCGTTCGGCGCGTTCGAGTTCAGTCTTGTCGTCATCTTGTACCTTATTCTAGCTGTTCCCATGACCTTCGTCGTAGGAGGTGCAGGGAGCTCTTCTCCTTGGGGCGTCTTAGGAGCGAGGCGGGAGGCTGAGCTGATGCTCGCATATGAGGTGCCTCTGGTCATAGGCATTTTTGCAGCGGCGATTATGGCAAACTCGCTTTCTTTGGCAGAGATTGTGAACTTTCAGAAGCAGCGACTTCCGTTTATCTTTCTTAATCCATTCGCAGCTATCGCAGTCTTCTTGGCTTTTGTCGGAAAACTTCATATGAAGCCTTTCGACATCCCAGAAGCTGATGTCGAAATAGTTGCTGGTCCGATTACAGAGTATAGCGGCAAGCTCCTGGGCATCGTTGAGATAGTAAGGACGATTTTGATTTTCGTATGTGCGGCTCTTTTTACAAATGTTTTCCTACAAGGCGGCTTAGTCTTCTCGGGATCTTTGTCTCCACTCTTCTCAGTAGTGCTATTCATCGTTCAAGGTTCGTTGATTACGTTCTTCATTTCGCTCGTGCATGCGATGAATCCGAGGTATCGTATCGACCAGGCCTTCGGTTGGTACGCCCGGATTCCGCTCGCGACAAGCTTGATAGCTCTTGCTTGGGCTTACGCTATCAAGTTCATGTTTCCGACGCTTATGATAGGGGTTTAAGTCTTGGCGAAGGGCAACTTGAGCTTGCTGAAGGAGGTTTTTCAGAACCTCTTTCATGCCGTGACGATAGATTATCCGGCTGGAACATGGCCCGGAAAAAAGTATAGTCAGATCCCGGTCGGAGTGAGAGGGAAGCACAAGTTTGATCCTGAGAAATGCGTAGGCTGTGGAGGATGCAGCATGATCTGCAGTAGCGGAGCGATTAGCTTAGAGGACACGGAAGATGAGAGAACCGTCGCGATTCTTCTAGGAAGATGTATCTACTGTGGTCGCTGCCAGGACATCTGCCCGGAGAAAGCCTTGGAGTTAACGCCTGAGTTCGAACTCGCATATATTGAGGAAGAACATAAGGGCGGGCTTTATGTCAAGAATTCGGTCATACTTGCGAAGTGCGCGGGTTGTGGGAAGTCTATCTTTCCTGCGACTCACATAGTAGCGTCGAAGAGGAGGCTTCTAGAGAACATCGATAGCTCTGTTAGAGACTTGGTTGCCGCTGACTTTGAGATCTACCGACAGTACTGCTTAGATTGCAGGCAGAAACTGAGTTTCGAGCTAAAGACGCATCCTAGGAAGTTCTATTAGGTGAGGATGAGCGAGTTGGATTTAACGTTAAAGCAGAAGGTGCGAACCTACTCCCCATGGGTATTTCACGCACATGCCGGAAGCTGCAACAACTGTGATATTGAGATCGCGGCGATTTTCGCTCCTCGATTCGATGTTGAGCGATTGGGCATCCAATTGAAGAACAATCCCCGTCACGCAGACATCTTGCTCGTCACCGGTCCTGTTCCCAAACAGAGCAAGCCTATGCTGAGGCGCGTATACGATCAGGTTCCAAACCCAAAGGTCGTCTTGGTCGTTGGAACTTGTGCAATGACCGGAGGCATCTACAACTTCGATGACAACCGGCCGAACTATGCGCTTGCCGGCCCTGTGGGCAGTGTAATTCCCGTTGACGTGTCTGTTCCCGGCTGTCCACCGAAGCCCGAGGCGATCATTCAAGGTTTGGTTATGGCGGTGCGAAGACTTGCTATGAGGTGAAGTGAGGATTGTCTACGATGACTGCCAAGAAGCAAGAAGTGTTGGTATTCGACCCTGGAAAGTGTACAAGTTGCCTAGTATGCGAGGTATCGTGTTCATTTAAACACTATGGAGTAATAAGCTTCGAGAAGTCTTTCATCAAGATCGTCCCTGACCCAATGATCACGTTCAGATTTATCGCTGCGCATTGCGCGCATTGTGAACATCCGATGTGCAAAGCCTCATGCCCTTCCGATGCTATTGTAAAGAATGAAGATTCAGGGATCGTTAGGATCGACAGGGTTCGTTGCATCGGTTGCCTATACTGTCAAATTGCTTGTCCAGTGTCAAATCCGCAATTCGATGAAGAGTTGAAAGTGGCTATGAAGTGTGACTTATGTGATGGGGACCCTCTATGTGCGAAGCAATGTCCTACCGGTGCCATATCATTTGTAGATAGAGAAAACGCTAGGAAGCTCGTGGAGGAAGAGCGGAATGAGTGAAGAAGTGTATCCGTTGATGAAGCCACGTAAAGATCCGTTGCCTTCAGTCTTCAAAGGCGTCGTTAGGAACCTCAGCGAGATCGGACACATCTATGAATTGAATGACTATATGGCTGAGGAAAGAACTCGAATCGGGTTGGCGGAGAAGCCGCCCACAGCATACAGATTCAATGAAGCGCTAAGAGAGGCAAGAACATTGATGGCGAACACCGAAATTGCGAAGAAGGTTAATCAGATAAGGAGATCTGACGGAGAGGCGCCGACCGAATCTGAAATCCCTCCAGTATGCTGAGAGGACGTGATAAAGATGACGATTGCAGTATCGACTTCTGTTCAGGTGAAGAGAGACGCATCGAAGAGCTACGCACTGTTTCTGGGCTGCGCCATCCCGAGTTCTCAAATCTTCGTCGAAAGAGCGTTTAGACTACTGGCTGAAAAGCTTGGAATTCGAGTCATAGATTTAGAAGGTGCAACCTGCTGCCCGGACCCTGAGATCTCCAAGATCGTAAGCTATGAAGCATGGATCAGGATCGCGGCGAGGAACCTATCGCTAGCGGAGAAAATCAGATCCGACATATGCGTCATCTGCAACGGTTGCTATAAGACTTTGCTAGAGGCAAATATGGAGTTGAAGTCCTCTCCAGAGCTTTTGAGGGAGGTCAACTCAAGCCTGACACAGATTGAGAGACAATACAGCCTCGGAGTGGAAGTCAGCCATGTGATAGAAGTTTTACATGATGACTTCAGTATTGACGATTTGCAGAGGAGAATCGCCAAGTCTTTAGCTGGCTTGAGGGTCGCGATTCATCCGGGCTGTAGACTTTACAGAGATCCGGAAAAGGAGTTGCCCGAGAAACTGAGTAGGCTCGTAAAAGCTACTGGCGCCACAGTTGTAAACTATGAAGCTCTGAGGCTATGTTGCGGAGTTCCCGCGATGTATGCTGACCCCCAGTTTGCGCTTGAGCATAAAGCGAAGGCGAAGATAGAAGGCATACTTTCGGTTAGGCCAGATTGCGTTGTCCTCGTATGTCCTGCCTGTCATGATATGATTGAGAAAGCTGAACTCTCGTTTGTCAAGGAGGAGGACTTTATGCCAGTGATCAACTTGACCGAACTTGTCGCTCTAGGACTGGGTTTTAAACCTGAAGAGATAGGTATGGATGTGCATCGTATCCCGACGAACAAAGTCATAGAGAAGATAGGCCTCTAGATACGGGACACGCTGTCAAATTTGCTCGAAAGAACCGGTCACGGCAAATATTCAGAATTCTCGGATGCGCGGTTTGTGAGTCTAATCTGCACCTGAAGATCGTACACCTTTTCGATTCAAATCCCTCAAAACAAACTTCTTGCCTTTGAACGTATCCAAAATTGAAGCGTTGTAAGTCGGGCTCGGGCCGGTTAATCGCTTGAAGTCACTCAATCCCATCTGTTCCTAGAACAAACGATAAATATGTCATTCGCAAGCTGTTTTCTCATTGGTTGAGATGAAGAGCGGTGCAGTCCAAATATGAAACTGTGGAATCTGACGTTCTAGTAGTTGGCGCTGGCGGCGCGGCTGCTAGAGCTGCAATTGCTGCAGACGATAGCGGCGCGAAAGCGATTATTGTAGATAAGGGCGAGTTTGGTAGATCAGGATGCACTGCTAACTCAGCGTCTGAATGGATGGCTTACGGCGCGGCGTTCGGACACGCAGATTCAAGAGACAATCCAAACATGCACTTCAGAGACATCGTTGAGAAAGGAGCTTACGTCTGTAACCAAGATCTTACTAAGATCGTTGCTCAAGAAGCACCTAGGCGACTGTTGGAGCTCGAGTCTTGGGGTGCGAAGTTCGATAAGACTGCTGACGGCAAATTTGTTCAGATACTCTCCGATGGCGCTACCTTTCCGAGGGCAGTAGGGAAAGGGGCGGAGACAGGCATGGAAATACTCAGGACGCTGGAAGCTGAAGTCAAGCGGAGAGGAATCGAGGTTTACACAAAATGCTTGGTATTCGAGTTGCTTAAGTATCGAGGGACGGTTGTAGGCGCAGTTGCTTTGAATCTAGAGAACCACGAATTCACAGTCTTCAGAGCTGGGAGTGCCATCTTGGCTACAGGTGGCGCAGGACAGCTGTTCATGCACACGGTTTTTCCAGAAGGGATGACTGGAGATGGCTACGCGATGGCTTACAGAGCCGGCGCCGAACTGGTCAATATGGAGTTTATGCAAATAGGTCCTTGCGTTGTGCATCCAACAAAGTTCGATGTTGGCGGAATCCTCTGGAGACTTGGCCCGCGGCTCTATAACGGGAATAAAGAGGAATATCTAAGAAAATACCTTCCTCCAAGGATATCAGTCGAGAGGGTCTATGAGTTAAAAAGCGTGAGTTTTCCTTTCTCAATAAGAAACGAGTCGATGTACATCGACATCGCCAACTTCACTGAAATCGCCGAGGGAAGGGGTACTGAAATGAACTGCGTCTACTTCGATTTGACCCATGTCCCAGCTGAAGAAATCGAGTCGAGGGCTTCCGTTCCTCTCAAGTGGCTTATGAGGTTCGGCCTAGACATAAGAAGCCAATCTATTCAAATAGCGCCAGCTATCCAGCACTCCAACGGCGGAGTAGCGATAAATGAAAAGGGTGAGAGTACCATTAGAGGTCTGTACGCTGCTGGGGAGGCTTCTGGAGGTGTCCACGGCGCGGATAGACCTGGAGGGAATTCTCTTGCAAATTGCCAAGTCTTCGGTGCAAGAGCTGGAAAATACGCAGCCGAACATGCAAAAGCATCCAGTCCTCCTCGCTTGCCTAAGGAGACAGTCGATGACATTATCATGAGGACTGGAAAGTTGCTCGATTCAAAAGGTATCGTCGAACCAAGCGAGGTCAAGACGAAGATACAAGAGGCAATGTGGTATGGCGTTTCCGTGGTTAGAACGGAGTCAAGTATCAAGAAGGCAATATCGACACTCGAAACCCTTAAGCGCGAGATACCTGCCAGCCTCAAGGTTTCAAGAGAGAACCTTGCCTCAGTGATCGAAATACAGAACATGCTAGACGTTGGGCTAGTTGTTGCTAGCGCAGCCTTGAATCGTCGTGAAAGCAGGGGAACCCACTACAGATCAGACTTCCCGAAGAGAGATGACAAGAACTGGCTTAAGATAATTACAATATCCCAGAAAGAAGGAAAACTTCTTATCCAATTCAAGAAGCCCAGGATGGAAATATACCCTCCAGCAGACCGATAGTGACGTTCATGAATGCGAAAGTAAGAGCCGCGTTGATGACCGCTTTTAGCAAACCTCTGGAAATAGTCGAGTTCCCCGTTCCGGAACTAGAGTCGGGAAGCCTTATCGCTAGAATTGAAAGCGCTGGGATATGCGGATCCGACCTTCACATTTGGCATGGGCGAGACCCAAGAATCAAGTGTCCAGTGGTGATAGGACATGAGGGCCTCGGAAGAATAGAGGCGATTGGTGGAGAGAAGAAAGATCTCTTCGGACAACCTTTGAAGCCTGGCGATAGAATAATCTGGGAGAGAGGACTCTTCTGCGGAAAGTGTTACTACTGCGTTATGGAAAAAGAACCATCACTATGCGTCGAGAGGCGTACATATGGTATGAACGCTCCCACTACGCACACATCCCTTGTCGGAAACTACGCCGAGGCTATCTATCTTTTCCCCCAGACAAACGTCATCAAGTTGCGGGAATCCGACAAGCCTGAGGTCTACGTTTCGACATCTTGTTCAGGCGCCACAACAGCACATTCATTCGAATTGGCGAGACCCCGCGTTGGCGATACAGTGGTGGTACAGGGTGCAGGCCCGATAGGCTTGTATGCGATTGCTTTCGCGAGGGAAGCAGGGGCCGGCACTGTCGTAGCAGTAGATATGGTGGAAGACCGCTTAAGACTAGCTAGGGAGTTTGGAGCAGATCATCTGATTGACAGAAAGACCACATCCATTGAGGAAATGGTAAGAACGGTTAAAGAGTTAACAGCGGGGCTAGGGGCGGATTTTGCGGTGGAATGTAGTGGGGCACCAGAGTCTATGGAGGAAGGACTGAAGATGATAAGGCGGAACGGCACTTACCTTGTTCCCGGCTATGCGTCAATAACAAGGCCGATAAATATCGATGGACTCAACGACATAACGAACAAGCAGATACTGATAAGAGGGTCTTGGGTGAGCGACACAAGCCATCTCTTCAAAGCTATTCAGATCGTCCGAAAGAACAAGTATCCCTTTGATAAGATGATCACGCACAAGTTTCCGCTCGACGACGTGAACAAGGCATTACAGGCCCTGGACAGACGTGAAGCCATAAAAGCAGCACTGACCCCGTGAAGCCCTGCCAAGAATCTGCCTAAGGACAGCGAACCAAACTTCCAACAAACTTGTCAGGCGAAGACTGTTAAAGGCTGTTGCGATTCATGGGCGAGACTCTCTCAGGGATTTTTGAACTATCTCCACCATCCCTTTTTCGCCATCAACTTTAACCCAATCTCCAGTCTTTATGACATTCGTCGGATCCCTGTTCAGTCTGTCAACAACCGGAATGTCTATGTTATAGAACTCCTTCGCGAGCATCGGACCGGTTATCAGGATCGTTTCAGCCTCCTTGACGACAATCGCTAACGGGTAGTTTTTCCGTCTTACAGACTCCAAGAAGACCCCGGCTCCTCCCGTGGACCCCCGCGCTAGAGGGAAGACCAAGATCTTCTCAGCTATCTTCTTCCCATACCAGTCATGTCTAGCATCAGTCACTATGCCCCGCATGGGGTCGTACTCTCCCCAGAATCCGAATGCCTTGTTCGAGACGAGACACTCACCTTCAACCATGCCTGACACTAGACCACGTCCTTTGAGAACTATTCTTTTCACCTTCCATCCCTCTAATTTGATTTGAACTCGCCTTTGACAGCGGCTTCAACACATTGCTCCGTGCTGCCGTAAATCGTTTCTGCCTTGACCTGCATGGGGCCGTAGTGAGCCATCTTGGCCGAATCCGTCATCATTGTCTTGAAACCGCAGACGAAACTTGGCCCGTTGGCCGGGCAACTGTCAGTCAAGATTTTGACGCCTGATGACCTTAGAATGCTTGTTAGTCCTATTCTTTCCAATAACTGTTTGACGAGCCTACTTGTTGAAATCCACATCTCAACACTATCGTGCACTTTCTTCCCTTCGATAAGTCGAGCTACCTTGGCTATCTGTTCAACGTTGTAGTGGGGGCAGCCCAATGAAACAAAATCCACATTGCCATCACCCGCAGTATTCAGCTTTTCACGAATTTTCTCCAAATCCGTTCTGAATACCGAACACTTCTCTTCAAGCCTATCTCCTCCAGTTGCCTGCTTTAGAGTCTTCGCTTCAGGTGTCACTTCAAGTACGTGATAAAGCGCCACTGAGCCCGACGAGGCTGCGGCGGCTCCCAATGACGCCAACTGAGTTCTAGACGAGGATTTCGGCAGACCTATTATTAGAGGAATTCTTTCGCCTGTCTTTTCACCTACGAGATACCCTAAGAGCGGATAATCCGATTCCCTAAAGTCCTTGGGCTTGATCTTTAACTCGAATGCGATCTTCGCGAACCGGTTCTCACCTATGTGCAGTCCATACCCAGGAACTCTCCCTGCTATCGCTCCGAATAGGTCGACGAATCCTGTGTAGCGGTTTGTTCTAGCTCCGATTACAGAGTTTACGTATGAGACACAATTCGACTCAGCCCAGACAACATTCTCCCCAAATTTCGGAACATTCTCATAGAAGTAAGGGATGCAACTCCAACTGGGAATAGCTCCCATTCTAATGCCAGCTGCTTCAAGCCGTTTGTGCTTGTCCACCCAATTCTTGGGTATGCGAAAGTCCTTAGGGTTCTCGGAAGTCGCTGAACCTACGTTCATAGTAGTTGGGACCTTGACCTTAGCGCCCATAGAGACAAGCTTCTCATTCGACTCCACGAGAGCATCGTAACCGCAATTGTAGATGAAGCTTACGGAGTGTCCACTAGAAACTTCTATCATCCTCTTCGCGCCGTAAACATCTCCAAGTCTTGTTAGGACCCTCATCGCTATGCCGACAGCTTCGCCGTACTCTCCGTCAAGCATACGTTCCTCCAGCTTTGAGAGATACAACTTATGGCCCTTCCTGACTAGTGTCTCGACTCTTGGAGAAGCTTGTCCAGATAAGCTTTGCTAATAGAGAGCGTACTCAGGAACGCCATCCCCTGATACCATCTGAACAAACATAAATACATCCATAATTCATACAAACCGGGAAGAGGATTTGGAAGAGTTTGAGCGGAAAGATTGGAGTGGGAATAATTGGGTGTGGCGCGATAGGCGGCGTGCACGCTGAGAACTTCTTCAAGCAGCAGAACTCGAGGTTGGTAGCTGTGGCTGATGTTCTTGAGGAAAGGTCGAGAGAGTTGGCGACGCGGTTCGGCGTCGAAGCTTATGCGGACTACACACAGTTGCTGAGAAGAGAAGATATCCAAGCTGTGGCCATCTGCCTTCCACACAATCTCCACGCTCAAGTGACTGTTGAAGCTGCAAGAGCTGGAAAGCACATCCTATGCGAGAAGCCTATTGCAACAAACTTGAAAGATGCGGACCAGATGATTGCCGCGGCCCATGACGCGGGAGTCAAGCTCGGGATAGTATACAATCTGAGATTTGACGAGGTCATTCAGAAATCTCGAAAAGCCCTTGACGAGAGCAAACTTGGTAAGCTAATCGCTGGGGATGTGCTGGTAAAGAATTTCAGAAGTGATGATTACTATACAGGTTGGAGGACAAAATGGGACACTCAGGGAGGAGGAGTTGTCATAACACAGGCTATACATTGGATCGATATCTTCCAATGGTTTTTCGGCCCTGTAGACAGCCTCTACGGCATTATTGATACGTTGACTCATAATATAGAGGTTGAAGATGTGGCAGCTTCTGTCATAAGATTCAAAAACGGTGCTATTGGCTCATTTTTTGCAAGCACTTCAACCTACCCGGGTTCACCGACAAGGATGGATATTCATGGCTCTAACGGAACGATCACAATTGAATCGACAGACAAGGCGACTGTCATGACGCGTGACGGTAGGCACGAAACCTGGGTTCCCAGTACGAAATATAGACCGGTAATGGTGCCGCCATTCGTCCCTGTTGAGGGCCATGAACCATGTATCAAAGACTTCATATCGGCGATTGCCGAAGCACGAGAACCGGCTGTAACCGGGGAAGAAGGAAGAAAATCGCTAGAAATAACACTGGCAGTTTACGACTCAGCTAAGTCAAGGAGAGCGGTTGAGTTCCCTCTCAAAGAATAAATATACTGGGTTGCTGTATGAAGTCGACAGAAAGAGTGCAATGCAAGTCTCAGACTTCTCAGAACGAAATTGGACTGATAACTATAAATTTGTGAAACAAGAGTTTATACAGCATCCCGTTGCAGAGGAAGGCCTTTTGTCGAAAGTTTCCATAGTTAGGTGCGATTCCTACGAGAGCTCTAAAGAAGGGATAAAGAAAGCCGTAGACTATCTGGGAGGCCTAGGAAGATTCATTCGGACGGGAGATGTAGTCTGGCTTAAGCCAAATCTGGGAAGAACATTGCCCACTGTGCCCTCGATTACCGACCCAAGATTCCTAGCTAGTCTGATTCAGCTTATCAAAGAGGAGACAAAGCCGAAGAAGATCATCGTGGCAGATAGCCCAGTTGTGGGTTATACAGGTGAGAGAGCTTTCAACGATAAAGATTACTCCGGCTTATCGGTTAAGCCTGTGGTTGAAAAAGCTGGAGCCGAAGTGCTTTACCTCGACGAGGCTGAACATGAGCCTATTAGAATCACTAAAGCAATTGTTTTGAAGGACGTTCTCATGCCGAAGCTTAGGAAAGAGGTCGATGTGATTATAAATGTACCTAAGCTCAAGACCCATGTGCAGACTGGGATTACGGTTTGTGTTAAGAATTGGCACGGCATGATTCACTGGGATTATAGAAGGATATTCCACTCGGACGATCTGCCTCAGAAGCTAATTGACATCTTTAAAGCTGATAGGGCGATGCCAGATCTGAACATAGTAGACGGCATAGTAGCTACGCATGAGTTCGGGCCCACTATAGCAGGCTTACCCTATGACGCGAAGGTCATCCTCGCGGGCACAGACCCTATAGCTTGCGATGCTGTATGCGCGTATATGATGGGGTGGGACGATCTGGCTGAGATAGATACGGTGAGGATTGGAGAAGCTGATGGGATCGGTGTTGGAAAGCTAGATCAGATAGAGGTTCTTGGAGAACCTCTGAGAAAACTTGAAGGGTTCAAGAGGCCGAACCTTCGCTTAGTAGCTGAATATCCAGGCGTTAATATTATTCTCGGAAGCGTATGTGCCGGATGCCGATCAAGACTAAAGTTCGCTCTGGAAAACCTGAAGAAGAGGAATATGCTGAAGCCGTACCTCGAAAAGTACGGTGATCTAACACTTGTATGCGGAATAGGGGCTAGATTGCCGGAACCGAGTGAAAATGTCATCTATTTGGGCGACTGTTTACAGTACGATATATACTTCCCAGCGGGAGGAACAGGAAACCCGCGATTGGATACGAACTCCCAGAAGAGACTTGAAATACTGAGGAAAGGGGTTTGGATCCAAGGTTGTCCAATATGGTTCACAGACGTATCAGACCTAATAAAGAAAAGATTAGAGAAATAGTTCACGCTTCGTTGAGACTGAGAATAGAAGTACTGCATCTTGAATGGATGATTCCTATGCTGCGAGGACCAACCTCAGTCAAAGAACCTCCATGAACCCATAAATTCTTACGAGGAATATCTCCAAGACTTACGTAGACTATCTGTAGCGAATGCCGGTGATATAGTCCACGCGAAAGTCAAATGCTGTCACGCTTCTCCTTCCGTCGGTTATTTTCAATCGACAAGTGTCGTCCACTTCGCCTATTACCGCGGCAGCAATATCGTGCTTTTTGAAGATGTTTAGGCAGTTTTCTGCCCTGCTTCTGTCAGTAGCATAAACGAAACCGAATCCCGGGTTTACTTTCAGCCAGTGGTCGATCGGTATATCTTTGGGTTTGGGAATGTGATTTAGATTTATTGATGCCCCAAGTCTTTCAATTTCTAGCATTATCCCTAGTGACCCGAGCACCCCTGCATTGCTTATGTCTTTTCCCGCTTTGGCTAGATGGTTCTCCGCGATCTTCACCGGAACCATGAACTGGCTCTGAACTTGTTCTGCATTCTTCATTGAAGTGGTATCCCAACCGTACACCCATTTGGGCCATATTTTGCCCTTGAGGTCTATTGCTAACACAATCTTGTCGCCGGGCTCAGCTCCTGAACTAGTCAACATTCGTCTTTTTTCAGTTAAGCCAACGATGGCCACCGTCAAAGAATTGTACGGGGCCTTCGGATGAACGTGTCCTCCGACGATAGGTACCCTGAATTTTCTACATCCATCCCTCAGTCCCTTTAGCACTTCCTTCATGATCCTTGTGTTCGTGTAGGATAAGATATCCAACATCGCTACTGGGATGCCTCCAAGAACTACTATGTCTTTCACATTGACGACCACGCCGAAATATCCTGCACCCCACGGATCGAGTTCGACGAATTCAGGTTGAATTCCATCAGAATGGAACAGAAGCAGATCGCCTTTTTGAAAGCAGTCGATAATCGCTGAGTCCTCGCCGAAATCTCCGAGGATTCTTCCGATTAAAGGGTCAACTGCTGGCAGACTTTGTACAATTGTTCGAATTGGCCGCTTCCGCTGAATTCCCATGAATGAGCGCAAGCTTCTGGTGAGTTCACTTAGCCTCATGGCGAAACGTCTTCATTTGTGTCGTTCCGTTCGATCACAAGAATCATATGTATCTTTTCAATGAAAGTCTTTCGAGATTCTTGTGCTAGGTTTCTGAATCTATACCAAGCGATCGTGCCACAATTTCTGAAATATCCATCACTTTGATCGCAGCGCCTTCCAGTTCGGCTGCGCTTGAAAGACTCCATTTGCACGAAGGACAGGCTGTTGTAACGATCTCAGCGCCAATATCAAATGCTTCGGATATCCTCATTCTAGCGACTTTGAGCGCCAAGTCAGCCTCAGAGGCCTTCACAAGTCCTCCTGCTCCGCAACAGAATGAGAATTTGCCGTGCCTCTGCATTTCTGTAAAATTGATCCCCGGAATACTCTTGATGATTTCTCTAGGCGGCTCGAGAATTCGCAAATACCTAGACAGTTCACATGGATCATGATAAGTAACTTTAGATCCAATCCTTTGCTTAGGCCGAATTTTACCCTGAACCATCAATTCTGAAAACAACTGCGTAGTGTGTACAACTTCAAATTGGTAGTTGCCGGACAACGAAGGATACTCTTCCTTGATCGTTCTGTAGCAAAGGGGGCAAGAGGTAATAACTCGTTTTATGCCTCTCTTGTTGAACATGTCTATATTATGCTCTGCTAAGGCCCTTCCTTCAGAAACTGCGCCTGCCATGATCGCTGGTCTCCCGCAGCACCACTCTTCCTCACCTAGAGTTACAAAAGGAACTCCGGAATGGTTGAGGATCTTCGCAACTGAGCGAGCGACCTCTGGGACAATGTACTCTGTTATGCAACCCGGCAAATAGAGCGTATCAGCTTTCTTCGCCACGTCTATATCCCCAGAGACCCACTCTGTGCGTTCATATTGTGGTCGACCGAAAGTGTTGCGCGTTTCCTTCAGCGCTTCTACGATTTTTTCTACACCTTCCGGAAGACCGTACTTTCCCTCGTAGATTTCCTTCCTCATCGCTTCGATCGGCTTGAAGATGTCTATTTTCTGCTCTTCCAGAGGACATATTTCATAGCAGTTCCTACACAAGAAGCAAGAGTATACGTTCTTCACTAGCTCAGGAGTGTATTTTAGCTTCCCGTCGAGTACAGCCCTTGCGACAGCAACATGGCCTCGACAAGTATGATGATCCCATCTCAGCGCTTCATATTCTGGGCACACCTTGTACACGCCAAGTTTCTCACTGATCGCCTCTCGGCAATAGCCGCATCGGAAGCAAAAATTCAGCATTTTTCTGTAATCTTCGAGCGACATGATAAACACCTCTACAAGAGATATATTCCTCGGTTAAGGATATGGTTCGGATCTAATGCTGTCTTTATTCTCTGGACGAAATCGTGGAAAAAGGGTGGATAGTGACTTGCCACTAGGTCGGCGCAATCGAGTCCTACCCAGTAGTTGCAAGCGCCTTGGTCAAGCCTCCACTGTATGAGTTTTCGCCATAACTCGTATCCTTTCTTTTGTCCCTCTAAGGTAGTTGCGTCATAATGGGAATAGGGCAGACAATTCACATAGGCGTGTTTCACGGGGTATACTTTAACGTAATAGGCCTTTAGATCCGTTCCAGGAACATTTATGATCAAATCTTCATGCTTCCTAAAGAAGTCGTACGCTCCTCTGGTAAATTCAGGAAACTTTAGCGTCGGAAGCAACGAGCATCCAGGCGTTCCGAACCCCCAGGCCCAGCCTATTGCTTTGCCGCTTCTCCTTCCGTCAAAGAACCTACTGGCAATTTCTGAACCTAGGGCCTTTCCGTCATGTTGTCCCGCGATGGAGTCCATGATCTCTTTCTCTCTTTCCACTATCTTTGCATCGTATCCTTCGAGAATTATGTATTGTACAAGTTCGCTATCTTTAGGGGCGTCTGGAACAAAGATCTCCAACGCATGGCGACCGGCATTTATAAAGCTGTCTTCAAGATGGGATGTAAGCTGCATTTT
>Ga0209314_10000276_pt1 | contig 22318 bp, 9 predicted proteins | sample I19B2metaG_FD_184146 | JGI IMG/M metagenome (GOLD analysis project Ga0209314, IMG submission 184146) | Lake sediment bacterial and archeal communities from Gulf of Boni, Indonesia to study Microbial Dark Matter (Phase II) - ​I19B2 metaG... | ecosystem: Environmental > Aquatic > Freshwater > Lake... | reverse complement strand
GAGGCAATTCCCTTGGTAGCCACTGACTCATCAGTGAATTGTGTTGGAAGTCCAAGACAAACTTCAGTTGCAGAAAAGAAAGTCTGGACGTTTTTGACTTCGAAGGTCTTGGTTGTTGACCAGCTTCCTCCCTTATACCCCTGATCAATTGCCTGAACAGCCCAGTAGTAGGTTCCAGAAGGAAGGTTTTTCAGGAAAAATGTTGTGTCAGTCTGGGCATTTCCCAATTCATTGATCATCCTGAATCCTGAAGTAGGATTTGAGTTGGAAGAACAAAAATCCCAGGTATTAGGGGCTTTACCTATCCTGACATTATAAGACATTGATTTAGATGGTGTTTCATCATTTTTAACAGTATTCCACTTCAACCAGACACCTGCTGGTGTAAGGTTTGATGATAATCCTGATGGAGCATTCGGGGCTGAATTAGGCAGATATGATCCTGATTTCATTATAAAGCTGTTCCTGATAACACTCGGGGCATCCCATTTTGATAATAGAATATCAATATCCCCGTCGTTGTCATAATCACACAGGGCTGCAGTACCATTCCCGGATTTCTTAAGTGTTCCGTCATATAAGTAAAACCATTGTGATTCCGCTCCGGGAACCGTTTCTCCTTTTGTATTCAGGTATATTTTTGTAAACCATAACGGAGAATTTGTATAAATGAAGTCCAGGAATCCATCGTTATTGAAATCGCCCCATTCACCGTAAGAAGGGGAATCACTTGTTCCGAATGGTGGAGTAATAGTAAGGTGAAGCACATAATTATCATTTCCTGTGTTTTCGTAAATTCTTAGTTCAGGGAAGAAGGCTCCCATAATTATGTCCAGATCGCCATCGTTATCATAATCACCAAAGGATACTGTTGACAGATTGAATCCTGGAATAGATATTGTGACAGGGCTAAAATTACCGCTGCCATTATTTTTATAGATTTCTGTTTTAAACAGTCCTGATGCTGTTGTCCCTGTCATAAATATATCAAGATCACCATCATTATCATAATCGGCCCATTTAGCTGATCCTTTATATAATCCTGTCAGGGTAATACCTGTTTGTTCTGCAAACTGATTATTACCATTATTACGGTATACCTTGGATACAGGATTAAAATTAGGATTTGTCCCGGTTGCTCCATTTATAAGTATATCAAGATCACCATCATTATCATAATCTCCCAGGTCAATTGCGGAAAATGATACCGGGGTAATTGGATTGGTGATGCCAAATATATCTTCAAATCCCAGGGCACCTTTATTACGGAATATTTTTGAAATAGGAGCAAGAGGATTTCCTGTTAACAGTAAATCAAGATCATCATCATTATCAAAATCTCCCCAGACTGCTGCTCCTGATTCTATTGAGGGGAATGAAAATTCTGCCCCCGGGACAACAACAAAGGTGTTATTTCCTCCATTCTTATAAAGTTTTGTTGGATTGCCTACAACAAGTATATCCTGATAACCATCCTTATCGTAATCAGCCCACAAAGCTTTGTTGTGGTAATCACCTGCACCAAATACTATACTGGTCTGATGGGGAAAATTACTTGTGCTGAAAATACCTGGATTACCATTCCCAGTGAGATTGGTCATATAATCTTCACTCCCGAAACTGCCACTGTATTCAAAAATATGGAAACTATAAAGAGTGTTGGGAAGAAGTCCCGTAACTATCACACTGTCAGCACGGCCGTTATATACACAGAACCATCCGCTAGTGCCAATCTGTGATCCAAACCCGATTTCGCTGTCAGCAATATATCCGGTATTATCTATGGGTTCTGCAATGCCTGTTGATGCCTTTTTCCCGAATACTATGCACCTGTCTCCGGTCCCCCTTTCCCATTTGAGGGTCAGGGAATTTGGATTCAAAATTCTGGCTGAAAGATTCCCTGTCTGTACAGCCTGAACAAGGAATGAACCTTCTGTTGAAAATGCACCACCTTCAAAATTATTATCAATTGCCTGTACTGCCCACCAATATGTACCAAATGGTACTTTTTTCAGGACAAGAAATGTATCCTGACTTACATTACCGAATTCTGCAATTTTTCTGTAGCCATCTGATGATGAATGTGATGGCATGAGGTTATTCTGACCAGTTGAACTACCAACCCTTATATTATATGTAATGCCTTTATAGGGAGCGTCTCCATCATTTACATATTTCCACTTAAGTGTCACATCCTGATTTTTAACAATAGCCTGTGTGGACTGTGGTGATGAAGGAATTTTATTAGCCGGATTAATTGTATTCCTGTAAAGTTTAGCAATTGTACCGGTAGCAGAATTTCCGATTAGTGAGATGTCCAGATCTCCGTCTTTATCGAAATCTCCCCAGGCTGCAGTTCCTCTTCCAATACCGGGAAAGGTATAGTCAGTGTATTGCTCAAATGTATCATTGCCTTTGTTCCTGTAAATCCTGGTTATTTCCGATCCTCCTGCAGGAGAATTTAATCCGGCAAAAAGAATATCAAGATCACCATCATTATCAAAATCACCCCATCTTGCGCTGCCTCTGGTCAGGCCAGAGAAAGGAAGGCCATTTACTAGTGTGAAATTATTTGAACCGTTGTTTTTGTATAAAACTGTAAAGTAAAAAGGATATCCATTATAACCTGAAATTAAAAAATCAAGATCACCATCATTATCATAGTCACCCCATTCTGTTACCCCATATGTTCCTGATGCCAGTGACAATCCCGTAACTTCTTTAAATATGTCATTGCCGGTGTTATTGTAAATTTTTGTCTGGTATCCGTCAGGAGTTGATCCGGTAATCAGGATATCTAAATCTCCGTCATTGTCATAATCAACCCATTTAGACGAACCCTCCATCATCGATTTAATTTCGATAGACTCAACCAGAGTCATTGGATTATTTCCGTTGTTCCTGAATACCTTGTTGTTATGCAGCAGATCCAGATCACCGTCATTATCATAATCGCCAAAATCTATTGATTCCCCTGTGATTAGTATAGTTGAAGGTATGGTATTATCCGGCATTGCACTAAAGGTCTGGTTACCATTGTTCCTGTATATTCTGACAGGACTTCCCAGCATAACAAAATCAACAAAACCATCTTTATCGAAATCTCCTGCAGAGGCATTATCGCCAACACTAAAGGGGAGCGATGGTCCTGCATGGAATCCTGGATTGTCATTAATAAAGAGTTTTGATACTCCTCCGCTTTCAGCTTCTATATTAAGTATATCCAGATCTTTATCATTATCTACATCTATCCAGTAAGTATAACTGGTTTTCCAGATATTGTCAGGTCCGGTTGCAAAACTGGCTGCCTCGGTAAATGACTGGGAAAATATTTTTAAACCTGAAAGTAAAAACAGAAGCATGAATGCTTCTCTCCTGAGGGATGAACTATTCATACATAAATAAATTAAGTAATCGTATTAAAAGATAAATCAATTTTCGAATTTAGCCAAGTGATTTTCGATAATTTTTGACGAAGACTTAAAAATCTGTTGTGAATTTGGGGGGGTGAGGCAGGATATACACGGAACACGGCACACGGCACACGACTCACGGCACCCGGCGTAATAGCCAAAACCATGGAACTATATTTTGAAGAAGTAATCAGTAATCGGTGATCGGTGTCAGCCAGACCGATTACCGAATACCGATTACCAAATACCCTTTTACTCAATAAGCACCTTCCTCACCGCCCTGAACAAACCCCCAAACCCCCCAAGGGGGGCTTGACCCCAAATCCCCATACCTTCGCATTAATGCTTCGGTGAGCAAAGCAAGGGGGCTTTTAAATCCTTGAGTCGTGTGTCGTGCGTCGTGCGCCCTTTATTCCACAAGAATCTTCCTCACCGCCCTGAACTTATCGAGCGACAGGTTAACCATATACATCCCCTTCGCCTGACCACTGAGATCTATCTCACTCGAATAATGTTCAGTTGTCTTGTCAGATTTTATGTTGAGGGCTTTACTGCCATTCGGAGTGTAAATATCAATCATCAGCTCACCATACAGGTTATTGTTCATTTCTATTGTGAACATTCCGGTTGTAGGGTTAGGGTAGATCCTGACATCCTCAAACGGATCAGCATCCTCAACGCCTGTTACTTCAGGTATAGTGAGTGTATCGCTTATTGTATAACATACCCCGTCATTTGATATGCTCAGGTTGTATTTTCCAATATTCTGACCGGCTATATACATGTAACCATCAGCCCCCGCAATCACGGATCCATTATAATACCACTTGTATTTCTGAGCTGAGGTGATGCTTGAAATCAGATACCATATGTTGGGACCCTTTGCTATTATCATTGGTTTCGGAGGAGCATCCTTGAACCAGACATTCAGTGAATCGGAATCCTTTGTACACTCTCCGTCGCGCGCTTCAACATAATACTGCCCCGGCTCGAGGAATCCTTCAATGTAGGTGGTGTCAGCCACAGGTGCCCCGTTTTTATACCAGGTATAAGAGTTTCTTTCAATCACATTATCCACACTTACCTTTAACGGCGTTTCTCCGAGACATTTCCCTTCAATATAGCTTCCGGGATCTATTAAAGGCTTAACAGGCACCTTTCCGACCACTACACTCACCGGTACTGTTTTTGCCCTGCAACCTTTGGTATTCTCTATTTCAAGATAATATTCACCTGTTACAGTGGCGCTGAAGTTATTAAGTGTAGCTGCACTTATGGCACCAGCCTGGTTATACCATTTATATGTTACATTTTCAATGGGAGTCACACTCATGTTCACGCTTGATCCCTCGCAAAACTGTGTAGGACCATTAATGCTGACAGTAGGTATTCCGGGTTTCGGATTTGTGGTTACAATCACATTGTTTGTCGAATTGACAAAGCAGCCTGATGCATTAAAAACAGTAAGTGAATAGAGGCCGGAAGTACGAGCACGGTAATAGTTTGTATCCATCCCCACTCCTCCTCCATTCAACTTCCACTGGTAATGATTGCCCGAGGCATAAACCACACCAAGAGTAACTGAGTCACCTGAACAGAATTCCGTATCCCCGTTTGTAGATATTGAGGGGGCTGACGGAGCATTCAGAACAGTGACATTTACTTTTACAGAAGTTGATGTGCAGCTTCCTGTGTTGTTTGTTATAGCAACGCTGTATTTACCAGAGATCTTTGCAGCATAGCGGTTTGAGTCGCTGCTGCTTATACCAGTGTCGTCAAGCATCCAGTTATAGGAATAGTTATTGTTCCTGGGTACTGATAGAATGACGCTGTCGCCCCTGCAGAAGGCCAGCGGCCCGCCGGCACCTATGCTTGAGGCAGGATATTCAGCAACGATGGCTGTGTCTTTTGAGGAAGCAGAACAACCATTATTTGAATATGCCCACAATGTAACAGTGTAATTTCCGGGATTCAGATAACCATGAACTCCCGGATTCTGTTGATTGGAGCTTCCACCATCACCGAAGTTCCATAGCCAGCTTGTTATGGTAGTTCCATTTGAAGATGTAGTGTTTGTAAACGGTGTGGAAGTTCCCTGGCAGACTGTAGATAAGGTAAAAGCAGTTAATGGCACACTTTTAACCTCGATACTTTTTGTAATGGAATCAGCATATATTCCTGCTTTTACAACCAGCTTCACAGAATAGATGCCTGCGGCTGAATAGAGATGAGATGGATCCTTTACACTTGCTGTTTCACCATCACCAAAGTACCATTTCCAGCTGGTAACAGGCTCCCCGGTGGTATATGTCAGGTCCCTGAAATGAGTTGGTAAGCCGGCACATACAGTATCTGCCTTGAAATTGGCATTTACAACCGAGATCACGAAGGATTGTTCAGGAGCCCAGGAACTCCCCCTGAAGGCGCTGTTAACTGCCTGTACGCTCCAGTAATAGGTGCCAACAGCAAGTGAATCAAGCTTATACCTTAGATTGTAATCAGCATTACCCGGCCTGGTTACTTTCCTTTTACCGGTATTGAGGTCCGACATCGGAGACGTTATGTCACAGGTTCCGGGTTGTGTTCCTACCCTTACATTATATGTTGTCCCTGTGTTTAAAGTGTCCTGCCAGGAGAGAATGATTCCAAAACCGGCGTTCTCTGAGGAAAGAGTGTCGGGTTCATAGACCGGGGAGGCAGGAACATTAAGTTCATTTACGTAAAGTTTAGTCTGCCCTGCATAAAATTCAGCTGTACCTATAACTAACACATCAAGATCGCCATCTTCATCAACATCAGCCCACGAGTTTGTCCCCTGCCAGGCACCGGCTAAATCATAATCCGTCTCCTCGAAAACCATGTTGCCTTTGTTCTCATAGATTTTGGTGATCACAGAGAAGCTGTTCCCCGAAAGCAGGATATCAAGGTCATCATCATTATCATAATCCCCAAGGGAAACTGCGCCATATTGTGTACCTCTTATAAATGCATCCACTCTTTCAAAGGCCTGATTGTTTTCATTCTTCAGCAATAATGAGAACTTGAGATCGTCCTTTGTATAGCCTGAAATAATGAAATCAATGTCCCCGTCATTGTCCAGGTCGCCTGAATCAAAATCAGTATAGTCTGCCCTGAACTCAGGCAGGTTCATTGTAAATGAATTAAAAAAAGAATTATTGTTCCTGTAAAACTTTGAGGCGAACTGGTAAATGGTAAAAAAATCAACATCCATGTCGTTGTCTAAATCCCTCATTTTCGATACCAGATCGAAGTTATAATTCCTATATACCTGACTGAATGAGAAATCGCCTTCATTATTCATAACCCTTCCATAAGACAGAAATATGTCAGTTAAACCATCATTATTGTAATCTCCATAAGTGAATTTTGTATACGAAGGGTAATTATAAGCAGAACTGAAATTTCCGTTTCCGTCATTTTCATATACCGATAAACCTGTATAGAAGTCGCTGACACAGATGTCAAGATCATTATCATTGTCCAGATCAATCCATTCAGCGCTGTTAATCCTTGAATTATCAATCTTAAATGCAGGTGTTGCATTGAAAGTGTAACTCCCCTCATTTTCATATACATGGGTAAAGCTTTTCCAGTCTCCGGAATAATATTGTCCGCAAAGCAACAAATCCTGATCCCCGTCATTGTCAAAGTCACCCCAGTCACAATCAGTATCATATCTTATCTGGATAAAGGGATTAGAAATCTCTACAAAGAAATCTCCAATTTCAAAAATTGCTGTTGCAGAAAAATCGGATCCTTTATATGAGTTATTGATAGCCTGTACTCTCCAGTAGTATGTCCCCTTATCAGTCAAGGTCAGGCTGTACGAAGTGTCATTGATAAAACCAGGCTGGGCAACCATCCTGTATCCGCTGATTGTGTCAGACATGGGGGCAACAATATCTATGAAATCCCTTTGTGTTCCAACCATGATATCGTAGGTTACAGAAAGTCCTGAAGAGTTTGATGGTTTTTTCCAGGATAGGACAATCTCTTTGCCCCTCCTTGTTGCAGTTAATCCTGAAGGTGGAAGAGGAAGGGTCTTAATTCTGTAACTTTCATTCTTATACAACGAATTTTGTTTTCCGTCGGTATTGTAGTCATATGATGATTGAAATAAATCAAGATCGCTGTCATTGTCAAGATCTGCAATGCAGACTCTCTGATCATTGTCTGCTTTTGCCCGTTTGTAGATGATCTCCCGGAAAGTATCATTTCCGTAATTCTTCAATATCTTGTGTGTTCTTGAATATTCAGCGTACAAAAGGCTGTACCAGTCATTTCCTACCAGAAGAACGTCAAGTAATCCGTCGTTGTCATAATCAATCCACTTAACACTATTATACCTCATATCCTCTGTTAATGGAATTTCAGAGAATTGATCGTTGCCAAGGTTCTTATAGATTGTTGGGATTACAGTGCTGTTATGGAGACCTGCAAGCAGTACATCAAGATCTCCGTCATTATCATAATCACCGAACTCAGCATAGCTATACTTTCCTATTCTAAACGGAAAATTAACCTGAGTGAAGCTGTTATCAGGATTGTTCTTATACAGGCCGGAGAAAGGATTGCCACTGAAATCAGTACCTGATATAAATATATCAAGGTCACTGTCGTTATCATAGTCCCCCCACCTGGCAACTCCGTCTGTAACATGAATTATTTTTGTTTTCGTGTCAGTGAAAACACCATTACCGTCATTCCTGTAAATTTTTGTGACCGGGTCGGAGGTCTTCCCGCAAATGAGAATATCAAAGTCACCATCATGATCGTAATCACCTGCGTCAAGCGATCCGTAAGCCAGCCCTTCTATGTTATGTGACATCTCAGCAAATACATCCAATCCCTGGTTAATAAATATCCTTGTCTCTGCAGAAGTGCTTCCATATGCCTCCGTTGATCCCATAATTATTGCATCAGGCTTGTTGTCTTTATTAAGATCGCACCATGAAGCATCACCGTTGTAAAGAGCATAGGTTAAACTGATCTGAGAATATGAACCTCCGTTATTCTTATAGATTTTTGTTCCCTGGCTTCCCATAAACAACAAATCCAGGTCTTGGTCTCCGTCATAATCCCCGGCTTTGATTGTTCCTCCCCTGTAAACAGGTATATCACTTACTACAGTCTCAGTAAAGGGAACTACCTCAACAAACACCTCATTACTTCTGGTGGTATCTGAACCGTTAAACGATTTGCAGATAACATAATACCTGTTATCAAGAGGAAATTTCGGGGTGAATGCCAGGCTTGTCTGACCTGTTATGTTATGATTATAAGGACCTCCAGGAAAATTACTGTATGACCATATCCTTGAAGTTGCAACCGGCGTTTCTGTTACATTGAGCACAGTGCCGTTCACATTTGGAAGCAGTATCTGCTTCGCGGCGGGTGCAATATTCCTGTTAGTGGAAATCTGGAAATTATTGAATGATGCAAAGGCTGATCCTTTGTATGAATTGTCAATTGCCTGAACGGTCCATTTATAATCTCCCTGGGGCAGATAATCTATTTTCCAGAAGTTGTTATTCTGAGTATTTCCGGGTTTTAGTTGCAGGAGCTCCCCGGTAAGAATGTCAGCAGAGGGTGTCTTTATTGTATCATTTGTTACTGTGTTAATAAGTCCAATATTATAAGTAATGCATACAGGAGGAGATTCCGGATCAGATGACCGGTCCCATGAAAATTCTGCGGTATTGCCCGAGATGTTTACCAACAGGTTCGCAGGAACAGATGGTGAAGAATTCGAAGTAACTGTTACATTTGTAAAGATTTTAGTATTGTCCCTTCCGCAAATCAGCAGATCAAGATCTCCATCGTTATCGTAATCGCCTAAAGCTGCATCAAAGCAATTCCCCAGACCGTGATTGAAATTTGTTACTGTAAAGTCGCCGGCACCATTATTTGAGCAGAGTTTTAAGTCATCGGCCGTTATCAACATAAGGTCAAGATCACCGTCGTTATCATAATCTCCCGAAAGGCATTTCCATGCCCCGGTTATGGTATTAATGGAGGCAGGCATGTTATTCAGAACACCAGCATTGTTTTTCATTATTGTCGGGGCGGAATAAAATCCGGTATAGACTGCATCCATGTCACCATCGCTGTCAAAATCGCCTGTTATAACATGGACAAATGCATCCATAAGATAGGATGGATCTTTTTCAAAAATATTACGGGTGTTGTTGAAGTACAATTTCGGGCCAAGGAGGTCAAAATATCCATCGTTGTCTATGTCAGCCCAGTCAGTATTCATATAGAGCCCCCCCACATTTTGTGCACCGATGAGATTCTGATCAACAAGCAGGAACTCACCGTTTTTGTTGTTCAGGATATATACATGTTCATGGTATACTATAACAATGTCATCATCGCCGTCATTGTCATAATCTGCCACTCTTGCCGAAGAAAATCCCATTTTATCAAAACCATTAAGATCAGGGATCACCATTTTCAGGAAGTTGTCACTTCCCGTGTTTTTAAATAATGCTGTTCCGGTAAAAAAATCAAGGTCATTATCATTGTCATAATCGATCCAGACTGCATTCTGCCCATAAGTGCCCGGAACAGAAATGTCTGTAAATACTCCGGATCCGTCATTCCTGTATATTATCGTTCCAACTGAATTTAGAAGGATGTCAAGGTCTCCGTCATTATCATAGTCACCCCATTTGCAAATGCTGAAACCACCGGCTCCAAGGTCAATTACTGGACCGGTGAACTGGGGAAATGTAACTGAAGGTAAAAGGAAAAACAGGATTGACAGAAAACAGGTTAAAAATTGAAATTTAATAAAATGAACATCCAATACCGGGAGGCAGAGAAGCGATGAAACTGTTTTCATAAGAATCCAGTTTATGTGAAAAATCATTAACGTAAACCATTTGAGTTAAATGGCTGCAATCCAGAGTGGGGAAGTTTAACGGATTTAAATTACGACAAATAAAGACCTGAAGCAAATTTATTTTACGGCGCAACGGCACACGACTCTCGGCACACGACTCATGGCACACGACACACGGCTCTCAGCACGAATGATGGTTTAATGCCTTGTATCGTGTGTCGTGCGCCCATTAATTCCTCACCACCCTGAATTTTCGGACAAAAGACTATTCAGATACATTCCTTAAGTGATAATGAAAAGGCAATCGGGTATCGGATAATGAAGCAGGTTCGTCGTGTTTGAATGATTTAGAAAATTTTATTGATATCTCTGTAATTAATAATATCGATATCACCTTTACTGAATGAGAGCTCACCTGAATAAACCAGGTATCCTTTTTTAGTTTTTGGCACTGTTTTTTGAAAATATCTTATTCCCTTCAGAAGATTATTATTGAATGTCATTGCAGATTTTATCTCAACAGGAACAAGGATGCCACCCTTTGAGTATATAATATCGACTTCATTCCTGTTATTATCCCTGTGGAAGAAAATATTATGATCTTCACCTTTGTTCAGCCTTGTTTTAATAGCATCAACAATTACCATGTTTTCAAATAACTTTCCTATAAGAGGGTGACTATAAACCTGTGATTTATTTTCTATTCCAGGAAGATATGATACCAATCCCGTTTCTGAGAACAATAATTTTGGAGATTTGATAACTCGTTTGCCAAAAATTCTCATGATAAGGAAATACTCTTATTATGATAAATGATGCTTCAAGAACAGACAACCATTGTCCCAGAGTTGCTGATGATGTACCCAGGTCATTTGATAATGAATGCAGATTAATGATCTGTCCTACTCTTCCCGCTAGTAATCGCATAAAGTTTTCGAACTGTGTAAGTTCTCTTACCCTGATCAACTGTTTCAGATCCCTTTCAACGTAGGCTTGAAAATAATTTAGATACGCTTTAAAAGGATTCAGATTATTACTGTATACCCCTGGCAGGAATCCGGTTGAGATCAGTGTATACATTGTACAAAATTCAAATACAACTTAAAAAATGTATAAAAATTATTGATATGTTTAACTCATAAACAACCCCAGGGGGGCCTATCCCCCAGCCCTCCACTGGGATATTAAATCCTTGTGTCGTGCATTGTGCTCTGTACGTGGTACGTCCTGTGCCATTTTATTTTACAAGTCGCACCGCCATACTGTCTCACTGTCGCACCGTCACACCGCCATACCCTGAAAAAAATTCTTGGCACGGTTTTTATTATTTATTATCTTTGATTACTAAACCCTTGCAATCATGTCTATAAAAAGAATGTTATTTATGCTTTGCTTTTTTCAGGCTATGATTCTTATGGCCCAGGAAAAAAGCAATCCGGCTGACTACTCTTTCAGCAAAGGTCTGAAGTCACAGTTTATCCTGCAGGATGACTTCTCTAAATTCAGCAACTACTGGCTCCTCGGTATTGAAGAGAACAGCTGGGCCGAGAGTATCGAAGGCGGACATCTCGTCTTTGAATCTCTTACAAATAAACCCAAGGAAGACCTTATCCCGGTCATCATCGACCAGAACAGAAGCTTTGAAATAGAAACATCTATACGGTTTGTGGAGGGGCAGATGGATAAAGGCTATGGAATCCAGTGGGGAAAAGCGGCAAACCCCATTAAACAGTTCGACTTCCTGCTTACCGGAGCCGGACACTTCACTATCGATAAATATACCGGCGAGTTTAAGGATTATGTACCCTTTACAATCTCTCCCAGGGTGAATAGATATGCTTTCAATAAACTGACTATCAGGAAGGTGGCTGATAAGTATTACTTCTTTCTCAATGAGAGTCTTGTACATTCTATGCCCTTCGAACCTTTCTTCGGAAACCTCGTAGGATTCCAGGTTGCCGAAAATTCAACGATAAGAGTCGACCATATCGATATTGCCTACCTCGACAAAAAGGAAGAAACAAAATCGAAAGTCCTCATAATGGACTATAAATTCAATATCAGCAACGATAAGGTATCGATAGGAAAACCTGTGTCACTTACACTTAATATCCGAAATGTAGGTGATAAGGATGCTTCATCCCTTATGATAAATCATAAAATGCCTGCTAACATCGAAGTTGTAGATTTTAAACCAGTTAAATCCTTGAAGGCAGGAGAGGAGCAGCTTGTTACTATCCAGTTCTTTGCCAGCAAGAGTTATACAGATTCAATAATCCCGGTCAAGTTCGAAATAGCGGGCGCTGATATTACCAACGTAAACGACATCGATCTCAAGGTACAGATAGATCAGCCTGTAAAAGTGGAACTTGATAAAGCCATTGCACAGACTTACAGCGACTTCAGAGGAGGGAACGATCCTCTTAAAGGACTGAATGTTGCACAGGCAATGAAATCAGTCGAGGTGGGAGAGTACTACGGACTTATTATTGGCATTGATGAATATACCGGTGAATGGCCGCCACTGCGAAATGGTGTGAACGATGCCAAAGGTGTAGCTGAGCTGCTCTCCTCAAAGTACACATTCACCTCACTGAAAACCATGTATAACCAGGAAGCTACCAGGGATAAAATACTGGCTGAATTTGAGAGGCTTATGAATACCGTTAAAGCAAATGACAATGTTTTTATTTATTATTCCGGACATGGTGAATATATCGAATCAATGGACAAAGGATTCTGGGTGCCGGTAGATGCCAACGGAAAGTCAGTTTCAAAATATATTTCCAATGAGGATATAAGGTCATTCCTCTCGGGCATACCATCCAAACACACTCTTTTGGTTACAGATGCCTGTTTCAGCGGTGATATATTCAGGGGCAAGACTATGACAATCCCTTATGAAAACTCGACAAAATACTATTCTAAAATGTATTCCCTCAGCAGCCGTAAAGCACTTACCTCGGGAGGTATTGAACCTGTTATGGATAAAGGAAAGGAAAACCACTCCATATTTGCATATTATTTTCTTCAGGCACTCAGAAATAACAGCGAGAAGTATATCGATGCCGGTCAGATCTTTGATAACCTTAAAATACCTGTGGTTAATAATTCAATGCAGACCCCTGCTTATTCTCCGATAAGAAATGCCGGCGACGAAGGAGGACAGTTTATTTTTATTGCAAAATAGTATTCTTAACCACGGAGACACGGAGGGCACTGAGGATCACAGAGATAATTAACACATGATTACTCAAAAGCACATTAATGAGCTATCTTATAAAGTAATAGGTTGTGCCATTGAGGTGCATAAGAATCTTGGGCCGGGTTTGCTGGAATCAGTATATGAAGCATGTTTTGTTGATGAACTGAAGAGTTCAGGTTTAAATGTTAAATCTCAGATTTATGTGCCTGTGCTATATAAAGGAAAGGATCTGGGTGGAAATCTAAAACTTGACTTGCTGATTGAAGACCTGATAATAGTGGAAGAGAAAGCAGTGGAAGTGATGATCCCTCTGTTTAAAGCTCAGCTTTTATCATATCTGAAACTGACGGGAAAACCTAAAGGATTATTGATAAATTTTCATTGCGAAAACATAAAAGAACAATTAGTATCACTTGTCACAGAAGAATATGCCAGATTACCCAAATTTTAGCTCTGTGTTTCTCCGTGGTCTCAGTGTCTCCGTGGTTATGATGCACAAAAGAATCCCTTTATTAATCATAATACTTCTCTTTTGCGGAGCAGAACTGCATTCTCAACAATATTTTTTCAGACGTTACTCCGTTGAGGAGGGCCTTCCGCAGGCATCAGTATATTGCCTTTTACAGGATTCCAGGGGATTTATCTGGATGGGTACTGATGGTGCCGGTATAGCTAAGTTCGATGGCATCAGGAGTGATGTATTCACGAAAGCAAACGGCCTGTCAGATAATGTTGTCAGGAGCCTCCTGGAAGATTCAAAGGGTAATATCTGGATGGGAACCGATAACGGACTTACTTATTATGATGGTTTCTCTTTTAAAACCATTGGACAGGCACAGGGACTGAAAGGCACTTCAGTCATTAAAATCCTGGAAGGATCGGGTGGAATAATCTGGGCAGCTACAAATGACGGAGGCCTGAATGCAATTACTATTAAAGATTCTGTCATTGTTAATAATTTCACAAAAGATGACGGCCTTTTAAATGATTTCATCTTTGATATCTATGAAGACCCGGATAAAAGACTCTGGCTTGCAATGGTGGGAGGTATCAGTATCATTAGGATTGACCAGGATTCAATGAAAATACGGGAGATCTTTAATCCAGAGACTGATACAGGTGCTGATATGCCGATCATTTCATCAATTGAACCTGTGAGCGACAATGAAGTCTGGCTTGGAACCTATGGAACGGGTGTTTTTGTTGCAACATACGGGAACGATAATAAAAGTTTTAAATTAAGGCCTCTGGATGTCAATGATGAAATCCCGGGTATGCTTGTATGGGATATATGGAAAACAACCGGTGATGAGGTATGGGTTGCAACAAATGATCATGGCGTTATAAAATTCAGGGATGAGAAGCAAACAGGGATCTTCAATAAGGAGTCAGGTCTTCTTTCAAACCAGATTCTCGACATAATGCCCGACAGCGACGGGAATGTCTGGTTTGCATCTTTCGGTCAGGGAGCCATGATGTACCATGATGATAAGTTCATCAGGTATTCTGAAAATGACGGACTTAAAGGTATTATTGCACTCGATGTTTTATTTGTTAGCGACAATGAATTCTATGTTGCAACGGAAGAGGGGCTCTCCTTTTTCAGAAAAGATGGAACTAATATTCGTCGCCTGAACCATTATTCAACTGCTGCCGGCTTAAACAGCATCGGGGCAAATACAATAACAAGGAAAGGGAATGAAATATGGATAGGAACAAACGATGGAATAAATATTCTGAAGAATTCCAGGATAACAGATTTCATCGGAAACAGCAAACTGGATAATAAGAATATAAATTCACTCTATGCCGATTCTAAAGGCGATGTCTGGATAGGATCGGCAGGTGGTTATGGCCGGATATTCGGTGATAACCTGTTCTTCATGTCAGAGGAGGATGGTTTCATTAATGATGAAGTTCAGTGTATACTTGAGGACAGTAAGGGAAGGATTTGGATGGGAACCATGGATGGCCTTGTAAGACTCGACGGGATCACTTATACCGACTTTGACAATGTAGAAGGTCTTACCAGCAGGAAAATATCATCACTTGAGGAAGACAGAAATGGTGATATCTGGATTGGAACTCTCGATGGCGGGATATTCAGGTTTGACATGCAAAAGGATTCACTACCTATCTCACAGGTTGCCACAAGGGGAGTGCTTGCTTCAAACAAAATAAACTCACTTCAGTTTATCCGCGATACCCTGCTGGCTGCCGGTAATGATAAAGGTTTTGATATTCTCATACTTGATAAGGATCAGTCGGTCAGAAGTGTTATGCAGTACAGTCTTGCTGATGGATTTACCGGAGGTGAGAACACTCCGAATTCTATCGAAGCAGACAATGAAGGGATACTCTGGATAGGAACCAAAAACGGGTTGATGAGATATAATCCTGCAAGGGACTTTATTTCAGCATCCGGTCCGGAAACCATGGTGACTGAAATCAGGCTGTTTTTTGAAAAAGTTGACTGGAAGGAAAGAAAATTTGAAACTGGAAAATGGACAGCCCTCCCTGAAAATCTTATACTGTCTCATAATGATAACCATCTGACCTTTGTCTTTACAGGTTTCGGCTATGAGAATCCGGACGATCTTATGTTCTCCTATTTCCTTGAAAATCAAAGCAAGGAATGGTCTCCTTACCTAAAGGACAGGGAGATAGTGTTCTCAGGCCTTACACCTGGCAGCTACACCTTCAGGGTAAAGGCTAAAAACAAATACGGAGTTACAGGCAATACGGCAGAATACTCTTTTGTAATTAAACCTCCTTTCTGGCAGACACCATGGTTCTATATCCCCGCCCTGATATTTGTAGTTTTCATAATTCTGATGATCATAAGGATAAGGGAAAGGAATCTGATCAAAGAGAAAATAAGGCTGGAGAAAATAGTCGAGGAGAGAACCCGTCAGGTTGTGGAGCAGAAGGATGAAATAGCCCGTCAGAGGGATGTTGTAACATATCAGAAGAAAGAGATTACCGACAGTATTCATTACGCAGAAAGAATTCAGAGAGCAGTACTTCCTGATGATAAGGTACTTAAAAAACCTTTCAGCGATTATTTTGTTCTCTTCCGCCCGAAGGACATTGTGAGCGGTGACTTTTACTGGATGAACATGAAGAACGACCATGTTATATTTACTGCTGCCGATTGTACCGGTCATGGAGTGCCGGGTGCCTTCATGAGCATGCTTGGAGTAAGCTTCCTTAATAAAATTGTTAATGAACTGGGTATCGTTATTCCTTCAGATATTCTGAACAGCCTGCGCAGTAATATAATAACAGCCCTCAAGCAGGAAGGAACTTTCGAAACCACCAAGGATGGAATGGATATAGCCCTCTGCTCTGTCGATCTGAAAAACAGAAAACTGATGTTCGCCGGAGCCAATAACCCTCTATTTCTTATAAGGAAGAATGGAGATGCATATGAACTAATGGAAACGCATGCTGATAAAATGCCTATCGGATACCATTCTTCCATGGAACCATTTACCAACAATGTGATTGATATTTTTGAGGGAGATACAGTTTACCTCTTCTCTGACGGATTTTGTGATCAGTTCGGTGGACCCGAGGGCAGAAAGTTCATGAAAAAAAGATTCAAGGATATGTTGCTTGATCATCAGACACTTGACATGGCATCACAGAGGGATGTATTTAATGCCTCACTTGAGGAATGGATCAATTATCCGTCTTCTGATCCATCGCAGGCATCGCTTGCAGGCCAGATTGATGATATAATATTATTGGGTGTAAGGTTCTAGGCAGTCTTCCTGTAACGCCTTACTGCAAAAGTGGAAAAGCAAACTGCGATTACTCCCAGGGATATCAGTTCACCAGAGATGTCATTCATCGACGATCCCTTGAGCATCACCATCCTGTTTATCCTCATAAGGTATGCCACAGGATTTATCAGGTTGAAATCCTGGGCCCACTGTGGCATGCTTTCGTAGGGGGTGAAAATACCGCTCATCAGAATAAAGATAATCATACAGAAAAAGGCAACGAACATATACTGCTGCTGACTCCCTGAGAATGTTGAAAGAAAAAGTGCCAGCCCCAGGACAGCTATCAGAAATATTGCTGCTCCCAGGAACATCAGCAAAATGCTTCCCTCGAAAGGAATATTAAATGCCAGCTTGCCTATTGACAAACCAACACCAAGATCAATAAGGCCGATAAGGAGAAATGGTACCATTTTGGCTATAATGAACTGATGTTTTCTGACAGGTGTGACATTTATCTGCTCAATAGTTCCTATCTCTTTTTCCCTCACCATGTTAAGACCAGCAAGCAGAAAGCCTATTGCAGTCACAAGTATTACCAGAATCCCGGGAAGCATATAGTATTTATAGTTTAGTTCTTCATTATACCAGTATCTGTTTGTTATATCTATAATCGGGAAAGATGATACTCCCGATGTGCTTATATTATCTATGGTAATGTCCGAATTATAATCCCTTATTATTCCGTTTATATAAGCCCAGGAAAGCTGGGCTGATGATGAGTTTATTGCATCAATACCAGCCTGCAATACAGCTGGTTTTCCATTTCCGATATTCATTCCGAATTCATCCGGGATATGAAGAATAATGTCACACTTATTATGCAGCATCAGATTTTCTGCCTCTTTTTCAGACCAGGTTTTTCCTGATATTCTGAAAAAAGTCGAACCGGCCAGCTTGCTTATCAGTCCTCTCGATTCGGGTGTCAGATCCTTGTCAATAATTACTATATCAACATTCTTCAGCTCGAATGTGACTGCCGGTACAAGTATCAGCATCTGTACGATAGGGACAGCAAAAATCGCCTTCGATATGAACTTGTTCCTGAAGATCTGTATGAACTCCTTCCGGATAAGGTATAAGATGGTTCTCATTTTATTCAAGTCTAATCTTAAACTTCCTTATACTAATTGCAATAAATACCGTTGTCATAGCTGCCAGTATAAGAGTTTCTTTCCAGATATACATAAGCCCTGTGCCCTTAATCATTATGTTCTTTATTATCACAATAAAGTACCTGGGTGGTACGATGAGGCTGACATAATCATAGACTGATGGCATATTTTCTATCGGAAAAATGAATCCCGAAAGCAGTATGGTAGGCAGCAAAAGACCGATAAGTGAGATAAAAATAGCCTGCTGCATTGTTGAGGATACTGTTGAAATGAGTATTCCTAGTGATAGACTCATAAGTATATACAACATAGTTTCAGCAAGCAGCAGAACCAAGCTTCCCTTTACCGGAAGCCCAAATACAAACCATGCAAGTGCAAGTATCAGCAGCACATTGATGAACGATAAAATGAAATAGGGAGTTACCTTGCCGAGGATTATCTGCACCGGTCGCAAAGGTGAAACAAGGAGAACTTCCATGGTCCCGAACTCCTTCTCACGTGTTATTGTCACCGATGTCATCAGCGCACATATTAATATAAGTATGAGTGTAATAACTCCCGGAACAAACATGAAATGACTCTGAAGGTTCGGATTATAAAACATTTTAACCTCAGGGATAATCTTAAGTGCGGAACTGACTTGTGTTCCTGCCAATCCCATGTTGAAATCATTTACTATGGCTGTAGTGTAATTGGTTATAAGTGTGGCTGTATTTGGTTCTGAACCGTCAGCGATGATGCTAAGGGATGCTTTACCTTCCCGTATAAGATTTCTTCCAAAGTCCTCCTCAAATATTATAACTGCCTTTGTATGTCCCTTTTTTAGTACTTTATCAATATCATTATAGCTGAGCAGGTCTTCGGTTTTCCTGAAGAAACCGGAAGAAATAATCTTATCAGATAGTTTGTGAGTTATCTCGTCATGTGAAAGATCAAGGAAAGCAACTCCTGCATTCTTAATGTCCATGCTTATCGCAAATCCGAAGATCAGGATCTCGGCAACAGGTATCCCGAAAAGAATAAACAGAGTCCTGTAGTCCCTGAATATGTGAATGAATTCCTTCCTTACAAATCCCAGAAATCGTTTCATTTACTTATTTAATTTCATTTAATTTCTCCTTTTCTCCGCATCTCCCTATCACCCTCGCAACCTATCTCCCTCTTTGTTTCACCTCACCCCAAACCCCTCTTCCTCTTTGTTTCACCTCACCCCAAACCCCTCTCCCAGGGGAGAGGGGCTTATTATTACCCTGAATCTCAGTTCTTCAGCCGACACCCCTTCTCCCCCCCGGGAGAAGGGGTCGGGGGATGAGGTTCTTCATCCACTCCCGGGAGAAGGGGCCGGGGGATGAGATGCATCAGGTCTCGCAATCTTAATAAACACCTCTTCCACACTTGATACATTATACTGTTTTTTAAGATTTCCGGGAGTGTCGAGTGCAACTATACGCCCTTCATTCATAATTGAGATACGGTCACAATACTCCGCTTCATCCATATAGTGGGTTGTAACAAAAACAGTTATTCCACTTGCTGCCGTTTCATATATCATCTCCCAGAATTGTCTTCTGGTAATGGGATCAACCCCGCCTGTGGGTTCATCAAGGAAAACAATCTTCGGTTCATGCAGAACAGCTACGGAAAAGGACAATTTTTGTCTCAGGCCCAGTGGAAGTTCAGAAATAAGCTTATTTTCATATTCACGGAATCTTAGCTTATCCAGCAAAATTCCGGTTCTTTCTGCAATCTGCGATCTGCTTAGTCCATAAATTCCTCCATAAAGCATTATATTCTCTTTAACTGTTAGATCCTCGTACAGGGAAAACTTCTGGCACATATACCCTATGTTCTTTTTTATCTTTTCAGCCTGCTTTCCTGAATCAAAACCGGCAACCTTTACTTTGCCTGAAGTAGGAGAGGATAGCCCTGACAGTATCCTTATTGCAGTTGTTTTTCCGGCTCCGTTTGCCCCCAGAAATCCGAAAATCTCACCCTCGTAAACTTCAAAAGTCAGATTGTCATTGGCAGTAAAGTGACCGAATCGCTTTACGAGGTTCTCAACTTCAATTACTTTTTTTCTCATCGTTTTATTGTCTTGCGGCTTTGCCCTCCGTAGTTTTAACGAAGGAGGGTCCTGCGGTCTGCATTAATTCGAGGAAGCGGTCCTCTATTCCTGCCTCAGTTTCCTCTGTCAAAGCATCATTTATTCCCTGATTTTGCAGTAATGAATTTAAATTTTCAGGGATCCTGTCATTTTTAAATGTAACATGAACAGATTCACCGAAAGGGAAGGAGGTTATTGTCTCATTCAGGGAGCGAAGGGCGATGATAAGTTTATATTTATCAGCAGATTTTACACTGAAGAGCTTTCTGCCATAACCGTTCCTCACCTCACCCGGAGTGTCTATTGCCAGAAGATTACCGTTCTGGATCAGTGCTACCCTGTCGCATCGCATTGCTTCATCCATATATGGAGTCGAAACCAGTATGGTGATATTATACTGCCTCAGTTTTCCCAGCATATCCCAGAATTCAGACCTGGAAACTGCATCAACTCCAGTTGTTGGTTCATCAAGCACCAGTAGCCTGGGTTTGTGTATCAGTGCGCACGACAGGGCAAGCTTCTGCTTCATGCCTCCTGAAAGTTTTCCTGCAAGCCTTTTCTTAAAAGGTTCTATATGAGAATAGATATCATATATAAGGTCATAGTTTTCCTTTACACTGGTTCCGAAAACAGTTGCATAGAATTCAAGGTTTTCCTCTACTGAGAGATCCTGGTAAAGACTGAATCGTCCGGGCATATAACCGATCTCTTTCCTCAGTTCTTTGAATTCTGTCCGGCAGTTCTTCCCAAGGACGTTTATATCACCGCTGTCAGGCAGCATGAGAGTTGTGATAATCCTCATGAGAGTGGTCTTTCCGGCTCCGTCAGGACCTATGAATCCAAATACCTCCGATTCATTTACGGAAAAAGAGATGTTGCTGAGAGCAGTTGTATTTCCGAATCTCTTACAAATAGCCGATGTATCGATTGCTTTTTGCATTCTGAATGCAGTTAATTATCAGAAAATTGCTTCACCCGGCATACCTGCCTTAAGAGTTCCGTCATTTACCACGGCAATCTCAACAGCATAAACCATTGTTACCCTTTCCTCTTTTGTCTGAATTATCTTTGGTGTGAACTCAGCCTTTTCGGAAATAAACCTTACTGTTCCTTCGAATTCCCTGAAAGCCTTTTCCCCGTCGTCAATTCTTACTTTACATTTTCCACCTGTCTTTACTCTTCCAAGTTGTCCGCCGCTGACATAAACCTTCAGAGTTATAACCGACAGGTCAGCAACTTTGGCAAGTGGTTTTCCTGCTGTTGTGACTTCTCCTGCTTCAGCATATTTTTCTATGATGGTACCCCTTGTGGGAGAATACACACTGCTTCTTTTTATCTGCTCATTCACAGTAGCCTTTCTCGATTCCATAACACCCATTTCAGCTATCACAGACTCCTTCTGGGTATTGTTGGCAGCGATTTGTTTCCGCAGAACAGCCTCCTGTCCGGTAAGGTCATCGTACTGTTTCTGTGTTGCTGCCTCTTCTTTCAGCATATTTCCAATTCTATTGATATTGACATTAAGGTTTTCAATCTGCTGTTCAAGTATTTCATTTTGCGCAATAACTGAACTTATCCTTGTCCTTACGCTTCTGATGCCGGATTCAATTTCTGCTTTCTGCAACTGAAGAATGGTTGTATCGACAAGAGCGATAAGATCACCTTTTTCTACAGGGTTTCCTTCAACACGGTCGAATTGAATAATCCGGCCTGTTGTTTCGGCGGATACCATCACCTCGGTTGCCTCGAAATTGCCATATCCGTCAGCAACTTCCTTATTGCTGCTGCAGCTTACCGAAACAAGCAGCAGGATAAGTATTATGAG
>Ga0209314_10000275_pt1 | contig 22528 bp, 18 predicted proteins | sample I19B2metaG_FD_184146 | JGI IMG/M metagenome (GOLD analysis project Ga0209314, IMG submission 184146) | Lake sediment bacterial and archeal communities from Gulf of Boni, Indonesia to study Microbial Dark Matter (Phase II) - ​I19B2 metaG... | ecosystem: Environmental > Aquatic > Freshwater >... | reverse complement strand
CCGCAGAAAGAGCGGAGAGCTCTTCTGGGAAGCGGCGACCATCTCCCCCATCATGAACCGGGAGGGGGAGATAACCAACTTCATCGCCAAGGAGGTGGGGTACGGCACCGGCTTGGGGCTTGCCATCGTCTACGGCATAGTCAAGCAGCATGGCGGCTTCATCACCATCTGCAGCAAGCTCGGGGAGGGGACCGCATTCACGATCTTGCTCACCCTGGTGGAGGGGGGGGAGAAGAAAGGCTCGCCCCCACCCACGGTCATTATCCCGGGGGGACGGAGACCATCCTCGTGGCCGATGACGATGCCGCGCTGAGGAATCTAGTGGTTGAACTCTTGACCTCATGCGGCTACAGGGTCATGACTGCCGAAGATGGCCGGGATGCCCTGGAAAAGTTCCGCCAAAGCAGGGAGAAGATAGATCTGGTCATTCTGGATGTGGTCATGCCTAAACTGAACGGCAAGGAGGCATGGGACGCGATAAGGAGCATCTCCCCTGGCTGCAAGGCGCTCTTCATGACGGGCTATGCCGACGATAACATCCCCAGGAAGGGGCTGGATGATGCCGGGCTGGTTTACGTCACCAAGCCGCTGCGGCCCCAAACTCTCCTGCGTAAGATCAGGGATCTCCTCGACGCATGACCCGTTCAGATCCTCACTGTGACTGAATCCCTGCTTCGGCGGAGAATCATTGCTTGCATCGGCCAGTTGGGCGGATTACCATGGATTTGGCATTCAATCCCCTTGATAATGGAACCGACCGATGAGTTATCCAGCAGCAGTCAACCTCCCCTTCAATCATGAGATAATCCGCCATGGCTTCACCCCGCTTACTCCCTGAGAGAGTCTCCCGTAAGGCCCGGGTGGTGGAGGGGGGCTCCCTGGTGGTCCTGGCCGAGGGGGGGCTGCCGGTTGCATAACGGGGAGATGCCGCCTTGGCTCGCGGCTGACAGTGAGCCGATCTGCATCGGCACCTGGCTTGGGGTGCCGATCCATGCCGTGGCGGTGAGCGGCAGCGTGCTTTTTGCTCCATCTGCGGCGCTAACCTCGCGGCCATGGGGGGCAGCTGGGGGAGACCGGCATCATGGTGGAGAACGTCCGCTACGTGGGGAGCCAGTGCTGGCCCTTCCCCAGCCAGCTCATGGCCGGCTTCACAGTAAGCCGCACCCTGGCGCTCCCGTCATTTTCCCACGCACTGCTAGCCGGACGGAGCAGGGGGGAGGCGAGCCTTTCCCATATGTCCCGGTTAGTGGGCCCTGGTTACTGAGACGACGCTGGCCCCCTTGTCGAACATCCCTTCGCGCTTTACGATCTCCAGGGTGACCATCTCCCCGGAAGTCCTGTCATAGAAGTAGTCTGCCAGGTAGTTGTCGCGCTCCTTGCTCTGCCAGCTCTTCTCCAGGGCGGAGCCGTTCCAGCGGAGGGCAATCATCCGGTTTGAGTCGAAGCTGCGGCTGCGGCCGGTATTCCACGCCCCGGAGTTCTGGGGGATGAGGATCGTCCCATCCCCGCTGACGAAGATCCTCTGCTGGAGGAATATCCAGCGGAACTGGTCGCTGCCGAACTTGGTATCGGAGAGATCAACACGCTTGAAGAAGAGTTCGCTGCCACCGTACCTCTCCCTGCTCTGCCAGAGCTCATTCCCATCCTCGCCAATGACCCGGAGGTGTCCGTCCTCATCGAGAAGCAGGAAGAGCAGCCTTCCTTCGCTATCCCTGAAGCGGCTGAAGTTGTAGATGTTGGCCCCTTTGGGGAGTTTTAAAGTGTTGGTCAGGACGTAGGAACCATTGTTCAGGGAGACTTCCCTCACCCCTCCGAAGAAATCGCTCTTCAGGGACATCTCCTGGGCATGGAGCCTCTCGCTGCCATCCTCCATGGCGATCGTGCGGAAGTAGTAGGGGAGCCGTTCCGCCAGGCGCACCAGGGAGTCCCCCTTCACACCCCATACCTGGGAGACCAGGGCATCGCCGTTGAAGATGGTGACATAGGCTTCCGGTCTGCCGTCGCCATCCAGATCGGCACTCTCCACACCCAGGACATCCTCGTCCGGCCTGAAGGAGACCTCGGCCACCTGGCGCAGCTCCTTCCCCTGCCTGAAAAGCTTGATCCCGTGGCTCCCTGCCAGGATGAGTTCCCTCTCCCCGCCGGGGAGGCGGGAGACCCGGGCAATGCCGCGGTAATTGCCGCTGAGGCGCTGGCTGCGCCACCCAGGTACCCCCTGGGTGGCGGTACTCTCAAGTGGCAGAGCGCCAGACTCTCTACTCCCCGGGGACGCTTGCCGATCCGCTGTTTTTGGCAGGACCGGACCGTTTCCCCCATTGGCGGTTATCTGTGCCGCGAGCCTTGCGGCCAGCCTCCCCACCCCCCGGAGGAGCTCTCCCTGGTTCTCCCCCTCGACGAAGTCACGGGCAATGACCTTCCCCCCCTTCTCCCGTGCCACGCTGTCCAGGCTGAATTGCCCCCCTGCCAGGGTGTAGCGGCCGCTAACCAATATGTCGGCTTCGCTTGCCGAGTCGACGACCAGGATGCTGTCGCCGCTAAGGCGGGAGGAGAGCAGCTCCTTGAGGAGTTGTGCCGTGTCGGCCGGCTGCTCTCCACCCGAAACCTTGAACTCAGCCACGTAGGCACGGATCTGGCCGGCGTGGGAGATTGCCGCGAGAAGGGTGAAGAGGAGCAGGATAATGGGGATGATGAGTTTTTTCATGCCGGCCTCCGCCAATGTTCGACTGCCGAGTCAATGTTGGGATGGTGCGTCCGGCGCCTCCGCGGTTAACCAGGAGACGCCGGACCCCGGGCTAGAAGGTGTAGACCAGCATCAGGCTGGTGGAGTAGGGGTTGTTCGGGGTCTCTCCCCCCGCTGCAACCCCCTTGTAGTAGTCGCCGAGAACCGTGTAGGCGCCGCGCAGGGTAGCGGTGACGTTGGGGTTGAACTTGTAGCCGATGGCGGCGTTCAGCTCAGTCCCCAGGTAGTTGCTGGAGTTTCTCGTCCCGGTGGAGAGGTTAACCGGTTTGTTGGCGTTCTCCTCGGCAACCAGGGCGAAGCCGACGTTGGCGCCGGCAAACACCTTGTCGCTCAGGGTGGTGTCATACCCGGCCGAGGCGAAGATCACCCCCTGGTCGCGGTTGTTGATGCTGGCGATGATCGCTTTCCCCGAGGCGCCTGCGAACTGGTCCTTCCTCAGCATCCTCATGTCCGAGGAGTAATCGCTTTCGGTGCCGCCGTCCAGGTCCTGCACGTCGCGGAATGCCTTGCTTCCGCCGGAGTCCTTGTCGCCGGAGGCATAGAGGAATGAACCCTTGATGGTGCCGGAATTCAGTTTTGCCCGTGCATTAAGGCCGCCGGCAAAGGCGCTGATGTTGTGCTCCTTGCCGCTCCCCAGTTCGGTGAGGTCGCCGAACTGGTAGAGGAAGTAGCCGTTCAGGGTGGTTACCCCCAGCTTGGCGGTGGAGTTTACCCCTAGGGTATGGACCGTCTCGGTGGGGATGGTGCGCGGATCGCCGGCCAGGTACTTGGTGTCCCTGGTGATCTGGTCCCTGAGGAGGTAGTAGCTGGCCCCCACATTGAGCTCCTTGTTAACGGTGTAACTCCCGTCGAGGACGAAAAGATCGCGGGGATCGTGGCCGAAGGCGGTCGAGGCGGCGTCGTCCAGCCTGAACCACCCCAGGGAGAGTGCCAGGTCGCCGGCGCTCGTCGAGGCCAGGGCGCCAGCCATCTGCGTGTCGACGAAGATGCCGTCGTAGGCGTCGCTCCATGGCTGGATGCCAACCTTCATGTTTACCCCTCCAACGGGGAGGTTGAAGTCGAAGTAGGCGGCCCTTGTCTCAAGGTTGACCGTGTCGCTGCCGATCTCCCCCCCCTGCTTGCGCTTGGTGTCGTAGGCGCCGCTCCCCCAGCGGGAGTCGATCTTGAAGTCGGTCTTCAGCTTGAAGTCGTCGTTCAGCTTGGCTGTGTACTTGAGCCTTACCCTCTGCTCCACGTAGTTGTTGGTCGGCGCGCTCTTCTCTTCTCCTGCCGGATCGTACTGACTGACAGTGCCATCGTCAAAGTTGGTGGCAAATGCCTTCATTCTGTAGGCGCCGTGGAATTCGTTCTCCATTGCCATTACCGGGGTTGACGCCAGTACTGCCAATCCACAGGCAGCGGCAATCGCTGCTGCACTTCTAAAACCTCTCATTTTCGCCTCCTTGATGTATGTTGTTAGGTGCCGGACGCTCCACTCCCACCCGAATGGAGCTGTCCGGTTCAAAGAAGGCTGCAACAAGGGTGGTTGCCACAGCGCATCACTGCTATTTATCTCCCGGTTGCGGGAGAGCTGTCTGCTCCTCTCCTCCTCCTTAATGGGACATGAGTACCGGAACGGTCATATGCTTTAATATGTGGCGCGCCACCTCCCCCAGGGCCGGGCTGCCGAGGCGCATCGGGGCGTACCCTCCCATGACCAGGAGGGTGCTCCCCTCTACGGCGATCCTGTTCAGGAGAATGTTGCCGATGCCGATCTCCGTGGCTGCCACGCTCTTCCCCCTTGTGCCGATGCCGTGGGCGGCAAGGTAGCCACGGAGCCGTTCGCCGCAATGCTCTTCGCCTTTGCCGGGGTCGATCTCCAGCACGCAGACATCATCGGCCTTCTTGAGTAGGGGGAGGGCATCGGCCATGGCTCGGGTCGACTCACGCCCACCCTTCCAGGCGACCATGATCCGCTCCCACGCCCTGCCGTGCTCGCCGGCGTATGGCACGATGAGGACCGGCCGGCCGGAGCCGATGATCACCCTTTCTGGCAACCCCTGGGGGAGTATGCTCTCCTTCCCCTCCGGCAGGTCCTGCCCGACGATGACCAGGTCGAAGTAGTGGGCGTGGAGGTTGACTATCTCCGCGGCGCTGACCCCAACCACGTTCGACTCCACCCCGATCCAGCGGGTGGCAACCCCTGCCGCGGCGCCGACCGCTTCGAACATGGCGCGGACCTTCTCCCCGGTCTCCCCCGCGTCGTCACGGGCCGGCACGTAAAACTGATGGGTGACCACGTACAGCCCCGCCAGGTCTGCGCCGTGCCGAGCGGCCAGCTCCACCGCCAGTTTCAGCCTGGCGTCGCAGTGGTCGGCACTGTCCAGAACAACGAGAATCTCCTTCAATGGCATACTCAAGCCCTCCTCGATATCTGTCGGTTATTGCAAAGCCATCTTTCTACTCAGGTGCCCTTTGAGCATCTCCTCGAAGTCCGCTTCCCGGTCGCCGCAGTAGACCAGGGACGAGCCGATCTCCGCGGCGAGGATGGCGAAGCGGTACTTTGCCGGCAGTGCCCCGACCCGCTCCCGGTAAAGGGGATTTTCCCGCAGCAGGCGCGGCAGGTGAGCCAGGATCGCCTCGCGGAATGGAGGCTCTGCGCAGAGCTCCGGCCTGCGCTGGAAGAAGTTGAACAGCCGGGCGTAGTGGGCATTGATCTCGATGCTGATCCCCTCGGATATCTCGGTGCAGAGAAGGGTGCAGCCGGGTTCCCGCCTGCGGCGGAAGATGAGGCTGGCCTCGTCCTCGGCCCTCTTTTCCAGGATCTGCAGGACGTCGGCCACATAGCGCTCCTTGTCGGCCAGGAACTCGGCATCGCTCAGGAGGAGGTTGGCGATGATCTCGTAGGAGGAGGAGATCACCCCGCACTTGTTGGCCGAGGCGTCGCGCATGATGACCACCCCCCGCTCCTGCATCCGGCGTCGCGCCTCTGGAGTGATGAACGAGTTGGCACCTTCCACGATCGCCCGGGTGGTCGGGCTTCCGTCTTCGCGGAAGAACCGCTGCCAGTTGTCTTTGTCTATGGTCTCCGGCCGGCCGCCGGCCGGGATGAACAGGTCGGTTGGGACCGAAAAGATCAGACTGCTGAACTCACGGTGGAATTCATCCATGGTGACCCACTGCTCTTCTGGGCCGGAATCGATGCAGACCACCCGCTTGTACAGCTCACGCAGCCCCTCGGTCCGCTGCTGGCGGCGGTAGAGGATGAACCCCCCTGGGTGGAGTCGTGACGGGTCGAAGGCGTCCAGGTCCTCGCTGAGGACGATCCGTTTCAGCTCTCCATGATCGATCCCCTCTGAGTCGAAGATGGCGCCGGTGCCGTCCAGGATCAGCTTGATCCTCATCTGCGGGGAGCGATCCAGCATGATCCGCATGGCGTTGCCGGCCACATCGCCGTTGGGGCCGCCGGTGAACTTGACCGTGAACGGCTCCTTAAGGATGTCGATCCCCAGCTCCGCCATGGTGATTTCGGCGAACTTCACCACCCCGGTGGAGGTGACCCCATACTCCTTGTGGTTGATGCCGACCCTCTTGCTGGACATGATGCCGTTGCCGAGCATGTAGCCGCGCTTGACGGAGAGACGGGCGATGGTCTCGATCATGGCGTCGTGCATGTTCTCGTCGGGACCCAGTTCGATCGGCTCGTCCTCCCCGTAGTAGTCCACCACCCGAGGATCCCGCGCCCTGCCGTTTTCCGTGATGAATATGTCGAGGAATGCGCTGATCATGCCGAACTGGAGCTTGTAGAGCCGCTGGGTGACCAGCTCCCGGTCCTCCACGCCGGCGGCGTCCAGCAGCACCACCATCTTGGAGCCACCCTCGTAGATGTCCTTGTTCTTCAGGTGCTGGGTGTGGGCCAGGACGTAGTTCTCCCGGAAGAGGGTGCCGGCGCAGGTGACGTAGTCGTCCCGGTTGCCGCTGATGATGGTGCGCCAGCCGCCGCGAGCGATGTCGGAGAAGCCGATGTGGTAGCCGGCGCCGTAGCGGCCGAAGAAGAAGGTTATCCTGAAGGGTGTCTCCTTGGGGAGGTCGGCGGTGTACTCCGGGCTGAGCTCCGCCAGGTAGGCCGGATCGAGGCGAAATGCCAGGGCGTGCTTCTCCGCCACGAAGAAGTTGGTCTTCAGGGTGTGCTGGATGAAGGTGATGCAGCACCTGAAGATCGTCCGCCGGATGTCGTCGATGTAGCGGTGCCCGGTGTTGTATTCGCCGATGAAGCGGGCAGTCTCCTCAAGGGTTTGCCGGTAGAGGGGCTCCCGGTTGGCCACCCCTGGATCGAAGCGGTGGCGGAAGAGCCTCACCAGTTGCAGGGCAATGTCGGGGTGGGAGTGGAATGCCCGCATCACATCCTCGTAGCCGAAGGGGTCCGGGTGATGGTGGGCCAGGTTGGTGTGGCAGAAGGAGATGAAGGCGTTCACCAGGGACCCCTCCTCGCCGCTCATGATCCCCCTGGTGACGAAATCACGGTAGGCGGGGGAGGCGGTGGAGAGGATCTGGGAGTTGTACAGCTCCATCCGCAGTCTTGCGAAGAGCTCCGACCCCTTGGTCAGCTCCCCCGGCCCCCTCTTGCGGACGTAGAAGGTGCCGAGGAAGTAGGGGTGGACCCCGTTGGAGATGGTGAGGCAGTAGGCCCGGTTGACCCCCAGACCGAGGCGGTTGAAGATCTCCATGGTCTGGATGAGGAAATCCTTCTGTGGCGGGTTGCCGACGGCAAACATCACCCTGATCTCACCCCTCGCTGCCAGGTCGTCCCCCTCCTCCGCATCCAGGTAGACCCCCCCCTGGCGGTTGGACTGCTGGTAGAGCCAGAGGAGTTGGGCCACCCGCTTGGGGGGGGAGAGGCGGACATAGCGCTCGTTGTTCAGCCAGAGGATCCCCAGGAGCCTCTCCAGTTCGCCATTGTCGAACTGCGGGTAGTGGCTCTCCAGGCTGGCGGCGATCCTCCCGGTTATGTCGGCTGGGACGGTTGCCGTTGCCCTGGCGATCTCCCCGTGCCCCTTGCGTTCGAAATCGAAACGTTGCACCTCCAGCCCTTGGGAGAGCCCCGGGAGCGGCGTTGCGGAGTGGGTGAACTCGGCGTAGGAGATCTCCCGCTCCTCCAGGCTCCTCAGGGTCTCGTAGAGGGAGCCGGCAGAGTTGAGGCGGGCGATGATCAGGGTCTTCTCCCGGTCGGCCAGCAGCAGACGCTGGTTCTCCCCAAGGGTGTGCATGCCTGCTGCCAGATTGGTGACCGCCGCGACCTCGGCCTGCATGGTGACGGCGAAGTAGGGGTCCATCTGCTCCCCTAGCCAGCCGAGATTCTCCACGGCGCGGCCGCCGATGGAGGCCAATTCAGTTCCCACTTTTTCGTAGAGATCGCATTCCATTGGGTAGTGCATGGCTTCTCTCCTAGATGCCGCCCATACAGAGGTATTTTATCTCCAGGAAGTCATCGATGCCGTATTTGGACCCTTCACGGCCGAATCCAGACTCCTTCACCCCGCCGAATGGGGCGACCGACGTGGAGATGAGGCCGGTGTTGATGCCGACGATGCCGTACTCCAGTGCCTCGGCGACCCGCCAGACCCGGCCGATATCCCGGCTGTAGAAGTAGGCTGCGAGGCCGAATTCGGTGTCATTGGCCATCCGGATAGCCTCCTCGTCGGTGGTGAAGCGGAAGAGTGGGGCTAGTGGTCCGAAGGTCTCTTCCCTGGCTACCGCCATCCGCGGGGTGACATCCGCCAGGACGGTCGGCTGGAAGAAGCTCCCACCCAGTTCGTGCCTCTTCCCTCCGGCGAGGATTCTGGCCCCCTTGGCTACCGCGTCGGCAATATGCTCCTCTACCTTTTCCATTGCCCCCATGTCGATGAGGGGTCCCTGCTGTGTCTCCCCCTCTAGGCCGTTGCCTACCTTTAGCCCGTTAACAGCCTGTACTAGTTTAGCGGCAAAGGCGTCGTAGACTTTTTCATGCACCAGAATCCGGTTGGTGCAGACACAGGTCTGGCCGGTGTTGCGGTACTTGGAGACCATCGCCCCCTCCACAGCCGCGTCCAGGTCGGCATCTTCGAAGACGATGAAGGGGGCATTCCCACCCAGCTCCAGGGCCAGCTTCTTCACCGTTGCGGCGCATTGCGCCATGAGGAGCTTGCCGATCTCGGTGGAGCCGGTAAAGGTGAGCTTGCGGATGATGGGGTTTGAGGTCATCTCCCCGCCGATGGCCGTGGATGAGCCGGTGACCACATTGAAAACACCGGCAGGGACCCCCGCCCGCCGGGCCAGTTCCGCCAGGGCCAGTGCCGAGTAGGGTGTCTGGGTGGCCGGCTTGACAACCATGGTGCAGCCGGCGGCCAGTGCCGGCCCGGCCTTCCTGGTGATCATGGCCGAGGGGAAGTTCCAGGGGGTTATGGCAGCACAGACGCCGATCGGCTCTTTGGTCACCACTATTCGCTTGTCAGGCTGGTGCTGGGGGATGGTGTCGCCGTAGGCCCTCTTCCCCTCTTCGGCGAACCACTCAAGGAAGGAGGCGGCATAGGTTATCTCCCAACGGGATTCGCCAAGTGGCTTCCCCTGTTCGGCGGTCATGAGCAGGGCCAGATCCTCCTGGTTTTCCAGCATCAGCTCAAACCAGCGGCGCAGAATAGCTCCGCGCTCTGCGGCGGTCTTCACCCGCCAGGCCGGCCAGGCGGCATTGGCCGCCCCGATTGCCATGCGGGTCTCCTCGACCCCCATCCTGGGGATGGCGCCGATATTTTCGCCGGTGGCCGGGTTGGTGACGTCGATGGTCGCGCCGCTCTCGGCCGAGAGCCACTGGCCGTCGATGAAGCACTGCTGGCGGAAAAGGGTTGGGTCTTTCAAGGTGAACATCCGGTATCTCCTGTGATATTAGTTGTTTAAAAGTGGCGGATATCTATAGCCCCAGGTAGGCCTCGCGTATGCTCTGGTCCGCCTCAAGCTCTGCCCCTGTCCCCTGGCCGACGATCCGGCCGTTCTCCATGACGTAGCAGTAGTCGGCAACCTTCAGGGTCTGGTGGACGTTCTGCTCCACCAGGAAGATGGTCAGCCCCAGGCCGTGCAGCTCCTGGATGACGTTGAACACCTCCCGCACCATGATGGGCGCCAGCCCAAGGCTCGGCTCGTCGAACATGATCACCTGTGGGTCCTGCATCAGGGCCCGGCCTATGGCCACCATCTGCTGCTCCCCGCCGGAGAGTGTCTCGGCGGTCTGGGAGCGCCGCTCCTCCAGCCTCGGGAAAATCTCGTAGACCTTCTTCAGGGTCTGGGCCCTCTTCCCCTGGGCCCGCTTCAGGTAGGCGCCCACCAGCAGGTTCTCCTCGACCGTCATCTTCGGGAAGAGCTGCCGCCCCTCCGGCACCAGGGTGATCCCCAGGTCCACCACCTTGTGAACCGGCATGCCGCTGGTGACCTTGCCGTCGTACTCTATCTTCCCCGCCTCAAGCCCCACCAGGCCGCAGATCGCCTTGAGGGTGGTCGTCTTGCCGGCGCCGTTGGCGCCGATCAGCGCCACCAGCTGCCCCTTGCTCACCGAGAAGGAGATGTCCCACAGCGCCTGGATGTCGCCGTACTTTACCGATATTGATGAAACGTCGAGTATTTTCATGCCGCTGCCTCTCCCAGATAGGCTTCGATAACCAGCGGGTCCCGGGCCACGTCCGCTGGGGCCCCCTCGGCTATCTTCTCCCCGAAATTCAGCACTACCAGGCGGTCGCTGATGCTCATGATGACCCGCATGATGTGCTCCACGATCAGTATGGTGATCCCCTGCTCCTTGAGCCTGAGGATCAGTTCTACGGTACGGTCGGCCTCCGTTGGGTTCAGGCCTGCCACCACCTCGTCAAGAAGGAGGAAGGAGGGCTCCAGGGCCAGGGCCTTGCCGATCTCCAGGCGCTTTCGCCCCGCCAGGGTGAGTCCGGCGGCGGAGACGTGGGCACGGTCCGCCAGGCCGGTTACCTCCAGGATCCGCCAGGCATGTTTCTCCGCATCCCCACGTTTGGGGTAGCGGAGAAACGAGGCGATCACCACGTTCTCAAGCACCGACAGGCCGGCAAACGGCTTGACTACCTGGAAGGTCCGGCCGATCCCCTTTTCCGCCAGGTCGTAGGGCTGCTTGCCGCTGATGTCGCTCCCCTTGAAGAGGATGTTTCCCTTGGTTGGCGCATAGAATCCGCTGATGACGTTGAACAGGGTCGTCTTGCCGGCGCCGTTCGGACCCAATAGGCCGACGATCTCCCCCTCCTGGACCTGGAAGGAGACGTTGTTAACCGCGGTAAGTCCCCCGAAGCATTTGGTCACACCGTCAACTTGCAAAAGAGGTGCTGTCATCGTTATTCCCCCTCCTTCTGTGCGACCCTGAGGTCGATGTATTCCCCTGTCGACTCCTTCTCCTTGCGCCGCGTAGCCCTCTTCCCCAGGTAGGTCCCCCACAGGCCATTGGGCATGAAGACCACGCTCAGGGCTATCAGGGCGCCGAGGATGATCAGGTAGAGCACCTGGTAGTCGGAGAGGTAGGCCCAGAAGAGGGTCTTGAAGGAGAAGATGACGATGGCGCCGATCACCGGGCCCAGCAGGGTCCCCATGCCGCCGAAGACCACCATCACCAGGGCCTGGTCGCTGATCATGTCACCCAGGGTTGAGGCGGGGTCGATGAAGGTGATCCAGTAGGCATAGATGCCGCCGAGTATCCCGGTGGGGATGGAGGAGAGGACGAATGACTGCATCTTCAGCTTGGTGGGGTTGAGGCCCAGGGCCTTGGCCCCCAGGTCGTCCTCCCGGATCGCCTTCAGTTTCAGGCCGAAGGGGGCCCGCTCCAGCAGGTACCATAAGAGGGTGAAGGTGACGGCGACCACTCCGAACATGAGGTAGTAGAAGAACTGTGGGTTGAGAAGTGCTGGCAGTCGCATACCGTCGGGACCGCCGGTGATATCCATCATCAGCGCCAGCTGCTGGATCGCCCTAGCCAGTGCCCAGGTGGCGATGGCGAAGTAGGGCCCCTTGAGGCGGAGGGTGGGGAGGCCGGCGATGAAGGCGGCAATGGCGGCCACTACCCCCCCGGCGGGGAGGGCCAGGGCAAAGGGCCAGTTGCCCCGCATCATCAGGATCGCCACCGTGTAGGCCCCCAGGCCGAAGAAGGCGCCGTGGCCGAAGTTCAGGTAGCCGGTGTAGCCGGCGATCACGTCGAAGGCGACGGCCAGTCCGATCCACATGATCCCTTCGGTAATGACCCGCAGGACGAAAGTGTCGTGGACGAACGTTGGCAGCGCGAGGAGGATGGCCAGCAGCAGTATGGCCCAGCGGAAGTTGAGACCTTTCATGTCAGACCCCCCTGCCGAAGAGACCCTTCGGCGAAATCAGCAGTATGGTGTAGAGAATTGCAAATACGGCGAGGAGGGTGTGGCCTGGATCGAAGTAGATCAGAAAGATCGACTGGACCATGCCGAGGAGCAGGGCCGCCCAAGGGACCCCCGCCAGGTACCCCATGCCGGCCAATACCACCACGAAGAAGGCGAAGATGGTGTACTGGGCCCCCATCTGGGCGCTGACGGAGAAGATGCAGCCGATCAGGACCCCGGTCATGGCGCTGATCCCCACGTAGATGGCATAGACATAGGCGCCGGTCCGCTTGCCGTTGACCCCCATCAGACCGGCGGCATCCTTGTGCTGGGCCAGTGCCCGCACCCCCAGGCCGAAGGTGGTCTTCTTCAGCAGGTAGTGGAGCATGGCGGTGATCCCCAGGGCGTAGCAGAGACCGGCCAGGCGGATGGTGGGGATGGTCATGCTCAGGCCGAGCTTCTCGATGAGGATCGACCCCTCCGAAAAAGTGGAGGGGATGGAGTTGGTGTAGAAACCGAACACTGTCAGGGCCACCCCCTGGAACATCAGCGCCAGGGCGAAGGTGAACACCAGCCCCATGAGGAGGGGGTTCCCCCGGTTGCCGCTCATCACCCTGTGGATCACCGGCTGGACCAGGTAGCCTACCAGGGCGAAGATCAAGAACACGGCCGGCAGGAGGATGAATGGGTCGAGACCGGTCAACTTGTTGAGGTAGTAGCCGGCAAAGGCGCCGAACATGATCCACTCGCCGACGGCGAAGTCGATGACGTGCATCACTCCGTAAGTCAGGGAGAAGGCGACGGCGATGGTGATGTAGATCCCGCCGAGCAGTATTCCGTCAATCAGGGCTTGGGGCAGCAGTTCCATGGTGTTCCTCCGGCAAAGGCTTTTAGTACGATCCCCCTCAGTCCCACCTGGCAAGGGGGGACTGAGGGGGTGGTTTTGGACTACCGGTTCTTCCACTCCTTCATCGGGTACTGGGGCTTGGCCTCCTGGTTCTTGACCGGGCCGACGGCTACCACCTTGCCGTTCTGGATCTGGATGGTCAGGGGGGTCATGCCGACGTTGGCATGGTAGTACTGGCCGCTGGTGGCGAACTTGATCTTGCCGTAGAAGGTCTCCACATCGATCTCCTCCAGGGCCTTGACCAGCTTCTTGCGCTGATCCTCGGACATTCCCGGGGTGGCGCCGATCTTCTGCAGGGCGGCCTGGAAAGCTATCCCCGCTGCTGAGGAGCCTGCCTGGGTATAGTCGGCGGGTGTCTTGAAGGCCTTTTCGGCTGCTACGGCGTAGCTGGCGGCGTTAGGCCAGAGTATCTTCCCCTTGGTCTGCACCGCCGCGGTCCAGACGGAGGCGCCTAAAACCTGCTCCGCATCCTTCCCCAGGGACTGGATGAAGGCCGGTTCGGTCACGCCGTAGTGCATTAGAAGGGCTTTTGGGGTGTAGTTGATCTGGCGCAGCGCTTTCACTAGCTTGATCAGCTCCTCGTCGTGGCCGCCGAAAGCGATCAGGTCGGGCTTCATGCCACGTACAGCGGAGAGGAGAGGGGTCAGGTCCTGGCCGGCTGGCACTATGTTGAACTTGAGGATCTTGATCTTGGCAGCCTCTGCGGCAGCCTTGAATGCCTCCGCGGTGGCCTTAGAGAAGGTGTCGTTGGTCCCGAGGATGACCGCGGTCTTGGGGGCCGGTTTCATCTCGGAGAGTGTCTTGATGGGGGCCGCGCCGGTAAAGTTGACCGGAGGCACGGTGCCGAATGTGTAGTAGAACTTGTTGGTCCAGATGAGGGGGGATTCGGCGGAGCCGGTGATCATGGGGATCTTGTACTTCTCGGTGATCGGTGCCACGGCCAGGGTTACCCCGGAGGAGTAGGGTCCGAGGATGAAGTCGACCTTCTCCTGGGTGATGAGCCGCTCGGCAGCCGAGGCACCAGCAGCCGGATTTGACTGGGCATCGGCGTAGAAGAGCTTAACCTGGTATTTCTTCCCCTTGATGTCGATCCCCCCCTTGGCGTTGACCTCCTGTGCCCAGAGGTCGTACCCTCTCTTGGTCACGTTGCCGCCGGTGGCCAGGTCGCCGGAGAGTTCGGTGACAACACCGACCTTGAAGAAGTTGCGGGCCTCCTCGGCATAAGCCGCAGTGGCCAGCAGGGTTGAGGCGATTACTGCGAGGGCTGTCCGTATCCTACTTTTCATGTTCGTCCTCCTTTTATGGTGTTGCCAACGTTGCTGGTGCGGGATTGTGATTTTAATTGGCGGCAGCTTACTCTTGTCTGTGATCAGTAGAACATTTTTTTATGTTTTGTGGATAAGCACAAGGTGTGCCATGGGTGGTGGGTAGAGGGGTGGTCTTGATGGAAAAGCTCTTGGCCCGACTGGGGTGCTTCGTGCAACGCCGCGGGATTTTTGCACTATTTGCGTTGCTGGCCGGTGTGTGTCGATGCGGAAAAATCGTGCCCGGCATTGGTGGTTAGTAGATTCTGGCTGGCTGTAAACGTTGTTTGGAAACAATGTATTGCTTGGCGCCACGATTTATGCGCTGCTGCATATTGGTCCTGTATCATTTGTTGCCGATGCCGTACTTTTTCATCTTCCTGGCAACGGTCGACTGGTTTATCCCCAGCATGTCCGCCATCCTGGTCTGGTTGCCGTACTGCTCGAAAGCCCTGGCGAGCATCTGCCGCTCCACGCTCTCCATGGCCTGCTGCATGGTTACCCCCTCCGCCCAGATGCCGTCGGCCTGGGGAGAATCGACCGCTGGGCCGACTATGTCGAACGGGAGGTCCTGCAGGTCAATCAGCTCCGTCTCTGACATTACCACCAGGCGCTCGCAGATGTTGATCAGCTCCCGCACGTTCCCAGGGTAGGGGTAGGCGAGGAGGGCGTCTGAAGCGGCCCTGGTCAGCCTCTTTCTGATGCCGTTCTTCTGTCCGAAGAGCTCCATGTAGTGGCTGATGAGGGGGGGGATGCACTCCCGCCGCTCACGCACCGCCGGGACGTAGATGGGTATGACCTTGAGCCGGTAGTAGAGATCGAGGCGGAACCTCCCCTGTTCCACCATCTCATCCAGGTTGCGGTGGGTTGCCGCCAGGATGCGGACATCCACGGTCCGCCCCTTGGTGCCCCCAAGGCGGGTGATGCGGCCGTCCTCCAGGAAGCGGAGGAGCTTCACCTGGGAGCCGAGGGGGAGTTCGGCGATCTCGTCCAGGAAGAGGGTGCCGCCGTCGGCAAGCTCGAAGTAGCCTGCCTTGCCGCTCCCCTGTGCGCCGGTGAAGGCCCCCTTCTCGTAGCCGAAGAGCTCCGACTCGATCAGGGATTCGGGGATGGCACCGCAGTTGATCTTGATGAGTGGTCTGGGTGCCCGGGGCGAGTTGTTGTGGATCAGGTCGGCGAGCAGCCCCTTGCCGACCCCGGACTCCCCGAGGATCAGCACCGACGAGTCTACCGCGCTCACCTTGAGGGCCTGGCGCAGGGCCTTGAGCATGGCCGGGCTTCTGGCGATGACCCGCCTCGACTCCAGCTCTATCTGCTGCATCTCCAGCATGTGGCTGCGGAACTGGTCTTTGATGGTTTCCTGATGCTCCAGTTCCCGCTGCAGTGTGTCGATTTCGGTGATGTCCCGCTCGCTGACCACGATGCGGAGAAGCTTCCCCTCGCTGTCGAACACCGGGGTGCCGGTTATGATCAGCTTGCGGCCCTCCCTCTGCTGGAGCAGGTTTACCACCTCGCCAGTCCTGATAACCTCCAGGGTGGCGGATTTGTCGATGAATCCCTCTTCCACCAGGTTGTGCATGTTGCGACCGACGATCTCTTCCGGCCTGATCTTGTTTATCCGGGCCGATGCCGGGTTCATTCGCAGAACCGTGGCATTGGCGTCGCAGATCCAGAGGCCGTCGGAGGAGGAGTCGATGATCGTATCCAGCTCGCCAGTCAGCTCCTGGTAGAACCTCATCTGCATGGCCATCTCCTCCAGCTCCAGGCTCTCCATGAAGACGCAGACCGCACCGAGCTGCTCCGTCTCCATCTGGATCGGGCTAATCTGGACCAGGTAGTTCCCCCTGTTGCCACGCACTGAGATTTCCACGCTGTGGGGCCTCCCCCGGAGTCTCTTGGCCACCTTGGGCCAGAGCTCGGGGAGCGCGTCATTTAAGTGTATCCCTGGGTAGATGCCGAAATTGTCCCTGGCAACCTTGTTTGCCAGGATGGTCATGCCGGAGGTGTTGACCGCCAGGAGCCCCACCTCCATGGAGTTGACCATCGCCTGGTAGAAACTCTCGGCAGGTGGCGGGTTTGTGTCGAAAGGTGGGGGGATGAAGGGGAACGGGTCGGTAGTATTGGGCATATTGTGTCTCCATTGGAGGGCCGGCAGTAATCCGGGGCTATAAACATGATGTCGGGATAGTGTTTTATTGATTATGCACTTATGCATGAGATATGCAACTGGGAATATTTTTTCGCTTCAATGAAGGGCGGAAAATGGTGTAAATGGCCCGTATATAAATGCGTGCGCTGCTAACATGTCGATATTGTTGGGCGTTGTCTTTTTGGTATGGTCCTTGATAAGCGAGTCTTACAGCAAGCGCACCGCTAGGTCGCCGAAATTGACGGCCGAACGGGTGTGAATGAAACGACCTCCCATACCAAATACAAAGGAGTCTGCCATGTCCACCAGAAACGAAGTATTACTTCAGCAGCGCAACAAACATGTCCCCCAGGGGCTTGCCAATATCACCAACGCGTTCATCACCGAAGCCTGCGGGGCCATCATGATTGATGCCGATGGCCGTGAGCTGATCGACTTTGCCGGCGGCATCGGGGTCAACAACGTCGGTCACTGCCATCCAAAGGTGGTTGAGGCCATCAGGGACCAGGCCGGCAAGTTCATCCACACCTGTTTCCATGTCGCACCCTATGAGCAGTACATAGAGCTGGCGGCCAGGCTGAACGAGCTGGCGCCTGGGGACTTCGACAAGATGACCATGTTCACCAACTCAGGCGCCGAGGCTGATGAGAATGCCATCAAGATCGCCCGCTACGCCACCAAGCGGCAGGCGATCATCGCCTTTGACAATAGCTTCCACGGCAGGACCCTTCTGGGGATGACCCTGACGAGCAAGGTGAAGCCGTACAAGCTGGGGTTCGGGCCGTTTGCCCCGGAGACCTACCGGGTTCCCTATGCCTACTGTTACCGCTGCCCCTTCGGCATGTCCTATCCGGGGTGCAAGGCGGCCTGCGCCGACTACCTGGAGGAGTTCTTCATCGCCAACGTGGCCGGGGAGCAGACAGCGGCCATCATCGCCGAGCCGATCCAGGGGGAGGGTGGCTTCGTCACCCCGCCACCCGAGTATTTCCCCAAGCTCCAGGAGATCTGCAAGAAGTACGGGATTCTTCTCGTCATCGACGAGGTGCAGACCGGCATGGGGAGGACCGGCAAACTCTTTGCCATCGACCACTGGGGGATAACCCCGGATATCATCACCACCGCCAAGAGCCTGGCCGGCGGCATGCCCCTTGGGGCGGTGACCGGCCGCGCCGAGGTGATGAACCAGCCCCACGTGGGTGGTCTCGGCGGCACCTACAGCGGCAACCCCCTGGCGTGCAGGGCGGCCCTGGCGGTGCTGGAGATACTCCTTGAGGATGGCCTCCTCAAGCGGGCCGAGGAGCTGGGTGAAAAACTCTTGAAACGGTTCCACTCCATGCAGGCCGATCATGAGATCATCGGCGAGGTGCGTGGCAAGGGGCCGATGCTGGCCCTGGAGCTGGTACGCGACCGGGAGACCAAGGAGCCGGCAGCTGATGAGGCCAAGGAGCTGACCAAGCTATGCTACGAGAAGGGGCTGGTCATCCTCTCATGTGGCAGCCACGGCAACGTGATCCGCTTCCTGATGCCCCTGGTCATAAGCGATGACCAGTTGGAGCGAGGCTGCGCCATCCTGGAGGAGTCGCTCCTCGAGCTGGCCGCCCGTCGCACTCCCCAGCGCAAGAGCGCCTAGCCATGGCCAATCTGAATCTGGAGCCTGACAAGGGGGTAATGATCGAGGTCGTCGCTTCAGCGTGCTCACTGATGAAGGAGGGGGATAGGGTCTATCTGAGGGGGCCGGTAATCGACTATGAAAGGTCGGCCCCCCTCTGCCTATCGGCCGTCGTCGGGATCTACCCCTGGATCATGGCTGCCCGTTTCGGTATTGCGTCACACTCTCTGGGTCACGATAACGGCTACCGGCTCTCTTGTCCCGATCGTTTGGTGGAGTTACATGTCTCCACCTGTGCGGACGATGGGACGCTACCTTCACCCCTGGATACCCCGTCGGGGGAGGAATTGAACTGACTGCTGAGTGGGAGGTAATTTCATTATGACGATGATCAGAGTAAACATGGGGAGCGGCGGGGTGACCGTCTTCCCCCTGCCGGAAGTTTACCGGGAGCTGGCGGGGCGGGGGCTCACGTCGAGCCTTCTGGCGGATGAGGTGCCATCGCACTGCTTCCCCCTGGGGAAGGATAATCGGCTGGTAATCGCCCCCGGCCTACTCACCGGAACGGTTGCCCCCTGTTCAGGGCGCACCTCCATCGGCGCCAAAAGCCCACTCACCGGGACAATCAAGGAGAGCAATGTGGGTGGGATTGCCGGCCAGTACCTTGCCGGCCACGGCATCAGGGCAATCGTGGTGGAGGGGAAGCCAGTCGAAGAGGGGTGGTGGCTTCTGGTGATAGCTGCCGACGGGGTCAGGCTGGAACCGCGTAGGGACCTGGCCGGGCTTGGTAACTACGACACGGTGACGCTCCTTAAGGGGGAATACGGAAAGGAGAGCGCCGTGATCTCCGTCGGCCCTGCCGGCGAGCGGGGGGCGGCCCTGGCAACAGTTGCGGTCTGCGATACCGAGGGACGCCCCACGCGCCATGCCGGGCGGGGTGGGATGGGGGCGGTGATGGCGAGCAAGGGGGTTAAAGCCATAGTTGTCACCAAGCCCTCCATCTCTCGTATCCAGCCGGAGCATGGGGAGCTTTTCCGGGAGAGAGTCCGGGAGTTCTCCAAGGTGCTGGTTAACGGCAAGAAGGCGCTCACCACCTACGGGACCGCGGTGCTGGTCAACGTGGTCAACGAGGTGGGTGGGCTCCCCACCAGGAACTTCTCCACCGGCCGCAACGAGGAGGCCGGCAGCTTCGACGGCGAACGGCTGAGGCAGCTATGCGAGGAGCGGGGGGGGGCCACCGGCCACCCCTGCCACCGGGGTTGCGTCATCCGCTGCTCGAACATCTTCCATGACGAGGCGGGGAACTACGTGACCGCCGGGCTTGAGTACGAGACCATCGCCCTCCTCGGTTCAAACTGCGGTGTGCACGACCTGGACCGCATCGCCCGTTTCGATCGTCTCTGCGACGACCTGGGGATCGATACCATGGAGATGGGGGTAACCCTGGGGGTGGCCATGGAGGGGAGACTGCTCCCCTTCGGCGATGCGGATGCCATGGAGCAGGCCATAAAAGACGTGGCAAGCGGCACCCCTACGGGGAGGATACTCGGCCAGGGGGCGACGATCACCGGCAGGATTCTCGGCGTGGAGCGGGTGCCGGCGGTGAAGGGGCAGTCCATGTCGGGCTACGATCCCCGCGCGCTGAAGGGGACCGGCGTGACCTACGCCACCTCCACCATGGGGGCGGACCATACCACAGGCAACTGCCTTCCCGGCAGGGGGGGGGTCGACTGCCACGGTGTCGACGGCCAGGTCAGGCTCTCCCGGGATACCCAGGTCATGTCCATGGTCTGCGACATGGTGGGGGTCTGCGTCTTCGTCGGACCAGTTGTCGAGACCATGCCGTTCCTGGCCGGGTTGACCTCCGCGTTCCTCGGCCGGGATATCCCGGTGGAGGAGCTTTTGCGGCAGGCTAGGGAGATCCTCCTGGTAGAGGCGGACTTCAATCGCCGGGCCGGGTTCTCCCCCAGCCAGAACGATCTCCCCCCATTTTTCAGAAGCGAGCCGCTCCCCAACAATGGCCTCGTCTTCGACGTGCCGGCAAGGGAGATGATGGAGCTTGATTATGTCTGAGCGGGGATAGGCTGGTTGCCATGCCTGGCTAAAAGTTTAGGGCAATGGAAAAGGGGGGATGCGGCCGCATCCCCCCTTCTGTTTGTGTAGCTTATGAGCTGTTGGCGGTTACTTTGCCTTGACCATCAGTTCGGAGACCAGTTTTGTAAATTTGAGCGGATCCTTGATCGGAGAGCCTTCGGTGAGGAGGGCCTGGTCAAGGAGCAGCCCGCAGTAATCGGCCAGGCGGGGATTGCCGCTGTCCGCGGCGTACATCTCCTCCAGGACTTTGACAATCGGGTGATTCGGGTTGAGTTCCAGGATCCGCTTGGACTTGGGGACATCCTGGTTCATGGCCTTCATGATCCGCTCCATGTTGGCGTTCAGTCCGTACTCGTCGGCCACCAGGCAGCAGGCGCTCTCGGTCAGCCGGCTGGAGAAGCGGACCTCCTTGACGCTCTCCTCCAGCTTCCCCTTGATGAACTCCAGCAGACCCTTGTACTGCTCCTGCTGCTCCTTCTTCTTCTCCTCGCTGGCCTTCTTCTCCTCTTCGCTCTCCAGTTCCACATCCCCCCGGTCGACGGCCTTCAGTTTCTTGCCGTCGTATTCGCTGAGGGACTGCACCACCCATTCGTCCACCGGGTCGGTGAGGAATAGCACCTCGTACCCCTTGCCGCGGAATGCCTCCAGGTGGGGTGAGTTGGCGACCATCTCCCGGCTGGTGCCGGTGATGAAATAGATCTCCTTCTGCCCCTCGGGCATCCTCGCCACGTACTCCTTGAGGGAGACAGGTTTCCCCGCCTCTGTGGCGGTGCTTTCGAAGAGCACCAGCTCCTGGAGCTTCTCCTTGTTGGCGTAGTCGAAGTGGAGACCCTCTTTCAGTACCGGGCCGAACTCGGCGTAGAACTTGAGGTACTCCTCAGGCTCCTTGTCCCTGATCTCCCCAAGGGAGGAGAGGACCTTCCCCACCAGGCTCTTCTGGATCCGCTTGATCTGCACATCCTCCTGGAGGATCTCCCTGGAGACGTTGAGGGGCAAGTCGCTGGAGTCCACCACCCCCTTGACGAAGCGGAGGTAGTCGGGGAGGAGCGCCTCGCAGTTGTCGGTGATGAAGACCCGCTTCACGTAGAGGTGGACCCCCTTCTTGCGCTCCTGCATGAAGAGGTCGAAGGGCTTGTGGCCTGGGAGGTAGAGGAGGGCCTTGAATTCGCTGACCCCTTCGGCGGCGTAGTGGATGGAACGGAACGGTTTTTCGAAGTCGTGGGAGATATGTTTGTAGAACTCCTCGTGCTCCTCTTCGCTGATGTCGTTTTTCGGCCTGGTCCAGATGGCCTTCATGGAGTTGAGGGTCTCTTCGCTGGTCTTCTCGATCTCTCCGCCACCCTCGATCACCTTGCCGTCCAGCCCCTTGGCGGGCTCGGTGCGGGTGATGTCCATGGCAACCGGGTACTGGACGTAGTCGGAGTATTTCTTGACGATGGAGCGGATCTTCCACTCGTCCAGGTACCCCTTCATCTCCTCCTTGAGATGCAGGACTATCTCTGTCCCCCTGGTCGGCTTCTCGAACTCCTCGATGGTGTAGGTGCCGTCGCCGGTGGATTCCCAGCGGCAGCCGGCCTCCGGGCTACCCCCCTTGCGGGTGGTGAGTGTTACCTTGTCGGCAACCATGAAGGAGGAGTAAAAGCCGACGCCGAACTGTCCGATCAGCTCCGGGTTGTTGCTGGACTGGACCTCCTTCAGGGCCTCCATGAAAGCCTTGGTGCCGGAGCGGGCGATGGTGCCGATGTTCTCCTCCACCTCGGATATCCCCATGCCGATGCCGTTGTCGACGATGGTCAGGGTGCCGGCCTCTTTGTCGGCAACCAGCTTGATCTTCCAGTCGCTGTTCCCTTCTAGCAATGCCTCGTTGGAGTGGGCCTCGAAGCGGACCTTGTCGATGGCGTCGGAGGCGTTGGATATGAGCTCCCGCAGGAAGATGTCCTTGTTGGAGTATAGGGAGTGGATGACCAGATCGAGGAGCTTCTGCACTTCGGTCTGGAAATGTTTAGTCGTCTTCATCGTGGTTTCTTCTCCTTTGGCTTTGTATGCTGCGAACGGTGAGAAAATAATCACTCCCACAGGCAAATTCAACCCTTTTGCGGAAAAAAAATGACAAGCAACATTCTGTTGCCGGAATCTGGTTTATTAGAAAAGTTTTTCATGATATATTGCATGGGATCCAACTCTACTCCGGGGTAATTGATGAAAAAGCCGATGCGGATTCGCAAGGCACTCGTTGCCAGCGTCTCCTTCTTCACCCTAGTGCCGATGCTGATCGCCATGGCCGTCTCCGTGGTGCTGTTCCATATGGAGACGTCCTCGCGCATCCGCAGCGAGAACATGAGGGTGGCCCAGACCGTCTCCTC
>Ga0209314_10000272_pt1 | contig 22650 bp, 28 predicted proteins | sample I19B2metaG_FD_184146 | JGI IMG/M metagenome (GOLD analysis project Ga0209314, IMG submission 184146) | Lake sediment bacterial and archeal communities from Gulf of Boni, Indonesia to study Microbial Dark Matter (Phase II) - ​I19B2 metaG... | ecosystem: Environmental > Aquatic > Freshwater >... | reverse complement strand
AGGTTGCCCCCTGACGCTGCGGTGAACAGGTAGCCTCGCCTGATCGTGCAGTTTGCCTTCGATGAGCCCCACGTGCCTCATGTGGCTTAGGTGACTTTGCTACGCGCGACCGGGCGGCCGTTTGGATATCTCGAAGCTTAAACCAAGAATCGTGATTATGCGAGGAATTTTGTGGTTCGCATTGCGACACTGAGTGATGGTCCCCCATTAACTAATGATTCGCTAAACACAAGCTAAGCGAATCGTCAACTGCAGTTTTCAAAGGTTCCTTAACCTTGGTTGATCTTCCGCATTCTCCCAGACAGTTGCGCTGGCTTTAGGGCGGGGTCCGTCCATAACAAATCTAATAAGGCGCTTTGAACGTAGCCTTTGTGTTCAGGCATGAGATCGTTTTCCCAGCTTAGAATTCCTCAAGTTCTGTTTCTGAGCGGGACAGTTGTGTTATTTTCTTTTCTCTCGGCGACAAGTCAATTGAACGCTTCTTCACTTAACCTTGTAAATTTCCGTCAAAGGCCCAGAAGTAATGGCCTGCAATATTCTGAGGAGCATGTGGCGAGGGAGACCCTTAAGTCAGCTAGTGACACCACGCTTTTCGACTCGCAGGAGGGCCTTGGCAATCAGAAGCTCACACTTTTCCCGATGTCCGAGTGGGAAGCAGAGCAAGTCATTTCTTATTCATGGCCAGCGACCTACACAGTCCCTAGCTGGGCTGAGGAGTATGAAGGCAGGGGATGCAACGCCACAAATCCTGCTCAGATTGCGCTTTCAGCTGACGCGCAGACTCTGGCGCTTTTCACACGTTCAGGTGAATTCGCTCTTCTGGCAATAAATCGGACGCTGCTAAGCCAAAAGCTTCCTGCGATACCAACGTTACAGGAACCTGTCTCTCTGAGTCCGAGCGGCAATCTCATCGCCTTATCTTATAGGCTTCGGTGGGATCCCTGGAATCCGTGGAATAATCATGTAATCACAGTCTATAGCCAAGGTGGGCAGATGGTCTATCAAAGGCAGACGCAATTCCTAGGCGCCGTGGCGGTGAACGATCAAGGAGAAGTAGCATACGAATCCCATTTGAATGAGGTCTCATTCGTTTCTAGGGGGCAGATTCAATGGACTTACAAACTACCAGCGGTTACGACCCACTTCTTCGGGCTGCCGGACGTTCGGATTGAAGCACTAAAGTTCTCGGACGACGGCAAGTCCATCCTCGTAGCTGTAGACGTGCATAACTGGGTAGAGGTAAAGAAGGATCTTGCAAGACCACGGCCATTCCTTTTCATTTTGGATCTACAGGGCAATGTTGTTGGAGAGTATCAGTTTCCTGGTGGTATCGGTGGGTTCAAGAACGCCTTCTTCTCGGCAAAGGCAAGGACGATCTCTGCTTTGTCAAGCTGTCAGAGTCCCGAGTCTCTGGAGCATGGCACTCTTTATCTTCTGGGCTGGAATGGCACAATCTTGTGGCGTCGTCCAGTCGGAATTTGGGGCTGGGACTACTCTGCAAAACCGGCTCCACTTGCGATGAGTTCTGATGGTGCCTATATCGCATACTCTGACGGCGATTACGTGGACATTCTTTCGGCTAAGGATGGGTCAACTCTTACTTGGCTGCGTCATAAGTCTGTGCGAAGCCTTGCCTTTCAGAGAGGTTACCTAGCTCTAAGTTCACCGGGAAAAGCGTTACTTCTGTCCCTTTGGAAACCGTACGACACGACGGTCATTAAAGCGTCCCGACTTGTTGACCTGCTCGCAAGAATGGTAGGCACTAACTCAAGTGATGCAAGTAATCGACTCGTAAGAGCAAGAACCTTGGCAACGCAAGGTATGTGGTTTGAGGCCTCTATTGAAGCTACAAAGGCAGCCAATATGGCCAGCGAAGCGGTCTTATCTGTCATAGGGTCCGAACTGTCTGAGACTCGGTTGCTGGCCAGCCAGGCAAAAGATATCAGAGACCCCTCGGCAATAGAGCTAGCAAAACAAGCACAGTCAGAACTAGATTTGGCTGAAACTTACGCAAACTCTGGAAATTACGAGTTGGCTTGGATACATGTCAAGAAAGGCAAAAAGGCTTTTGCGGAAGCTCTCTTGGTCCAAACTGAAAGCTCTCCTAATTCCGCACTGATTGTGTTCGCACTTCTTCCTCTGTTCTTCTCCGCATTGATCATTCTTGTTTACTTGCGAATGAGAAGGCGATGTGCGGCAGATGCAAATGAACCAATCTGCGGCCGTTCATCCGCCTGAAAGAGCGGCATTGATTCTAATCGAGAGACTCAGGGAGGCTACTCGTAAGGTATCTCGTAGGTCGCCTTGAACGAGAAGTCGCTTGTCTTCGTAACCGGATTTGTGAATTGGCCTGTGGCGAACAGGTTGCCGCCTGATGCTGCGCTGAACAAATATCCTCTGCGGATCGTGTAGTTCGCCTCGCCGGTGCCCCATGTCGCCTCGAAGGTGATCTTGTTTCCAGCAATCGTCGAGGTTACGGCTTTGCGGGGCCCTTGATTCGCGCCGGTCTCTGTGGTGTCGGTTTCGGCTGGATCCGCTGTCTCATCGCTCAAACTGAAGTGAGTCACATAGCCCTTTGTGGTTGTGTCGCCTTTCGTCAGGTAAGCAAGCATTTGCTCACCGACGTTTGGAATCAGATTCTCCACAGTTTCTTTCCACACGACTTTACCGTTCTTGTCGATCAGCTGCCCCGTGAACCTTCCTCTCGGCTTCCTCCTTCTTTCCCTTATTTTTGCTTCCAACATTCCACCTCCATAACTAGGATCATCCCCACGACTCGTACTCGGCAGTTGGCGGAGCGAAGTTGCTTGTCCAGCGTGCGATTCCCTTGCTCACGCGCAACTCGTCGAGAAAGCCATTGAAGTCGTAGCCTGTGTAGGGACCATGCCTTCCAATGTAGAGTAGACTTGCAAGGTCTGGCACTTCGTCGCTGTCAATTGCTGTGTCGCCGCATTGGGTTCCGTCTTGAAAGATGCGGAAGTTGTTTCCGCTTCGCGTCAGCGCAACGTGGTACCAAGTGTTCAGAGAGAAGGGAGTTGTCACCGCCCTGGTGACGAGGATTTTCTCGACGCCCCCGCTGTAGGCACCGAACTCCCAGTAATATGTTCCAGCGTCGAGCTTCAGTCCGAAGTAAATTTGATTGGCTCCGTCGACGCGTTGCGCGTAGATAATCATGTAGCTTCCAGTTCCCGGCAGTGCTGTGAATCTAACCCAGAAATCTATCGTGAAGCCCCCTGTTGCGAAATACCAAGCTAAGGAGTCGGGGATAGTCAAATAGTCGCCTGCGCCATCGAAGCGGCCGCTTGCCCCACCAAACTCGCTCTGCGACGTGTTGATATGAACGTCGCCGTTCGCCGTGACGGTTCTGGAGTAGGGAGAACTATCGGTGAAAACTTGAGATCCGTTCACTCCGTTCATATGTAGCAGCAATTGCGAATAGCCGAGAAGGCCGCCGAGCGCATCGGTTATTACTGGCGTGTCGCTGAGAGATCTTGTGACTCCCATCCAGTAACTCAACACGTCTGAGATTACTGGAGTGTCGGAGAGGATGCCAGTCATCAGGCCTGATGTTTGCAGGAAGGTGAGCGTGTAGAGGAAGCGGTTAGGCTTCTCGCCATCGCGTCGAAAATCTGGGTCAACAAGAATGGCGTAGGTTTCACCTACTGCACCTTCAACGATCAGGCTCCGCGTTACCCCATCTGCGAGAGATTCAAGCTCCATTTGTTTTGCTTCGCTTTCGCAGAATCCTTCAAGAACAATCTCGATAGCGTGTCCTCCGCGATCTTTGACCACGCCAAAGCCTCGCCCGGGAACAAACTTCTCAGTGATGAACCGGCGTTTCTTCCTTGTGCCCCTTAGGACGGTTGCAAGATCATAGTCGCCGAACTTGGCCATTAGTCCTCTCTCCTTCCTGCCGCATCCGAGGAAATCTTATCCTTCACTTGCGCATGTGCTTGAAGGTCGTCAATCAGCATGTCGAGGGTTCGAGGCACATGGATGCGAGTAGCCTCAGGCGACGAGGCTTCAAAGTAGGCCACCTCGATCGGTTCAGCTATCTCTCTCTCAACGTTCTGGACCCGGCGTGCTCCGCTTACTCCAAGAGGAGTGTTGAGAATTGTGATTAGGTCGCCTGCCCCCCAGGTGCCTCTCGCATATTCGTCTTCAACAAGCATCTCGATGGTTTCGGCGGGGATGCTTCTCGCTTTCAGCAAGTCCCTGCCATGGGACGCTAGAGCGGTTGCATCAATGACATCGGGAAAAGTGAAGGTTGCCTTGTGAGCAAGGGTTGGATAATTGGTCTTTATGCTGCTGTCAGAAACCTCTGTGCAGACCTGCCCCGCTCCCTCACCATGACCAAGCATTCGGGCTTTCCAAGTGATCTCATGACCGCTGGTTCTCCGTGTTGTGCTGAATACGCCACCGAGGCCCCGCTCAAACTTCACCGTGCTCGACTGATCTCTCTCGATATATTCGACGCGTAGGTAGGGATGCCAGTGAGGGCGGGCATGCTCTTTGCTCTTGACGCAGGAGATAAATCCTTGAGCCCCCGTCTCTGGGTTGGCTTTGAGAAGCCATCCGAAATTGTTGCCGGGGTTCGCTCTCCAGTCAGCCACATCGTCTTTCATCGTTCCGCCTCCAGCGAATTCCCAGACGTCGAAGCTAACGGCAAAACTCAGAGAAGCGCTTGGCGTTGCATTGGATGAAGGCTGGTTCGACCAGATGACTGTCGCCTCATCCCAAGAGGAGGTTATCTTGTGAATGTCTATCGTCATCCCCGTTATCGTTTGGAGATCTCCGTGGGCACAGATTTCCGCCTTGACTATTGTGACGCCTGAAGGAATGAGGGATTCCAGCTTGGTCTGGGGGAACTTGATCAATGTTCTCTGCGCGTAATTCGTGAGCACCGTGGGTCGAATGTAGAGAAATTCTTCTGATCCTCTTGGTGTTGAGTCGTTCAGCCAGACATATGCGTCTGCATCGGAAGATCTGATAATCACTACTGTTCTGTTTGTTCCCTTCTCCCATAGAAAGTTAAGGTTGCCATCCGTGCTGCACCATGCGTTCCAGCCAATGAATTCAGCGAGTTTTCTTATCGCCTCGTCGAGGCGGTCGCAGCTGACTTGAAAGTCGATGCCTTGGCCATACTTCGCGGTCTTGCCCAGTGTGATGACGGGGTCTCCGGTTGCTTGAAACACCCGGATCTCTGCGATAGGCAACCTCCTTCCATTCGAGCAGCTGACCTTGATAAATCGCACATTGCGGGCCGTGAAGGTTACGTCGAGCGTTTGGGCTTCGACATAGGCCTCGTCGCGCATAACATCGTAGGCGCTGTCATCCGTGCTGACCTCGACTTTGAGATGCCTCGCCTTGCGGTCATAGACATGGCGCCATCGGACCAAGATACGGCAGACACTCGGGATAATCTCGGTGAGATCATACTTCAGCCACTGCGTCTCGGTGTTGTTATTCGCCTGCCAGAAACTGTTCAAATCGCCGTCGATTGCCTTCCAAGCGTCAGCCGAGTTGGTTGCTGCAGTCGCCGTACCTATCTTCAGGACCTTGAAGTTAGCAAACTTCACTTTGCCTCTGCCGTTGACCATTCCTGCCTTTCCGGATGTGAGAGAATTATCTGTTGCAGTAAGCGAAACTAAATCTACATTGGATTCCACGACAACCTTGAGTGATGTTCCATTCGCGATGAAAGTCATCTTGTAGCCTGCGTCATGTTGCCAGTCAAAGGCGACGGTAGCAAGGTTTGTCTCTGAGCTCGCAACCATCTTGTTGATGCGCAAGCCTTGGTCGCAAAGTATCGCCATGTAGAAATTGTTCGCGTCTGTGCAGCGCAACGCAAGACCAACTGAGACATTCCCCACATCTCTCGCTCCCGAATAATGGGAGAGGGGAAGAATATCTGCGGAAACAACGCTGTTCGTAGCGGTCTCCGCCGACTCGGTGCGTCGCAGGATCGCGTAACTCGTATCCGTTTCATCGAGCATCAGGCAGTATCCATCGCCTCTAACCTCATCACCACGGCTCAGAGAGTACCCTGACACGGGAACATCGAAATCATCCTCGAAGAACAGTTTGGCGCCAATCTCTTTGTTAGGAGTGATCAACACTTTCAGAATGTCGAGGGGCTCCGTGTCGATGAATCGTTCCTCGCTGGTTTCTTCTAGCGATAGTTTGAGGCTGCCCTCGTCTTGCCCCCGAATCTTCTTTGCCTCATCTTCGCTGTCGTCTAGATCAATTTCCGTGATGGCTCCCTTGAAAAGAAGCGTGGCACCATCCTTGATTTCCACGGCGTCTCCGATGGCGCCGGGGTCGCCGAATAATTGCTCGGCTTCAAAGTCGTCTGGTAGAATCAAATGATCCGTCCACTTCAGCGTCGAGTAACGCCGCATGGTTCCCGCGATGTAGAGTGAGGGAAGCCCCAACTAGATTCTCCCTCTGCGGGCTGAGCCACGAATAATTGTGTTTTCAAGTTCGCGGAAGAACGACATGACCTGTCTTCGGTCACTGACTTGCATTGAACGAATCGTGATGGGAATATTCATAGTGTTCATCAATGCTGGAGCGCGAGAAAGTGGGATCACGGCTTCTTCTTCTCGTTCGCCAAGCATTGCGAGGGTTGGTTTTCTCACTATGCCTCCTTCTTGGAGGGGAAGGAGGCCCCACAGGTTCCCCCACCAAGGTTGCGTGGGTGGAGGAGCGGTTGTCGTCGGCGGCGGTAACGTAGGGGTTGGTAACCCCATGCTGGCTGCGCCCGCCAACATCTGGTTCACGATGGGAATGTTGCCCATGCCTAGCATTGCAGGAACCATCGTCTGCGCGGTTTGAGTCGCCACCTTGATCATGTTCTGGGCCTGATTCGCCAGCGCAGGCATCTGATTGAGAATGGGGGCGACAGCGGTTGCGGCTGTACTGATCATTTTCGTGGGTTGAATATTCGCGGCGGTCTGCAACATATTCGATGACATTGAGCCCAGCTGCTGCCACTGTCCGTCAGTGAGAGCAGGAGGCATCCCTGAAACGGTTGGAACCTGGATGTTGGCTGCCGTCCTTATCGTGCCTCCAATGAACTGCTGAGTCGGCCCGAATTGACCCAGCATACTGTTCACCCATTGAACCTGCGAACCCAGATTTGCAAAAACTCCTGATAGGTTGCCTGCGACCCCTGCGTTCTGCCCCATCATTCCACTCAAGGCACCGAAATTTGATTCGAGGCTCCTCTTCACAGTGTTTGTGCGTTTCATGCTGTCAGTCAAATCATCGAACGCGTCTGTCTGCTTCTTCGTTGTTTGAGTGATGAAAGCGATTTTTGTCTCAAGGTCGCTGATCGCTTTCTGCAGTGTCAACGCTTCGACTCGATATTCTTCCTCTGAGATTTGTCCAGTCGCGTATGCTTCGCGAACCTTCTGCAGATCCTCCTTGAGAGATGCGAGACGCTTCTGCATATCCTCAAGATCAGTTGTGGTGGTTGTCGTCGTGGTGGTCGCTGTCACCGTCGTGGGCGGTTTGAGTTGTCCTGGCTGCATGGACTCGTATGCTTTCTTGATCTTCGTGACGGCCGAAACGGCTATCTCGCCGTACTCGCTCAGGTCGCTTAGGCTGATCTCGTTCTTGATGATCTTCTCGGTCAACTGGTCGACTGAGAGCCCCATCTCCTGGCAGACGCGGAGAAACGCTGAGTATTCACGGGCGGTGAGATTCGCTTGATCCGCAATTTTCTTCATCGGGGCGTGAACCTGTGTGACGCTGTACCAGGCAACAGCGGCTGCGGCTACGATTGACCCCAAGGCGGCTCCGAGAAGGGCGAGATCTGCCACGGCAGAGGCTGCGAAGGCTTTGATTGCAGCGGCGCCACCTGAGGCCCATCCAACTATGTCTGCGGTTTTGAGATGTTCCGCCAGAACCTTGAACTCAGTGACAACTTTCGAGACGCCTGTTACGAGGCCTGGAATCTGGGTGACAAAGCCAATCATCTGCATCGTGTTTTGTTGTTGGGCCTGCGCAAGCTTCTGAGTTGATTCTGCTAGCTCTTCCTGAGCTTTTCGCGCCTGCGCTGAGTCGGGACCGAATTTCGCAACTGCTTCGTTGTATTTCTCTTGGGCGTCCCTGACTTCCTTCTGCAACTGGCTAGTGCGAATCATTGCAACATTGTATTGCGTGTACATAGTCTGCGCTTTGTTGACGACGATGCCGAGGCTCTGGAAGGCGCGGCCTGTCAATTCGAGTGTTTGATGCTGGTCCCGATAGGCTTCTCGCATCGTGTTGATGACGCGGTTATTTGCCATAACCTCCTGCCTGACTTGGCGAAGAGTCTGCATCTGGTCCTTGTTGAGGCGCCCTGTCTCCTGCAGCTCCCGGTTCAAATCGCGCAGGGTTGCCATCGCGTTGTCGCGGGCGTTGATCGCTATGTCTATGTTCTCACTCAAATTCCAAGCAGCTCCCTGATTTTCCTGTGGATAATCTGATTCATCTCATGACGTCGGTCTTCAGTTGCGGGGCGAAGGAACGGGCGAGCAGCCATCTTGTAGGTTCCATATTCAACGAACCTGGCGTAAGGTGCGTCTGGTCCTCCTGCTGTGACAATCCAGTTCAACGGAGCCTTCCTGACATGGTGAATAGAATCGCGCAAGCGGCCGGTTCGGATTGGGACCAAGGTGACAGCCATATCTTCGATGGCTTGTGCTCCCGCCTCAAGCGCCTCGTCGAAAGCTTCCGCTGATTTCTCAGTGAATCCCGCGAAGATGCGGATCAAACGATTCAGCTTGTCGAGATCTATCTCTGCTTCAACAACGGCCATCAAGGCTTCACTCTCTTTCCGAAAAGTGCCAGGTAGAATTGCTTCTGCAGAGGCGTGAGTTGCCGAATCTCCCACGGTCGGAAGTATGGTGGGTAGGTTGAGAGAACTTCGATCTCGGCGCTTGTTTCGCTATGGCGTGCGAAAGGAGTTTACAACTTCAGGCGGCGTCCCTAACCCTGAAAGCGTGAGGATCCTTGTTGTCAGCTTCGCAGATTGTCCAAAGGTAAGAATCCTCGGCAATTCCTCTGCTGTCCATTCGCTGCCGAGAGATTTGGCGCAGATCAAATGCTGGAACTTCATGTTCGCCTTGGTCTTCTCCAAGTTGCCAAGCTCGTGAAACTCCAAGCCGCTCTGGTCCAGTGCCTCTATGATTTCGCCTTCGCTAAGGCCCCGGACCGTGACATGATATCTCTTTCCGTCTATCGCGCGGACCACAATGTCTTCCGTGAGAGCCGTTCCCTGCAGAATCGCCTTCGAAAGCTTTGGAAACTCTTTTGCATGCTCCTCCTCTCGGCGTGCCTCTCCCTCTATGCGCTTCTCAATCTTCTCCATTCCCTCACTTTTCTTGCTCAACTTATCCCTCCTCCGTCTTCTCTTTCACGATGAATAGGCGTCTCGTCGAGCCCGTATGGTAGACGAGTTTAGTCTTGGAAAAAGTGCGGATGAAGTCTCGGATGGCTGCATAGTCAGCTAAGGGACCGTGACATATGAAGCCAAACGAGACATAGACCTCTAAATCTCTCTTCTCTATACTCAAAGTCTCCAATCTCCAGTAAATGGCTAAAAAACGCCAGAGTTTACGTGGCGGTTCCGAAAACTAAGTCGTCGCCTACGAATTCGAGGCCTTCAGCCACTACGGCATCTTCATCCATTGTGAAGTCCCAGACGCGGAGAATGGCGTTCTTCACGGTTACTGTTTGTTTGCCGGTTGTCTTGCCTTCAGGGTAGAAGACTATGTCGGCAGCAGTGCCTCCCATAACCAGCTCCGCGTAGGTTTTGTCGATGTACGCCTTTCTGAGGCGTCCGCTGAAGCGCTTGTTGCCTTTCACAAGCTTCGGCTTGCCTTCGCCACCGAGCCCATAATACTCGTCGACATCAAGGCTGAACGCGAGGCTTGAGGCACTTGTCAACCCTGCACCTATCTCGCTGGTTCCGATTTTGATCACAGCCGATAGCGGCTTCCAAGGTGGTGTATCAGGCATTTTTCTTTCAACCTCCTACAGAATTCGGTTCGTAACGTGAACCACTCGGTCAAACAAGTGACTAGGATTTCGTGACGGTTGTTTCGATTCGGAAATACAGGCAGCGACGCCAAGTGCTCTCTTCAGGCATGTCGCGGACGTTCACGAGGGCGATGTCGATGAAGCCCATCTCGGCCCGCTTCTGGTACAGCTTCATCAGGACCTTGTCGGCGAAGTCGCGCATCTCACTCTCAACGCGGGACCAGATATCGATCTGCATCGTGATGTCGATGATCTGCATTGTGTCGGGGAACCCGCCATGCATCCGTGCCGAGATCAGGGTCAACGACGCTGACGGAAGCGGAAGAGCGCCTGGCGGCCTAACTTCGTAAACCTTCAACCTCTCAATTTCACGCAGCTTCTCAGCGATCGTGCTCTCAACAGTTTGGATAGGAGTAGACATGGCGCCTCACTGTTCTGTCTTTTGGATATGCAAGCGTGAAGCGGTTAAGAGCTGGCGAATGTTCCATGCGCATCCAAAGCCAAGCAGAACAGAGGCAAGGATCACAGCGATCCAAGCGAACGGACGGAAAGGCGGCACCGAAAGGAAGATCAGCATTAGGTAGATGTGAAGCCAGCTAACTGCAGCCACCTTGAACACTGCGAACCATCCCCAGCCAGTCGTCTTGATCAGCGAGGAGAGGAAAAGGTTGTCCTCTCGCAGGCCATGATGACGGATCCCTAACTCGGTTACCAGAAGGTCGAAGATGTTCAGCGCCCACATTATCCAAAGCAGATTGACGAAGACGAGTTCCTGCCACACGACTCTCACCTCGTTGCAGCGAACGTATGACTTGTGACTTGCCTAAGAATTTCCGTCGCCCTCGCCTTGAACATCTTCTCCTTCTCTTCACTCTTTGCTAAGCGATGGAAACAGTAGGCTGCCGCTAGGAACGTTGAGGCTTCTTGGATTGGCTTCATGCTGTAGCGGTAGGTCATCTCGACCTCGGCGCCAATTGAGGGCGCTTTTGTAAAGATGATCTTGCCTTCTGCCCCTCGCAACTCGAATTTATCTGAAGCCTGCGCAACGTCATCTACGTAGACAGTGACTTTCGATTCGTCGTCGGTTGTGTTGCCTTGCTCGTCGACGATGGGCTTGTAAAGAGAGTGGAGGGTCTTGTTGCTTGAGGACTTCTGGATGCCAAGTAGTTCTTTGATTTGTTGGCCGGTCCAGACTTTCTCAGTGATCTGTTCTATATCTCGGTCCGCCCAACCAACCATCTCGTCCACGATTGCGTCGCTGATCTCTATCGCAGTGAGTCCAGAGAGGTTTCTAACCTCAGCGTTCGTCGTGTAGGCCAAAGATGATATTCACCTCTAATCTTGCGTAACCGGGTCCTCAAAAAAGGGGAGACTTCTCAAACACGGGAAACTTCGGAAAAAGATCTCGGGCTCAGGCGGTGATGATTTTGACGATGCCTTTCGGGTTCAATATGCCTACTCCGTACTCCATTGTGCCGTACATGTAGGTCTTCCTTTCGCCAGGCTCGTATTTCGGTTCAACTTCAGGATCTCTCTTGACCTCTTCGACCCACACCCTCTCGCTGACGAAAAAGGCGTGGTAAGTTGTGATTCCACCGGATCCTGTGCCTGTTGGAACCTGTGTGGTCTTAAGCACCTTAATGCCAAGCCACTGGCCGATCTCACCGTTCAGGACGACTTCCCGTCCACCGTATTGGGCGGCGTTGATGAACTTGTCACTCTTCAGAAGAGCGTTTTCTTGGGCTGGATGGATGATTACATATCGAGGCTCGCGCTTCTCCTTCCGCATTGCGGTAACACCGTCAGCAATCAGATCGGTAGTAAGAACATCAGCAGCGACTAGGTCTCCTTCTGCTGACTTTCCACCACCGTAGAGCGTGCCTGCTATTCCTGAGGCCGCGTTGAGCGCTGCGAGTATATCCTTGTCTTCTTTGTTCGCTACTCCCTCCGAGAGCAGGTCTGTGAGGATGTCGACCACATTGAATGTGATCTGCTCCACAACCTGCCTTGTCACCGAGAGTGCTGCTATAACCTCTTTCGTTGTGATTTCGAGGCGATCAACTGTTACAGCCAGTTCGTCAGGCTTCGTACCTTCAGTCGCGTCCACTGCCTCTAGGACAGTTGGGACCTTGGGAAAGTAGAACTTATTTCCTGGAGATCCGCGCAGCGTCGTGTCAACAATGCCAAGAGCCCTCATCACACGTTTCGGCTGGGCGCCTAGTTCAACCTGCGGCGACCAGATGATAGGGATGGCTTTCGCTGCGTCCGTTGTCGTCAAAGCCTCTTTCAGCTTGTTGGCAACCTTGACCTGCCAAGGCGCAACAGCCTCTTCGAGTACGGTTGAGGCTACGATCCCTTTTCCTGCTTCTTCCTTACTCAATCTTTCAACCTCCTTCTTCTCCTCAACTCTGGCTTCGTGAAACTCCGGCGGTTCCATGTCCAACTCGCGATAATGTCTAGCGAGGTGATTGTAGACCTCTCTTCGGTCTTCCTTTGGGATGTTGACGCCGCCTCTTGCGCCCAGAAGCGACTGCATAGCTGCGGCAACATGCCTGCGATCCAAGTTACCTTCTCTGTCATGGTGTTCCAACTTCCGCAGGCGTTTGTCATCGCTTGTCTTTCCATAGGTGAGGTCGATCCAAGCGAAGGCGCTATCAGGCAGCGAGTTCACATAGGCGGTGTCCCATTCTCTCTCGAGTTCCTCTTTCATCTTGAGAAGATCGGAGGTAGGGACCTGTTCTAAGCCAGTTGGAGTTTCCCCTGAAGCAGTTGAGGGTGGAGTCTGCTCACTCATAGCATCAACTCCTTTCTTCTTCAGAATTTTCTGTTACTCATCGATGCGCTTACGCGCTCTCAGTAACCATGAATTTGCCACACGTGTGGCATCAGACCCTGACAGCTCGCCTTCTCAGTTCGGCGACTATCGCCCACCAGTATTGATCCTTTTGCCGCTCATTCAGCGATTCAGTTAGCTTGCGTTCCCAAAGCATGACGCTTGTGAGCGTATCCCCTGGGGCCACGCCTTCTGTAAGCAGCGCCAGTCCAGTGAAGACAATTCCCCTGGGAACGAGGATCTGTCCGACATCTGCGCGTCGGAACTTTGCCTCGATGCTGACGTTCTTGATCTTGCCTGCTTCATAGAGCTGGTTCACGTTTTGATCTTCGACACGGATCACAGCTTCCACGTTACCGCTCTCAAATTCCGCGTCGACAACCTTGTTATCGGGAAACGGCAGGTCCTGCTCGTGGTTAAGGTTAAGAGGCCTCTCAGCCAAGCTTCGAGCTGCCAGCCTCAACTCTTCCTCTGTGTACTTGTTCTTGTTGCCCGTCGTAGTAACGTGAATGGCATGGACCTTGTAGAACTTGCCCTGAGTCCCTTCAGCCGCCTTATAGAATCCTATGGGTGGGCTCCAGCGGAACGACTCGGCTAGACTCGCGATGTGGAATCTAAGTCTTCTCAGCGGATTCAAGTTCATTCACCTCAAGATCTGGATGATCTTTCAACCATTTCCTCGCCTTCTCCAAGGTCCAGTCATTCTTCTTCGCAAACATGATCGATTGAATCGCCAACTTGTCCTCACCCTTTGGCTTACCCACAACTGCGCGGATTCCTTCATCCTGACTTAGCCAGATGGTTCGGAAACTATAGGGCTGAAATGTATCTGGTTCGCGGACTCGCCTGCGAATGCAGTTGTGGCTTTCATCCCACCCCTCAACCAACTTCGCAGCGTACTGCTCTCGGTCAGCGTCAGTCTCAGGAACCACATGGATCCTGCCTCCCTTGTCGCGGAAGAAACGCATCTCTTTTAGGCTTTCAGCAGCCAAAGTCTTCTCCTCTGTCTGCTCTTGGAGTTCGAAGCCTGCATACTTCGCCAACATGTTGCGAACCTCGTATCGAGTGAGGTATTCGATGCCGCTTGTAGCGCTGATCTGCGCAAGCTGGACAATATGTTCCATTTTGACTTCAGGCCGGTCAGGTATGCCCCAGCGGATTCGAACCCCCGCCTGAACAGGGTCAATGTTGTTCTGTCGGAGAAGAACCTCGAAAAATTCTTTCTCGACAATGCGGGCGATGAACCGCTGCAGATACGTTATCTTGCGTTGAGAGGCGGCGTCAGCTACGGTGCTGCTGGCCTCTGTGAACCCCGGCGTGGTCAAGAGCCTCGTCATTGGCGTCTGAAGGCCTTGCACGACCTGCGAGTTGATGTGGTCGATCATGCCATCGAAGCGAGCACTCGGGTTAATGTCCAAGGAGTTCACAGTCACGGGCTTGTTGGTCACGAAATCTGCGTCAACCGGTGCATCTTGGATAGTTGGAGCATATTCCTTCTCGAGCTTCTCGTCACCGACACCCTCGAAGTTCCATAGTCTTTTCGGTGCCGCGTAGCGATGCACAATCTTCTGGATATCGTCTTCAAGTCGAGCCTTGATGTCAAGGAAGGCGGGTCGAACCGTTCTCTCGTCTATTTGTTTGGTTGAGGCGAGGCTGTGCAGGATCCCTGTTCCCCAAGCTGAGCCATCGAGAGGATTCAGGCAGAAATGAATGATCTGATCGGGAGTGAACTCAACCTTTTCAGCGCCAATCTGCTGCACGAAGAGTTCTAAGCGTCCATACTTGTCTCGTTGAATGAACTTGATTGAGGAAAGAGGAAGAATCTTCAGTCTAACAAGTCTCTTCTGCTTGTCAAGGACTTTCTCCCAGAAACTGTTGCCACTGAACACGACTTCCTTCGAGGTTTTCATGAGTAAGTTGTCCATGTTCACGGTAGCGCAGAAATCGTCAATGATCTTCTTGGCGTCTTCGAAATCTGGTTCACAGACTGTGTAGAAGCCTACGCCTGCAATCTGCTCACTCATGTAGTCAACAGATGTCATCACCGCCGGATCTTTGAGATAATATTCGACAAGCGTGGCGAGGCTAACAGGGGGCTGTTCTCCAAGTCTTGTCTTCATGGCGGGAATGAACAGTCCTTTCTCAGCCGTTGCATCCTTGACAGCCTCGGCTACTCTTCCCGGAAGCCGCTGAAACCGTTCAAATACAGGAATGGAAATCTTCTGTGTTATGGCTTGAAAGAATCCTTTTCCTCTCTCACTCAAGGTCTACACCTTGTAGTTGCGGATGACGAGGTTGACGAGGGCGCTTCGTCGCGCTCCTTGGCCCCACTTCCGAGAGGCCAGCTGGCAACGGATCTTCTGAATCGCGAATCCTCGGCGACGGTAGAGGCTTCGTATAAGTGAATGATCATTGTATGTGAGTAGCCACTTGCCTTTGACCTCGCCCAGTATAGAGGCTAGTTCTCTGTGGTCCTGTTCCGTCATCACTAGACGCGGCTGTGTCGTGTCTGGGTAAGGTGGATCAAGGAAGAGGAATGTTTGAGGACTGTCCCAGTTCTTGATGCATCGTCTGAAGTCTAGATGGTCGATGTGGACTCCGCGGAGGCGTTCAGCTATGGCGTCGACAGCCTTAAGGCTGTTGGCCCAAACGTTCGCCCTTGAAGCCCCTTTTCTGCCGAAAGCCCAGCCTGCACGCCATTTCCCGGCGAAAGCAGACTTCAAACAATAGTAGAATGCGACCGCACGTTCAAAAGGATCCGTGATCTTTCCTTCGTCGAGGGCGATTCTCCATTTCTCGTAGAGCTCTCGGCTATAAGGAACTAGCTGTAACCGCCTAAGGAACTCATCTGCGTGATCTCTCACAACCATAAACAGGTTGACTAGCTCAGAATCTAGGTCGTTGTAGACTTCGACACGACTGCGTTCCTTGGCGAAGAGCAGAGCCGCAGCCCCTCCAAAGACTTCAACATAGATGTCGTGCGACGGGATGAGCGGCAGCAGCTTCTTTACGAGAAAATGCTTGCCACCCAAATATGGTATGAACCGCGAGGCGATCCAGAACTTCAAGCCTGACGCTTCCTACGCTCCAGCCACTCATCTAAGTCGACCATGCAGTCGTGGCAAAGCCTCAACGTAATCGTGTAGCCCTCCACGGTCTTGTCTCCGCAGGACTCGCATCTCTTCACGGCCTTAGTCTCCGATGCGCGATGTAGTAGCGGGTCTTCTTCTCGTTGACTAGACAGAGCTTGCACACAGGGAAGCGGCCAACCTGTTTCGGACTGACTCTTACCCTGAGAAACCTGATCTCGGCGCATGGAACGAGGCGCTTGCACATGATGCATTGAACAAATTCTGTCTCGTTTATCTTGGGCACGTGTTATCTCTTCCGGATCGGAATCAGAACTGGGGTTTCGGCTTCACGACTGGCGTAGGCCGCTAGGGCAAGGGCAATTACGCGGTCATCATGCATCCCAGACGGATGGGAGAACAAGATCTGCCCTGATTTTGTCAGCTCGTAGCGGATTGTGTTCAATTCAGCAATGAGTTCGTCATCGTAAGGGATTTGAATCCCTGGATGTTCGACGCCGCATCGTGCGCACTGGATCTTCTGCTGCATCAACATTAGAAGGTAGCCGAAGAGGTCCATCTTGACATTCATCGTTAGCACGATTCCTCGGATCAGCGGATTCTCTTTCTTCGCCTCTTCGACCACGGATTCGCCGACGCCTGTCTGATCAACAAGGATCGCGTGGACGTGCCTAAGTCGAGTGCAGAGGACCTTCAAGTAGCCAATCACAGACGCATACTCCGTGCCTAGGGCAAACTGCTTCATGTAGACAAGTTGGAGCCCACAAGGAAGTCGACGAATCACGGCAACAACCGAGTAGTCATGTTTCTTGCCCAAGTCGACTCCTATGAAGAAGTCGCCATGTAGTTGGTCCTGAATCGCGGAGGCGATTCGAAAGTGCAAACCAGAGAATAGGCGGCTAAGCCGTTGCCACAAGCCACCTCTCCTCCAAGTAGTCGAGATCAGGGTCAATGCATGCAGTGATCAAACTCTGCCGGAAGTAACTGTCCTCATCCTCAGCCCATTCAGCCTCCATCTCCCTGCGCCAACGCCAAGGATCCGCAGCCAGCTGCTTCTTGATCTTCTCGAGGATATCGGAGTTGAGTGGCCCTTTCGGTGCTACTGCGTCTTCCCAGCGAACATGATGCCGAGAAAAATCGGCGTAATCCTTGTCGTTGAAGATCTTCCAGAACACGCTGTCACGGGACCACGGCGTACTTGAGGCAATGAGTCTTCCATTCGTCGTTCCGAGAGTGAAGAGAATAGCATCGTAGAGATCTTCGTCTTCTCGCGTGAAGTTCATCTCATCCCAATATACGATGTTGAAAGTGGGGCCGCGGATCGTGTCAGGGTTGTTAGGAAATGCCTCACTCTTCGCTCCATTCGTCAGTTCGACTCTTGTCCGTATGATCTTCTTGACGTAGCCGGGCGGAAGCTTCAAGGCGTGAGCAGCAATCTTGGCGATGACGTTCTTTGTCTGCCGGAAAGAGGGACCTATGTTGCCTCCCCAGGAATTCGGATGCTTCAGATGGAAGTGCAGGAGCTTGGCTGCAACCGTGTAAGTCTTGCCGCTCTGACGACACCACCGGGCCGCTTGAAACTGTGCTTGGTCTCTCAACAGCTTGGCTTGGTATTCAGTAGGCGTAAATCCCAGAAATCGAATGCAGAACTCTACGGGGTCGTCCGGAATCTTCGAGTAAAGGTCCTCTTGGTCACGAGTCTGCAGGCGCCGAAGCCACTTCTCCGCTTCCTTCTCCAGCTTTTCCATACTCAGCTTCGGCAAGTTGCTCCACCTTCTTCCACTTCGCGAGGATCTGGTCGACAGCAACATCCGACAGGAGGCCGGTCAAGACTTGGATCAGATAGCCCATCAACCTAGCAGCTCTCTGTTTCTCGGGCTTCTTGGATTTCGGGTTCCTGAGGACCTCATATTGCTGGCCTATGACTTCGACCAGTTTATTGGCAGCGTCTTCCCTAGTCTTCTCCACATCTAGTGTGCAGAGCCGGAAGATTATGCGCTTAGTTTCGGCTATTTTGCGTAGAAATGCCTGCAAGGGTGACACCCAGCCCCCCCTAGGTATTTTCAAGCTCTCTCTCCAGAAACTCGTGAATTGCTTGACGTATGATTGAAGCCCTCGACTTCCCTTTCCGCTCCGCAACTGCGTCGAGCACCATCAACAACCTTGGTCTAAGACGAATTGTTACCTTCGGGTTTCCTTTACCCGGCAAAGAAGTTCACAAGCCACCGCACAAGCCAGAGACAGCCTGCCAATATTGCTAAGAAGATTAGGACCTTGAAGGCTAGATGAATGGCGTACCCCAAGACGATTCCGAAGACTAGGCCTGCGAGAATGGCCAATATGACGACTATGGCAAGGTGCAACACGAACAACATGCTACTCATCCTCGTCTTTCGATTTCCGGCGTGTTGGAAGCCTTTCTCCGACTTCGCGTAGCACATCTTTCAGCAGGAAGAGAGCGCCGAATGTGAAGAGCGACACGGCGATGTTGAAGATGCAGATTAGCAGTAGCAGAAATAGGATTGCTGCTCTTACGAGGACTGGCTTTGAGTGAAGCATTATCTCAACGACGTTCGCCAGAGGCTCTTGTAGAAGGGCGATGAGTATCAGTGCGCCTACCAATGAGCCTATGAAAAGTAAAGTCGCATATTTCCTGATGAAGTCGACGCGTACTATGTCAGGTCTGAGGCTAGCTATGCGGAACCTGAGTCCTTTCTTCTTTTCCTTCATCTTTCATCAACTCCTTGAGCCTGAGATAGGCTCGGTAGGCGCTGACGCGCCCGTGTCCGAGCGAATACTTCTCGTCAAACTTCTTTCGTGCGAACAGCCGCATAAGAGAGGCTTTGAGACGGTACAAGAACCCACTAGGCATGCCGGCGATCTTCGAGATGATTGGCATGTAAGCGGGATCGCAGGATTCTAGGATGGCGCGTTTGATTAGAGTGGGTGATGCCTTTGGGAAGACTTGCTTCAGCAGCGCACAGATTCCTGCCACATGCGGTGTTGCGAAGCTGGTCAGGTCGAAGAATCCGTAGTGGTCCCCATGGATATCGCAGGAGCAGGTCCCTTTCGCCCGAGCTGCAAAGATTCTCTCTCCTGGGGCGACGCAGTCAGGCTTCACTCTGCCATCGAGAGTAGGACCCCGTGAACTCGCCAATCGGAGCACGTCACGGTTATTGACACATCCGACCGTGATGGCCTGGTCAGCTGCTCCTGGACTTCCAATCGAATAGTGGCTAGGACCATAATTGCCTGCAGCACAGACGACTCCGATTCCTCTCTTCTCTGAAAGGTGATTGACTTCGCGACTAACAGGGTCTCTTCCATCTGTTACAACATCGCTCGTGATGCTGAAGTTGATTACGCCAACGCCTTGTTCAGCGAGCCACTCCAAAGCGTCGATGAGTATGTCCTCTTCAGCGGATCCGTCAGCTTGAGTGACCTTAGCGACCGCAAGCGAAGCTTCGTAGGCTATTCCTCTCTGCCGCCAGTTCCTTGCGCCTTTGCTTGCGATGATACTTGCGACAGCGGTGTCATGGCCAAGTGAGTCTTCGATTCCTTTTGTGCTGAAGTCTTTCGCTGCGACAGTCTTGCCTTCGAGATCATGATGCTGTTGATCTATTCCGGTTCCAACTATTCCGACTAGAATTCCTTTGCCGGTGATACCTTGGTTCCACAGCCTTGTGACTCCGAGGCGCTTTGCGATGCCATAAGTCATACACCGACAGCTCGGAAGGGAATTGCTTTCGAAATGCCCTCGATCCTGCTTCCTCTCTCCTGGGCTAGCCTAACAACATCTTCCTCGAAACCGCTGACTAGAACCGTGTTGAGATGCGGATACGTCTTCAAGACTTCAAGCGACGAATCCTTCAGGACCTCCGCATCCTTTGTCTGGATGAAGAATTTGAGTTTGCCACGCATCGCTGGCTTGAACTGGGGTGAAAGGTGATTGGTGAGAGCGAGACAACAAGCCCTTGCAAGGCATGGTCCAATATGAGCCGGTTCGATAAGACAAACAGATTTGTCTGCAGTTGAGAATCGGTAGATGCAATCAGGCATCCCGCATAGCCTTCTTTACGAGCAGGCGCCTGCGAATTTCTTCTTCTGTCGTAGGCCCAGGGGTAGGCGGAGGAGTCGGCTCCTGTGGGGCTGGTTCTGGTTCAGGAGCCAACTCTTGCTGCTCTGTGGGTTGTTGGGTTGTAAGTTTCTGTTCGACTTCGCGTTCGAGAAGCAGATTGTAGAGGGCTGAACGGTAGGCGAGGAAGAACAATGAGAATGAGAATACGATCGTGAGGATCCACCAAGTCGGAATCCAGAGGCGCCCCGCCGCAAAGCCGCCTAGAATCCAGTTGGTCCAGCTTTCAGGGCATAGGCGGTCTATTTTGGGGTCGATATAGACGAAGTAGCTGATGTCTTCAATCATCCAACTGAAGGGGAAGGCGCCGAGGGCGGTGAAGAGGAAGTAGCGTTTCTTGTGGCGCCACATTCGATGCGCTTTCAGCAACCCGAACGAGAATGTGATGGTGCTGGACATGATGAGAAAGATCAGTTGATAGAAGCCTAGGTGGTTCCACCAAACGAGTTGCAGCCACCAGGGCAAATGCCCATGCTTGTCGAAGTAGAGGATTTGGAAGGGGCCGATGGCGCTGGCTTCGATCCAACCGTAACAGATGGACCAGATGATTGTGCAGACGACAACGGAAAGGAGCTCTAGGTGCGCGTCGAGGACCTCATCTACCTTCTGTCTTGCGAAGCTGGCTATGCGATAGACTATGCTCAGAGTTCACACTTCCGTATCTACCGATGAATACACCGATGTATGCACCGAAGAGTCGCGAGAACTAGGCTGCGCCTTCAGCGGTTCGCTTGCCGAAGTAGAAGCCTACGATCGCTGAGACGATTGGCACGAGGATCTGTATTACGGCGGTCATGGCTTCTGTGCTTGTGGCTTTGACGAGGGCGTAGATGATTGCAGCTGCCAAGGTTGCACTGAAAACTAGGGCAAGGATCCCCTGGACATCGCTGACATGGCTGATGTCTTGCGCGATCTTGTACAAGACCTCTTGTCTGGATGGCTCGTGAGGCTCACTTGCTACGTGGTATCTCTTCTTGCTCAAAACTCTCCACCACAAAAATCGCAGTACTTCGACTCAGGTCTGGCGGCTTTCTGGCCACATGATGGGCAGAGTCTTTCCCTAGGCTTTTCAGGTTCGGCTGGCTGAAGCTGCGGCGTCCTCTCTGGGGTCATTTCTGGTTCCGGTCGCCAGGAGCTGGGTTCTTCCATAGGTCCTTCTGGTTCGAGGACCGGGGCGGTGTGTATGGCTTTGATGCATTCTTCCATGAACCTCAGCAGTTTCTCTTTCTTGGTGTAGATCTTGCAGGAGGTGTCGCATTTGACGCCGACCGCGTCGCAGATTTGCTTCTCTTTGACTTTGTCGCATACCTCATCCAATGCAAAGAACGCTTCGACTGCTTCGCTCAGCTTCTTTGCGAACTCTCCGTTGAACGGTTCTTCATTCATTTCCTAAATCACTCTGAACAAGTATTTGCCGTCCTGACCGACAAGGGAATCTCTGCGCTCCACCGTGAACATCATGGAATCATTCAGGGCGACCTTCTCGTCAACCTCTTCGTCGTTGAAAGCGCCTGACACGATTCTAGCTCTCACGCATTGTCGAGGAGTCAGCTCCTCGAGGCGCTCCTAATTGCTGGTTTCGGCTGGGGCTCGAGTGCTTTTTGTACAGATCCTGCAATACTTCTTCCTCAGAGAGTAAAGATCCTAGAATATCGAGAGCTTTTGATGACTTCGCCTCGGACAACATCGAGAATTGTGTGGTCTATCGTTGAGATTGTTTCGCATCGTTCTCGATCAATGAAGGCGTGGTCAAAGATTTCCTTAAGACTTCTTCTCAGGCTTATGTTTCTCAGATACCTAGTGGCTCGAATCTTGTTTCTCTTCGCTCTCGAGGGGCTACATCGAGCTCTGCTGTATGAAGCTTCCATTGGAGGAGTTGCTGTAGGATTCTTTCGTCTTTCGGCCCACAATTGAGAATCTTTCATGGGTGATCCAGCCCCTTTCGGGCGGCAGAATTCTCGTCAGAAAGCAAAGGGGTCGCCTAAAATAGATAGGATCTTATGTCTTCTAGGTTGATCCCAACGGTAGATGAGTATCTGCCAAGGAAATGACAGACTGGGGCTATGGTTGAGATCTCAGGGTTGACGAAAAGTACTCCGTTATGACTGTGGAGAGTAAGGTTACGTCACAGTAATCTGGGTCTGGCTGATGCTGGTCTGCTTCGGCGGGATCAGGCCAACAAGAATCTGGTACTGTCCGGCACCAGCTGTAGAAGGAACCTGCCACGTAAACTGGAACCTACCAGTTGCAGCCCCGCCCACTGTAACTTGCTGGGTATCAAAGTACCAGTAGCCTCCCGGCCCGATCACTTCGAAGTATAGTGTCGCGGACATGGAGGAACCGTGATTAATAGCTAACACATCGAAAATTGCCGTGGTGCCTCTCGGCGTTGAGGTTGGCCCTGAAGCTAAAAGCATAATCCGCGGTGGCAGGATCCCAGTGACAGCAAGCGAAACAGAGGAGCTTCCGGAGCCTTCATAGTTTGCGTTGCCACTCCAAGTAGCCCTGATCTGATAGGTCTTCGGGTAGGGCGGATACCAAACAATAGAGTATGCTCCAACGGT
>Ga0209314_10000271_pt1 | contig 22725 bp, 21 predicted proteins | sample I19B2metaG_FD_184146 | JGI IMG/M metagenome (GOLD analysis project Ga0209314, IMG submission 184146) | Lake sediment bacterial and archeal communities from Gulf of Boni, Indonesia to study Microbial Dark Matter (Phase II) - ​I19B2 metaG... | ecosystem: Environmental > Aquatic > Freshwater >... | reverse complement strand
AGTTTCTTCTAGCACTAAGTTGATCGAAGTGACCTGTTAGCTCAGGGACTAATCAGCATATGTCTTATGAGCGTGTGTTCCAAATGATGGAACAATGCAAAAGTCAGGTATCTTTCAATGATCAATCCAAAAGACTTGGTCACGAACTGCTTGTACGATGTTCAAATTCCAATGCGTGACGGAATTAGGCTCGCCGCGAACATCTATTTTCCTAATGCAAGAGAAGGACCTTTCCCAGCGATCTTGAATGTGACTCCGTATGGAAAGGATAGTAGTTTCAGGACCGAAGTACGTTCAATGTTCCGAGCTTTTGCAAAAGCGGGGTACGCAGTTGTCCACGTAGACGTGAGAGGCAGAGGAAATTCGGATGGTAAGTTTACTCCGTTTATTCAAGAAATAGACGATGGACAGGATTGTGTCGAATGGGTCGGCAAGCAGAAGTGGTGCACAGGAAGGGTAGGGACAATTGGTCGTTCGTACGGAGGATGTGCACAGCTCTACCCCATGCGTCATGGTTCAAAGTATCACAGGGCTGCGTTTGTAATGTGCTCGCCCTCCATCCATCCCTTCCATGATTGTACTGCGTATACTTCTGGAACATTCATGCCTATCATCATAACTTGGGCCATGTTCGTGTCAGGCCGGACCCTAAAACAAGAGGTCTACGACAAAGAGATTGATTGGGACCCTATCCTTAACATTCGACCCCTCAAAGATATCGCAAAACGATTAGGTCTGCCCAGCGACCCTTACGCCCAGTTTTACTCGCATGAAACATACGATGATTTTTTCAAAAACCTTTGGACTGACGACATGATTGCGTCCATGAGGGTGCCATGCTATTTCGTTTCAGGATGGTACGATGATAGCCTCAAGGGGGCTTTGGATCTTTTCCCAGCCCTGACCAAGGAGCACCCGGATAAGAAGACCCGCAAGAATCACAAACTGTTGATCGGTCCCTGGCCGCATGCCTTGTCTGCTCCGTTCAATAGATCAGGAAAACTCGGCGACTTAGATTATGGACCGCAGTCAGTAGTTCCTTTGGACAGAGAAGCCGTACGATGGTTCGACTTCTGGCTCAAGGGAATCGACAATGGCGTGATGAAGGAACCAAGGGTCAGACTGTTTCTGATGGGGAAAAATAGATGGATGTACTCAAACGAGTTTCCACCTTCATCGACAAAGAAACGGCACCTTTTTCTTGCAGCTGACGGCCCTTCCAACAGCCTCTTAGGACATGGCAAACTTATTGCAAACAAAAGTATCGGCGCGTACAAGGTTCCAAAGTCCACTTTCACTTACGACCCAACTAATCCTGCTCCCAGTCCCTTTTCGAAGGAATGGTTCCAGAACGGCATGAACGAGGACTTGAGGCCCATCCAACGTCGCGGCGATATCCTCGTCTTCACTTCCGCCCCAATGAAGGAACCATTAAACGTCATTGGTCCAATAGAAGCGGAGCTCTTCGTGAGCACCTCGGCAGTCGACACAGACTTCATCACGAGGCTTTCGGACGTACATCCAGATGGATACGCGCAACGCATCTGTCAAGGAATCTCGAGATTACGATACCGAGAGGGATACGAACGAATCAAACTCGTGGAGCCTGGCGAAATCGTCAAGGTTAGGGTGGATATGTGGGGAACAGGTCAACAATTTCAGAAGGGGCATTGCATTCGCCTTGAAGTGACGTCGAGCGCATTCCCTTCAGTGGCACCGAACTACAACACAGGCGGCAGCCTCTGGGAAGAGAAAGATCCTATCGTTGCGAAGCAGACCCTATATCACTCGAAGAAGTTCCCCTCCCACCTGATTCTCCCCGAAATCGCAAATCCTAAGTTCGCTGAGGCTTGGACTGAAAGCAGATGGCAATCCAATTTCAATTAGAATAGTCAGCAGATCGTGTTGCATGTACCGAACTATTGATGAAGAGAAAGTGCTTGCGGGAAAACAAACGACGACCCCTGGAATGACGCTTGAAAGACACGCCGCTAAAATACACAGTGACAAGCACCAACTCAGATTTTGATCGTGCGAGAGATCTCCAGTCGAATCACTTTGTGTTCGATGCTCATTCGGATGTGCCATTGATCGATGTTTACCCGAGGAGATTGCGCGGCGAGAGAGATGTCATGGGCAGAACACAACTGCCACGCTTCTTGGCAGGGGCAGTTCACGGCGCAATCATGACTGTCCAGTGCGACTCCTTTCGTCTGGCCACCGAGTATGCAGGGGCGCTGAGAATGACTCTGGAGGTTATTGATGCACTCTATGTCGAAGAAGCAGAGAGCAATGGAAAATTCGTCATAGCCAAGTCCGCATCCGAAATGGAAGCCGCTCACAAGCAGGGCAAATTCTCAATTTTCATGGGACTCGAAGGCTGTAAGGCAATCGAGGGTAGCATCGAAGCTCTTCGCTGCCTCTACAGGCTTGGCATTCGCTCAATTGCATTAACCCACAACGTTACAAATCAACTAGGGCATGGAGCGGGTGTCAAGGAGAACTACGGCCTAACTCAGTTTGGAAAGAGTGTTGTCGAAGAAGTTGACAGATTACACATACTACTTGACCTTGTGCATCTCTCGGAGAGAAGTTTCTATGATGCAATCGAAACAACGACAACAACACCCATAATATCACACACCGCGTGTAGCGCCATCTGCCCCTTTGATTCCGTGAAGGTTCCGTGGCGAAACGTCAGCGACAAGCAGGTCCAAGCACTGGCAGACAGAGGAGGCGTTATGGGCATCGCGTTCCTAAAGCCGTTCGTCACTTCTGAAGATGCGACCTTGAATCACATAATCAGGCATGTCGAACACGTCATTGATCTCGTGGGAGTCGATCATGTGGGTATCGGCACTGATTTCGTAGATTACGCAACACCAGAAAACCAAATGCTCCTTGGTGAAAAGGATCCGCTGGGGGTAGAGCTTGTTGTCAAAGGCGTCGAGAATATCAAAATGATCCCAAACTTCACGGCCGCCCTAATGCGCAAGGGCTACTCTGAGCAAGAAATTTCAAAGATACTTGGAGGAAACTTTCTCCGAGTATTCAAGAAGGTATTGGGTTGAACGAGCCCAAAGTGCCCATTGTAATGCTGGTTAAAATGCTCGATAAACCGCTGCGATCAATAAGCTACGATCTGGCGTCAGTCTATCTCCCATATTTTGACGGATATCTGGACTATGATCAGTCGCGACAGTTTCGCGGGGTTATTTCCCACAGGGTATGGGGAACCGGGCTGACCTTTCAGTCGTAGACGATTCGCGGATCCAAGAAACCATAGATTATGTCAGTGATCAGGTTCGCAATTATTATCATGACTGAGAACATGAAGAAGAGCGATAGAACAATGGGATAGTCACGACGGAGGATGGAATCGAAGGTCAGAAGGCCAAGCCCCGGCCAAGTGAAGACCGTTTCGGTCAACATTGCTCCTTGGAGAATAAAACCGACGAACAGACCCACCATCGTTACCGTAGGGAGTAGCCCGTTCCGTAATGCGTGCCTGTATAGAATCAGCCTCTCTGTGAGCCCTTTGCCTCTTGCCGTCATGATATAGTTCTGGTCAAGGACATCTATCATGCTTGACCGAACGAGAAGTGCGAAATTCGCGACATTGATCAGAGTCAGTGTCATCATCGGCAAGATAAGGTGACGGAGATAGTCAAAGAAGTCGAAAGTAGTCATAGTCACTGAAGTCATGCCCCCCGCTGGTAGAAGCGCAAGGAAGAGCGAAAAGACGGTGAGGAGCATCAAGCCGAGCCAGAAGGCTGGCATGGCGTAGAAAAAGAAAGCGAGTGAAGACACCGCGCGGTCTAAAGGCGAGAATGGTTTGCGTGAAATCAAGACCCCTATGACCACGCCGACCACGATTGTTAGTATCAAGCTTGGAATCATCAAAAGCAGAGTGGCGGGCACTCTTGCTGCTATGACGTTGAAGGCTGGTTCAAGGTAGAAGTATGAGGTGCCCCAATTCCCAGTCAGGAGTCCCCTGACGTATAGATAGTACTGTTCCTGTAAGGGTCTATCTAACCCGAAGGACTTGAGAATCAACGCCCTGGCCTGAGGGGTGATCCGCGGATTTTCCACCAGTACTGTCTCGGGACCACCGGGCGCAGAATGCATTATGGCGAAATTGAGGGTCGCAACAACGAATATCAGCCCAACTGCAACTAATACTCGTCTTGCCAGATAGCTGCCCATACCCAATCTTGCGCGGCCACACGAAGTAGAACACGAATCAAACAAAAAAGGGGAGTGGTTAGGTTGCCGCCCTTCTCTTGCGGCCTACGTAATAGGCTACGATTGCTACGACTATCACCAAAACTGCTGCTAGTGTTGTGTTGTATAGTAGTGTTGTATAGTCCATTGCATAGCCGGGAGGTGTCGTCGTCACAGCAGTGGTCGTCACAGCACTCGTAGTCGTCGCTGCCACCTCTGCGATGGTTACTTGGACGAGTGATGTATCTTTTAGTGCTCCCCAATAGTCATGCATTGGTTGACCAAGACCAGGAACGAAGCCTGTGAATTTTGTGTTCCATGCGATGACCTCAGTCTGATAGTACAGTTCCAAGAGCGGGAGGTCCTGATAAGCAATTCCGCTGATCCTCTGGTAGATTGCGACACGCTTGTCGACATCTGTTGTGTTCTGACCCAGCAGTATCAACTGGTTCACGAAAGGATTGTCATAGCCCCCGGCGTTGAATCCGCCCGCGCCCGCATTACCGTACAGTGAACCGAGTAGGAAATAGGGGTTCACATCAGGGTCAGGGGAGGACGAGATCGAACCCAAGGCCATATTCCAATCCTTCGGAGGCGGAGCACCCCAGATTCTCTGTCTTGCGCTAGCCCGTTCCAGTACAATTACCTCCAAATCTATACCGACAACTTTCAGGTAGCTTTGAACGAGTTGCATCATCGTGTAGCCTGCTGACCCCCATCGACCTAGATACATGACTAGCGTTAGACCAAATCGCTTACCGTCCTCTCCCGCAGGATAACCTGCGTCATCGAGGAGTTTCTTCGCAGCCTCGGGATCGTACGGGTAAGCCGGCGAAGGGATGCTTGTATTCGTGACACTCTTGCCGAGGTAGTACATATTGGGCACTTGAATTTGATTTGCTAGCTTGTAATATGATCCGAGCGATGCTTTCAGTATGCTGTCCAAATCGAGCGACATTGCAATGGCTTTCCGAACCCTAAGGTCAGCAACAGGGTTAACGCTACCATCTGCTAGCTTTGGATGCAAGTTGAGGTAGATGTGGATCTTTATCTGGTTCTGCTCTGCTGTGACAGTCAGACTTGGAATCTTCGCTAGGGCCGCTGCATCTTGCGGCGGTATGTCCTGCATGTACTGAGCTTCACCGGTTTGAAGAGCAATTTCCGCCGATGCCGAGTCCCTGTAGAATTTGAAGATAATCTGATCCAAGGCGGGTTTTCCACCGTAGAAGTTAGGATTGGCGTCACAGACGAGTCTGTCTCCCGAAACCAATTGTCGTGGCACGAATGGGCCGGAGCCAACCATTGTGGATGGATCAGGGTTCTGCTTTGAAAGATCCATGCCACTGTAGTAGTGTTTCGGGATTACCATCCACCCAGCCGTATTGATGAAGAAGGTTGCCGAAGGTGAAGGTAGATGAATTACTATCGTTGCCGGATCAGGTGTTGTGATTGCACCTGGCTTTATGGAATAACCCGTTACCGTGTTGTTGTTTGCCTCGAGGATCGGGGTCCATAGATAATACCAGTATGCAGATTGCTCGCTGAGTATCTTGTAAGTGAATGCGATATCGTCTGATGTTATGGGTTGCCCGTCACTCCATTTCAAGCCATCCTTGAGTTTGTATGTGTATGTCAGTCCGTCCGGCGATATATCCCAAGACTGAGCCAACGCTGGTACAACTTTTCCATCTTTGTCCCACCCTATGAGACTGGGGTAGGTTAATGCGGCAAAGTACGTTACGAAGATTTGTGCGGGGTTGAGGTCCGTAATTTCGGGAATTAGAGTAGCCAAGGCGACAACCAGGACTTTCGGTTGCTGTGCGTGAGACATCGGTCCAAGGCCAAGAACTACCACTGTGAGAAGGCATAGCGCTAGCACTACTCTTTTTTTCATGAAGAAACCTGCTCGTTATCGATTACGGGCAGGATAGCTTAAAAAGTTTCGACGTTACTCCAAATAACAGAAATGTCCATCTGGGAGAGATGCGGTGCAATCGACTTATCTTTCTCAGTTCGGACTAGCTTGGGGGCTGATGCAGGTGCACTCGCTTTCTGGAATTGTTGATCTTCACTCAGATCTCCCTGTGGATATCTCTAGGCGGAGAGGAAAGGGGGAGCATCAAGTATTGGAGCGATACCACCTCGAGAAGCTCAGGAAAGGATCCGTGACTGCAGTAATTTCCCCTATCTGGGTTGAGAGTTCCTACAAGCCTGCGGGAGCATTGAAGCGTGGCTTGCAGATTGTTGATGCTTTCATCATGGATCTGAAAGAATCTTCCCAATTTCAGTTGGTTACTAGTCACCGTGAGTTCGTTGAGGCAGAGAACGCAGGCAAGATCAGCTTGTTCTTGGGAGTCGAGGGCGGCGAGATCATAGAGGATGACCTGGGTCTTCTTCGAGACTTCTACAGGCTAGGCCTTCGTTGCTTTGGGTTTTGCTGGAACCAGAGAAATCTGATGGCTGACGGGTGGGATCACTATAAGGATGATCAGGGTCTCACGGATTTCGGCAAACAGGTGGTAGAGGAACTCGGCAATCTGGGGGTAATAATGGACCTCTCTCACATGTCCCGGAAGGGGTTCTGGAACGTCTTGGACACGGCGAAGGACCCCTTGATGGTTTCTCACACCATCACCTCTTTGGATCATTCATTCCGAGCTATGAACGACGACCAGCTGAAGGCGGTGGCCAGCAACGGAGGATTAATTGGTGTTGCAGCGATAAATATGCAAGGGGACCCAGCTGTCTTCCCTAGCATACCTGACCTCAAGACGTACTGCGACCATATTGAGCATGCGGTGAAAATCGCAGGGCCGGACCATGTTGGTATGGGCCCAGATTTCTATGATTATTTCATTGAAAGTCTCCCTACAGAATACCCATCAACCACAAACTTTGCCCTCGTCAAGGATTTGGAGGATCATTCAAAGCTGGGCGGTGTCTTCTCTGAACTGTCCAGTCGTGGACTCTCAGATGACGAATTGAGGATGATTGCAAAGGACAATTTTGTGAGGGTCCTTAAGCAGGTGGTCGGCTAGCGATTTTCTTAACTGAGAAGAGATGTTTCAGCTAGACACACATACCCGGGGGCTCCTGCATATCGCTCTCTGATCGCGCTTATCGAGTACTAAAGAGCCTTCGGCGAATGAACATGGGGGCTCTCATTGGCGCGGCCTTTCTCGTCATACTGGTTTTCGGCGCTGCTTTTGCGAGCTATCTTTTTCCCCGTGATCCCGAATTGGCAAACCTCGATACGATTCGCTTGCCTCCAAGCCTAGCGCATCCTTTTGGAACAGACTACCTTGGCAGGGACCAGCTAGCATTGATTACCTATGCCGCAAGGGTCTCACTTATCGTTGCATTCACGGCCGGTGTAATCTTGGCCGTTGTGGGGACGATGACTGGATTGATGGCAGGGTATTTCGGTGGAAGGATTGATGGATTCATAATGCGAATAGCTGATGTTTTCTTGACAATTCCCACACTGCCACTGATTCTAGTCGTAGTCATGGTGATAGGTTCCAACTTAGTCAACCTCATGCTGATCATTGGACTAACCAGCTGGCCTTCTATGACCCGCATTGTCCGCGCAGAGACACTCTCGCTGATGAAAAGAGACTTCATTGACATTGAGAGAGTGATGGGGGCAAGCCCGCAGCGTATCATATTCAAGCATCTCTTGCCCAACCAGATTAACACAATCTTTGTGTATACCTCTCTCAGCATTCCGGTCGTTATACTCACAGAGGCAGCATTGGAATTCCTCGGCTTGGCGCCATTATCCATTAGCTGGGGGTTTATGCTCAACATGTCGATCAATTACTGGATTACAGGTGCTTGGTGGATGTCGTTCTTCCCGGGCTTGGCGATATTCTCAACATCTCTGGCGTTCTACCTAGTGAGTGAGGGACTCAAGGAAGCACTAAGCCCGAAGTTGAAGAGAAAACGCGAATCGGTGCAGATCCAAGTTGCAGCAAGGAAAAGATGACTATCTCCTATCAGTTGAGGATCTCAGCGTGCGTTTTTACCTAGAGTCTGGTGTCGTGAATGCGGTCGAGAATTTGTCCTTCAAGGTTAGGACTGGGTCCAGTTGCGGAATCGTGGGTGAATCAGGCTCCGGAAAGACTGTCACCGCGCTGACGATTATGGGCTTGCTACCTAGGCCGCCAGGAAGAGTTGATTCAGGTCGGATTCTATTCAAGGAAGAAAACCTACTGGAAAAGAACGACGCTGAAATGCGAAGATTACGCGGCAAGAGTATTTCCATGATTTACCAAGACCCGATGACATCTATGAATCCGGTTCTGAAGGTTGGTTTTCAGGTTGCAGAGGCGCTGATGGTTCACGAGAAACTCTCAAAGGAGGCCGCCGAGTCAAGAGCGGTCGAATTGATGTCAACGATCGGAATTCCTGAAGCTGAAAAGCGCGCTAGAGATTACCCGCATCAATTCAGCGGCGGCATGCGACAAAGAATGATGATCGCGATGGCCTTGTCGACGAGCCCGGACCTAGTAATCGCAGATGAACCCACAACGGCTCTGGACGTGGTCACTCAGGCTCAAATACTAGCGTTGCTGAAAGACCTCCAGCAAAAGCACGGCATGACCATTATCCTAGTCACGCACGATGTGGGAATCGTGGCGCAACTATGTGACGAAATACTTGTCATGTATGCTGGACACGGAATGGAGCACGGAACCTCGAAAGAAATTCTCGCAGATGCGAAGCATCCGTACACGCGGGGCTTGTTGGAATCGATCACGAGAGCAGATAGGGAGATCGAGAGACTGAGTTCCATTCCGGGTACAATTCCGAACCTAGTCACGCTGCCAGCGGGTTGCAGGTTTCACCCGCGCTGCCCGCTTGCCTTTGCTAAATGCACCATAGGGCCAGCGCCGCCAGCGTTCAGGACGGGCAACAATAGATTTGCAAAATGTTGGCTCTTTGAAGGTGCTGAGGCTCCTTAGAAATGACAATACTAATGCCGCCGATATTAGCCGTCGACCGTCTCTGCAAGTACTTCCCAATAAGGCGAACAATTACCGAATTGCTACACCGCACCTCGAGAGTCATTAGGGCTGTGGACGATATTTCGTTTCAAGTAGAAACAGGAACGACTTTCGGCCTCGTGGGTGAAAGTGGTTGCGGAAAGACTACAACTGCAAAGGTTATACTTGGTCTGTACGAACCTACCTCGGGACGGGTCTTATTCCAAGACAAAGATGTTCATGGGAACCTATCGAAGTCTGAGTCAACCTCCATTCACCACGATATCCAGGCGGTCTTTCAAGACCCTGCAGGCTCCCTAGATGCAAGAATGACAATTGGAGACATCGTCCGAGAACCTTTAGAGATCCACTCAGTCGACAAGCCGCAAGTCAGAGAGACGAAAGTTCTAGAGATGCTCGAAGCTGTCGGCCTCACCAAAGACCAGTACAAAAGCTATCCGCATGAACTCAGCGGGGGTCAGCAACAACGAGTCGCCATTGCAAGGGCATTGACTCTGCATCCGAAATTGATGATCTTAGACGAACCAGTGTCGGCTCTAGATATGTCAGTCCGCGCCCAGATCTTGAACCTCCTCAAAGACCTGCAGTCTAAATTGGACCTAACGTACCTTTTCGTCGCGCACGACCTGAGCGTTGTACGCTACATGTGTGACCGAGTAGCGGTAATGTACCTGGGACAAATCGTCGAAAGCTGCGAAACACGAGAGTTGTTTGAGAGCCCGCTTCACCCCTACACAAAGGCCCTCCTCGACGCAGTTCCTGTGCCGGATGCTTCCACACGGAAGACTCACACACCTTTACAGGGAAGCATACCAAGCCCGGCGAACATTCCACCTGGCTGCCGATTCCACACACGCTGCCCACAGGTCATGCAGATATGTTCTAGGTCGGAACCCAAGCTTAGGGAAGTTTCCCCAAGACACCTAGTTGCATGTCATTTTTACAACTGAAACTAAGATGACGATGACGCCAATCGGAGGACGCATTTCTGAAATTCTCAGAGTCACGCCTCGCAGTAACTTGACGAACTGATAGACCACTCGAACAAGCGGCGGCTACCTACTAGTTATCAATCTACACAACCATTGAGCGATATTCTTCGCCAATATCTCAGTCACGCGTCTGCCGTATTCAGGGTCTCCAGCCTTCCCGTCGCCTATCACTCCCGATTCGGTGAAGTGTTTCATGCCCTTAGTAAGCGCAAGCATCATCGTTTCTTCATTGAATGCGAATTTTCCATCATGAGTCTTGTAACTTTCAGGCCACTCTGTGTCGGCCTTGCTCATATCAACCAGCTCTGGTCTATATGCCAGAACGGAAGAAGTTTCGTACTTTCCACCATGTATGCCGTCGGGCCAACCGACAGGTTGACCTATCTTATCTCTATCTTTTCCATAGTAAGCCTCGGAGTACGGATCAACTGGAAAGACATTGACGCCTTCTTTGGCACGTGCCATCGCTACTTCAGATGCAACCGCATTGAGTACTGGAGTATTTCCACCATGGCAGGTTAGCATTACGATGTTCTTGAAACCATGATGAATCAGAGAGTTGCAGTAATCAAGAAGAACGTTTGCCAGAGTTTCATTGCGAAGTGAAATGGAACCCGGAAAGTCCATATGATGCTCTGAGTAGCCGGGACGGATCACAGGAGCCACAAGAGCATTTCCCATTTCTTGAGCTATCCTTTCAGAAAGATAGTGCGCGTGAATTGTATCAGTAAGAAGAGGGAGATGATGTCCATGCTGTTCAACGGAACCCATGGGCACTATGACCGTATCCACTCCATTTCTAAGCGCTTCAGATACTTGCCACCAGCTCATCTCTTCCATCATTACCCGCTTTTTATTGCCACTCAATCATCTACACATCGCGCTGATTGCCGGGGTTGCCAAAGTTAAGTTAAGGTTTTCGGCACGCGCTCATCCACGACAATCGGATGGAATCATGTCATCAAGAAAAGTCTGACTATGCATCCCCGGTTGGTGTTTGCTTTTCCCAAGTTCACCTGCGTTCCCAAGAATATGGCAGCTTTCAATCGAAAGGGAACGTGCACGCGTAAGTCGAATTGTTGGAATAGTAGCGAGTGTCTATGCGACGACCTCTTTGAAGACTCTGATGAAATTGTCTCTAGTTATCATGCGAAGTTCATCATCCGAAAGACCGCGGCGAGATAGCTCAGATATGACTGCACCTAGTTTGGAGTGATTTTCGAGATCTTTTACGAGTGTGAATCTATATGGAGGACGCGAAGGCATGGAATTAGGAGGGAAGTAGTCAACAAAGTCAAGACCTAGACCGACGTGCTCTGGGCCTACGATTTTCACCGCATGCTCAAGATGGTCGCAGTAAGCATTGAGATCCGGGACCTTTACGATATCAGACGGTCCATCCATATTAACCGTGTAGATGCCGATTATTCCTCCGTTGCTGGCAACTGCCTTTAGTTGATCGTCAGTTCGAGTTCGATGAAACTTGTCCTTAATGTTCGGCGAGATGTCCTTGGAAGTCAGAGTGTGGGAGAGGATTAATGGACGGTTTGATACGTCTAGGACATCCCAGAAGCTCTTAGGAGTAGTATGTGCGAGGTCGACAATAATCCCAAGTCGGTCAAGCTCCTCGACTACTTGTTTGCCGAAATCCGTTAGACCCCGATCATCGTCGGTATGGTCAATGCCATCAGCTATCAGGTTACGCTCGTTGTGAACTAAGCCGAAGGATCTAACTCCAAGTCGATGAAAGTTTCGAAGGAGGCCCAGGTCTTCTTCTATGATCTCGCCGCCTTCGACGCCGAGGATCAAACTAATCTTGTCCTCCTTCTCGGCGTCCAAGAGCTCCTGATGATCACAGACAAGTCGAAACGAGCACGACTCGTTTAGGTCTTCCAGAAGAGCGTCCGCTATCTGCAAGCCGCGCCTCAATGCTCCCGCAGGCTTGTAGGAACTCTCAACCCAGATCGCAGCAATCAGGGTGCTCACATACCCCTTCCTGAGCTTCTCTAAGTGGTATCTTTCGAGGACCTGATGTTCTCCTTTTGACCTACGGTCAATGATATGATAAGGCAGGTCAGCATGGAGATCTACTATTCGAAACGGATCTCCTCTCCACATCAGTCACAACACTTCTCTGTCATGTTTCCACGAGGACCAAGAGGCACTACTAAATTCGACGCCCCTTTAATGCTTAATCTTGAAGAACTAAGTTCTGTTTTTCTGAAAAGAAGATATCGTTCTTCTAAGAGGATGCCAGTTGATCAACCGAAGCAACGAACCCCGAGCCGATAGAAGTTGCGGAGAAGGCCGAGATCATCCTCTATCATCTCACCACCCTCGACACCCAGAACCAAGCCAATCTCTCCATCCGCTTCAGCACCCAAGAATTCCTCACAGTTTCTCACGAGTCGAAAACTAGTCGATTCCTTCAAATCTTCGAGAAGCGCGTCTGCAATCTGGAGGCTGCGCTTGAGGGCACCCGATGGCTTGTATGAACTCTCGACCCAGATCGGCGAAATCAGAGTAGTCACAGATCCTTTCTTCAGCTTTTCGAGGTGATATCCTTCGAGTATCCCGTGTTCTCCTCTTGCTCTTCGCTTAGTGATATCTACGGGAAGGTCTGCATGAAGATCCACTACTCGAAGCGGTTTTTCTATCGACCCCACCTATCGCACCACCTTGACGGTAGATCCATGTTCATGTGATCTCGCTTGACCGAAGACCTTGACCCAAAGGGTGCTATAACAGTTGCATATGCCCCCTCTGCTCTCACGCGACACAACGACCGAAACCCACTCGATCATGCGTCGAATCAGCTATGGTAGAGCCTAGAGTGGGGACTCGTTTGACTAGGCGAACAACCTCACCCAGCTTAGTCTTTCAGGTGGGATCATTTTTCACCAGTGTTCGCGTAGCGGATGATCTGTTCTGCGCTCAGAGCTGCGAGACCCATTTCTCCGACTGTAAACCCTTCACGTCTGTAGTTGACACCAGTAATCATTTCAGCTAGATGAATGATCGTATCAGTTGCCGGGGTCGGTACGCCTAGTAAGTCACCAAGAGAGGCTAAGGGAACGAGGTAGTTTGGAACGCTCTCCGCTAACTCGCCCTTCTCAATTTCCTGTTGTAGAGTGGTGGCTGGCACTTCCCATTTATGGGTCCACAGAGTATTGAAAACTTCGAATGAAGACTTGCCTTTCGCACCATATTGACTGTACCACTTCATCACTATCTCGGGGAACGGCGCAAGATCCAATCCCAAAGCTTTGCCTATCGCTAATCTTTCGTTGTCCAAGGCGTCTACGACTCTTCCAACTGGGGGTGAGAGCCCATACTCATAGTAGAGCGAGACCTTTGTGAATTCCGTGAATCCGATATTTAGCAAGGGTATGGGAACAACAAGTTCCGGCATTATGTTGGCAAGAGACGTCTCTAGAACATTAACCGCAGGAACATACTTAGGAGGCGCGGGCATCTTGTTCAGCATATCGATCAACCTTCCGGTGTATTTCGTTGGGATGGCCGCAACCAGCAACTCGCGTTTTGTTGTCCGAAGATACACGTTAGTGGGTCCCGTACGATTACACGACCATGGAAGGATGCTTACTTCCCCCAGTATTACGTCGCGCAGTCCTCTTTCTCTCAGCTCGTTGACAACCCTCAATGATGTCCAGAACGGGGTGTAGACCACCAGAGCTTGTCCGTTTTGTAGGTATGGCAAACAGCTCTCAATTAGTGGTATGTGTCCTTGGGCCCGAGAGATTATCAGTATCATATCGACGCCTTTGATTGCTTCTTGTATGTTTGTCGTGATGAGATTGGGCTTGAACAGTCCGCTTAACTCCCCGCTGATTTCTATGCCACCCAAGGTTTGGAATGGTTTGATGTTCCCACCGAATTCAGGCAAATCGGCAAGATTCACGTTGAAACCTTTCGATGCGAGGAAAGCAGCCATTATTGGGCCGCCAGCTCCACATCCCAACACGCAGACTTTTTGCAAAATTCTGGCACGGCGCGTCAGAAGTTCTTGTGACGGTTATAAGAAACTCCTCTATCCTCTCCATACTAAACCATAGCAGCATATACGAACTGGACTTGTATGTTCATTGAAACAATTGCGTGCTGCGAGTCCTTAGGAGAAGGACTGTGGAACCTAGTATGGTTGCCCTTTTGAGACTTCAGGTCGTCTCGGACAGAGGAGTAGGGGTCGATCGACGCAATCTCGATTGGTCCGTTTTACCTCCTAGAAGGGTCCGCTCTGCATGCATTGCCGAAACCCTATCGCCCACCTCGCGTTCAGCGATTGAGCCTTTCATTCTTCGCACAATTGAAGACTATTAGATCAGATGGCTGTCCATCCACCATCCACAAGAACTGTCTGACCGGTCACATAATCGGAGAGAGACAAGGGCAGTCGACGTCTGCTTGCTATCAAGTTGCGACGTTCTTATAGCGAGCTATTCGTTCCTTCCTCTGAGAGTTGAATCCGTTGAGTGTAACGCAAACACTAGTTGACTTTGTTATCGATTTGAAGTACGACCATCTACCGTCTGAAGTTATCGAAACCGCGAAGCTCTGTCTCCTAGACTCGCTAGGCTGCGGGTTGGGTGGTTACAGGACTGAACTAGGCCGTGTTATTGTAGAACAAGTGAAAGAGACAGGTGGCGTCAGACAAGCATCACTCCTAGGTGATGGAACGAAGATCCCATGCACACAAGCTGCTTTCGCAAACTCGGCAATGATCAACGCGCTCGATTATGACGAGACGTTTGAGAATATCGGCCACCCTGGTTCTACTCTCATTCCAGCGGCCCTTGCCGTCGGTGAGCATCTCAAAATCTCCGGCCGAAAGCTCATCGAGGCGATGGTCGCTGCATATGAAGCCTCTATTCGAATCGGACGCGCGATACAGCCCTCCCCGAAGAGGTTCAAGGAAGTTTGGTTTGTGGGGACATGGCACACATTCGGGGCGGTCGCCGCGGCTGGTAAGCTCCTTGGTCTCGATGATCGGCAGATGGCGGACGCGTTCGGGATAGCTGGAGCCATATCACCGCTTCCGAGTGCGAACGGTTGGGGCCCGAGACCTCAAACTTGGGTTAAAGAGCCAACTGAGTGGCCTGCTCACGCTGGAGTCCTCGCAGCGCAGCTGGCAAAGCGGGGGTTCAAAGGAAATCGCGCCATACTCGACGGAGAGAATGGATTCTGGCGAATGGCAGGATCTGATCGTTGCGACTTCCCCTCAATGACTGATGGATTGGGGAGAGTTTACCTGTTCCTAGACATATCCTTCAAGCCCTATCCAACATGCCGATGGATCCACACGACGCTTGACGCGACAAAGGATCTGGTGGAAAGCAACAGGCTTACGCCAGACCATATAGCACAGGTCGTTGTCACGAGCTCCTCACTCCATACCATGAACGAACAATTGATCGACTATGAGCCAGCGACTCTCATAGACGCCGAGTTCAGTACGCCCTACACTGTCGCCATGATTCTCATGGGAATAGAGCCGGGGCACAAATGGTATGATGAGCGAACCCTCCGCGATTCGAAAGTCTTGAGCCTAGCCAAGCGCGTTCGGGTACAGGCTGATGACAAAGCTGATCGCATCTTCTTTAAGGAACACAAGGTCGTATCGACCGTTGAAATCCTAACTGACACTGGAGAAAAACTGACTGCGCGAAAAGAGTACGCCAAGGGCGACCCCCAAAAACCCATGACAAGAGATGAGTTACTAAAGAAGTTCTACACGCTTGGCGCGCAGACACTCTCGGTAACGAAAGTCAAGAAGCTAATCAGCTCCATCGAAACACTGGAAACTGCAAATGATATCTCCCATATGACTCGTCACTTCTACTAGTAGAATCGGAGAGTTCGGTCAACACTCCCCTGTCGAGCGATGGTCGACTTTATTCATGTCACGATGTCAAGAGAACTGTCACATGATTTGCGACTCAATGAGTCCGTGCGAGGAACTCCAAAACGTATCCGCCGACCTGACCTAAGCCGATCATCACTACTTTTCCATTGGACATGGTAGCTCTAACAGCTCGCGACGATCCGTCTCAGTTCTGCAGCAGGTACCTGATAAGATGTACGAGGATTCTGCTTGCAAGGTAGCGAACGTAAAATATGCGAGGGCTAGGCCTGGCATGAGAACTGCGCACCAGCCAAAACTCCCACCTCATGCCAGAAGCAAAACGATGAGGCGTGATTCTATCCAACCGGTCCGAATACCCGTGATTGAGCTATCGCCGCCATGATCAATTGTTCGATTGTCTGCTTACTAGTTCATGTTCGGTGAGATACATGAGGGCATATGAACACGCAGAGACCGCAGAGGCCTTCTCCTAGTGATCGCTCCCTCCGTTCCATGTACTCGTTGCATAGATGGGCTCTGAACCTCACATCTCTAGGCTGGGAGGGATCAAAAGGTGCCCCTGTGAAAGCCCCTGCGGGGCATGCTTCGATGCATTTTCTGCAATCCCCGCAGACATCGGGGAGAGGGGTTCCTGACCTTAGAGGTGCATCAGTGAGCACCGTCGCCAATCTCACCCTCGGACCGTGGTCAGGAGTTATGAGCAGAGAGCTTCTTCCCATCCATCCGAGTCCGGCGAGGTGGGCGGCAAGTTTGTGTGAGAAGGCTCCCTCAAGCTTTCTGGGGTTGATGGTCTGAGAGGCAGGTATAAGATAGGCTCTGAAACCATCCGCTTGTATCTGCCTTCCAATAAGCATAGCTGCCATATCGAGCCTTGAGTTTACTGAGTCGTATAGAGCCCGGTAAGAGTATATGGCGGATGGTTCGTCGTGGCGGTATAATTCATCAACAACGGCATCCAGCAATCCAATCCCAATAGAAACTGCCCGAGGATAGCGGGCGAGGTGCTCGCCTCCCTGCGCCATGATGAAGTCACGAGCATCCCGCAGATCTGCAACTCCAAAGTAATCCAAGTCCAGATCGCTCGCCAAGACGCTCAGTCTCTCTTGAAGGTCATCGACGCAGTCGCCAATCACTTCAGCCATCGTTCCTTAACCCTCTCACAGTGAGATTGAGCGAGTCTCAGCTCAGAAAAAGCTACCTTCCATCTCTCGTTCACGATACCGAGTACCTTCTTGAATTCCAGCCTCTCCATAGAGGAAGACCTCTCGCCGAAGTGGGTCTCTTTAACTCTCGATCCAGCGAAGAGCGATAGCACATCCTCTATGCCTCCATTCTCTATGAGAAAAAGTGCTTCACTTCTGCTGGGAGGTTTTCCATCAACCCGTCCCAGTATGTCGAAAAAACACTCTGCGCAACGAAGTTGTGGCTATCTTCGCGTTTATCCCGTAATAGTGTTGAAGAATCCTTCACTTTCTAGCTCTTGGATGATCGAGTCATCGATGAATACGCTTGCATCCGCCTTTGCCGCCTTGGGTGTGTAGGGGGCCATTGCTTCGAGAATATTCCTCACTTGTTCTAGGTTGTTCGCTGGAATCTTCAACGCGACTCTGATCCAGTCCTGGTAGTGTTGTTCAAGGACCTCCGGATCCTTCTCTTTCAACCATTCTCCAAGTATCTTCTTGCTTGCCTCCTTGTTTTCGAAGAAGAGTTTTGCAGCCTCAGTAAGGGCTTTCAGGAATCCTTTCGCTATCTCCTTGTTCTCCTCAAGGTATTTCCTTGCTGTGGCATATGCGTTACCAGGCAAACCTTCGACGATGTCCGGGACATAGAAGAGTATATTCAGTCCAAGCTTTCTTGCTTGCAGAGGCTCAGTCGTCAGTGCAAAATCGATTTTCCCCGCTTTTAGTGCCGCTAATCTAACTGCAGGATCTCCCGAAATCCCCACGAGTGTCACATCTCCTGTTGGATCCAGACCTAGTTTCCTTAGCATGGTTGCTATTGCTAAATAGCTGAGCCCCGTGCCAACCGTGGGCACTCCCCCTATCTTGCCCCTGAGTTGGTCGATAGACGTTATGTCGGAGCGTGTCACTAGGTAGAATGGTCTCTCCTTTTCCGCTGTCCCTATCGTCACTACGTCGATTCCCTCAAGTCCAGCGGCAACAACTGAATCAGTCGACACGGAACCGAATTGAACCTGCCCAGCAGCCAATGCAGTGATCACATTCCTTCCAGCACCCAAATTGACGACTGTCGCATTCAACCCATAACTCTCGAAGATGCCAGAATCCTTCGCGATGTATATGGGCCAGCTACCGGTTGTCAACCCAGTTAGGCCGATCGTGATGCTGGTTCGGGGAGGAGCCTGAATGAAGTATCGATATCCTAAGAAGGTGACTATTACAATTAACGAGACGAGGATGAATAGTCTCACTTTCCTGCCAATTCTTCTGGTTATGAGGCTGCTCATGTTGACCTCTCCGTTAGTCTCCTCCTCTGAATCAACTCACTCATTGAAAGCTCCGATGGACTACGCTGCTATGTGCTGGGGAGTTCGAGGAGTTCCCACACTCGCCTCTCATACTGAAGAAATTCTGGGCTTCTTCTCGTTGCAGGAGTTCTAGGTCTGGGCAGATCCAGTGAGATGATTTCTTTGACCGTGCCAGGCCTCTTTGTTAGCACATATATCCTATCAGCCAAGTATACTGCTTCGGTTGTATCATGAGTTACAAAAAGAATTGTTTTTCGCGTGTCTTCCCAGATCCTTGCCAACTCGTGACGCATCATCTCCCTGCTCTGCGCGTCAAGGTTTGCAAAGGGCTCGTCCATTAGCAGGAGTTCGGAATCCAGAACTAGGGCTCTAGCAAGACTTGCTCTCTGCTGCATTCCACCTGAGAGGCTTCTAGGATAATAATCTTCAAAGCCAGATAGGCCCACAATTCTTGTGGCCTCTCTAGCCTTCGCGTTGGCCTCAGACCTGTTTAGCCCCTTGAGATCAAGTCCCCACCTCACATTTTCAAGAACGGTCTTCCAAGGTAGAAGCAGTGGATTCTGAAAGACCATGCCGACCTTAGTCTGCATACCCGTGGATTCTTGTATGGAGGTTCCGTTTACTGTGACTGCCCCACGGGTTGGTTTGATGAGCCCTGCGATGATGTTTAGGAGAGTTGTTTTACCGCAACCACTAGGCCCAATTACTGCCGCAAACTCTCCTCTCATGATCTCCAAACTCAGATTATTAAGGGCCAACAGTCCGTGATCAGAATCCGCGTCGCTGTACACGTGAGAGAGATTCAATATTCTGAGCTTCGGTATGCTCATCTTTCATCAAGCTATGCTGGGTTTCCATGCGCTGTAGTGTTGTTCGACTCGCCTCAAGACGAGATTCACGATTATGCCCGCCATTGCGAAGAGTAGGATTACTGCCATCGTATCCGAACTTCTGTAGGCGTTGCTATAAAGGAAGAGCAAGTAGCCAAGTCCAGCCTGAGCTCCGTAAAGGTCTCCCACAACGATGGCCGTTAGTCCTAGGCTTGTTCCAATCCTCAGGCCTGCAATAATCGATGGAATTGAGCCGGGAATGACGACGCTACTAATCAACTGGGAATCCGTGGCTTCTAGGGCTCTGCCAACCCGTACGTAGCTCTCCTCACAAAGCTTTACCCCGGCTAGGGTGTTCATAAGTACAGGGAAGAATACCATTACGAATACTGTTGCCGCGGTCTTCCAAATTCCGATGACACCGAACATCATTATGAAAAGGGATACGAATGCTACCCGCGGTGTCGAATATAGAGCTGAAACTAGGAGATCCAAGAAGTCGTTCACCTTCTTGTACCATCCCATGAGAAGACCCACTGCGATGCCTGACGCAGCCGCGAGGCTGTAACCGAGGAGGAACTCTTCGACGCTAAAGAGAATGTGGGGGAAGATATCCCCTGAGGTAAACAATTGATGCATCGATACAGCTACAGAGTAGGGTCCCGGAAGTATGTAGGCTGGCAGAAGACCAACAGAGCTGACTCCGCTCCAGACTGCCAAGAAGGATGCTAGACCGGCGAACCCGAGTAGAGGAGCTTGGTACCTTCCAAGTGATCTCCTGAGGGGCGATGGCTCTCGCGTAACGAGATCATTTCCCTCCGAACCAAGAGCATTTGTAGTTGAATCACTTTCAGAGCCGATCGATGCCAACCTCCGACCTCCTAGCTCTGCACCTCAGACTCTACGATTCTCAACTTGGCCGGTTCTTTTGGTGTTTGGATCGCGTCGACAGCCCTGATGCTGACCGGAGTTCCCGGAAATAGTTCCATGCAACGTTCCTGGACAAGCTGCAAGACCGCCTCGGCTTTCGTCTCACTGCTCCTTACAAGGACTTCGATGGAGTGGTCTCTCTTTTGTGTCACTTTGTACTGCGCAATTCCTGGGATTCCTTCAAATCCGCGCATAATTGTGAAAGGGGACACTTGACGACCATCCTCCGTTATGATGTGATCGAGGACCCTTCCCTCAAGGTTCCTCAAGAGTGGCAGGCCTCTGTCGCATCCACACTCCTCATCTAACGGGACGGCCATGTCTCCCACCCGATAACGTATCAGCGGTGTCGCTCTGTTGTAGAGATCGGTAACACATACTTCCCCTGACTCTCCAGAGCCGACAGGCTCGCCGTCCTTCAGAAATTCAACAATCAAAGATTCCGCATTGATGTGCTGTCCCGAGCGCGTCGGACATTCCCACGCTACCCCTCCAACTTCTGCAAGCCCATACGTCTCAAAAACGTCGGCCTGGAACTTGTCACTGATTAGTTTCTTGATTGAACTGTCAAGCATTTCACTCATTGGAAGAGCGATCTTGAGGACGGGAAAACGTTCCCCCTCTTCACCCAATCTGATAAGAGCCCTGAAGTGAGATGTTGGTGTAGCTAGCAGATCAGGCTTCCAAGCGAGGATGAAATCGAGGTTGTCGCGCGCTTCGGCTGCAAGCGGAAGTTCCTTGATTCTATATCTCAAAAGGAAACCCAGCAACCCCCTCATGCTGGAGAACAAGGCAGTGCCAGCCTCACCGGGTATGGAAATACATACCTTGCTTTGAGGTCTCCAACCGTATACCCAGAACTTGCGTAACCATAGAGCGGGTCGATAGCACAATGAACCATAGTCCAAGAGAATCGTGGTGGGCACCCCAGTCGAGCCTGATGTCGTTCGCCGAACACAGGAGTTGATATCGTAATCTACGGCAACCCTATCCTGCAGGGAGCTGTTGGTAAGGTCTTCCTTGGTAATAGTTGGGAGCTTGGTTATGCTTCGAAGGTCCGTGATACTAGCGGGATCCAGAGCCTTCGCTCTGTATAGTTGCTGGTAGAAGGGAACGTTTCGATATGCGTGGTACACTGTCTCCTTCAGTTTCTGGGTCTGTATCTTTGTGAGTTCATCCTTGCTCAGCCATTGCGAGCGTTGAAGCCAAGCCCAGTTTGAGAGCACGCGCCACATCATCTTGGAATCGACAACGGTTCTCGGACGACTCTTACTTATGCTTGGTTATGCCGGAATTCACCTGAGGTCTCGATAGGTGGTGCTTCACCGCTTAGCGTGAGTGAAGCAATTTCACTAATCTTGAAAGTCATCAGCAATGTGTCCAGATTGCTAACGCTCAATAGGCAGGCATGCGAAATTTCCCGTGAGTGTATACATCTGAGAAATGGGACAGTCATTCTAGGTAGAGAACGGGTTGATCAAGAGAGAGGTCGCAAGATTCCTTCAGGGGAACCAACGATCATGGGGAAAGATACTTCCTGCCAGAATTCGCGGCCTCATCAGAACAAGTCTCTACCAAGCCTTGGTCCCGAATCCTATCACTTTTCAAGGCATCAAGCTATGGCGTCATCCTGTTAGGGCCGAGTCTGACCGTATACTGACCCAGATGCCCTTCGGAACTTATGAGCCAGAGACAACAAAGCTCTTGCTTTCCCTCCTCCAACCGGGAATGCACTTTGTTGATGTGGGAGCGCATATCGGATACTACACTCTTCTTGCTGCTAGGGCGGTCGGAAGCGTCGGCAAGGTCTGGGCATTTGAACCAACGCCTCCAACTTTTTTGTTGCTTCGGCAGAACATACTGGAAAACAACGCGCAAGAAGTCGTGGAAGCTGTCCAAAAGGCAGTGACAGACAAAGTCGGGTCCAGTGTGTTCTTTCTCCATCCCATGTTAAGTCGTAGCAGCATTGTTGAGCCCAGGGACATGAAAGCTCATTGTTCTGCAAGAGTAGAAACCACATCGCTTGACGCTTTCTTCAAAGAAAGAGGTTGGCCTAGGGTCGATATCGTGAAAATGGATGTCGAAGGCGCGGAAACCATGGTTATTCAAGGAATGCGCGAACTTGTACAACGCAACCCTCGACTGAGACTAATAGTAGAGTTCAGCCCCGCCAACATACGGGCTGCCGGTGTGACTGCAGAGGATTTCCTCTCGTCTCTACATAGCCTCGGATTCAGCGGCTTCGTCATTGATGATCGAGTAGAAAAACCTCATTTTGCATCCCAAACGTCAGCGCTAGCGGACTATGTCCGCCGAGGCCCCGTCAACCTGCTGTGCGAAAGATGACCACCTGTTCCCACAATCGCGG
>Ga0209314_10000270_pt1 | contig 22792 bp, 14 predicted proteins | sample I19B2metaG_FD_184146 | JGI IMG/M metagenome (GOLD analysis project Ga0209314, IMG submission 184146) | Lake sediment bacterial and archeal communities from Gulf of Boni, Indonesia to study Microbial Dark Matter (Phase II) - ​I19B2 metaG... | ecosystem: Environmental > Aquatic > Freshwater >... | reverse complement strand
AGTTTCAGGTTTTTAAGATTTGTGTAATTCGTAACTACTCAAAGGTATTAAACAACCTGAAACTTTGTTTTTACAAACATAGGGCCTAAGGGGGACTTAAAAACCGTGCATGTTTAGCCCCCCTGGGGGGTTTGGGGGTCTAGGCGATAAATTGAGAAAGCCACAATAATATTAATGCAAAATCCTGGCTCTGATTGTATGAGGTATATTTTTGAGGTCATTCAGGACAGAAGCATCAAATTTACTTTCTGTTTCCATTATAACATAACCTATATCAGGATCCGTCTGCAGGTATTCCGCAGAAATATTTATACTTCTTGATGCAAAGAAATTATTCAGTTCACGAAGCACACCAGGCACATTTCTGTGTATATGCAGAAATCGCTGACTTGAATCATTTGGCTGAAGTGAAATCTCAACAAAATTCACTGCTCCTATTGTTGAGCCTGTGTCACTGTATTTGACAAGTTTCTCTGCTACTTCAAGACCAATATTTGCCTGCGCCTCCAATGTGCTTCCTCCAATATGAGGGGTAAGAATTACGTTATTGAATTCCTGAAGATCATTTACAAAGGGTTCATCATTTGACGTTGGTTCTTCAGGAAAAACATCGGCCGCGACTCCAGCCAGGTGCTTGGATCTTAGTCCCTCTGCAACAGCTTTATAGTCAACAACATCACCACGTGAAGCATTTATCAGGCATGCACCTTTTTTCATAATTGCAACCTCATCTGACGAGATCATATTCCTCGTAAGCTCGGTCGAAGGAACATGTATTGTTACCGTATCTGCTATTTTCAACAGTTCATTCAGCGACGCAACCGGATGAGCATTTCCAAGGCTTAGCTTTTTCTCAATATCATAGTAATAGATCTTCATACCCATTGCTTCTGCAAGTATTGAAACCTGAGAACCAATATGACCATAGCCAATAATCCCCAGAATCTTTCCCCTCACCTCAACGGAATTATTGACAGATTTCATCCATATTCTGTTATGTGCCAAAGCATTACGCTCAGGAATCCCCCTCATAAGCATTATACATTCGGCAATTACCATTTCTGCCACGGAGCGTGTATTTGAAAAAGGGGCGTTAAACACTGGTATACCCATCATTTTTGCCTCCTGCACATCTACCTGGTTGGTTCCGATACTGAAGCATCCTATTGTAAAAAGTTTAGGTGATTTTGCCAGAGTGATTTTCCTGAGCTCTGTACGGCTTCTTATACCGACAATATGAACATCATGCAGCTTTTCATTTAATTCCCTGCCCGACAATGCTTCTTTTAAACATTCAATATTAGTGTATCCGTTCTCTCTGAAGTGGTTTACAGCATTTTCATGTACACCTTCAAGCATCAGTACTTTTATTCTGCTTTTATCCAGAGAAAACTTTCTATTGCTCATCACAAAGGCCTTTTTGATTAAAAAGTCAAATTTAATTCATTTTTTTACTTTTAAAATGAAAAAGGGCTATCTGTAATGATTAATATAGTTGATAATTCTCTTTTTTTGTATTCTGAACCCCTCCCTCACCCTCCCCTTAAACAAATAAGGGGAGGGCACAAATTCGTTATTTCCTTTTATGTTTCTCCCCTTCCCTTACTGTTTAAGGGAAGGGTCCCGATCGCTATCGGGAGGGGGAAGGGTTAAGAAAATAAAAAATCTAACGATTTAACTTTTTTATTAATGATTACTGATGCTTTTAAAATGATAATAAAGAGTTGAATTACGTAAAATATTAAACATCGACCCTGACAGCCCCTTTTTGCCTGATGAAAAGTTTATGGCAGGATCCTTTACCAAAGGCATGTTCAAGTATCCTGATATATTCCTCAACAAGGGATGAAGGGACGAATGCCTGTATAGTACCGGCAAAGCCTCCTCCGTGAACACGCCAGGCACCCGATCCTTTCAGCAGATTCTCACTAAGTGCCAGAGCAAGAGCTACTCCCTGCTCATGAACATTGCTTACAGTGTATATATTCTGATTATACATATACGAACTGAAACCTGACTCCGTTACCATACGCAGAAATGATCCGAAATCAGATGATTCAAGTGCCTCAACCTGCTTAACAACACGCTCATTGTCGCCATGAAAATGAATTGATCTGAGGATTGCCCTGTCACCAGTCTTGTTTCTTAAAACAGGAATTGCTTCAATAACTTTCTCAAGAGAGGTCTGTCTCTGTATATTTGCCCCCAGTTCTTCAGCAACTTTTTTCATCTCATTATAAACTGCAGCATATTCGGGAGTCAGATTATCATGACTGCCTCCTGTGTCAGTTATGATCAGAGAGTATCCCGTTGAGAGAAAATCAAAATTTACTCTCTTTACTATCGGTTTTGAAGGATCTTCAAAATCAATGGTAACAAGTCCGCCGCATGAACAGGCAGTCTGATCCATGAGTCCGCATGGTTTACCAAAATATTTATTTTCTGCATACTGACCAATTAATGCATTCTGCACCGGATCAAGCTTACCTTCATTGAAGAGGTGGCTTATAATAGCACCGATGAGTACTTCAAAGGAGGCAGAAGAGCTTAAACCTGATCCTTTTGGTACCCTGCCATCAATAAGTGCATCGAAACCGCCTGTCTTGAACCCGAGCTCACTCATCCGGGCCGCAACTCCTCTTACCAGTGATGCTGAAGTATGATGTTCACCGGCAACAACTGCCAGTTCAGATAAATTGACAGAAAATGCCGGGTAACCAACCGATTCGATGCGAATAACATTAGTGTTGTTCACCGAAGCAACAGCCACATTATCAAGATTTACCGCACCTGCAAGTACCCTTCCGTAGTTATGGTCGGTATGATTTCCACCTATCTCCGTTCGTCCAGGAGAGCTGAAAAACACCGGTTCCGATGCATCGGAGAATCCTGCAAACCGCTCAAGAAGAGAGGTATATCGAAGAAGCTGGTCGTTTAAAACAGATTTGTCCGATCCGTAAAGATCCTTAAAAACTTTATTATCAGGTCTGTTTATCCTTTCTTTCAGTAATTCAATTTTATTCATTTTATAACCAGGTATTTCGTTTTTTTACCACGAAGGCGCACATAGTTTATCACAAAGGTGCGCACAAAGGAAGAAATATTATCAATATTCAGAATGTCTATTTTTCTGACAACAATTCCATAATGTTTCTTCTGTGAGCCCGGAAGGCTTCAATATTGTTATCGTATCTGTTGAAGCTGTAAATAACCTTATTGATTATTTCCCTGGCTTTTACAGAATCTTTTTTCTCAAGCATCCTGAAAAGTTCATAATCAACAATACCGTCTCTCATTGCATCATAACGGATTGAACTGAATAGCTTACCGTCTTTCGGATAGATTATCCAGCTGTCGCCCCCGGGAAGAATATTTCCTCCTTCATATTGTATGGATGTCTGCTCACCAAAGGGATCGGAAACGTTCCAGTAATTAAGTCCCCAGTGAAGATATCCAGGTATATTGTATTTATAATTAACCCAGTGTATATATCTGGTACGGAGCAGGGGAAGCTCAATGAATCTGTTCACATATTCACCCTTAGGTGAAAGGCAGGTATAGAACCAGGCTTCTTTACCTTTTTTATTCTGTTCATTATAAAAAGAATAATCCCTGTCCATGAAATCAAGCTGTGGCACCCATATATCAAGCACATCACCCAGATTTTTGCTGTGACATGCATCAATAAATTTAAAATCAGGGACCAGTTTTCTGACAAATTTTGCAATCTCAACATAACTTTTGATATTCTCCTCAATGGGTTCATCGGCAAGATGCTGGACATATATTTTATCCCATCCTTTCTCCTTTAGGTGATTATTCAACTGAGGGAAAAATTCCTGATAAAACTCTCGGGCAGAAGGATCAGAAATCGGAAGATTCAGGAATTTCTTTGAGGGATCATTCTCTTTATTGGGAACCATGACAACAAATTGTGAAAGCCATGTGCTTTCCCTGCCTCCGATATGTCCTCCTTCAATTCTTCCTATAACGCCTTCCTCAATAAAAATCCCAACAACCTTGTCGAATCTTGCAAAATCAATGTTCCATTTACCATTTTCATATTTGAATTCTGAGAGGGCAAGAGGGGAAATGATGGCAACATTCTGATGATATTCAGCCATTTTGGCTGCAAGTGTCCTTATATACTCCCAGTGCTTGTCTGAATATTCGTCGTAAAGGTTTCCTCCATTCATCCATCTCAACTGACCGGGACTAATAGAAAACCAGTTAGTTACCCATAATGTAGGTTTTTCAGGAGTGACAGGATAAACCTTTATCCTGTAATCTTTTGAAAGGCTGAATTTCTTTTTACCAATTGTACCCGTAACAGTAACCACCCCATTATATTCTCCTGAGGATGCATCTGCAGGCACAGGAACTGATATCCATATCGGCTGCGTATTACCAAAATCTACATTTACGGACTCCTGTTCCAGGACAGGATCAGGATAATAACCAGATGATGAAACAATTCTGTCGCGTGAATAATCCCATATTGTCCGTCCGACTTTTACATATCCGACAAATCCGGTTTTAGCCTCCGGGAGTGTTTTACCATCCATTGCTGCAGGAGACACTGAAACCCTCAGATCAGTTAAGGATAATGGAGAGCGTACTATGAACTGCAGTGTTGCATGCTCTCCGCGTACGACCTCAGCAAATGCTTCCTTAGGTGGAAAATAGGATGCTTCAGCAAGTACCTTTTCAAGAGGATCAACAAATTCAAATTCAATGTTGGTACTATCCTTTGACATATTGCAGCTTTGCTGAACCATCAGAACCAACATAAGAACTGAGACGATTGTAAGTCTCATGATATACCTGAACAGTTGCTTTTTCATATTAATTATTTTGAAATTGGTTTAATAATTTGAACAGAAAAATACGATTAAATAATCATAATGCAAATTTCACATAGTCTTCATCTGTGAAGGATAAAAGCAGAATAATGATACCTGATATTGATTATTGAACAATCAGATCTTTTCAGTTATTCTTTTCAGATTTTCAACGAGAAGAGGCAACTGTTCAAAGCTGCTTAATCTGATACCGCATGCTCCGCCGCCGGCATGTATTTCAACAAAATCAGGATCAGGTTTTATTCCAAACCTCTTATAAAATGCTTTTCTGATAAAATCCTTTACATCTTCCGGATCAACTTTTTGCCGGTCTATATGAACCTGAAAATAATCACCCTGGCCTGCTGCATTTATCCTTACTGCCACTGTATCTTTTCCAAAAGCACGCTTAATCATAGCCTCCGCTAAATCAATGAGGGCAAGACCACGGAAGAATCCTGATCCTTCAAGATTATGAAACTCCGGCAATGAATCTCCCTGAAGGTTATCATCATAAATTCCCTTATTGTAATCGAATGGTCTGGCACCTGTCCTGTTCAGCCACAAGTTTAGCAACTCAGGACCCTCAAAACCTTTTTCCCATGAGGCTATTACTTCCATTTCTTCTTTTGAAGGCAGATTTTCAGGAGATATTTCAAAACTGCAATCACCCCTCTGAGACCTGGAAACATACTCTATCCATTTATCCTGGTTATGAATAAGAAAAAAATTCTTTGACACTTCACCGAAAAGGTATGCAATCATTGCTCTTAAGGGGACTCCCTTCTCTTCCATTACTATGCCATTTCTGTCTGTTCTCCTGAAAACCGGCTCTCTCCATCCGTCAAAAAGTGAATTCAATGTTTTGTCAGCTTTAACAGAAGCCGATTCCTGATCAAGATGATTTACTTCCACCAGCTGACTGACATACCAGTCTTTTTTGTCAAGCACCCTGTTCCGTAGCTCATCCCTTGTGATAAGCAATGGGAGTTGTTGAAGTATACTGCATATCTGTCTTTTGCTGTCATCAGAAAGCCTGCCATCCTCCAATAGATCATCTTCAATAAGCTTAAAAAAATCTGTGTAAAGCGGAAGCTGAACCAGAATTGCAGAAATTTCAGCAGCTTTGCCGGTCATTTTTCTTACCTCAGTGGTCGTGAGGTAATCTGATGTTGAATTCTCAGCGTATGCCCCTCCTGACCATCGCCATGAGTTTCTGTCGCGATCCACACTGTACGGGAAAATAATCTGTACCCTGTCATAGGGAACTGGATAGGTACCAAGAATTCTGTAATTATCCCTGGGATTTGAAGAAATCAGAGCTCCCTGTCCTGCAATTCCCTTCTGTTCAGTAGCCTGATCGAGTGATCCGGCCCTTACTCCCGTACCATATTCTGCCTGGCATGCAAGGTGTACCATAAGATCCGGAGGAATTCCAAGATCAAAAAGTGCATTAATTGCATTTTTTGTTGCCACTGTTACAGCAGAAGAACTGGAGAAACCTCCCTGGGGAATATTACCTGTTGATACAATTTTCAGACCCTTGAAATTCTCTTTGCCGAGATACTCCTTCACTTTGGTTCCCATGTTACCGGTATGCAGAGTACGTATGGAGGCAAGAGCATTGCCAACCAGAGCGAAAGGCCTTCTCATATTGCTCGTTACCCAAAGGCTTGGAGGTGGCAGGGGAATTTTTCTTTTTCGTCTTTCTTCAAGCTCCTCTTCGCTGAAATAACCAAGTGATAACAGCAGGGACTCACTCATTCGTGTGCCAAAACTCTCGTAGGCTGACAAATCTGAAATTTCCTCCCCCGGATACATGAATACATTATCGGCCGGGAGAGAATTTATATTCTCTCTGTATTGATGTCGCATAGGTACAAGATGTATCCGGCCATCTTCTGCATCCTGTATCAGGACTATAATCTGCTCATCCCCTTCCCTGTCACCGGCACCGATAGGCATCTGCCATGCAGGACCAAAAAACCTTGACATATCCGGATGCATGAATGCTATACGCAGACGCCCCCCTGTGATTCCGATTCCTACTGGTTTAACGGGTTCAAAATCAACCTTTTCCTTTTTAATATGTACAATAAGTTCTTCTAACTGACGAGTTATGGACAGGACCTGTACCTGTGGCCTTCCTGCAATAATCTGACGGGCAGCATCCTCTGCCTCCACCTCCTCCGGAAACAGGAGGCCAATGCGGGACGAAAGCATCCCCTCCAGCATAGCAAGATCCATCGGCTGAGTAACATCAGATGTAAGGAGGTCATATTCAGGTTCATTCACAGAGGTGGTGAGAGTACGAATCTCGCCATCCTCCGCACTTATTGATTCAATTATATCAGTGAGGTAAAACTGTCCCTGCGCATTATCATTTGTAAGATTAGCGAGATGTCTGTACAATGTGACAGCCCGGATAACATAAAGGGGGCAATTGCCCTCCATCAGATTCAGAAGGGTATTTCTGGCTGCAGGATCAGTTTCAGATATTATGTCTTTCTCCTCAAGTATTCTGAGTACTTTTCCATTCTCATTTCTGATTACCCTGCCTTTCCCGCTGTTTTTGGGCGGCTCATAGATTGCCGACAGGAATGTCAGATCAGCCTCCTTCCCTCCCTCCTCATGGATCCTGATAATCTGTCTGAAAACAGATGAAGGTATTATTCTGTCACCCATTGTTATAACAACCAATGGATTTATTTTAAGGAGATCAGGCATGCAGAAAGCTTCAAAGGCAGCAAAAGCAGTGCCCCCGGCAGGATTATCAGTCAGTATATAAGTATTATCAGGACCGAGTGCTGACATGACATCTTCATGCCGGTAACCAACAATACTTATTATTGGTGAACTGCTTATCCGTTTAAAAGCATCTATCGAATGTCGGGCCAGAGGGAGTCCGTGAACAGGCTGTATGCATTTCGGTTCGGTTCCGAATCTTGTACCTTTTCCGGCAACAAGAGTTAGCAGTATTTTTTCTGCAGATCGAAATTTCTCAGTCCGTAAAGCAGTATGGTTCAGAATTTTATTCTCACTTATTCTGCCTGTCTTTCCAAGATTGCAATCACTCAGGTTCTCTTTATTTACCGGCATACTTATTTCAAAAGTGATATAAAACTCATCTTACTTGAATCTTTCCGAGAGGATACCATCCTTCTTCATCAATACCCTTTATTGCAAGTTTAATCATGGGCTTATGTTCCTGTATATCAACTATCCCTATCTGCAGCTCATAATTACCTGCGGGCAGATCACGAGGTATAAAGATCCCGTCATCGTACAGGTTATCACCCGGCATCCAGGTATTTATATCAGCATCAGTTATGAAAACCTCAGAAGTCTGATTGTTTTTGAGTCTTAGGGCCAGTAAATACTTTCTGTATACCGGAGCCACACCCTTGTTGTCCCACCAGGATTTAAACATCACTTTTTCACCTCTTGTTGCATATTCAGGATATGAAAAACTCCTGAGGACAAACCTGTAACCCATTTTTTTAAGCCAGTTGTCGATATAGGGCCTCCACGCTGCCGGGACTCCCGATGATTTAGCATTGAATGAGGAAATATGCCATTTAAGTGTTTCATCTATAATATATTGCAATTGTTCAACAGTATACCCCTGACAATACTGGCAGCTATCAAGCTTCCCTTTCCAGCTTTTAATAGTACCGCAAACCTCAAGGCTTACAGGTGCAGTTTTCCAGGCATCTTTCATTCCGAAATTAATTATCCCCTGCGGATAGGCATCATACATATGTGTCCATCCAGGATTATTTTTGTCTTCTGCCCAGAAGCCCAGGTCTCCTATGCAATCAACTCTCCATCCTACATTTGCCTGTGAAAGCCCGAATTTATTTGTCTTCTCATCAGTAAGCAGCATAATGAGAGGAGTCTTTTTGAAATTATCTGTGTATGCTTTTATGAGTGCTTCTCTGGTTTTATCACTGAGGATTTCAGATCCTCGTCCTTCACCCCAGAATCCTACAATTGAAAGGTCTACAGCTTCAAAATCAGGATGGCCGTCATACCTCTTTCCGATTTCTGCAATCATTTTTCCAAAGTATTGAGAATACCGGGGATCTTCTGCATCAACTCTCCATCCTGTGCCTTCGGTCAGCCACTCCTGCTTTTCTCCTGCCATTTTACGATACCATGCAGGCACATCGGTAGGATCATTGCTCTTGGTGCCCGAGCCATACGGAGCAATTCGGAGAAGTAGAGTCTGTTTCCTGTTATGAGCGGTTCTGAGCACATTGTCAATCATCTCCCAGTTGTATTTTCCCATCTCAGGTTCCACATATTTCCAGTAAACACGGAAATAGGCAATAGAAGTCATCGGGTGATCAGGAACCTCCAGGCTGCCTTTGAATTCCTGGTAATCAACCGGAAAACCTTCGGTCCATCCGACTCCCTCATTTGTTTTATCACCATTGAACCTCTGAAATGTCATAAAACCAATGCCCGGATTTGTAAGGACCTCACCTGAATCCTCAAAACGCACAGTAATTATATTCTGTGATCTGATTTCCCATTCACCGGCTAACAACAGTGAAAGCATGCACAATGTGAAAATGGTTCTTTTCATATCTTTTATTACAATAAAATGAAAAATGTCAGGAAACTATAATTCCAATTTAAAAATTGAATTTCTATCTGCCTGATTCAGTATACTTACGTACATGTTTGATGAAATTATCTCCAAGTGGTTTCGATAATTCAGGTTTCTGGGTTTCTTTTTCGGGATGCCACTGAACTGCCATCATGAAAGGTTTTCCTTCAGGGGATTTACGTTCCATAGCCTCAGCAACCCCATTTTCGCTGTATGCAGTAATCCTGAATCCCGGCGCAATTTTATCAATTGCCTGATGATGATAGCTGTTGACTGTATCACGGGCTATACCTGTCAGACTGAACAAAACAGAATTTTTGTCGATGTTTACAAGATGCGGGCATCCCGGTGCACCGGATGAAGACCTGTGGTTTACTGTTGTCCCGATGTCTGTCGGAATATCTGTAAATAATGTCCCTCCCATAGCTACGTTTAGGATCTGTTCACCTCTGCAAATACCAAAAACAGGCATTTTCAGAGCTACAGCTTTTTTTATCAGTGCAAATTCAAGGGAATCGCGGTAATCGTCTATCTCCTCGCACTTAGAAAGTTCATTTTCCTTACCGTACCGGGCAGGGTTTACATCCTCCCCTCCGGTAAGTAAAAGTCCTGAACAGGTTTCAAGCATTATCAGTGCTGAATCAATCTTCCTTCCGTACATATTGACAATTTGAACCGTCGGATCAGCTTTTTTCAGCCATGCTTCGTAAGTACCATATGTTTTGCTGACAGCAATTCTGATCTGTCCCTCAGAAATATCTGTATTGATCAGAAATATGAATAATGCAAGAAGGAGGGTGTATCTGCGCATCCGTTTAATATTTAAAATTCAGATAGAAAATCAGGGTAGAACCGGATCATCTGGGACCACGATTATCAAGGAGGAAGGTATAAAAGAGCAGGTGAGCTATCTTCTGCATTTCAGGGGAACAATTACCAAGGGCAACAGAGTTCTTCATTGCAAGTGCTTTCCAGTCAGGGGGAAGAAAGTCTATTCTGCTTGCCATGCCGTCTTCAGGTCCGGGTGCACAATATTTGGTATCAGCACCTGCTGTACTTATCCTTATAAGGCACATCGGGCATGGTTCTGCCGAGCTGAATACCGTGAGGCCGGGCTTATAAACATACATGTTCATATATTTTTTTGAATGCCAGCTGTCTTCAAATTTGGTCATAAGTGTCATTTCTGCATGAAGATCAGACCGGCTTTCCTGAATCTGGCTGTTATGGGCGGCTTCAATGATCTTTCCATTTTTGTCAATAAGTACAGATCCTATACCGTATCCTCCCTGCATTACACTTTTTAATGCCTGCAAATTGGCTGCTCTTGCATAAACATCATCTGAATACTCAGCAGAGGGTTTAAAATCAGTCAGATAATCATTAAGCTTAAGCAGAATTGTTTTATCCGGATCATCTTTTTTAATTCCGCAAGGCAGATCGGTCAGTTTTCCTATAAGTTCCTCCCTGGTATGGGTAATGAAATAAGACGGATCAACCCTGGTATTGCTGAGTCTATCATTTTGGGCATCAATATGATAAAACAGAACGAGAAAGCAACAAAACAACAGTGCTCTTTTCATAATATCCCTTTCTAACCTGATCCTCAACTGATAGTATAATTACTATAAAGTTAACGATAATAGTTTAAAATCTTACTTTTTTGATAAAAAAACCGTCTCAAAATCTAAATTTTCAGTATCAATTCTTTCTTCTCTTAATGAATATGAAGTCTTCACCCTCATCACCGACATTCTGAATTGTTAAATATAATATTCACCTCCTGAATTATCAATTGATTTTGACTTATTTTTGACCAGAGTTAAAAATTTGAGCATAAAACAGCTGAATGCATTTATGAATGATGTTAATATTACTGTCATAGGGGCAGGTGTTGTCGGTCTGGCAATAGCACAAAAAGTCACGGAGAGTCATGATAATGTCTTTATTATTGAAAAGCATAACACATTCGGACAGGAGACAAGTTCACGGAACAGTGAGGTTATACATGCCGGAATATATTATCCCAAAGACAGCCTGAAAGCAAAATTGTGCGTTGAGGGAAAAACCCTTCTTTATGAATACTCTGCAAAATATGATATCCCGCACAAGAAATGCGGCAAGCTTATTATTGCTACAACCGAGGAGGAGATTCATATTATTGAGGGAGTCCTTCAGACAGCAAGGAGTAATGGTGTTAATGACCTTATCCTGCTCGGCAGGGATGAGATTTCGGATCTTGAACCCCATATTTTTGCATTAAAAGCGCTTCTTTCACCTTCAACAGGAATTATAGACACGCACAGCCTGATGAAGCAATACGAGACAAATACCGTTAATAATGGAGGACAGATTGCCTATGGAAGTGAAGTAATTGCAATCAACCGGACTAAAGATGGATATAAAATTACTCTTTCCGATGCAGATAAAAAAGAATACAGCTTCACATCACGGATTGTAATTAATTCTGCAGGACTTACATCAGATATTATTTCTGAAATGGTTGGAATAAAAGATGATCAACTTATAATCATGTTCTGCAAAGGGGAGTACTTCCGTATCAATCCACCAAAGAACAGACTTCTTTCCCGGTTAATATATCCGGTTCCCCATCCGAAACTTGAACATATAGGAGTTCATGTTACAGTTGATATGGCAGGTGGTGTAAAACTTGGACCTGATGTAAAATACCTTGAATCCAATATACAGGATTATAAACTTACTCCCGCCAAACAGGAGGAATTTTACAATTCCGTCAAAAATTACCTTCCCTTCCTTAATTTTGATGATATAGCACCTGAAATGGCAGGTATACGTCCTAAATTACAGAAACCCGGCGAACAGATCAGGGATTACTACATAATGGAAGAGAGTGGCCGGGGCTATCCGGGATTTATAAATCTTATCGGAATGGAGTCACCGGCGCTTACTTCATCACTTGCGATAGCGGATTATGTCTCTAAGTTGGTGAATGAGAGGATTGGTGATTAGTGCTGGGTACTGGGTGCTGGGTGCTGGGTGCTGGGTACTTGTTCCAGGTTAACTTATTCCCCCTTTGAAGGGGGCAGGGGGATGTGGATTTGTTCCAGGTTACAGGTTAACTTCACCTGCCAACTGCCAACTGCTACTGCTTACTTTTCAGTAGCTTCTGAAGTTCCGTCATTTCATCCCGAAACCTTGCTGCTTCGATGAAGTCGAGTTCTGATGCAGCTTTTTCCATACTCTTCCTTGTCTTCTCAATGGCTTTTTCAAGTGCCTCCCTGTTCATATATTTAACGACAGGATCTGCTGCCAGATCAGGCTTCTCTTTTTCAATATAAGGTTTGATTGCGGACTGCTTCTTATTCATTCCGCTGAGTATAGTTCCTGTCTTTTTGACTATCTGGGAAGGCGTTATTCCCATTTGTTCATTATATCTGAGCTGCTTCTCCCTTCGCCTGTTTGTCTCTTCAATTGTCTGGCTCATGCTCCGGGTAACAGTGTCGGCATACATTATAACTTTGCCGTTAAGGTTACGAGCAGCCCTTCCTGATGTTTGTGTAAGCGACCTGGTTGATCTCAGGAATCCCTCCTTGTCGGCATCCAGTATTGCCACAAGAGAGACTTCCGGAAGGTCAAGACCTTCCCTGAGGAGGTTAACACCGACAAGTACATCTATAGTTCCTGTACGAAGGCCTTCCATTATATCTATCCTTTCAAGGGTGTCTATATCCGAATGAATATAGCTGCATTTGATCCCGAATTTTATAAGATAGGCTGAAAGTTCTTCAGCCATTCTTTTTGTTATTGTTGTAACAAGTATCCTTTCATCAGCCTGTGTCCGTAACCTTATTTCCTCCATCAGATCGTCAATCTGGTTGAGGCTGGGGCGCACTTCAATCGGAGGATCAAGCAATCCGGTCGGACGGATTACCTGGTCTACAAAGACTCCTTCGCTCTTTTCGAGTTCATATTCGGCAGGTGTTGCACTTACAAAAATTGTCTGGCCGGTCAGGCTTTCAAACTCTTCCATCCTCATAGGCCGGTTATCAAGGGCGGCAGGCAGCCTGAATCCATACTCCACAAGAGTCTGCTTTCTTGACCGGTCCCCCCCGAACATAGCACGTATCTGAGGGACACTTACATGACTCTCATCAATAACAGTAATAAAATTATCCGGAAAATAGTCGATCAGGCAGAACGGTCTTGTACCCTGTTTTCTGCCATCAAAATACCTGGAATAATTCTCAATACCGCTGCAGTATCCAAGTTCCTTTATCATCTCCAGATCATACAGAACTCTCTGTTCCAATCTTTTGGCCTCTTCTTTTTTGCCAAGATCGTTAAAATGGGCAACCTGTCTGACCATATCATCCTGGATCTCAGCAATTGCTGAATTAATCCTTTCACGTGTTGTTACAAATATGTTGGCAGGGTAAATGACATATTCGGGAAGATCATCTATTCTCTGACCAGTCAGTGGGTCAAAGGTATTTAATTCTTCTATCTGGTCTCCAAAGAAAATTACCCTGACTGCAATGTCAGCATAAGCAGGATACAGATCAACAGTATCTCCCCTCACCCTGAAAGTACCGTGTTTGAATTCCATTTCATTTCTTGAGTAAAGGCTGTCGACCAGTTTACGGAGAAAAACGTTTCTGCCTATCATCTGACTCCTCTTAATATGGACGGTATTGGAATGAAAATCATCGGGATTACCTATACCATATATACATGACACAGATGAAACAACTATTACATCATGTCTTCCTGAAAGGAGTGATGAGGTAGCGCTAAGTCTCAGTTTTTCAATCTCTTCATTAATAGACAGGTCCTTTTCGATATAGGTATCGGTAACGGGCAGATATGCTTCAGGCTGATAATAGTCATAATAAGAAACAAAGTATTCCACCCTGTTATGGGGGAAGAACTGTTTGAATTCACTGTAGAGCTGTGCTGCCAGGGTTTTATTATGGCTAAGAACCAGCACCGGACGGTTGACCTTTTCAATTACATTAGCAATTGTAAATGTTTTTCCTGAACCTGTAACACCCAGAAGTGTCTGAAAAGGAACACCATTCTCAAGTCCGTCAACAAGCTGTTTAATAGCTTCAGGCTGGTCACCGGTAGGTTGAAAGTCAGATACTAATTTGAAATCCATAAATCTTTTATCTGATCAAAGCTACAAAAAAACTTATGCATTAAAGGCTTTAAAAGCATTAGAGGCTGTAAAGGCATCGTATCCTGCCTCTACAGCCTCTATAGCCTTTACAGCCTTACAGCCTCTATTCCCTTTATCCCAGATATCCCTTAAGAAGCCTGCTTCTTGAAGCATGTCTGAGTCTTCTAATAGCTTTTTCCTTGATCTGACGTACTCTTTCACGAGTAAGACCGAATTTCTCACCGATCTCTTCAAGAGTCATCTCCTGGCAACCGATGCCGAAGAAGTATCTTATTATATCCCTTTCCCTTTCAGTAAGTGTGGCAAGAGCCCTGTAGATCTCCCTTGACAGTGATTCATCCATAAGAAGCTTGTCAGCAACGGGTGAATCTGAGTTGGTAAGTACGTCAAGAAGGCTGTTATCTTCTCCTTCAATAAACGGAGCATCGACTGATACATGTCTTCCCGATACTTTAAGTGTATCTGTAACCTTTTCCTTGGGAAGTTCGAGAACATCAGCAAGTTCTTCGGGTGAAGGAGTGCGTTCGTTCTCCTGCTCAAACTTTGAGAAGGCTTTATTTATTTTATTAAGGGATCCAACCTGGTTAAGAGGTAAACGGACTATTCTGGACTGTTCGGCAAGAGCCTGCAGAATGGACTGTCTGATCCACCATACAGCATATGAAATAAACTTGAATCCACGGGTCTCGTCAAACTTTTCGGCTGCCTTTATAAGTCCAAGGTTACCTTCATTAATAAGGTCGGGTAAACTTAATCCCTGGTTCTGATACTGCTTGGCAACAGAGACAACAAAACGAAGGTTTGCTTTTGTCAGTTTTTCAAGAGCAGCTCTGTCTCCCTTTTTAATACGCTGAGCCAATTCCACTTCCTCTTCCACTGATATCAACTCCTCCTTACCAATTTCCTGAAGATATTTGTCAAGTGACGCACTCTCACGGTTGGTTATGGATTTGGTTATCTTTAGTTGTCTCATTCTGCTAATTGAAAAATTTGCCGCAAAGATACTGTTTTATAATGTAATAACAAAATATATTAACTATTGTTGCATACAGGAGAAATAATTTACTTAATCTCCTGTAATGCTATAATTTAACCCTTAAATATTCTAGTTTCCAAACTGGTAACTGAAAATTGTACCATCAGACTGAACTCCGCCGATAGATTTCAGTGTTGATTCATTATTTGTATACTGACGGACATCTCCGGGTGAACTTACCTTTTTCCCGTTTACATTAAGAATAATATACCCCTTCTTAATACCCAGATCCCTGAATTTACCTTCATTAACCTCAGCCACCTTTACACCGTAGTCAATATCAAAAGTACTACGGTCTGATGAACTAAGTCCTGCAAGGCGTGCACCGAATACAACCTCGGTACCTGTCTGGGCCGTTACGATATTTGTATTTCCTGCAACATTTTTAAGTGTCACATTTACAGTTCCTTCTTTTCCTCCCCTGATATATGTAACTTTTGCCTTATCACCAGGGCGATGTTTTCCCACCTGCTCCTGGAGTTCACCGGTTGAATTGACAGGAATCCCGTCGAATCCTATGATTATATCATTAACCTTAAGACCTGCTTCTTCAGCTGAACCATTTTCAACAATCCCGGTAATCATAATACCCCTCACTTTGTTAAGACTATATTTATCTGCATCATCTGCGTTTACATCTCTTATATTAACACCTATAATTGCCCTCTGTACCTCTCCGAACTGTTTGAGATCATCAACAACTTTTCCTACTATGGAAATGGGAATTGCGAATGAATTTCCTGCATAAGCACCATTGGGCGAATAAATTGCTGAAGTAATACCCACAAGGAGTCCTTTTGTATTTACAAGGGCTCCACCACTGTTCCCCATATTAAGTGCTGCATCAGTCTGGATGAATGATTCTATCCTGTAATCACCCTCAAGCAAACCCAGACTTCTGCCTTTTGCACTGACAATTCCGGCTGTAACTGTAGAAGTCAGATTGAATGGATTACCCACTGCAAGTACCCATTCACCTACTTTAAGCTGTTCGGAATCGCCATACTTAATATAAGGAAGGTTATCAGACTGAACTTTGAGCAGGGCAATATCTGTACTTGGGTCATGTCCGATAACTTTTGCCTTGAATATCCTGTTGTCATTTAGCTTTACCTCAACTTCATCAGCGCCTTCAATAACATGATTATTAGTAATAATATATCCGTCAGCCGAGATAATTACTCCTGAACCCCAACCACTTTCCTCTCTTGGCTTTGACGAATAACGATCGCCATAAAACCACTCCATAATCGGATTCTGCGCATAACCGCTTGTCATCTTTTTGGTATGCACATGCACAACACCATGAACAGTCTGTTCTGCAGCAAAGGTAAAATCAACCTGACCTTCCTGCATCTGGAATGAGGTCATAAGGGCCCTGGCATTCCGGACATCCACTGAGGAACTGTCCTGTGATACAACGGGAATATCCTTTTCAATAAATCGGGTATAAATAAATAATGTAATGACTGTAGTAATTAAAGCCATTATCAGTGATCCGAAAAAATTCTTTGTTTTCATATTTCCTTTGTTTTATCATTAATCCTTTAAACGGTCAGCATCCGAACTTCAAATTCTATGCCTTCATAAAAGATTCATATCTTTATAACCGTTTTTCCGACGTTATGTTTTACAAAGATCATACAATTTTTATTTGGCATTCAATAATTTAACAACACTTTAACAACCGATAAATAAGTATTTAACATTTTGGCCATTCCCAGCTGACAAGGTGACAGATAGATGGTGCGGCGGTACGGCGGTACGACGGTATGGCGGTACGACGGTATGGCGGTACGACGGTATGACGGTACGACGGTATGACGGTATGATGGTATGACGGTATGACGGTATGACCAGCAGACCAGCAGACCAGCAGACCAGAAGACCAGCAGACCAGAAGACCAGCAGACCAGCAGACCAGAAGACCAGCAGACCAGAAGACCAGAAGACCAGCAGACCAGAAGACAATAAAAAATGAACAAAGAAAAACTATACGGCAAAACTTTAAATGAACTTATTGCAGTATCCCGGCGCTTGGGGCTTCCGGGTTTTGCAGCCCGACAAATTGCCGACTGGCTTTATAAAAAGGAGATCTCCGCTATTGGGGAGATGACCAATCTCCCAAAAAAAACAAGAGAGATCATGGCTGCAGAATACGAATTCGGACTTACAGCTCCCGAGAATGCAGCAGTGAGTGTTGACGGCACAAAGAAGTACTTGTATAAAGTCCTGAATAACAAATACATAGAGACTGCCTATATACCTGAAGATGACCGTGCTACTATATGTGTTTCATCACAGAGCGGCTGCAAAATGGGATGTGTTTTCTGCATGACAGGAAAGCAGGGTTTCCAGGGAAACCTGTCATCAAATGAGATACTGAATCAGTTCAGGAGCCTCCCGGAATTCAGGAAACTTACCAATATGGTTTATATGGGCATGGGAGAACCTCTTGATAATCTGACAGAGGTGATGAAAAGTCTTGAAATACTCACAAGTGAGTGGGGATACGGATGGAGCCCTACACGGATTACAGTCAGCACCGTCGGACTTGTTTCATCAATAAAGGATTTCCTTGAAAGGAGCCGCTGTCATCTCGCAGTGAGTCTTCATTCCCCATTTGATGATGAAAGACAGAACCTGATGCCAGTGCAGCGTACAAATACAGTGAACGAGGTACTTAACATAATCCGGAATTTTGATTTCAACAGTCAGCGAAGGGTTTCATTCGAGTATATCCTTTTTGAAGGTATGAATGATACTCCCCGGCATGTAAAGGAACTGGCCAGGATATTAAATGGTATTAAATGCAGGATCAATATAATCCGTTTCCATGAAATTCCGGGTTCTGAATTTAAAAGCCCCGGTGCAGATGAGACCATACGGTTCAAGGAGGCACTCAATGCAAAAGGTATTCTCACTACCGTAAGATCAAGCCGTGGCGTTGACATTCAGGCTGCATGCGGTTTATTATCAACTATCAATCAGAATAAACCTGCATCCTGAAAATGAGAAACACACTAATCCTTCTTTTTCTGTTTACGTACCTGGGGGCAAAATCCCAGTCTGCTGAATTTGAATCTTTTCTTGCAGATTCGGTAATGACCACTGCAACCGTTTCATTTCTTGTTTCTGATGCAGAAACCGGAGAGGTGGTTTTCTCTCACAATAAGACCACCAGCCTCATACCGGCTTCAACAATGAAGCTTGTAACATCTGCTGCAGCACTGGAACTTCTGGGTCCCACCTATACATTTAAGACTACTGTGGGTTATACCGGCACTGTCAGCAGAGCAGGCCGTCTCGATGGAGACATTATCATATCCGGAGGTGGTGATCCATGCCTGGGATCCGAATATTTCAGGGAACATTACGGGGATTTTACAGATGAATGGGTTGAGGAAATTAAAAAAGCCGGAATAAAGAAGATCAGGGGAAAAGTAATTACAGATGATTCATACTATGACTATGAGCCGGTGGCACCAAGATGGTTGTGGGAGGATATGGGAGTATATTACGGAGCAGGTGTGTACGGATTATCTGTATTCGATAATAGTTGTAAGATAACTGTAAAAGCATCGCCTGACAGTACCGTTGTTGATATACTGGGAATAACTCCCGAACTTTATGGATATTCTTTTACCAACAGGCTGAAAGCATCCGGAAGCCGGGAAAACTGGTATGTTTATTCTGCACCTTACAGTACAGCAGGATGGCTTTCGGGAACAATTCCAGCAAGCCTGGACGAACTTATAATTGATGCTTCAATTGCTGATCCACCTCTACTGATTTCAAGAATGCTGCATGATAAACTCAGGTCAGCAGGTATAGATACTGATTCCGAGCCATCAACTGTAAGACTTGAAAATAAAAAACCCTCAGGGAACATTACCCTAATAACTGAAACAGTCTCTCCCCTGCTCTCCCTTATTACGGATGTACTGAATAAGGAGAGTGTCAACCTTTTTGCAGAACATTTTGTAAAGGAACTTGGAAAACAATACAGGGGAAATGGAACCACAGCAGACGGACTGGATGTAATTAAAAATTACATTTTCAGCACCGGTGTCGATACGACGGGTTTGTTTTTTGAGGATGGAAGCGGTCTTTCTTCCAGGAATGGTCTGACGTCAGAAAGCCTGGTTAATCTGCTAATCCATATGAAAAAAGAAGGCAAATACTTCTCTGAATTTTATTCTTCATTGCCGGATGCCGGCATCAACGGAACTCTTTCCGGATATTTTTCCGATCCTGTATTTCAATCGAACCTTAAAGCAAAGAGCGGTTCAATGACAAGAGTCAGATGCTATGCAGGTTATTTCACGGCATCTACTGGCAGACAGATGGTTTTCAGTATTATGGTGAACAATTTTCAGGGCACACAAAAACATATTATTTCCCATATTGAAAAAGTTCTGAAGGAAATAACAGTCAGTTACTGAATACCAGAAAATCTTTATTGAATTCTCAGGCTGTTATGCGTCTATTTTTGCATACTTCGCATGAGTTTCAATGAACTCACGTCTTGGAGGAACCTCATCTCCCATTAACATTGAGAAAATATGATCGGCTTCTGCAGCACTTTCAATGGTTACCTGCCGTAGTGTCCTTGACTCAGGATTCATTGTGGTTGACCAGAGCTGCTCGGCATTCATCTCACCAAGACCCTTATATCTCTGAATAGAAACTGATGACTCCTTACCCTGTCCCATTTCAAGTATTGCATGCTCGCGGTCTTCCTCTGACCAGCAATAACGTTCTGACTTGCCTTTCTTTACAAGATAAAGAGGCGGAGTTGCAATGTATATATTACCCCCTTTAATAAGGTCAACCATATACCTGAAGAAGAAAGTCATGATAAGAGTGGTAATGTGCGATCCGTCAACGTCGGCATCTGTCATGATTATTATTTTATGATAGCGCAGGCCTTCTATATTAAGGGCTTTACTGTCTTCATCGGTACCGATATTAACACCAAGGGCAGTAAAGATATTCTTGATCTCCTCGCTCTCAAAGATCCTGTGCTGCATTGCTTTTTCCACGTTGAGTATTTTACCTCTCAGGGGCAGAATAGCCTGAAAACGGCGATCCCTTCCCTGCTTTGCAGTTCCACCTGCAGAGTCACCCTCAACAAGATAAATCTCACATTTTGAAGGATCTCTGTCTGCACAGTCTGCAAGTTTTCCGGGCAAACCTGAACCTGAAAGAACATTTTTCCGCTGCACAAGCTCTCTGGCCTTACGTGCAGCATGACGTGCTGTCGCAGCAAGTATAACCTTCTGAACAATAACCCTTGCATCTTTTGGATTCTCTTCCAGGTAATTTGTAAGTGCAGTGCTAACAGCCTGGTCAACAGCTCCCATCACCTCATTATTCCCCAGTTTGGTCTTTGTCTGACCTTCGAACTGTGGTTCCTGGACTTTCACCGAGATAATTGCAGTAAGTCCTTCCCTGAAATCATCACCATTAATATCAAACTTAAGTTTTGATGTTGCCCCTGAATCTTCAGCATACTTTTTAAGGGTACGGGTAAGGCCTCTCCTGAATCCGGCAAGGTGTGTTCCTCCTTCTATGGTATTTATATTGTTAACATAGGAATAGACATTCTCTGAGAATGAGCTGTTATACTGTAAAGCAATTTCAACAGGAACTTCCGTTTTATCGTACGTAATATGAATTACTTTATCAATTATTCTTTCCCTGTTGGCATCAATATATCCAACAAATTCCTTAAGCCCGTCCTCTGAACGGAATTCCTCATACCTTGGAGTGCCACCGTTTCCGTCCTCCAACAACTCCCTTTCATCCTTGATTGTAAGAAGGATACCTTTGTTCAGATAGGCCAGTTCACGAAGACGTGCTGCAAGGATCTCGAAATTGAAATCGGTTGTCTGAAATATTGTCCCGTCAGGCTTAAAAGTAATTTCGGTACCTGATTTATCACTTTTTCCAACCACCTCTACCTGTGTAGCCGGCTTTCCTTTTCTGTAAACCTGCTTAAATACCTGTCCCTCACGCATTACAACTGCTGTAAGTTCATCGGAAAGGGCATTTACGCAGGATACACCAACACCGTGAAGACCACCTGAAACTTTATATGAGTCCTTATCAAATTTACCACCGGCATGAAGCACTGTCATAACAACCTCAAGTGCAGATTTCTTTTCCTTTTCCATCATGCCTGTCGGAATACCCCTGCCGTCATCACTAACAGTAACTGAACCATTTTCGTGAATTACAACATCAATCCGCCTGCAATAGCCTGCCAGTGCTTCGTCAATAGAGTTATCAACTACTTCATAAACAAGATGATGAAGACCTTTTACACCAATATCACCAATATACATTGCAGGTCTTTTTCTCACTGCCTCAAGACCTTCAAGCACCTGAATATTATCAGCTGAATATTCAATACTGTCCTGCAATTTCTTTTCCTTTTCGTTCATACTATTTAAAAATTAAACCTTTTGTTATTAATAAATAATCACTTAAAAAAGGACTCGTTTTCCGACCTCTTTTCTATAATCAATAACAGAAAATCAGGTGATTTAATCAGAGTTGTTTTTTGCAACATTTCAGTACCTCATCCAACTTCACTTTTTCTCTTTTAAATTATTGATAATATGATTATTAATTAACCGGACAAATATACGGAATAAAAACGGTTTTTATGCAAAAAATGAATAAAAATAATGCACTTTTTTCACCAAGAAATTAACAGTTTTAATTGTCTGATTGTCTTGCAGTCCTGCAGTCCGGCTGTCAGTATGAATTCAGCTCAAATTGTAACATTTGTTACAATTTCCAAAATATGACTGTTAAAATAATTCCTTTTTACAAATCCACCCCTAAATCCCCCAGGGGGGACTTATTGAAAGCCAATGTTTTGTAAAGCCCCCCTTGGGGGGCATAGCCGTCAAGTTAAGGAAATTATATACTGAATTGAAGGATTAATATACGTTCCCCCTACTTCAAAAGCCAATCTTTAGTCACATATTATTTATATATTTTCTCACTATAAGAAGGAGATCCCTCTCCCGCTAAAGCGGGATCGGGATGACAGGTTCTTTTGTGGTATAATGTGAGGGAAAGAAGCGGCGAGCCGCATCAGTATTCAGGATAAATATAGAATGGTA